>CABEBU010000210.1_pt1 | contig 11775 bp, 10 predicted proteins | sample 3132691 | NCBI WGS metagenome assembly CABEBU01 (sample SAMEA5534346, study PRJEB31848) | metagenome | biome: tundra; feature: field; material: soil | place: USA | collected 2013-05 | depth 0.45 m | reverse complement strand
GGCCAGTGGCGCGCGCCTTATCGGACTCAACAACCGCAACCTGCGGACCCTGAAAGTCGATCCCGACAACTGCCTGCGACTGCGAACTCTTGTGCCGGACGATCGGCTGGTGGTGGGCGAGTCGGGCGTCTCGGAGCCCCGAACGCTTGTCGGGTGGCGGGCGGTCGGGCTGGACGCTGCCCTCATTGGCGAGGCGCTGATGCGCTCGGCCGATCCTGCCTCGGCGGCGCGCGCGTTCGTAAGCGCGGGCTCGGTGCCACGCGATGTGGCCGCGCGAGACCGCCTGCCGCTGGTCAAGATCTGCGGCGTCACGGACCAGGAAGGAATTCTCGCCGCGCTTCGTTCCGGCGTCGACGCCATTGGGCTGAACCTCGTACCGGGCACGCCCCGGGCCCTGACCGTCGCCGAAGCCACGTGGCTGGCGGCCCTGGCGCGCAATGCGGCTCCAGCCGGATCGCGCCCGCGCATAGCGGCCGTCTTCGCCGACGCCTCGGCCGCGGAAATAGAGGCGGCCATCACCGCCTTCGACCCGGACTTCGTCCAACTCTCCGGCAATGAGCCCGTAGCGACAATCGCGACCGTCCGCCGACCCGTCTGGAAGGTGCTGCATCTGCCGGCCGCGGATTCTGCGGGCGGCGCTCCGTCGAGTCCGGCGTACGCCAGTCAGGCGGCGGCAAATGGAGTCGAGGCAGGCAAGCTGTACCTGGCTGCTGGAGTAGAACGTCTCATTCTCGACACCGCCGGAGGCCCGTTCCCCGGAGGGACCGGCAGGCAGGTCACCCGCCAGGTTGCGGCCGCCGTCGCCCGCGAGATTCCGGTCATCCTGGCCGGTGGCCTGGACCCGAGCAACGTCGCCGGCGCCGTCCTGGAGGTTCCCGCGATCGGCGTGGACGTGGCCTCGGGCGTGGAGGTTCGTGCCGGCCGTGGCTCGGTCGCCGCCGCAGCCGTCACCGCGCGTGCCACGGCCGCCGTCGGTTCGCGGCCGCGCAAGGATCCGCTCCGCATCGCGCTCTTCGCGAAGCGAGCCAGGGCCGCGCGCTTTGATCGCCCCCACATCCGCCCCCGGCCGACGTCCGTTCCGGAGCCACTCCTCGAGCCGGACGAGCACGGCAAGTGGGGCCTGAACCGTGACTTCGGCGGCCGCTACGTGCCCGAAACGCTCATTGCCGCGTTGGATCAGCTCCAAACCGCGTGGGACGAGACGCGCCACGACCCGCGCTTCTGGGCCGAACTGCGCGAACTGCAGTTCCACTACGGCGGCCGCCCGACGCCGATATACCGCGCCGACCGGCTCGGGGCCGAGATGCTCGAGGCGGCGCGGGAGCTGGCGGGCGACTCGGCCGCCAAGCTGCCCGACCGAATCCACCTCTACCTGAAGCGCGAGGACCTCAACCATACCGGCGCCCACAAGCTCAACAACGCCCTCGGCCAGGTGCTGCTGACCCGGCGCCTGGGCAAGAGTCGCGTCATCGCCGAAACCGGGGCGGGCATGCACGGCGTCGCCACGGCCACCGCCTGCGCGCTGCTGGATATTCCGTGCGTCGTTCACATGGGCATCGAAGACATTCGCCGCCAGGCCCCGAACGTTCTCCGGATGGAGGCCCTGGGCGCCGAAGTCCGGCCGGTCCACGGTGGGTCGGGCACGCTCAAGGATGCCGTGAGCGAGGCGCTCCGCGACTGGGTCACCAACGTCGAAACCTCGCACTACTGCCTGGGTTCGACCATGGGTCCGCACCCGTATCCGCAGATCGTGCGCGATTTCCAGCGCGTCATCGGCGACGAAGCCGCGGCGCAGCTTATGGAGACGGAAGGACGACTGCCCGATCTGGCAATTGCCTGTGTGGGAGGCGGCTCGAACGCCCTCGGACTGCTCCACCGATTTATCGGCGAGCCGAATGTTCGGCTCGCCGTAGCGGAGGCGGCGGGGGAGGGCCTCAACACTGGCCATCACGCCGCCGCCCTGCTGGGGGGCACGCCGGGCATCCTGCACGGTTCGCGCTCATACATGCTCCAGGACGGGGACGGCCAGGTCATCGAGGCGGTCTCGATCTCGGCCGGCCTGGACTATCCGGGCATCGGGCCACAGCTATCGGCTTTGATGGAGGCCGGGCGACTGATCGTCTCGTCCGCCACTGATGCCGAGGCTGTGGCAGCCTTGCGCCAGGTCGCGCGGACGGAGGGAATTCTTGCGGCCGTGGAGTCGTCCCACGCCGTCGCGGCGTTGCCGGAGGTTCTGGCACGGCTGGCTGGAGGTCCGCCCATCAGTCCGCTCCCGCGCGAGGCCGTCGTCGTTCTCGGCCTGTCCGGCCGCGGCGACAAGGATCTTGCCGCCCTGACGGGCGGCAAGATTCCGACTTTTGGCGAAGCCAAAAGTCGTGACTCCATGGCGGGCGGCAAGATTCCGGCGTTGGGCAAAGCCCAAAGCCTTGCGGCAATCGGCGATGCCGATAGCCGGGCCCCTCTCGGACTCAAGGAGGTCGGTAGATGACCACCCAGGCTCATCGACCCGCCACTTTCTCTCATGGCGCGGCCGCGCCAACCCCAACCGGCCCGACTGCGTCTGCCGTCACCGGCACGAACGCCACGGCCGGGGCCCGGCGCATCGCCGCCGCGTTCGGCCGTGCCGCGGCCGACGGCAGGGCCGCGCTCATCCCATACGTGGTGGCCGGCTATCCAGACCACGACACGTCGCTCGCCGCCGCCCTGGCGGCCGCCGATGCGGGTGCGGATTTGCTCGAAGTGGGATTGCCGTATTCCGATCCCCTCGCCGACGGAGCCACTCTTCAGCGTGCGACGACGGCCGCGCTTCGGGCCGGCGCCACGCTCGATTCGTCCGTGGCTCTGCTGCGGGCCATCTCCACGGCCCGGCCCGGCGTTCCACTCGTGCCGATGTGCTACGCGAACCAGATCATCGGCGGTGGCGATGGGCGGGGAGTGGCCGCGCGTCTTGCCGAGGCCGGTGCCAGCGGCGTGATCGTCGCGGATCTCACCCCGGACGAAGGCGTCCGTTTCGAGGCGATTGCCCGTGAGCTCGGCCTGGCCGTGATCTACCTCATCGCCCCAACCACCACTCCGGCGCGGCGCGTCGAGGTGGCCCGGCGCTCGGGCGGGTTCCTCTATTGCGTGTCACTCGTCGGCGTCACCGGTGCGCGCTCCTCGTTGCCTCCTTCCGTCAGAGGCCTGGTCGCGGCGGCCAGAGCGGATTCACCGGTTCCTGTCGCGGTCGGCTTTGGAGTCAGCACGCCAGCCCACGTCCAGATGCTCGTCCGGGCCGGCGCCGACGGCGTCATCGTGGCCTCGGCCCTGGTGGATGCGTTGGGCCCGAACGGCCGTGACGTCGCGGCTCTCGCCCGTCTCGTCGGGGAGCTGCGCGCGGCGACAACCCGCTCCGATCGGCGTTAGGCCAGCCGCCCGCAGATGGCGGCACGGCCGGCGTCGCGTGCTCGGTCGCCGTCTGAAGGGGACTTACGTTCACCCGGAGTTCGTCCGTTGGTCAGTCTTGAGCGCACCAGAGCCGCGGAGCAGGTTAGGGCCGTCCCGCGAGTTTGCCGGCCGCGTGACCAGCCACCAGCGGGTACTGGTCGCCTGAGGGCGACAGAAAGGGGTGCAGAGATGCGTCGTCTGCTCGCCCTTGTTGCGGTCCTGTGGCTCGTCGTGCCGGTCATTGCGGCTCTCCCGGTTTCGGTGGCAGCCGTCTTCTAGAGCCTCGGTTGCTGTCACTGCCGACCCGGCTGCGTCGGGTACTTGCCCGCCGAATCAGCCCGAATCAGCGAGGGTCGGGCCCGTCCTGGCGACGCCTGGCGAGGCGGGACAAGCCGCGCGGCAACAGGCGACCGGCCAGCGCGAGGAGCGCCGCACCGACGAATAGGCCAAGAAGGGCGGCCACCGTGTAGCTGCGCGTCTTGTGCCGAGTGGGTTGTGAGTCGTCCATCGGAAGCCTGGCCTCGGATGCTATGCGGGCGTGGATCCTGCGGGCGTGGAGCCTGCGGGGGAGGAGCCTGACTTCTCAAGCTTCTCGAGACGCTTGATAGTCTCGATCAACTTGCGGTAAAGCGCCAGCACGGCGTCCTGTGGTAGCGGCCCGTCATTTGCCATGGCGACGCGGACGAGCACTTCGCGCTCGCGCTCGATGTCCGCTATCGGTCGACCGTTGCGGATCTTGGCCTTGCCGGCCTCCAGGCCCAGGCGGGCACGCTCGTTGAGTAGCTTCACTATCTGGCGATCCAGATCGTCGATCTGGGAGCGGAGGATTTCGAGTTCCTCGGTCATCTTGGCTTTCCGCTGCCGGTCCGCTGAGCGATGAATTCGAGGGCCGTGGTGTATCCGCCCGTACCCTTGCCCACGATCCGCTCCTCCGCGATGTCGTGGAGCAGATTGACGCGGCGGAAAGGTTCGCGCTGGTCCGGGTCGGATAGATGAACCTCCACGAAAGGCCGACCGATCCCCTTGAGAGCGTCGCGCAGCGCGACGCTGGTATGGGTCAGGCCGCCGGCGTTGACGATCGACCAGTCAAAGTCGCGTCGGTGGAGTCGGTCGATGAGCGCGCCCTCGTGGTTCGACTGAAAGGTGTCGACCTCGAGGCCAAGCTCGACACTGCGTTTCCGCAGTCCCTCTTCGATCTCCGCGAGGGTAGTGCGGCCGTAGATCTCAGGTTCGCGCGTGCCCAGCAGATTCAAATTGGGGCCGTTTAGGATGAGGACGCGAATCATCGAACGGGGGTCTCCGATAGGGCTTCCGGTGCCACTCGACCTTCGCCTAACACTGTCGGGGCTAGACCGAGGGCCGCCGCCAGACCGGCCTCGAGGGCTTCGTCCGGCACATCTGAACGAACCACCACACCTGTCTCGGTGGGCAGGACCCAGCTGAGACGGCCGTGGGCGTGCTTCTTGTCGGTGGCGGTGTGCTCCCAGACGGCATCGCGTGTGACTGCCGGCGGCTCCACGGCCAGATCGAGGCGATCGAGCAGAGCGTTTATGCGCTCGGCGCGATGCGGCGTCGTCATGCCCATGGCCAGGGCGACCGCGAAGGAGCCACGGAGCCCGTAGGCGACGGCCTCGCCGTGGAGAATGGCATGGTAACCGGCGGCGGCCTCGATGCCGTGACCGATGGTATGGCCCAGATTCAGGGTCATCCGGAGACCGCCTTCGCGCTCATCGGCGGTCACGACCTCCACCTTGGCCCAGGCGCACCTCTCGACCATCTCCGCGACGGCGCCCGACTCGATCGGTCCGTCGTCACCCCCAGCGAAGGCGGCGCCGTCGGCCTCGACTAGTTCCAGCAGCCGTTCGTCCCCCAAGACGCCCATCTTCACCACCTCGCCCAACGCGGCCCGGCGCTGGCGAACGGGGAGAGTGGTCAGGAGGGCCACGTCGGCGATGAAGGCAACCGGCTGATGGAACGCGCCAACGAGATTCTTGCCCTCAGGAATGTCCACGGCCGTCTTGCCGCCCAGCGCGGCATCGATCTGGCCGACGAGCGTGGTGGGCACGTGTACGATCGGCACGCCTCGCAGATAGGTGGCCGCGGCGAAGCCGGCGGCGTCGGTCAGGGCCCCACCCCCAATGGCCACGAGTGTTTCGCGGCGGTCGACTCGGAGGCGGGCAAGGGCGCGGCACGTCTCCTCGATGACCCGCATTCGCTTGGCATCTTCACCGCGTGGCAGGAGGATCCGCTCCACGTCCCAGCCATACGCTTCGAGAGCCGCCGCGATTCCGGCCCCGGCAACCGCCCAGGACTGGGGCTCGACCAGAAGGATGGCCCGGCGCGCCTCGCCCCTGCGCAGCGCGGAGTCCACAGCAGCGGACGCAATGCCGCAGCCTATCTCAACGCGCCCGATTGCCGTGTCAGCGCGCAACACCGTCACGGCCTGAGACGGCTGATCGCCGAGCCGAGCCTCTATGGCGCGGATGATGGCCTCGAGGTTGGTCGTGCCACTGATCTGTAGCGCCGGGGCGTAGAAGCGATTTCGATCTGCGGCCAGCTGGCGCAACGTCCCTGCCGGATCGTGACCGGCCACGAGCGGCCGCACATGGACGCTTCGGGCCACGCGACTTGCCAGGATTTCGGGTGAGCCGTCGAGCCAGATCGGGAAGCGGCCGCGGTACAGCAGCCAGCGGTTGCGGGGGTCGATGACGGAGCCGCCGCCGGTGGCGATGACACGGCGCAACTCCGGGTCCGCATCGGCGGGGCCAAGCGAGAGCACGGCCTCGTGCTCGTGGCGTCGGAAGCCGGCCTCTCCCTCCTCGGCGAAGATGTCGGGCACGGCTTTGCCTGCGCGCCGCTCCACGAGCTCGTCGAGATCTATGAACGCGGCGTCATGTCGCCCGGCTATGCGACGCCCCACTGCGCTCTTGCCACTTCCCGGAAGGCCGACGAGCACGAGGTCCATCGTGCTACTCGCCGAAGCCAGGCTTTGCCTGGCTCGCCGGCGCACCACCGCCGACGCGGGGTTGGCCGGTTGCGCGCGCGTTGCCGGTCGCGCTCTGGGCCCGGTAATGGGCCAGGTTCTGCGCCGTCTCTCCGACCGAATCTCCACCGAACTTCTCGAGAAGGAAGTCCGCCAGTGTGAGGCAGACCATCGCTTCGGCGACAACGCCCGTCGCCGGCACGACGCTGATGTCGCTGCGCTCGTAGTGGCCCTTTTCAACCGGTTGGCCCGTGACGAGATCGGCCGACGGGAGAGGGCGGGGGAGCGTCGAGATCGGCTTGACCGCGCCCCGGATCACGATCGGTTGACCGTTGGAGATGCCGCCCTCCAAGCCGCCGGCGTTGTTCGTGCCGCGGCCCCAATCGCCGGCATCGTTGCGGCCCTCGATCACATCCATGACTGCGGACCCGAAGCGCCGAGTCTGCTCGAAGCCAAGGCCGAATTCCACGCCCTTCACGATCGGGATGCTCATGACCGCGGCGGCCAGCGCCGCGTCCAGGCGGCGATCCCATTGGACGTGGCTGCCCAAACCGATCGGCAGGCCCTTGGCAACTACCTCGAAGACACCGCCCACCGTGTCGCCGGCGTTTCGAGCCTCGTCGATCCGGGCGATCATCCGCTCTTCGGCGGAGGGATCCGGGCAGCGCAAAGGGCTGGCTTCGGCCTCCTCGCGAGTGCGTGTGGCTCCGGCCGGGTCGTAGGCGACGCCACCAACTTCGGCCGTGAACGACCACACGTCCATGCCGAAACCAGCGAGCAGTGCTCTCGCCACCGCACCGGCGGCGACCCGGGCCGCGGTTTCGCGGGCTGATGCCCGTTCGAGAATGTTGCGGACGTCGCCGAAGCCGTACTTGACGGCCCCGGCCAGGTCGGCGTGCCCGGCCCGCAAGTGGGTAATCGGCGCAGCCTTCTTGTCTCCAGCCTGGGCGAGTGCGGCCAGCTCGGCAGCCTGCTCGTCGGTGAGAGGCTCGACTTGCATCACCTGCGTCCAGTTCTCCCAGTCGCGGTTGCGAATTAGCAGCAGGATCGGCGAGCCGAGGGTCAAGCCGTGGCGAACACCCGACAGAATCTCGGCCCGATCCTGCTCGATGGAGGTGCTGCGGGCGCCCCGCCCGTAGCCGCGCTGGCGTCGGGCCAGGTCGAAGGCGATCGAGTCCGCCGTGAGGGGCAGGCCGGCAGGCACGCCCTCGACCGTGGCCGCGAGGGCAGGCCCGTGCGACTCTCCGGCGGTCAGAAAGCGGAGGCGTCCCATAGCTTGAAGCTTACGCCGGCTGACTGGGCGCCGACTCGCCGGCCCCGGACTGCCCGGCGGAAAAGTCAGCAGGCGTCCCGCCGGTTGACCCCATGTCGATCGGAAGTCGGCGCAGTCCCTGTTCGCGGGCTCGATCGAGTTCCGCTTGCATGACCTCAATAGGGGCGGGTTTGCCCGTCCACAGCTCGAAGGCTCGGGCGCCCTGCTGGAGAAGCATCAGCTCGCCACCTAGAGTGGCATCTCGGGCGGCGGCCGCGTCCTTCAGGAGTTGGGTCAGGGACGGGTTGTAGATCAGGTCCAGGACCATCAGGTCCGGCCGCAGCAGCTCGGCCGGGATCGGCGTCTCGCCGGGAGTCAGGCCGATGGACGTGGCGTTGATCACGACCTTCGTCTTGGAGATCTCCGCCTCCAGGACGGACTCGTGCCACGGCATTGCCCGCAAGTCCATGTGCGAAGCGCTCTTCGAGAAGTGGCGAACCAGAGCCTCGCCTCGATGGAGGTGGCGGTTGAACACGACGATACGCTGGAAGCCGTCGGTGATGAGGCCGTAGACGACCGCTCGGGCGGCTCCGCCGGCACCGAGCACGACTGCGTGGCGGGGCATCTTCTGTCGGCCGACGAGCTTGGTGAGGGCCGTCTTGAAGCCGGCCACGTCTGTGTTGTGACCGATGAGCTTGTCGCCCTCGCGCGAGATCACGTTGACTGCGCCGGTCGCTTGGGCGTCCTCGGTCAGCTTGTCCATGAGCGGGACAACGTGCTCCTTGTGAGGGATCGTGATGTTCGCCCCAAGGAAGTCGTCGCCGCGCAACTCCGCGATGGCATCCGCGAGATCGATCTGCCGGCGGTCCCACAGCTCATACCGGGCGTCGATCCCAAGGGCGTCGAAGGCAGCCTGCTGCATGGCGCCTGAGAAGGAATGGGTGACCGGGTGGCCGATCAGGACGACGCGGTGGGTCATGCTCGCAGCCTTTCCAATTCGGTGAAGAAGCTCGGGTACGAGACGGCCGCACTCTCGGCGCGGTCGATCGATGTCGAGCCCGTTGCGATGAGGCCGGCGATGGCAAACGTCATCGCCAGACGGTGGTCGTCGAGGGTCTGGGTCGGAGACCCGACGAGCTGTGAGGGTCCTTCTATGGTGATGTCGTCGCCATCGACAGTGATACGCGCCCCAAGCGCTGCGAGCCCGCCGGCAATTCCGGCCAGGCGATCGGATTCCTTGTTGCGCAACTCGCCTGCGCCACGGATCGTGGTCTTGCCGCGAGCCTGGGTGGCGGCGAGGCAGAGGACCGGGATCTCATCGATTGCCGCCGCCACCTCCCCTGGTCCCAGGTCGACCGCTCGCAACTCACTCGAGCGCACGGTCAGGTCCGCCAGGGGCTCGCCGATCTCGTTGCCTTCGTCGGCGGCCGACGCGCTACCAGCGCCAACGGCCCGTTCCTCGATTCGCGCCCCCATTCGAACGAGAATGTCGATAGCGGCGCGACGCGTAGGATTCACACCGACAGAACGAAGGGTCAGCTCGGCGTCTGGGTGAACGGCGCCCGCAACCAGCCAGAAGGCGGCCGCAGAAGGATCGGCCGGCACGCGCTCGTCATGCGGCCGAAGTCGCGCGCCACCCTCAAGGGTCCAAGCCACAGGACCGCCTCCCGAACTCGTCGCCGGCTCACGCCTGACCTCGATCCCGCGGGATCGGAGCATCCGCTCGGTGTGGTCTCGCGTGGCCACTGCCTCGCGCACCGTCGTCTGCCCTTCCGCGCGCAAGCCCGCCAGCAAGATCGCCGACTTGACCTGGGCGCTCGGTACGCGGGTCTCGAAGTCGATGGCTCGCAGCCGTGGACGACCTATGACGACCAGCGGAGGAAGGGAATCCGAACGACGCGCGTACAGTGCCGCGCCCATGAGGCGCAGCGGCTCGATGATACGGGCCACCGGACGGCTCCGCAATGAAGCATCGCCGTCCAGGACGGAGAAGAAGGGCAGGCTCGCAAGCACGCCGGAGCAGAGCCGCAGGCTCGTTCCGGAGTTGCGGCAATCGAGCACGCGATCGGGCTCGTGGAGGCCGTCGGCGCCCGGCGAAGCCACTCGGTAATCGACGTTGAGACCGTTCTCGCGGACCCGCTCGACAGTCGCTCCAAGCGCGGCCACGACCGCGGCAGTGGCGGCGACATCGCGGCCGTCGCCCGCGCCGGTGATGGTGCTTTCGCCCTCAGCCAGGGCCGCCAGGAGGAGCGCCCGGTGCGAAATGGACTTGTCGCCGGGCAGCCTTGGCTCGCCGCGCAGACGCGCGGCCGAAGAAATGGTCCGGGGCAGCTCCCCGGCGAGCGGCGGAATGGGCATGGTTCAGTGCTTGCTCGCCCCGCCGACCTTGATCGGGCCGGCCATGGCAAACGGGTCCCTAATGAGGGTCCGAACCTGTTCGTGGATCTGTTTGAGGGCGCTGGTCATGTCCGCGAACTGTTCGAAGGTGAGCGACTGCTCGCCGTCGGACATCGCCTGATCCGGGTTGGGATGGACCTCGACCATGATGCCGTCGGCACCGGCGGCCACGGCGGCGAGGGCCATCGGCTTGACGAGCCAACGCTTGCCCGTGGCATGGGACGGGTCGACGACGACCGGTAGATGGGTCAGGTGGTGCAGCAGCGGCACAGCCGTCAGGTCGAGCGTGTTGCGGGTGTAGGTCTCGAACGTGCGAATGCCCCGCTCGCACAAAATGACGTGCGGGTTCCCGGACGAAACGATGTACTCGGCCGACATCAGCCACTCTTCGATGGTGGCGCCGTAGCCGCGCTTGAGCATGACCGGCCGCCCCGCCTTCCCGACCGCGGTCAGGAGCGAGTAGTTCTGCATGTTGCGGGTGCCGACCTGAAGGATGTCCGAATGTTTGGCGACGACCTCGACCTGACCTGGCTCCATCACCTCGGTGATAGTCGGCAGGCCGGTTTCCTTGCTGGCTTCGGCCAAGTAGCCGAGGCCCTCGACGCCGAGCCCCTGGAAGCTGTACGGACTGGTGCGGGGCTTGAAGGCGCCGCCGCGCAGGATGGTCGCGCCGGCCTTGGCCACAGCGTGCGCCGTCTCGATCATCATGTCCCGGTTCTCGATCGAACAGGGGCCGGCCATGATCGTGAGCCCACCGTCGCCTATCTTCGTTCCTAGGACTTCGATGACGGTGTCCTCGGGGTGTGACTCCCTCGAAGCCAACTTGTACGGCTTCGAGATCGAAGTAACCGACTCGATGCCTGGCATGACCGACAGCTTGCTCATCAGAACTTCCCTCACTGGCGCGATATCGCCCAGCACGGCAATCACGACTCGCTGCGTGCCGTAGTTGTCATGAGGGGTCAGCCCGTGGTTGCGGAGCTGGTCGCGAACGTTGTTCGCCTCCTGCTCCGTGGCGCCCATCGACATAACGATGATCATCTGGCGGTCCTCCTGTGGGGCCTGCCGTAGCCAATTCCGGCCGAGCGGTAGCCAATTCCGGCCGAGCGGTAGCCAATTCCGGCCGAGCGGTAGTTGGCTCCTGGTCGGGCATCAAAAAAGCAGAGGCATTGCCTCTGCTTGCACCCGGCAAGACCCGCGCTCCCGGGCCTAGGCTCCGGAAACGGTCATGCCGGGTTGCGGTAGAAGAAGAAGATGTGATCCATAGCTGTGTCGCGACAGTAGCGGCCGCAGGGGCCGGTGTCAAATCGAATCGGCTCGCGAGGGGACGACCGCTGTCCTGGCTCATTGACCCAGGTGCGGCGACGACCCTTGGTTCTGCACCGGAGCCGGCTCCATGGTCACCGTGACCAAGGCCGGCACCCCGCTCTTGGCCACCAACGACCTGGATGACCCTGTTGCGGGTCACCACTTAGGCGTCGTCACAGTCAAGTAGACGGTCTCCCACCGGCAGTAATTCGCCGAGCTGTCGGGCATGGTCAGGCCCGAGATCGAACGACCCCGAGAGGCCTTCTCGGGGTCGTTTCACGTTCAGATAGTGGTGCGCCCGACGGGACTCGAACCCACGACCTCCAGGTCCGCAACCTGGCGCTCTATCCACTGAGCTACGGGCGCGCGCTAGATTTCGTTGAAGACTGGCGGAGAGGGAGGGATTTGAACC
>CABEBU010000208.1_pt1 | contig 11851 bp, 9 predicted proteins | sample 3132691 | NCBI WGS metagenome assembly CABEBU01 (sample SAMEA5534346, study PRJEB31848) | metagenome | biome: tundra; feature: field; material: soil | place: USA | collected 2013-05 | depth 0.45 m | reverse complement strand
CTCGGCGCCTGCGCGGCCGGGCCTTTGGCTTGGAGGCCGCGCAGGCGCCGAGCGGCGGCAATCGCGATCCAGTCGTCGGCCATGAACGGAGCCACGCGCAACGCGGCCAGCGTTCCGTAGGCAAATCGATCCGGCAGATGCCACTGCTGCACGAGAGAGTCGGCCATGCGGGTCGGGTCGGACGGGCCAAAGACGAGGAGCGTGGTCAGACCGATGACGACGACACGCAGCCCGACCGCAAGCCCGGCCGAAACCGCCGGCGCGGTCAGGCGGACCGGCCCGAACTCGGCGATGGCGGCGAGCGACCGATCGGCATTCGCGCCGGACAGAAGGATAGAGAAGGCGGTCAGACTCAGAATTGCGAAGCCCAGGGGGGCCAGGCGGCGGGGAATGCGGCGCAGTGGCAATCCGGACCAAAGCACAAGCGCCACGATCGCCGCGATCATCAGCCGGATCGGGACGATCGGATCGAGGGTCGCGATGGCCGCGACGAGCCAGGCGATGCCTGCCACAAGCCGAGCCACGGGGGTGACCCGGGTCAAGAAGTCCGGCCGGACCGCTGCGATCGGGGCGGGCAGGAGGCTCATCGAAGTGCCTCGGCCGAAGCCAGGTCCGAAGCCACGCCGTCGCGCCAGGGTTCGGCCGGGGAGTAGGGCGGGTTGGCGAGGAACTCCGCGGGTCGTCCGTCAAAGACGACGCGACCCCGATCCATGGCCACGACTCGGTCGCAATGGGGCAGGAGGCGCGGGTCATGTGTGGCCAGGATCTGAGCCTGGCCCGTGGTTCTGAACTCGTCCAGCAGCTTCATCACGGCCTCGGTGCCACGTCGATCCAGCCCGAACGTCGGCTCGTCGAGGAGCAGCACCGCCGGCGGTCGGAGGACGAGCGCGGCCAGGCTGAGGCGGCGCTGCTCGCCCTGGCTCAGTCGGAACGGATCCTGGTCGGTGAGGTGTCCCAGGCCGAAGCGGGCCAGCACGCCGTCAGGGTCCGGCGGCCGACTCTCTCGGCCACTACCTGACTCTCGGGCTGCGAGGTCCGTGGCAGCCACTTCGTCGCGGGCGGTTCGGCCGACGAAGCCCAATTCCGGGTCCTGAAAGACCAGTCCTATGCGGGAGGCAATCTCTCTGGCCTTTAGCCGTGATGGGTCGCGCAGGGCTTCCGCCGGCTCGTTTTCTCGAGTGAGTGCCGCCAGCCCCACGGACCCGCGGTCGGGCCGCCGCAGCCCGCAGAGAATGAAGAGCAGGGTTGACTTGCCGGCACCGTTCGGTCCCACGAGAGCTATCCGCTCGCCGGCCCTTGCCTGGAGAGAGACGCCGTCCAGCGCGGCGTGGGCTCCGCTCTCGTCGGCCGGATAGTGGAAGTACAGGCCTTCGGCCAAGAGCAGGGGTGCACCGGTCGCGGACGGGCGGTGACCACTGTCTTGTCCAGGCTTCCCGGCCCCGGCCCTTGTCGGGCTGGCGCCGTGCCAGGCCCGCGGCACCCAGGCACCGCTTCTCTCGAGCATAGCCACGGCCTCGTAACCGACGGACCCGGCCGGTGCGAAGGCCAGTTGCCGACCTTCGTCGTCGATCAGCAGGACATCGTCGGCAAGCGGCAGAGCAGCCTCGAGTCGGTGCTCAATGAGAACGATCGTGTGCCTGCGTTGTCGGGCCAGGCCAGCCAGCTGTTCCAGCGTGGCGTACATCCCGGGCGGATCCAGGTTCGCCGTCGGTTCGTCGAACACGAGCAGTGACGGCTGAGCCGCCAGGACATCGGCGATGGCGAGGCGTTGCTTCTCGCCGCCGGACAGCGTGTTCGTAACGCGAAGCTCAAACCCGCTCAAACCCACCTGCCGAAGCGCTTCCGGCACCTGGGCCTGCATCGACGGCCTGGACCAGCCGCGGTTCTCCAGCCCAAACGCCACTTCGTCATCGACGCGAGCCATGACGAGCTGGCTGTCGGGGTCCTGGAAGACGAGTCCAACCCGTTCACCCAACAGCCGCGCCGGCGTCTCGGCCACGTTCATCTCGCCGACCCGGAGCGAGCCCTGCCAGTCGCCGGCCAGTACGTGCGGCACGAGGCCCACCAGGGCTCGGGCAAGCGTGCTCTTGCCCGAGCCGGACGGACCCAGGACGAGCAGCACTCGGCCGGGTTCGAGGCGGAAGGTCAGGTCTCTGAGTGCGGGCCGCGACCGACCGGCGTAGGTCCAGCCGAGTCCAATCGCTTCGATCGAAGGTGGCCCGGATGCCTTTGCGCCGCCAACCGCTCGATCGGATGACCCGTTGAGATCGTCCGCGCTCACCTTCCCGACGGGAACGCCTGAAGGGCGCCCGTCCGGCGCAGCGACCGCACCAGCAACCAGCCGCCGATTCCGGCGATCACCGCACCCGAAGCGATCTCAAGGGCTGCGATCCCAAACTGCAGATTGGCGCCGTAGGTCGGAAAGTAGACCGGAATGTCGTGTAGAGCTTCGCCGATGCCGGCGCCGGCTCCGGCTATGAAGGCCACAATTGGGCCGAAGTTTCGGTACATGACGAAGCCGAAGACGAGTTCCGCGCCGGCGCCCTGGACGAACCCGGAAAGCAGCGTATCCAGGCCCCATTGGCTACCGAGCAGGACTGAGACGATGGCGGCCACCATCTCCGCGAAGAGGGCAGCTCCGGGCTTTCGGACGATCAGCGGCGCGACGACGGCCGGCATGACCCAGACGCCGGTGATTACGTATTCCCACGGCTCGCCGAAAGGCTTGAGCCAGACCCAGACGTAGGCACTCCAGGCCCAGAAGACGACGCCGAAGGCGACGGCAAGGATTGCCACCACGATGATGTCGATGGTCCGCCAGCGGGCAGATTCATTCGACGAGCCGACCGATGACGTGGTTGACGTAAGGGCTCTCATGTTCGATCTCCTCCGGCTGTGACTTGAGTCCTGGTTTCGATGATCAGCAGAGAGCCGTGGCGCAGCGTGACGCTCGCACTGGCCAAGGTTCGGACGTTGGATAGGCCGCGTGCCGGCCCCGGTGTGAGTGGCTCGTCGCGCAACGGGTAGAGGAGGCCTTCGGTTCTGACGCCGAGCGCCGATGCTCCGATTGGAAGTAGCGACACCAGATCGCCGGCCGAGCCGTTCAGGCGGAAGCGCACGGGGCCGCCGTCGGGGCCGGGCGCCCGCAGAAGACGGACGCGCGTCGTCCCGTCGAGCAGCTCCACCTCTCCGTCTTGTGGGTTGGGCAGTCCGAGCAGACCCACGTTCGCCAGAGCGTGGTCGAAGCGCTTCCCGCCCAGAGCGCCAAGCACGGTCACATGGGTCGCCCCCCGCCGGATGGCGGCCAGAAGAGCCAGCTCCGTGTCCGACTCATCTTTGGCCGCCGGTGACCGCTCGATCGCAACACCGTCGGCGGCCAGCCTGGCGAACCGCTCCTCGGGGAGAGAGTCGGCATCACCAACCAGCAGGTCCGGCCGAAGCCCGAGCGAGGTGGCTTTGTCCCAGCCACCGTCCGCGGCCACGACCAGCCCGACGTTGATATTCCAACCCGGCCATGTGCCGTCGAGCACGGACCGGCTCGGTACGTCGCCGTCCGCAACGATCAGGGCCCGCAAGGCAGTCCCGGACTCGCTCACAAAAACACCTCTATCGAAAGCGACAGAGGTGCACCGATCTGGACTCCCTGCGCCGGCATAACCCGGATCAGGTTCCAAGGGTCTGCGGATACGCTCCGCACTCTCAGCGCCGCCCCGGCGCTCCCCTGTCCGTCTTCTGTTGTCCTCGGACTCTACACCGTCTCGGCCGACTCCGGAGCATCGGACCGGTAGCGTCCAGGAATCGATCCGTCCACTCGACCACCCAGCCGGCCGACTCCGACGCTCCGACCGCGACGAGGTCTCGAAAGGATGGGTGCGTACGGCGCGACACGGCATGCGCGAAAAAGATTCTCGGAGGACGATGCATCCAAGCACGGCAATTCGTCGTATAGATGTAAAGACAAGGTGAAGAGTCGGTTAGTGGTCATCAACTTGAGAGCCGCGGACTACCACTCTTGCGGCGCCTGCGTGAGCCGATATCTTGGGCAAGACCAAGTCGAACGAATGGTAGATTTCGAGACGTGACCGATCTCTCGCATCCAGCAATTCAGCGGGTTATCGAGGTCGCCGCTCGCAAGGGGGTGGCCCTGGATATCCGCGTCTTCGGGAGTTCGACCTACACGGCGGAGGAGACGGCAGCGACTGTCGATGCCGAAATCGGGCAGATCGTGAAGTCGCTCGTCTTCGTTGCTCCGCGCCCGGAAGGCCGGCTCATTCCGATCATCTGCCTCGTGTCCGGTCGGAACCAGGTAGATCTCCCGCTGCTGGCCGCGGTCGCGGGGGAGGTTTCCATTCGACAGGCTACCGTTCGCCAGGCGCGCGAGCTTACGGGCTTCTCCGTGGGCGGGATTCCGCCTTTCGGGCACGGTCGCGAAGTTCGGGTCCTGATGGATCAGGATCTCTGCCAGTACCAGTGGGTCTGGGCCTCCGCCGGCATGGACAACACTGTCTTCCGTGTCCCGCCGCGGACCCTCCAGATGCTCGCCAACGCGGTCGTCACGCCCCTGGCCGTCGCGCCATGGATGCAACCTCCGAATTTGGCGGCCGGGCCGCGGCTGCAGTTCGAGGCCGGCTCCGGCGCCTAGGAGCGGCTCAGGCGCCAGGCATGGTTGCCGTGATGCCGGCAATCGTCGTCGGGCCAGATGCCCCCGATCCCCTGCCGAGAATCCAAATAGGTGGAGAACCCGATTGAACTTCGAGCTGGCTCAGCGTAGCGTATTCCTTACGCCCGGAGGTGCTGAGCGCCTGCTAGCAGTTGAGATGACATCAAGGCACACGCAGGGAGTAGGTTTCTTCGGGCGTTTTGCTTTGCCCGCCGCGTTGGGCCGCTAGACTGCCAGCGTGCGCGTCCGCCAGTTCGAGCTACGGCTTCTCGCCGTCGCCCTCACGGTTCTCTGGGCCGTGGGCGGCGGCATCGTCCTGATCGCGTATAGACCGGGTGGGCCGGTCGATATCTTGGTGGGCGTAGCCGCATCGCTGCCGTTGCTGGTCAGCGTTGCCGCGATCGTGTGGCCGCCGCTGGTCAAGGGCTATGGCGGTGCGGCGGGTGTCTTCTGGATCGGCCTGGCGGCGGCCCTGCTGCTGATTCCCTCCATCGCGAGCGTTCTCGGCCAACTCCTCGAGGGTGGCACTCAGACTCTGTTGCCGTCGGCCGAATTCCTGTATCCCTGGGCCTTGGCCCTCCTGGCGACGAGCCTCTATGCGGGCCTCGGGATCAGCCGGCAGTTCATCCCTGAGGCTGGGTACGGCCGTAAGCGTCTTGCGGCTTCGATTGCATTTGCCGTTGTTGCCACGTCCGCGATCGGTGGCGTCTACGCCGGAGTCAGCCTGGCCGACGACGCGGCTCTGCAGAACAAGCCCGCTGCCTACTCGCGCTTCGGGCCAACGTCGGCCAACATGATCCCGCCGGACTGCACCCGCTCGCTATCTACCGCCGTGTCGGCCAAGCTCGAGGTCGACCTGTGGGGCGATGTCGACCAGAGATCTGTTGGCACCGTGAGCCTGACCGGATACCGGTTGGGTTCGGATGTCTCGTGGACCGCCCAGGTTGTGCGCAACGATCTGTTTGGTCAGTACGGGGTTGTGCGAATCGGAACGTCAGCCTGGACCCAGTCGCCCGGAACTCCATGGCAGACCGCCGCGCCGCACGACGTGGACAATCAGCTGGTCGATGCTACGGCGTTGGCCCAGGCCCTTTCCCCAACGAATCGGGCCACCGCCGAATACCACGGTCTGGAGTACGTGGAAGGGGCTCGGGCTCGTCATTGCCGCGTGGCCGTAGACGGCAACACGTTCCAAGCGTCGTTTCCGCAGGTCAAGTGGCTGACGAAGTCCGCGGTTCTAGAAACGTGGCGTGGTGAGATCAACTTCTGGGTCTTCGGCGACGGTGAGGTCGGCATGATCACCGGCAGCATCAACGGCGCCGCTCAGGAGATTCTGCCCCACGGCATCCAGGCGACAATCAAGGTTCGAATGACCGCGACCGAGCGAGACACCCAGGTTTCCATCTCGCCGCCTCGGACGTGATCGAGAAGCGATGACGCCCCCGTCAGACCCGTTCGACACGACCAAGCACGACCGATTGGCCCGCTTCTATCGGGTCCTGCGATTCCTGGCCGCTCATCCGGAAGGGGCCTCCGTGGACGCGGTTGCCGGGTTCGTCGGCATGTCACGTCGGACCGTCTATCGCGACCTGCGGGCGCTCGAGGGTGAGATCGGGATCCCGCTATGGAACGAGGACGGCCGATGGGGGATTGTCGAAGGGGCCTTCCTGCCGCCGCTCCGCCTGACTCTCGACGAGGCAGTGGCGTTCTTCTTCGCTGCCCGACTGACGGCGCAGTTCGCCGACCGCTACGACCCGGACATGGGCGCGGCCTTCCAGAAGCTGGCTGAGATCCTGCCGCCTGTCGTGGCCCGACATCTGGAGCGGACCATCGACGTCCTCGCCAGCCGCCCGCCGGACGAACGGTTGACGCGCAACCTGCGTCTCCTGGCCCGAGCCTGGGCCGAGCGCCGCGTTGTAGAACTCACCTACGACGCGGCCACGTACAGCCCCGGGCGTCCTCCGCGGCGGTCGCGCGTGCATCCATACCTGATCGAAGCCTCGGCGACGACGCGGGCGCTCTATCTGATGGGTTACGACGAGTCGCGGGGCGCCGTCCGGACGTTCAAGCTGCAACGCGTCCTGGAACTCTCGATTGCGCCGGAGACGTTTGAGCCGCCCGACCCGGCCGTCGTCCAGGAGGGGCTGGCCCGGGCCTGGGGCGTCATCGCGGATCAGGAGGAGGTCGAGGTCGAACTGCGTTTTGATGCCGAGATCGCCGGCCTGGTAACCGAGACCACGTGGCATCCCACAGAGTTGGTCATGCGCCAGGACGACGGGTCGGTGCTCTGGCGAGCGCGCGTGCCGGGCACGCTGGAGATCCGCCGCTGGATCCTGGGTTGGGGCGCCCAGGTGGAGGTCCTGGCGCCGCCGGAGCTGCGCGACGAAGTGGCGGCCACGTACCGCAAGGCCGCGGCGCGGTACTGAGTGGCAGGTGGCGCGGACTGCAGCCGAAGATAGGGCGGGTGGCTCGATGTGTGGCGCTGGGCGCCGGGAGGGATCGGGGCGGGCGCACTCACCACAGGAATTGCGTAACAGCAGCCCAGGTAGTGTTATGTGGCGACCGCGGGTAGCGGGTTGCGATCCGACCGCCGTACGGCCGCTTGAACTTTGCCGTTGAGCGTGAGACGGCGGCCTCCGACTCGCTAAATCGTGGCCGCAGGCCAGCTCCGGCCGCGTGACGCCACATACGACCACTGCCACTGCTATTGCGCAAGATTCGGCCGGGAAGACCGGCCCATTGGGCGCGGTACCTGCCCGCCATGTCAGACGTCGAGCGTCGGGCTAGGCTTGGAGAATGCACGACGAAACCGTGACGCCCCCGGACGGCCAGGTTCACCCGCAGCTTTGGGCCGTCAACCTGATCAGCGACCCGATCCACGGCTACATTGAACTGACCAAGCGGCTGACGACGGAGCACGCCCGGAGACTTGGTCTGGCGCCGGAGGAGGCGGCTGAGGGCGACCTGCTCGACTCGGCGTGGCTGCAGCGGATGCGGCGCATCAGCCAGCTCCAGAGCGCGCGATGGGTCTTTCCCACGGCCGAGCACAGCCGTTTCACCCACAGCCTGGGCGTCATGCACGAGGCCGGCCTGTGGGCCCGCCACCTCTACCCGAGCCTGTGCGCCGCGCTGGCCGAGGTCGAGCCGGCGGTGCGGGCACCCTCCGAGGGCCTGGTCGTCGAGATGCTGCGGCTGGCCGGACTTCTCCACGACGTTGGGCACGGACCCTTCGCCCATTTCTTCGACGAGCACGTCCTGTGCCACTTTGGCGCGCCGGCGGACCCGCGGCGGAAGCACAAGAGCCTGACCCACGAGGACCTCTCGCAACTCATCATTGAGCGCGAGCTTGGTGAGCCGATCAGGGCAATTCGACGGGCACCCGGAATCGTTCCTGAACGCGACGCCCTCCGGTCAGACGAGTCGATCGATCCGGCCTGGCTCTCCTTCCTGATCTCGAAGCCGGCGATAGCCGATCCATCGATGCCGCGCTGGCTACGATGGCTCCAGCCGCTGTTGTCGGGCGTGTTCACGGTGGACAACCTCGACTACGTGCGCCGGGACGCATACCTGATCGGAGTCTCCACGGGCCCGGTGGACGTTGAACGGCTGCGCCGCTACTCATTTGTGGGGGTCCGGGGTCTCTCCATCTACGAGCCGGGCCTTGGCGCGTTGGAGATGTTCCTGACCGCGCGCCTCTTCATGTACCAGCAGATCTACTACCACCGCTCGGTCCGGGCGATTGACCTGGATCTTGCGGAGGTCTTCCGGCCGAGCATCCTGGCCATCTTCGGCGACGGATCGCCGGCCGACGACCTGGGCCACTACGCCGACCTGGACGAATACGCGCTGCTGCACCAGGCGGCTCTCTGGGCGCGGGGAGAGGCGCTTTCCGACCGACCCGAGCCGGGCGACGGGACGGTCACGGCGGAGGTGGGGCGAGTGTGGTCGGCGATTCTGCTGAGGCGGCCCCGCTGGCGGATCGATGGTGAGCTTCGTCGCGATTACGAAGCAGGGGAGCGGACCGAGGTGCTGGCTGCGGCGCGCGTGGAACTGGGTCCGGAAGAGGCCGGCCGTTGCGCCCTGGACCTGGCCGAAGTGGACGCACGCCCGGCCGAAGCCACGGCCACGGATTCGCTTCTGGCGGTCGCTGGTCGGGATGGAGCACCGGCGCTGCCGGTGAGCCAGGCCCTTGGTCGACTGCCCGCCTACTCGCTCGTGGCCCGGCGGTTCGTCCGCTCGGAATAGCGGTCGTGGGCGGGCGATGAACGCCGCCCACTAAGACCCGCTCGGACTCGCGCTGGGACTCGGACTCGCGCTGGGACTCGGACTCGCGCTGGGACTCGGACTCGCGCTGGGACTCGGACTCGCGGTCACCGTCGGCATGTTGGTCGGCGTAGCCGTGGCCGGGGGCGCCGGCGTCGAGAGGAGCGGACAGGGCGCCGCTTCGACCGGCCGCAGGGCACGCATCTCCTCTATCTCGCAGCGGAACGGGAGGACCAGCAGCGGGTCGATTCGAGCTATCTCATAGGCGGGCATGAGGTCCCTCGCGACGATGAGCGGATCGAGCTGGAAGGTGGCGGTTTCGGACACTTTGAAGATGCCGAAGTGGACGTGACAGCCCGACGCGTTGCCGGTGGCCCCCTCGGAGCCGATGACCTGGCCTGCGGTGACGAGGTCGCCGGGCTTGACGGTGGCCTTGTACTCGTGGGCGTAGATGGTGCGGTAGCCGTCTTGGTCGTCGATCACGATCACGATCGGCAAGCTGTTCCACCAGCGCTTGGTGTCGAGCAGGTGGTAGTAGGGAGCGATGTCGCTGGTCCAGCCCATGTAGGCGTCGTACTCTCGGCTGGCCGCCAGGACGACCCCGTCGTGCGCGGCGTGGACGATATCTCCGCACTGGGTGGCCATGTCCACTCCGTCGTGGAACTTCTGACCGTCGACGATGAATTCACCCCAGGCGGTCGGTCCGAACGGAAGAGTGATCTTGGCGTCGATGAGGGGCCAGACATATCCGGTCATGCCGGGCGTGGGCTGAGGGCTGGCGGACGAACGTGGGGTGGTACCGTTCGCTTGGGTTACTGCCGAGGAGACGCCAACGGCCACCGCCGACGACGGAGCGATGCCGCCGGCCATAAGTTGCGAGCGGAGCAGCAGACCGCCCAGCACGGCGATGATCATCATCGCGCCGAGGACGAAGACGGGCGGAATCCGGGTGTTGGCCTGGCGGAGGCCAAAGAGCCACTCCACGTGGAGCCGGTCGCGCATGCTGCTCACCAAACGGTTTTAGCAGGTCCGCGACGAATCCGTTGGGCAGGCCCGCGGCCCGATGGGGCAGTCGTCCGTCCCGGGGTGCGCCACAGCCGCTGCGGGATGTTCCAGGTTCCCGTACTGTCAAACCCATAATCTCTGCATATGCCTGCGGTCTGGCGCGGCCGCGCCGTAGTCTCGATTTGTCGGAGGAGATCGTTCGTGGATGTGTTGACTCTGTCACGTATCCAGTTCGCGCTGACAATCAGCTTCCACTTCATATTCCCGGCCGTCACTATCGGTCTGGCCGGATTCATCGCGATCGTGGAGACGTTCCGCTGGTGGACCAAGCAGGACGTCTACGACCGCCTCGCAGTCTTTCTGACCAAGCTCTTCGCCGTCACGTTCGTCATCGGCGTCGTCAGCGGTGTCGTGATGGAGTTCCAGTTCGGCACCAACTGGTCGCGCTTCTCCGGGTACGTCGGCGATATCTTCGGCGCCCCATTGGCGGCGGAAGGGATCTTCGCCTTCTTCCTGGAGTCGGCCTTCGTCGGTATTGTTCTCTTTGGACGCGACCGCGTTAGCTCGACTGTTCGCTGGATCTCCGGCTTGATGGTCTTCTTGGGCACGACCCTCTCGGCCTTCTGGATCCTGGCCGCCAACTCCTGGATGCAGACGCCAGACGGGTTCAAGATCGTCACCGACGCCAACGGTGTCCCGAAGGCTCAGATGGTCGACTTCTTCAAGGCCACCCTCAATCCGTCGACGCTCGTTCGCTTCGCGCACACGGTGGCGGCCTGCTGGGTCGTCGGCGCCTTCTTCCTGATGGGCATTTCCGCCTGGTACATCCTGCGTGGCAGGCATTCGGACGTGACCCGGTTTGCGCTGCGCCTGAGCGTCGTGGTGGCATTCCTCGGTGCCGGGGCGATGTTCGGTACCGGCGATCTTCAGACGCGCGAAGTGCAGGCCAACCAACCGCTCAAGTTCGCCGCCATGGAAGGCATATGCCAGACCGAGCGGGGCGCCCCGTTGACGATCATCGCCCTGCCGCCCAGCCAGAGCTGCACTTCGAATGCGGGCGGACTCGCCATTCCGTACGGCCTGAGCGCGATGTCCGACCTCGACCTGAACGGCGAGATCAAGGGCCTCGACCAGGAGCCAGATCCGTCCCTGTGGCCGCCCGTTGCCACTACCTTCATGAGCTTCCACCTGATGGTCGGCTTGGGCATGGCCATGATGCTGCTCATGCTCATCGGTGCCTTCTACCTGCTCCGCGGCACGCTCGAGAAGCGCCGCTGGTGGCTCAAGCTTGCCGTCCTGGCAATCCCGCTGCCAATCGTGGCGGTGGAACTGGGCTGGATGACGGCCGAAGTTGGGCGACAGCCCTGGATCGTGCAGGGGCTGCTGAAGACGTCGCAAGGAACGTCGCCCGGGGTAACGGCCGGTGACGTGGCCATCTCGCTCGTGGCCATCCTGCTGCTCTACGGCCTGCTCTTCGCCCTGTGGCTCTACAGCCTCACCAAGGAGATACGACGCGGTCCCGAGCTGGCCCCCGCCGTCGCTGGTGCGGCGGAGGGCGACTCGAGCACGTCCGGCTCCGGCGCGACCGACTCGCCGGCACGAGGTAGCTGACGTGCAGCTCTCGACGGTCTGGTTCCTGCTTATCGGCTTCCTGTTCGTGGGCTACGCCATCCTCGATGGCTTCGACCTGGGCGTGGGAGCCGTGCATTTGATCGTGGCCAGAGACGATACGGAGCGGCGTCAGGTTCTGAATGCCATCGGTCCCGTTTGGGACGGCAATGAGGTCTGGCTCATCACAGGTGGTGGGGCGCTCTTCGCGGCCTTTCCAACCGTCTACGGAACGGTCTTCTCCGGCTTCTACCTGGCCATGATGCTGCTGCTGGGGGCCCTCATCCTGCGCGCCACTTCGATCGAGTTCCGTTC
>CABEBU010000206.1_pt1 | contig 12048 bp, 10 predicted proteins | sample 3132691 | NCBI WGS metagenome assembly CABEBU01 (sample SAMEA5534346, study PRJEB31848) | metagenome | biome: tundra; feature: field; material: soil | place: USA | collected 2013-05 | depth 0.45 m | reverse complement strand
TGTCCACGATCCGCTGCGAGCCCACGATGGTTCGCACCGTGACCATGGCCGGATGATCGGCGACGACGCGGCCGATCTCTGCGGCCTCTGCTCCCTCGGCGAGGGCGCGCATGGCCACCAGCACGGCGTCGGTGAACGCGGCGGGCACGATTGCTACGAGTTTGCCCTCGTTGGCGACGTGGAGCGGATCCAGACCCAACATCTCGCAGGCGGCGTGTACGGGAGCGGGGATCGGGATGGCGTCCTCGCGCAACTCCACGCCCACACGGGACGCGGCTGCGATCTCATTCAGCGCCGATGCCAGGCCGCCGCGCGTGGGATCGCGCAGCACGTGCACGTCCGGGCAAGCGGCCACGATCGCGGCCACGAGCGCGTTTAGCGGCTGTGTGTCCGAAGCGATCTCCACCTCAAAGTCCAGGCCTTCTCGGACGCTCATGATGGCGATACCGTGCAGCCCGATCGCGCCCGAGAGGATGACGGCGTCGCCCGGCGTCGCGCGATCCGCGCCGACGGTCACGCCCGGTGCCACGAGCCCAATGCCCGCGGTGTTGACGAAGAGGCCATCGGCGGCGCCCCGACCGACCACCTTGGTGTCGCCGGTGACGATTGGGACGCCGGCCCTGACGGCCGCACGAGCGACCGATTCGGTGACCTTGCGCAACTCGTCGATCGGCAGGCCTTCCTCGATGACGTAGGCCAGCGACAGGGCGAGCGGCTGGGCGCCCATCATGGCCAGGTCGTTGACGGTGCCGTTGACGGCCAGCTCGCCGATGTCGCCGCCCGGGAACTCCAGCGGGCTCACGACGAACGAATCGGTGGTGAACGCGAGTCGCCGGCCCGCGACATCAACAACGGCAGCGTCATTGAGCGGCCCGGGTGCCGCGCCGGCCGCCGCACCCGCCAGCGCCGGCCCGATGACGTCGCGCATCAGCGCAGCCGAGAGCTGGCCGCCGGAACCGTGGCCCAGCAGGACGCGCGCTCGTTCGGGAATAGGCGCCGGGCAGGCAAGGTTCGCCGGGTCCGGCGCCGGGCTCGCGGGGTCGGGCGCGGCCGAAACAGGCGCGGCCGCCGGATCGATCGTCGTTCGTCGCTCGCTCACCGATCGGCTCGCGACAGTTCGTACAGCGGAAAAGCCGTCGGCGCCGCCAGCCCGCGACCCGCGGCGTGGTAGGCCGAGCAGACGCCCTCGGCGCTGACCATCGGCGCCCCGAGCGGTTTCTGGGGCGAGCAGAGCGTGCCATAGGCGGTGCAGTCGAGCGGCGTCTTCGTGCCCTGCAGAATCTGGCCGGCGATGCAGGCCGGATGCTCCTGCGTGTGGATGTCGCCGACCTCAAAGCGCGCTTCGGCGTCGAATTTCGTGAACTCCGGCCGCAGGTGCAGGCCCGAGCCGGGAATCATCCCGATACCGCGCCAGGTCCGATCGCCCGCCTCGAAGACTCGGAGGATCGCTTCCTGCGCCGCGCGATTGCCTTCTCGCTTGACCGCCCGAGCGTACTGGTTCTCGACGACCGCCCGACCCTCTTCGAGCTGGCGGATCGCCATCAGGATTCCTTCTAGCAGGTCGAGCGGCTCGAACCCGGTCACCACGATCGGCACGTGGTAGCGCTCGGCGATCGGCTCATATTCGGTCCAGCCCATCACGGCACAGACGTGACCGGCGGCCAGGAAGGCCTGAACCTGACACGCGGGCGACTCGAGGATCGCAGTCATAGCCGGCGGCACCAGAACGTGCGACACCAGCACGGAGAAGTTGTCGAGGCCGAGCCGCGACGCCTGCCATACCGCCATGGCGTTTGCCGGGGCCGTCGTCTCGAAGCCGATGGCGAAGAAGACCACTTGTCGATCCGGATTGGAAACCGCGATCCGGACCGCGTCGAGGGGCGAGTAGACGATTCGGACGTCGGCGCCACGCGCCTTGAGCGATAGCAGGTCCGTCGTTGACCCGGGGACACGGAGCATGTCGCCATAGCTGGTGAATATGACCTCAGGCCGCGCCGCAATCGCGAGTGCTTTGTCGATCTGCTCCAGGGGCGTGACGCAGACGGGGCAGCCGGGACCGTGGATCATGCGCACGCCCTTCGGCAGCGCCTCGTCGATGCCCTGCTTGACGAGCGTGTGAGTCTGACCTCCGCACACCTCCATCAGCGACCACGGCTTGGTTGTGACGCGATGGATCTCGTCCACGAGCTTGCGAGCGAGGGCGGAGTCGCGGTACTCGTCGATGTACTTCATGAAGCGGCGGCCGCGGGCGGAGCGGCCGCGGGCGGAGCGGCCGCGGGCGGAGCCGCCGCCGCGGGCGGAGCCGCCGCCGCGGGCGGAGCGGTCGCCGCGGGCGGAGCGGTCGCCGCGGGCGGCCCGTCGGGCGCGAACGTCGAGCCTAGCTCCATTTCCACCATGTCGGCGTCGATCATGCGCAGCAGTTCGAGCGTCTTGAGCGCCTCGTCCTCGTCGAGCCGGCTGATCGCGAAGCCGACGTGGACGATCACGTAGTCGCCGATCGCGACTTCCGGCACATACGCCAGGCAGGCTTCTTTGCGCACGCCGCCGAAGTCGATCTTACCCATACGCAGCGGCCCGTCATCACTGATCTCGACCACTTTGCCCGGGATGCCTAGGCACATTCGATTGCTCTCCTTGTCTCCACAGACGGAAGCTAGGACGCGGCGGCGCGTGGCGCCGAGGCCAGGCGCGCAGCCGCCACCGCAGCCTGACCGTAGCTGATTCCACCGTCGTTCGCCGGAACCAGCCGATTCGTATGAACCTCGAAGCCGTCACCGGTCAGGCGCCGAACGAGGTTAGTCGCAAGCCACTGATTCTGAAATACGCCGCCCGAAAGGACGACCGTGCTCAGTCCGGTCGCTTTGCCAACCTCAGCCACGAATTCGCGGGTGACGGCGGCGATCGTCTCCTGGAAACGGGCGGCGAGAAGCTCCGTAGCGGCGTTTGCGGCTCGGCCTTCGAGCAGGGCGACGATGGTCGGCCGAGGGTCGTACACGATGAGCCCGTCACGCTGAACGAGTCGGTACGGCAGCGGGTCGACACTCCCCTGCTCCGCCAGCAGCTCGAGTTCCATAGCGGCCTGGGCTTCGTACTCGGCAATGTCGCGAATGCCCAGGAGGCTCGCCGCGGCATCGAATAGGCGGCCGGCCGACGACGCCACCGGCGCATTCAGCCCGCGCGCCAGCTGCACGCGGACGACCTCGACTTCTCGGGGGTCCAGGCGGTCGAGAAAGACGCGCGTCAGCTCTGGGTCGAGCCAGTCGAAGACGGAATCTGCGCCTTCGAATGACTCGGCGGCCATGAGGTACCCGAGTGCCATGCGGTACGGCTTCTTGACCGCAAGCGCGCCACCGGGCATCGGCGCGCGCCCGAAGCGGCCGACGCGCCGGTAATCCGCCAGCGTGGCCACCAGCACCTCGCCACCCCAGAACGTGCCGTCGTCGCCCATGCCCAGGCCGTCGAAGGCGACGCCGATGAACTCCGTGGTGATGCCCGCCTCGGCCGCGGCCGACGCCACATGGGCGTGGTGATGCTGGACGGGGATGCGCCGGCTCTCCGGGAAGTGGCGGGCCGCGTACTGCGTCGATAGATACCCCGGATGCATGTCGTGGACGACGTACTGGGGCTCTATGTCCAGCAGCCGCTTCAGGTGCGCGAGGTTCGTCTCGAAGGCGCGGTGCGTCAGTAGATCCTCGAGATCGCCCGTGTGTGGCGCCACGTGGGCGCGGCTGCCCCGGGCCAGCGTGAAGGTGTGCTTGAGTTCCGCGCCGACCGCCAGAAGCGTGGCCGGCGTCGCGACGGGCAGGGCGAGTGGCTCCGGGGCGTAGCCGCGGCCACGGCGGATCAGACTCTCGCGCCCGTCCACGACCCGCGTGACCGAGTCGTCGTAGCGCGCCCGGATCTCGCGGTCGTGGGCTAGGAACGAGTTGGCGATGCCGCCCAGCCGCTCCACCGCCTCGGCATCGTCCGTGGCCAGCGGCTCGTCCGACAGATTGCCGCTGGTCAGCACGATGGGCCGGCCCAGGCCCTCCAGCAGCAAGTGGTGGAGTGGCGTGTATGGCAGGAAGAGCCCGACTCGGCGGTTGAGCGCGGCGGCGCGGCTGGGCTGGGCGCTCACCACGCCATCGCACAGCGATGGCGCGCCGTCGGCGAGTAGCGGCTCTCCGTCAAGCGGCCCTCCCAAAGGCAGTTCGCCGCCTCCGCGCCGCTCCACCAGCACGATGGGCCGCGCCGGCGACGTAAGCAGCGCCTCTTCCTCGGGCGACATCGCCGCATGGGCGCGGGCCGCGCCCACATCTCGGACCATCACCGCGAACGCCTTGGCCCAGCGGTGCTTGCGATCGCGCAATCGGGCGACGGCCGCCGCGTCTGTGGCATCGCAAGCCAGGTGGTAGCCGCCCAATCCCTTGACGGCGACGATCCGTCCGGTGCGCAGATCGGCAAGCGCGGCGGCCAGGGCCGCTTCCCGGTGAGCCGCAGGGGCCGCGTCCCCGGGCCGCCGGTACGAGAGCTGTGGCCCGCAGTCGGGGCACGCGACGGGCTCGGCGTGGAAGCGCCGGTTCGCCGGATCGCGGTACTCGGCCTTGCACGCGGCGCAGAGCGGGAAGTCGCGCATGGACGTGCGCGCCCGGTCGTACGGCAGCTCGTCGATGATCGTGGCCCGTGGCCCGCAGTTGGTGCAGTTGGTGAACGGGTAGCGGTGACGTCGATCGGCCGGATCGAACAGCTCACGCAGGCAGTCGTCGCAGGTGGCGATGTCGGGCGGGAAGAGTCGCTCGGTCGAAGCGGACGCCTCGCTCTCCTCGATCGAGAAGCCGGTCCCCGGTTCGATCGATCGGTCGGTTTCCATGACTTCCACCGCTTCGACGCGCGCTCTCGGCGGCGCGTCCGCTACCAGCCGCCGCGCGAACGCCTCGACCGCCTCGGCTGACCCCGAGACCACGATCTCGACCTGGCCGGCCCGATTGATAACGCTGCCCTCGAGCCCAAGCTCAGCCGCTAGCCGCCACACGAACGGCCGAAACCCCACGCCCTGGACCAGGCCACGGACCTCGATCGCCCGGACGATGCGAGCGACGGGGGCGCGAACGGACGGCATGGCCTTGCTTCGCGTCAATCCTCCGTCGCGCATAACGATCAAGCCTCCGTGTCAAGGCCGCCTGAGCCCCACTTATCTCACACCCGGACGCTGCAGTTTCCGCCTGCCGAGCGGCCCGCTTCCCCGGCCAAAAAGTCCCGACTACGTCCTGTTCACCCGGGTGGGGCTCCCCGGCCCTCGCGTCCTTGCCGGGTTACGCCACGACCGGCGAATCCTCCAGACCGACGCCCGCCAGAGCGTGGTTGCAGCGCGGGCAGCGGCCCTCGACGAGGCGCCACTCCGTGACGGCGTAGTCGGAGCGGGAGATTAGCCGCTCGCCGCAACGTGCGCAGAACGTGGTTGCGGCCTCAACTTCAGGGGCGTTGCCGACGTAGACGTGGCGCAGGCCAACCTCGCGCGCGATCGCGGCCGCGTCCACGAGCGTGACCGCGGGCGTCGGCGCGACGTCGCTCAGTTTGTAGGCCGGCTGGAATCGGGTGAGATGCCAGGGCGTCTCCGGTCCAATGGCGGTCGCGATCCACTCGGCCATGGCCCGCAGCTCGCGGGCATCATCGTTGAGGCCGGGGATGATCAGCGTGGTTAGTTCGAGCCAGATATCGCGCTTGCGCATTTCGATGATGGTGTCGCGGACCGGCTCCCAACGAGCGCCGCAGACTCGCCGGTAGAAGTCGTCGCTGGCGGCCTTCAAATCTACGTTGGCGGCGTCGAGATACGGCGCAACCAGCTCGATTGCCTCGGGCGTTTCGTAGCCGTTGGTCACAAAGACGTTGTGCAGGCCGGCCGCCCGCGCCTTGACCATCGAGTCGAGCGCGAACTCGATGAATATCGTGGGCTCAACGTAGGTGTAGGCGATGGTTCGCACGCCGGCCGCGACGGCCTCCGCCACGACCGACTCAGGCGAAACGTTCCGACTCTCCGGCACGACGCCTTCACGGTGGGCCTGGGAAATCTGCCAGTTCTGGCAGTAGAGGCAATGCATGTTGCAGCCCTGCGTCGCGACCGAGTAGGCAGAAGTGCCGGGCATGAAGTGGTAGAAGGGCTTCTTCTCGACCGGCTCGGCCTTCGTCACGACGACCTGGCCGTAGACGAGGGTGTATAGACTGCCGCCGCGGTTCTGGCGGACGCCGCATATGCCGACCCGGCCGGGACGTAGGACGCAGCGGTGGGCGCAGGCGATGCATCGGACGCTGCCGGGAGTGACGGGATCGTCGAATGGCTCGCCGAGCAGGGCTGGCCTGATGTTCGGCTGAGACTCGTCGCCTGGGCCAAGGTCGGAGATCCGAAGACCTGCCGGCGGCTGCTCGCCCGGGAACCCGGCGCGGATGGGCTCCGGCGTCACTGCGTCGGGATCGATCTCGACGGCCGGCGCCCTGGTGAAGGTCTCGGGGCTGCTTCGGAAGTGCGTCTTGTCGTCCATCAGTGCCCCTGAATGCTGTCGGGCCGTAGCTCGAGAACAGGGCCCGTTGTCCTCGCCCTACTCGATTTCCAGTATGCCATTACGAGCCGCTTGGGGTTGATCCGGCTGGCCATCGCGCGGGTTGGACCGGCTTGGGGTCCTTCGGCTCTTGCCTGAGGTCGCCCCTAACGCGACGCTACGATCAACTAAGTCCCGTACGCGGGACTGCCACGGACCAAACCGCCGGCGATCTCACGGTCGTGGCGGTCGAGGTCGGTGGCCTGTTCGGTTACGGGCTCCGCACCCGAAAGCGAATAGCGAATGGCGATTTCCCAAGTTGCCATGCCTCTCCGGCCGGCCCCGCCGTGGACGCCGCTTGTCATCGCCGAGGAGCACTGCAAGGGCTGCGAGTTGTGCGTCGCCGCATGCCCCAGGGCCGCTCTCGCTCTCGACCGAAGCCGCGTCAACGTCCTCGGCTACCACCCTATTGCCCTGACAGACGCCTCTGCTTGCACCAGTTGCGCCTTCTGCGCCCGCGTCTGCCCCGATGCCGTCTTCACCGTCTGGGCTGCACCGCGCGCATACGCGACAGAGGAGCGCGCCCGATGACAACGGATCGAGAGATTGCCATCGGCACCCGCGCCACGGCGGCCGAGTTGGAGTCGCGTCGCCGTTCCCGCGTCCTGATGAAGGGCAACGAGGCGATCGCGGAGGCGGCGATCCAGGCGGGCTGCGACGCCTACTTCGGCTACCCGATCACGCCCCAGGCGGAACTCCTCGAATGGATGGCCCGCCGCATGCCCGAGCTTGGTCGTGTCTTCGTTCAGGCGGAGAGCGAGCTTGGCGCAATCAACATGGCACTCGGCGCGGCCGCCACCGGAGCCCGGGTCATGGTCTCGTCCTCGAGCCCGGGCATCAGCCTCATGGCAGAGGCGATGAGCTACATGGCTGGCTCGGGAACGCCCATGGTGCTCGTCAACATCATGCGCGCCGGTCCCGGGTTGGGCAGCATTGGCCCGTCACAGAGCGACTACTTCCAGGCCACCAAGGGCCATGGCCACGGCGACTACCGCGTGCCGGTCCTGGCGCCGGCGTCGATCGGCGAGGCGACGGAGCTGGTGGCCACGGCCTTCGAGCTGGCGGAGAAGTACCGGACGCCGGTCATGCTCGTTGCCGACGGGATCCTCGGTCAGGCGATGGAGCCGGTCGAGCTGCGATTCCGCACGCCGGAACGCCACACGTTCGATTGGGCGCTGACGGGCGCAGCCGGTAGGCCGGCCCGGGTCGTCAAGTCCATAGACCTGGTGCCGGAGGTGCTCGAGCAGCGAAACCTGGCTCTGCAGCACAAGTACCGTGAAATCGCCCGCCGTGAGGTCCTCTGGGAAGGCTGGCAGCTGGAGGATGCCGAGTTCGCGATCGTGGCCTACGGCACGGCTGCCCGCGTCGCTAGCAGCGCCATCGCGCAGGCTCGCGAGAAGGGCATTCGCGTTGGTCTCTTCCGGCCGATCACGCTTTGGCCATTCCCCGAGCGCGAGTTGGCCCGGCTGAGCGGCCGCCTCCACGGCATCCTGACCGTGGAGCTGTCGGCCGGCCAGATGGTCGAGGACGTCCGATTGGCCGTCGAGGGACGTTGCCCCGTCGCCTTCCACGGTCGAATGGGCGGCCTGGTGCCAACCCCGGATGAGGTTCGTGGAGCGCTCAAGGCGCTCCGCGCCCGAGTCGAGCGAACTCGGTCGGCCGGGCATCACGCCCACGTTCCTGCGCCGACACACCCGCATGGGCACGACGCGGGCGAGCGGTTCGAGACCGACTTTCCGGCCCACTCCAACGCCCACCGCGGAGGTCGACGATGACGGTCCATCCAACGACCCCGCCGCCTGCCCGCTCGGCCTACGCCACTCCCCGCCTGATCTACCGCAAGCCGGACGTCCTGACCGACCGCTCCACGCACTATTGCCCGGGTTGCGGGCACGGTGTCGTGCATCGCCTCATCGCCGAGGTGCTGACTGAGCTGGACCTGCCCGCCCATACCATCGCCGTTGCCCCGGTCGGCTGCGCAGTCTTCGCCTACGACTACCTGAACGTGGACTTCGTGGAAGCGCCCCATGGCCGCGCCCCGGCCGTAGCCACCGGCATCCGTCGCGTCCGTCCCGAGGCTTTCGTTCTGACCTATCAGGGCGACGGCGACCTGGCCGCAATCGGCACCGCGGAGATCGTCCACGCCGCGGCCCGCGGCGAGCGGCTCACGGCGATCTTTGTCAACAACGGGATCTACGGCATGACCGGCGGCCAGATGGCCCCGACCACTCTCCTCGGCCAGCGAACTACGTCATCGCCCAACGGCCGCGATGCCGTCCTGATGGGCTACCCGATCCGCATCACGGAAATGCTGGCTCAACTCGAAGGTGTCACTTACGCCGCCCGCGGCAGCATCGGAGACGTATCGCTCATAGGCAAGCTCAAGGCCATGATCAAACGGGCCTGCCAGGTTCAGATCGAGGGCGGCGGTTTCTCCATCGTGGAGGCGCTTTCCAACTGCCCGGTCGGCTGGGGTATGACGCCGCAGAAATCGCTTGAGCACCTGCGCGGCCCGGTCGTCGACGCCTATCCGCTGGGTGTGATCGTCGACCGCGGGTCCGGCACCGGCGCCCTTCCGGAGGCCGGCTTGGGCTGCCCGGCCCCAGCGAACCCGGAGGCCTGAGATGGAGCGGTCCGTCGTATTTGCCGGCTTCGGCGGTCAGGGGCTTCTTTTCGCCGGCCAGGTTCTGGCTCGGGCCGCCATCAAGGACGGACTCGAGGTCTTCTGGATCCCCTCGTATGGACCGGAGATGCGGGGTGGCACCGCGTCGTGCACGGTCATCATCGACGACGCTCCGATCGGCTCGCCTGTCGTGGATCGCCTCGACGCCGCTGTCGTCATGAACCTGCCATCGCTGCGCAAGTTCGGGCCGCAGGTGGCGCCCGGTGGTCTGCTGCTTATGAACACCTCGCTCCTGTCCGACGACAGCAGCGGCCGGGCCGACGTAGATGAGTTGCACCTGCGCTGCACGGAACTGGCCGCGAAGGGCGGCGACGACAAGCTCGTCAGCATCGTGGCCCTGGGCGCCCTGGTAGCGCGGACCGGCTGGGTGACGCCCGACTCGGTCCGGGCCGCCCTACGCGAGATGGCCGGCAAGAAGCGTCCCGAGGTGGTCGAGGCAGATCTGGGTGTCTTCGCGGCCGGCCTGGAGGCGGGTGCGGTGGGAGCCGCGGCGTAGGCTCGGCCGGCTTGCGCGAATCGGAACCGGGGCCCCCTGCGAGGCCCCGGTTCGTTGGTGATGGTGTTCGTGGCGGCGAACCGCCCCGGCGCCTGATCCGGACGGGCAGGCGCCGCCTAGATGATGCCGGCCATCTCCTGGAGGGTGTGCCAGTTCTGGAGGCGATCCTCCTGGGAGCGCTGCAACTCGGCGGAGGCGTTGCCCTCCTTGTCGAAGTGCTGGCCGAATCGGCCTTCTGTCTTGGCGAAGCTTATGAAATCGAACGTCGTGCCGTCCGGACTCTTCGACCAGTCTTCCTTCACCGCGGGATTGCCCTGGAGCGACAGCCGCTCGGAGAGCTTGGTGCCACGGCGCGGGTCGTAGGTGAAGAGCGGGAAGGCGCGCGAGTCGACCGCCAGCTTTGCCTGACGGGTGGCCGCATCGTCCGGAATGATGTGCTCGGGCATGCAGGGCGTGTAGGCGACGATCACGGCCGGGCCCGGGTAGGCGTTGGCCTCCATCATCGCCTTATAGAGGTGATTGATGTTGCTGGCCGCGACCTGGGCGACGTAGGCATCGCCGTGGGCTATGAGGATTCGGCCCAACTCCTTGCGCTTCTCCGACTTGCCGTGTTCGGCCTTGCCGTACGCAGCAAGCTTGGCAACCTGACTGGTGAAGGAAGCGGTCGAAGCCTGCCCGCCGGTGTTCGAGTAAGCGCCGGTGTCCAGGACAAGGACCTTGACGTCCATGCCCGAAGCCACGAGACGCGACAGGGACTGGAAGCCGATGTCGTACATGGCGCCGTCGCCGCCGAAGACCCACAAGCGTCGATCCTCGTGGCCCGCCTGATCCCAGCGCAGCCGGATGCCCATGGCATCGGCCGGGCCGTTCTCGAAGAGCGAGTTGGTCCACGGAACGGTGAAGGGGTTGAAGGGGTAGGTGCTGCCGAAGACGCTATTGCAGCCGGTCTCAGCGACGATGCCCATGCTCTCGGGTCCGTAGACCTGGAGCGTGGCTGCCATCAGCATCCGCACGACGGTGCCTTCGCCGCAACCAGAGCACGAGCCCGCGCCACCGACGAAGCCCCAGGCGTTCTCGCCGAGCATCAGGTCCGCGAGGGCCTTCTCATTGCGATACTCGATAGGGGTCGGGGGAAGGGACTTGTAGAAGGCGATGTCGCGGCTATAGCGGTCCAGCGTGCCTTCGCCGCCGACCTCGCTGTCGCACTTCTCAATCATGCTGAGGGCGTTGTGGCCCTGAGCCACGCACACGTCTACGCACTCGGCGCAGCCCTTGCAGTGGGCAGGATCGATGAAGAGGCCGAAGTCGGCGCCTTCAATGCCCTTCTTGGCGGGCACATCGCCGTACTTGGTCGTGTGGACGAAGTGTGTCTTAGCGGTCGCCTCGGCCAGCGCGGGGTTCGGCTGGGACGCTGCGAACGTCGAGATCGCCTTGGCAAGCGCGCCTTTCGGCTGAGCCGTGGCCATGATCGCGCTGTCCGGGCAGGCGCTGACGCAGGCCATGCAGCCCACGCACTTCTCGGCCTCGAGAGCCGGGATGAGCGGCGATAGGGTGCTGAAGTCGCGGATCCCGGCCGTTGCCGGAGGAATGAGGCTTCGGCCCACGCTCTCGTCAGAAGGAAGCTCGACGTCGGCCACGCCACGACGATAAGCGTCGATCACGGTCGTGTTGAAGTCCGCGGTGTACGCCTTCACGTCGAAGCGATTTGGGGAAATGAGCCCGGGACCGGCCCCGAGCTTCTTGATCTCAGTGTTGGTAAGTGTCTCGGTCATTCGCTCGCTCTGTTCCGCACTACCTCGCCCAGGACCGAACCAGGTCGCTGGTCGAGATGATGCCGATCGGTTTGGCCGCGGCGTCTGTCACGACGAGGCGGTGGACTCGATGCTGCTCCATCACCTTCGCGGCCTCTTCGAGGCTCGCGGCGGCGGAGATGGTGAGCACCGGCTTGGTCATGATCTGCCCGACCGGGAGGCCGAGCCAGTTGGAGACGAGATCCTGGTTCGCTCGAGCCCGAACGAGGTCGGTCTGGCTCAGGACCCCAATCAGTGCGCCGCTGTCATCCAGGACGGGAAGACCCGAGATCTTATTGCTGTCCAGGATTCCGACGGCTTCCGCTAGAGAAGCCGTCACGGCGATCGTGATGAGGTTGGGAGTCATGAGCTCGCCAACGGTTCGAGCTTTGGTCATCGGGCGACCATGGCGGGAACCTTGCCCGCCGAGGGCCTGCCCTCGGCCGTGATCGCGGCGGTCACATCGATCACACCGTCGTAGGCGCCCTGGATAACGGCCAGGTTGGC
>CABEBU010000205.1_pt1 | contig 12142 bp, 9 predicted proteins | sample 3132691 | NCBI WGS metagenome assembly CABEBU01 (sample SAMEA5534346, study PRJEB31848) | metagenome | biome: tundra; feature: field; material: soil | place: USA | collected 2013-05 | depth 0.45 m | reverse complement strand
AACATGCACTGCATGAGGATGCTGAGCACGTTCTTGCGGCGGACGAGGCCACCATAGAAGAGGGCCAGGGCGGGCGTCATCAACATGACGAGGGCCGTGGCAGTCAGTACCCAGGCCGTGTCGCCGGCGCTGATCTGGGGGACCAAGATTCGGGACTCCTTCGCTTCCAACTCGCAACGAAACCAGGTCACAGGTTTCGGTCTGGTGAAGCGTAGGTAGCCCAGGGCCGGGAATCAGTAACGACTGGGTACCCCTCCAGTAGCGCCTGGGTGGCGCGAGGGTTATCGTTCGGGACGCGTCTCATCACCCGGACCGTAGGGGCCGGGTGATGCCCGGTCCGCGTGATCCGGCTGGGCGGGACCCGGTGCGGGCGTAAGTGGGCCGGCGGTGGTCCAGGCAGTCCGCCCCGGTTGGTGCTAGATCTGCCAGGCCACCTCGCCGTGCTGCGAGGCGTCGAGACCTTCCTCCTCCTCGGACGCCTCGACGCGGAGCCCGACGAAACGGTCGACGACCTTGAGGATGATGAAAGTGGCTATGCCGCTGTAGATCCAGGTGGCGGCCACTGCCACCAACTGCTTGCCGATCTGGCCGGCATTGCCTTCGACCAGCCCGGACGCGCCGTTCACTGCAGCCACGGCAAATACGCCGGTCAGGAGCGCTCCCAGCGTCCCGCCCACACCGTGGACGGCCCAGACGTCGAGGGCGTCGTCGATCTTGAGCCGCTCGCGCAGCAGGATGGCGCCGTAGCAGACGGCTCCGGCCGCGAAGCCGATGACTATGGCCGCGCTGGGGTCGACGAATCCAGAGGCGGGAGTGATGGCGACTAGGCCGGCGACCGCGCCGCAGACCGCGCCCACTACGCTCGGCGTGCCCTTGTGCAGCCAGCTCACCGTGACCCAGGTCAGGGCCGCCATGCCTGCGGCGGTGTTGGTGACCACGAACGCGCTGGCCGCGAGACCATTTGCGGCGAGGGCGGAGCCGCCGTTGAATCCGAACCAGCCGAACCACAGGAGCCCGGCGCCGAGCACAACCAGGCGAACGTCGTGGGGCTCGAAACGGTCCGACTCGCGCTTGACCCGAGGGCCCAGGACGAGGGCGGCGACGAGGGCCGCGACACCCGAGCTGATGTGGACGACTGTCCCTCCGGCGAAGTCGAGCGCGCCCAGCTTGTTGAGCCAGCCACCCTGGCCCCAGACCCAATGGGCGATCGGCGAGTAGACCACGAGCGTCCACAGCAGACTGAAGAGGACGAAGGCCTTGAAGCGCTTGCGCTCTGCGAACGCGCCCGTGATGAGAGCCGGCGTGATGACGGCGAACATCATCTGAAAGGCCATGTACGCGGAGCCAGGAATCGTGGGCGCGTACTGGGTTAACGGATCCCTGCCCACGCCGTGGAGGCCGATGTAATCCAGACCGCCGATGATGCCCCAGCCGTTGACGTCCGTGCCAAACGCCAGGGTGAACCCGATGAGAACCCACGTGACGCTGACGAGGGCGAGGATGAAGACGCTGTGCATGATCGTGCTCAGCACGTTTTTGCGGCGAACCAGGCCGCCGTAGAACAGCGCCAGTCCGGGCGTCATGAGCATGACGAGCGCAGTTGAGGTCAGGACCCAGGCCGTGTCGCCGGAGTTGATGGCGCTCGGGGCGGCGTTCACGCGGTTGTCTCCTTCGTTCCACGCCGCAACAAAACGACCTATGCCGGTGCGGCGCGACGAAGCTTACGTAGAGGGAGCGGCCGAATCAGTACCGGCTGAGTTACCCAGCGGTAGCGCTCCGGTGGCGCGACGGTTGCCGTTGAGGACGGTCGCCAAGTGGAAACGGACGGACGGAACGGATCCGACCAAGCAACCTGGCGAGGACCTAGAGTCCCAGGCGCGCTTTCGCGGCGGCCAGTGCCGCGGCAACCCGACGCGGCGCCGTTCCGCCGATAACGTCGCAGCTGGCGAGGGCGCCATCCAGGGCCGCGGCCGCGCGCAGCTCCCCGGGGAGTGCGGCATCGCCCACCAACGTGACCGCGATCCTATCGTCGGACGTGGCCACGGCCGCCGCGATCGTGGCGTCGCCCAGAGCCTCCAAACCGATTCCCGCCCGCTCCGCTTCGGCGACGAGCGTCCCCACGATGTGGTGAGCCGCACGGAAGGCCACTCCGCGCCGGACGAGGGCGTCGGCGACGGCCGTGGCCGTGGTGTAGCCCTCCCCCGCCGCGACCCGCATCCGCTCGTGATCGACGGTCAGGGTCGAGACCATGCCGGCCATGACGCCGAGCGACGCCTCCAGCGTTGCGGCGCCTTCGAACAGCGGCGGCTTGTCTTCCTGCAGATCACGCTGGTACGCCAGAGGCAGGCCCTTCAGCAGCGCCAGCATTCCGGTCAGCGACCCGATTACACGCGCCGACCGACCCCGCACAAGCTCGGCCGGGTCGGGGTTCTTCTTGTTCGGCATCATCGACGAACCCGTCGAGAAAGAGTCGGCCGCCCGGACGAAGCCGAAGCGCGGGTTTGACCACCAGGTGATCTCCTCGGCCAGCCGCGACAGGTGAACCATGCACAGCGCGAAGGCGGCCAGCGCCTCAACCACGAAGTCGCGGTCGCTGACTGCGTCGAGCGAGTTGGCGGTCACGCCGTCGAACCCGAGCTCCAGCGCAGTCGCCTCGCGGTCGAGCGGATACCCGGCGCCCGCAAGCGCCCCTGAGCCCAGCGGCGAGACGTTCGCCCGCCGTCGGCAGTCGGCCAGTCGGCCTCGGTCGCGCTCCAGCATCTCGACGTACGCCAGAAGGTGGTGGGCCAGCAGCACCGGCTGGGCCGGCTGAATGTGGGTGGTGCCGGGCAGGATCGCCTCGCCGTCGCGGACCGCAAGCCCAACCAGCGCCCGCTCCATGCCCAGGATCGCCTCGTCCAGGCCGTCGAGAGTGCGGCGCAGCCACAGGCGCAGATCCGTGGCGACCTGGTCGTTGCGCGATCTACCCGTATGCAGGCGCCCCGCCAGCGGGCCGATTCGCTCCCGCAGCGCCGACTCGAGGTTCATGTGGACGTCTTCTAGCGCCGGGTCCCAGGCGAACCCCCCGGTCTCAACCTCGCTGCGCAGCCCCTCCAGGCCGGCAACGAGGGCGCCCACCTCTTTGTCCGTAAGCAACCCGGCTCGCCCCAGGCCGTGGACGTGCGCTATCGACCCAGCGATGTCGTCAACGGCAAGCGCGCGGTCGAGATCGACTGATCGGGTGAAGTCAGCCACCCGTTCGTCAGTCGTACTCTCGAATCGACCACCCCAGAGCCGCATGGATCCTCCTCCGTCGCGCCACTGAGGCCATGGTACCGGGTCCGCAGGCATGCGGTTCGGCTACGCCCGTCCTACACGGTGAGGGGCAGCGGCTCCGGGATCGCGGCCGTCGGCATCGTCAGAACCTTGGGCACAGCGAGCAGGCCGAGTGCGCCGCCGGCAAGGGTGCAGATCGCGCCGACGCCAAACACGCCGAGCGGCCCGGCAAGCGCGTAGAGGATGCCACCCAAGAGGTTGGCGACCACGGCCGCAACCCCAAAAGCCGCCGCCTGGAAGAGCGTCTGGCCGGTCGACTGCAGCCCCGCCGGCAACAGCTGGGCGATCGTCAAGACAAACGTGATCAGGATCCCGCCGAAGAAGACACCCGAGATGAACCGCGTGAACAGGATGGGCCCGGCATCGACGAAGAAGATCCAGCTGGCCACACAGACGGCGAAACCGACACTCGCCACCACCAGGACGGGCCTCAGGCCAATCCTCCCGACAAGCCAGCCCGCCAGGATCAGCCCCGGCACCTCGGCCCCCCAGGCCAGGCCATTGGAGAGGCCCACCTCGACGGCACCGCCGCCCAAATCAGCGATCCTGACCGAGATGTAGGTGGCCGCGGCCATGACACCGATGAAGATAAGCAGAACCGAGGCGAGTACCGCGAGCAAACGAGGCCGACCCGACAGCGCCTCCCCGACCGACCCGAACCGCCCCCGCGCCGGAGTCGAATGCGGCCGTCCCTCAAGCTCACCGCGAGCCTTTCGACGGCGTTCGCTGTCGCGGCCGAGCGGCAGTTTGTGGGCTGAGAAGATCATCAGCCCCATCGTGAGCACATAGACGAACGGAGCCGCGACGTACCCTGTTCGGCTGTACAAGAGGCCGCAAACGATGGCCATGGCGGCCCCACCGAAACTCGAAAGCAGCCGCAACCGGGAGTACTCGCGCGATGCATTCGCGAGGATGGGCATGGCGATTGCGTCGGTGAGAGCCGCCGTCGGTCCGCCGCCGGCGGTGACGATCACCAGGCAGGCGATCAGCGCCCAGACGGGCAGCGGCGCGCTCAACCCCAGGGCGAAGATCGCGGCCGGAATGCAGGCCAGCTGCAGCGCCCGTCGCGGCCCCGTCAAGATGTCGCCCACGTGTCCCCAGGCGGGCAGGGCAAAGGAGTAGGCGACCGAACCGAGGCCCGTCGTCAGGCCGATCAGAGCCGGATCGAAGCCCTTCGATAGGAGCAGTACGGGGACAAAACCGTATAGCGAGCCGACCGCAAAGCCGTTCGACAGGTAGAGCATCCGCAACCAGGGCATTACCCTGATGGTACCCGACGCAACGATCCAACCACCTCACCGGGCTGACGTAGCATCGGCAAGCCATGTCGCGCGGCCCGGCTCCGTCTCGGCCACCGGTTGGCCGTTGCCTCGGCTGGCACCATGGCCTACCGTGAGCGTCACGGAGGTCCACGTGGCGAACAAGCGGAACATGGGACGAGGCAAGAAGGCGGCTCAGCAGGAGTCCGAGCCGGCGGTCGCCGGAGTAGCGGCTGATCTAGCCGCCGCGGAGCCGGCACACCCCGGCCCACCGACCCCGGCTGAAGAGGACCAGGCAGCCATGGCGGAGGCCGCCTCGGCGGTCGTGCGTGAGGAGCGGATCGTGCGATCCAAGGCAGAGCGCCGCCAGGGCCGGGCGATCGCACGCCAGGATTCGTTCGACCCCACCACCGGCGACCGCGTTCAAAAGCGCCGCAAGAAGCTCGACGCCAAGACATACGAGGCTGAGCTGACGCGTCTCCAGGTCGAGCTGGTCAAGCTCCAAGAGTGGGTCAAGGCACGCGGGCTCAAGGTCGTCTGCCTGTTCGAAGGCCGCGACGCCGCCGGCAAGGGCGGCGTTATCAAGCGCATCACCGAAACCCTCAACCCACGCGTGGCCCGTATCGTCGCCCTCGGCATCCCCACCGAGCGCGAGAAGACGCAGTGGTATTTCCAGCGCTACGTGGCCCAGCTTCCGGCCGCCGGCGAATGGGTTCTGTTCGACCGCAGCTGGTACAACCGCGCCGGCGTCGAACACGTCATGGGCTTCTGTTCCGACGAGGAGTACAAGGACTTCCTCAAGACGGCGCCTGAGTTCGAGCGGATGCTGATTCGCTCCGGGGTCGTGCTGATCAAGTACTGGTTCTCGGTCAGCGACGTCGAGCAGGAGCGTCGCTTCCAGGATCGAATGACCCAACCGACCAAGCGCTGGAAGATCTCGTCGATGGACGTCACCGCCCGATCGAAGTGGGTCGACTACTCGAAGGCCAAGGACGCCATGTTTGCCGCTACGGACACGGCCGAAGCCCCCTGGTGGGTCGTGGAAGCGAACGACAAGGAGCGGGCGCGACTCAACTGCATCAGCCACCTCCTGAGCCTGATCCCCTACCAGGACACGACGCCCGTTCAGGTCGTCCTACCGCCGCGCCAGCTGGCGAAGGGCTACAAGCGCCCCCCGCTTCGCAAGCAGCACTTCGTCCCCGAGAAGTACTGACAGCCGGCGGCGCCCGCGGGGGCGTACCATCGGGGGTGTGTCAGACCAGCTCTCGCTGAGCCTCACCGGCGACGTGGCCCGCTTGCCGCGTTCGCTCCGGCCCATGCAGCCCAAGCCCGCCGACGCCGCATTCGACTCGGATGAGCATGTCTTTGAGCCGCGCTGGGGTGGCCGCCGAGCCCTTGCTTTCATCGAACCGGATGGCGCGCGCGGGCCGCGACTTCGGCTGCTCGATGAGATGGGACGCGACCTGGCGCCACACCTGCCAGAACTCGCCGGAATTCCGGATCTGGTCGGCAGCTTGCCGGCCATCCTCGACGGCGAGATCGTCATCCCCGACAAAGCCGGCCGGATGGACGAGGACGCCCTGGTCGGTCGCATCGCCGACGGGAGCAAGACCGATTCGACGCCCGTCTATCTGGTTTTCGATCTGTTGTGGGTGGCCGGCCGGCCGATCATCGCCCAGCCGCTCATGCGCCGCCGGGAGCAGCTCGCTCGCCTCGTCCGCTCCAGTCCGGAACTCGTGGTTCTGCCGGGCGTCGTCCGCGACGGGATGGATCTCTACTCTGCCGTGGCCCAGCAAGGATTGCGGGGAGTAATGGCGCGCCACCTGCGCAGCCCGTACCTGCCCGGTCGCCAGAGCGAGCTATGGCGATCCATCGCCACGCAGCCGGGCGAGATTCCGCTCCACCTGGTGGCCGAGCCGGTGGCGGCTCCAGCATCCCGCCCGGTCCTGGCCCTGATTCAGCGCCTGCCCCTCGAGTTCTAGGCCCGTGCGGCCCACGCGGATCCCCGCCGCCTTCTACTCCGGACCGAGCGCTGGCTGCCTCATGCATCGAAGTGGAGGCCGGGAGGGCGCCGGCAGGCTCGCCCGCCGACACAGCGCGAGGAACTCGCGCTCCAGAGGCGGGCAGAATGCCGGCCCCCGGACGGCCGATCCACTTTACGGCGTGTGGTCTAGCGCGAGACCCGTGCCATCTTGAGCAGCTGGCGCAGACCGACTCGCTGGCCGTATAGCAATACCCCGGCGCTGTAGATCCGAGCGGCAACGAAGAGCGCCACCGCGATGCTGGCGAGCATCAGGACCACGGCTAGGCCGAACTCCCACAGCTCAACGTGACCTCCTGCCACCCGGGCGAGCATCAGGTACGGGCTGAAGAAGGGCACGAAGGAAAGGACCACGACCCAGGTCTCGGTGACCGCCTGGACGGCGGCAATTGACAGGAAGTAGCCGACCATCACCAGCATCATCAGTGGCGAGGTGGCGCTCTGCACGTCCTCCTGCCGGCTAACCAGCGACCCAAGGGCGGCGTAGAGGAGCGAGTAAAGCAGGAAGCCCAGCGCGAAGAGAACCATGAAAGACGCCAGCAGTGGCACGGTCAGGCCGCTCACGGCCACCCCCGAATCGGAGCCGCCGAGAGCTGCATGGTGGAGCGGGCCCTGGAGTACGAGCCCGACGAGCACCGCTCCGATGATCACCCCGTATTGGGTCAAACCCGCGGCGCCATTGCCGATCACCTTGCCGGCCAGCATCTGCAGTGGCGTCGTGGCGTTGAGCATCAGCTCCATTACCCGGCTGCCCTTCTCTTCGGCCACGCTCATGGCCACCCACGTGCCGTAGGTAATGATGGCCATGAAGATCAAGACCACGAGACCGGTGGACAGAAGAGCGGACGAGATCTCCTGGTTGAGGCTGTTGACCGGCGCGGCGGAGGATGAGTTGACCGGCAGGACTTCCCACCTCGTAGGTGCGAGAACGGCGGCGGTCGAGGTCCCCGCCCGAATCAGCCTGTCTTCGATCGCCAGCGAGGTCACAGCGTTGGCGATCAATTGGGTCGGGCGGCTATCGGCCGGCAGGTCGGTTCGGAGCGTGAAGACGAGATCGAGGCTGCTCGCGTCGCGGTCGATGATAAGCACGGCCGCGACCTTGCCCTCCTCGAGATCCTTTTCGGCGGCCGCGAGCTGGCCGGACATCGGCCAGGTCAAGTCGAAGCTCTTATGCTTGCTCGATCCCGACGCCGGCGTGCCGTTGAGGGCCTGATCGAGGACCAGCTGTGCGTCTGACGGGAGGCTCGAGGCCCGGACGACCACCTCGACTTTGGTTTGGCTACCGCCCGCCACCGCGTCGATCAGGATAGGTGCTTGCGTCGCCCCGAATGCCAGGACCGCCAGGATGACGGTGCCAATGACAAAACTGCGGCTGCGTACCCGGCCGCGGTATTCACGGATCGCGATGTACCACGTGTTGGGAAAGAGGGTTCGCCAGCCGTTCATGCGTGCACCGCCTTGGGGGCGAGCGTTCGCTCGCTGATGTCGATCTGGCCCACGTGCTCGATGAATATCTCCTCGAGCGACGGGTCGGCGATCTCGAAATGGAGGACCCTAAGGCCACGCCTGAGCGCCTCCCGCAGCACAAGCTCGGGGTCGTGGCCCGGAGCCACCTCAGCCTCCGTGTAGTCCTGGCCGTGCCTGGAGACCCGCACTCCATCGAGCGTGCCCAACCAGGCGATCTCAGGATCGTCATCGACGGCGAGGCGAACCATCTGCCGACCGCTCGAACGGCGAACATCGCGCACCGAGCCACAGACCACGACGCGTCCCCGATCGAGAATGGCGATCGACTCGCACAACTCCTCGACCGTCTCCATCTGATGCGTGGAGAAGATCAGCGTCTTTCCCCGATCCTTCATCTCCAGGAACGCCTCCTTGAGCAGGGCCGCGTTTATGGGATCGAGACCGGTGAAGGGCTCGTCCATCAGCAGAACCTGAGGGTCGTGCAGGATCGCGGCGATGAACTGGATCTTCTGCTGATTGCCCTTGGAGAGCTGTTCCGCACGCCGGTCGGCGTATTCGGGGATTCGGAAGCGTTCCAGCCAATCCCGCACTTCGCGCTCGGCCGCCTTGTCCCGGGCGCCATGGAGCTTGGCAAAGAACACGAGCTGCTCGAGCACGTTCATCTTGGCGTAGAGGCCGCGCTCCTCCGGCAGATAGCCCCACGTCTGGCGCGGTACGTCCGAATTGAGCGTGCCATTCCAGGTGATGGTGCCCGAGTCGGGCCGCAAGATGTCCAGCACGATGCGCATGGCCGTCGTCTTGCCGGCGCCGTTTGCGCCCAGGAAACCAAAGACCTCGCCGGGCTTGATCTCGAGCGAGATGCCATCGAGAGCCTTAACCTCGCCAAAACGCTTGGACACCGAATCGATGATCAGCGACATGACTTCCCTATCTGTACAGGACCCGGACCTGATGCCGTCCCGAACCGTCGGCGCCCAGCCTATCAGGCGACCCAGGGACGGTGGCGAATGGCACGATAAGCCTCGGCGACGACGGCCGGAGCAAGGGCGATAGCCGCCACGAGCAGCCAGTCGAAGGCGTCGAGTGGAGTAGCTGCGAACGTATCGGCGACGGGCGGAATGAACGGTATGACCACCTGAACGGCCAGGCAGAGGATGCCGCCCAGGAGCAGCAGCTTGTTTGGTCGTTGCAGAAGAACTGGATGCGAGAGGCTCCGGTTGGCATTGGCCCGGACAACCTGACCGACGACCAGGGCGGTGTAGGCCAGCCAGCGGGCGTGTTCGAAGTTGGCGCTGTGCGACTCGATGAGCCACAGGGCGGCGACAGCGCTGAAGCCGCCGGCCAGGCCGATGCGGGTCAGGATCGACCAATCGAGCAGCGGCTTGGTCCGCTGTCGTGGTGGCCGTTGCATGGCTCCGGGCTCCTCCGCCTCGCCCTCGAACGAGACGGCGGTGAGCATGTCGATGAAGATCTCGAGCCAGAGAATCTGGATTGGCAGCAGCGGCTGGTCGAAGCCCGCGAGGGTGGCGATCAGGATGAAACCGAGCATCGACACGTGCGTCGACACCAGGAAGATCAGGCCCTTTTGGACGTTTGCGACCAAACGGCGGCCCTGCCTCAAGCCGTCCATCAGGGTCACGAACGAGTCGTCGCCAAGAACGAGGTCTGAGGCTTCGCGGGCGACGGCCGTGCCGCTGCCCATGGCCACGGCCACATCGGCGTGGTGGAGGGCCGGGGCATCGTTGACGCCGTCGCCGGTGACGGCAACGGTGCGGTTGGACCGGCGGGCGACGTCCACGATCCGCAGCTTCTGCTCAGGAATGGCCCGGGCCACGATGTTCAGCGACGGCAGCTCAGCCGCCAGGCGGTCATCGTCCCAGGTGGCGAGTTCGGGTCCGGTGACGACGCGTTGATTCGGCAGACCCGCTTCCCCGGCGATGGCCGCGGCGGTGGTCGGGTGGTCGCCCGTGACGACCATGGGCTGGATACCGGCGGCGATCGCCAGGACCATGGCCTCGCGGATGCCGGGCCGGATACGGTCCGCGAAGGCGAGCACGCCGAGGGGCAGCCACTGACCGCCCTCCAAGCAGCGGGCCAGCAGAAGGAGCCGCTCCCCGGCCTTCGCACCGCTCTCTACGAGGTCGTGCCAGGTGTCGCGGTCTGCCGCAGACAAACCTGAGCACATCTCCAGAACGGCCTCCGGAGCACCGAGGGCCAACTCTTCGATCGTCTCGACGCCATCGTGCGTGCGTGTCCGGGCTCGAGTCTGCGAGTACGGCCGATCATCGCTGACCGGATCGGCGCCGAGAAGATCCGCAGGATCGAGATCCAGAACCACGGCCTGCTCGGATAGGAAGCTGAAGAGCGAACGGCTGAACGAGCCGGGCTTGCTGCCGGTAACGACGCTCCAGGCGTCCTCTTCGGCTCTGATAGCCATCGTCGCCAGCTTGACGATCCTGTCTCGCTCCTTGACAACTCCATCGGGAGTGCGGATGGCGGCCAGGGCAAGCCGGTTCTCCGTCAGAGTGCCCGTCTTGTCGGTGATGATCAGATCGACGGAACCGAGTGTCTCCTGGGCCGACAGGCGACGGACAAGCACCTTCATCCGCAGGAGTCGATAGGCGCCAAGACCGAGCACCACCGCCACGAGGGCGGGCGGCTCCTCGGGAATTGCCGCGATCGCAGCCGAGACGCCGGCCAGAACATTCTTGCCGGCCTCGTGGCCGCGCCAGAAGCCCAGAGTAACGACGATGGCAATGAGGCCGATTGCGACGACCAGGAGGATTCGGACGAGTCGATCCATCTCCCGCTGGAGCGGGGAGCGGCGCCGCTCGCGCCCGGCCAGGGCCTGCGATATGCGTCCGAACTCGGTCCGCAAACCGGTGGCTATGACCACGCCCTCACCGCGCCCACCGACCACTGCCGTGCCGCCGTAGGCGATGCAGCGGCGATCGGCCAGGGCCACGCCCGCTGGGTCCGGCTCCACGGCAGCTGACTCCGGCAGCGATTCCCCCGTCAGTACGCTGCGGTCGAAGGTAAGGGCCTCAGCCCGGACCAGCCGAAGATCGGCCGGCACTACGTCGCCAACGCGCAGCAGAACCAGGTCGCCTGGCACGAGGTCCCGAGTCGGCACGTCCTCGACGTCGCCGCCGCGCCTGACGCGAGCCATCGGAGCGGCCGCGTCACGCAAGGCCTCCAGAGCCTTCTCGCCGCGATACTCGGTCACCACGCCCGCTCCAACGATCGGAGCCAGGATCACCAGCACCAGCAGGCCGTCGCGAACTTCGTTGAGGGCGATGGCCAGGCAGCCGGCGATGAAGAGGAGGATGACGAATGGCTCTCGCACACCGGCCCAGATGAGGCGCCAGAGCGAAGTCTTCTGCGACGGCTCGAGCTCATTTGGACCGAACTCGGCGAGCCGCGCCGAAGTCTGTTCTGATGTGAGGCCGAGCGCGGGGTCTGCGCCGAGCCTCTCCAGAACGGAGTCGACAGGAAGCTGTGCGGCAGTCTCGGACAGGTCGGCAAGAAGAACAGAGAGGGACTCAGGGCCCCCTGGAGCGGCAGCGGTCATCAGTCAAACCATTTCGTCGAGCCGGGTCCGCTGCTCGCTGGTCAACTTCCGGGCGTCCGCCCCGACGCCGCCCCTAGAATGAGGCATGACTACGAACTCGGCAATCCAGCCCACCGCCATCAACGCCGACCGAGAGGCCGGCCTGGTGACCATCGATTGGGCCGACGGTCATCGGAGCCAGTACAAGGCCGTGGCCCTGCGCTGGTTGTGCCCGTGCGCATTCTGCCGGGGCGAGGCGGGGAAACCGGGCTGGCTGGACTCGATGCCGACCTTGACGCCAGAACAGACACAACTTGTGGCAATACGCCTCGTCGGCCAGTATGCCCTGGCGCCCACGTGGGCCGACGGCCACGACACGGGTTACTACACCTTTGAGGCGCTCCGTCGCGGCTGCTCGTGCGAGACCTGCGGCGCCGATAGACAACCGACAATGGCATCCACCCAACCAATGGAGGAGATCCGATGATCGTCGTTACTACCCCTTACCTG
>CABEBU010000203.1_pt1 | contig 12168 bp, 9 predicted proteins | sample 3132691 | NCBI WGS metagenome assembly CABEBU01 (sample SAMEA5534346, study PRJEB31848) | metagenome | biome: tundra; feature: field; material: soil | place: USA | collected 2013-05 | depth 0.45 m | reverse complement strand
ATGGCCAACCTGACCCGTGCCGATGTAGAGCACGTCGCCCATCTCGCGCGCCTCGGTCTCAGCGAGGATGAGTTGGCGCGTCTTGAGGGGCAGCTGAACCACATCCTCGATCAGTACGTCGTGCTGACTGCACTCGATACGGAGCACATCCCGCCCACGGCCCAGACGATCGAATTGCAGAACATCTTGCGCGAAGACGTCGTCCAGCCATCTCTGGCGGTGGAAGACGCCCTGGCTAACGCCCCCGAGCGAAGTGGCGGCCACTTTGTGGTGCCCGCGATCCTGGGCGGCGAGGGTGGCGCGTAGCCGATGGCCGACCCGACCCGACTCCACGCCCATGAGATGGCCGCGCTTTTACGCAGCGGCGAGATTTCGTCGCGCGCCCTGACCGAGGCTCACTTGGTCGTCGCGGAGCGACAAAACCACGCCATGAACGCCTGGCTCGTGATATTTCGCACCGGGGCCCTGGCGCAAGCCGACGCCGCGGACGCCCGAATCGCCGCCGCGCGCCGTGAGAGCCCGGCCGCGCTCCAGGCGCTCCACCCGCTGTGCGGCGTTCCGATCGGTCTCAAAGACCTCGTCTCCGTCAAGGGCGGCCAGGCCACGGCCGGTTCCAAGATCCTCAAGGGCTACATTGCCCCCTTCGACTCCACGGTCACTGCCCGTCTGCGCGAGGCCGGAGCCGTCTTCATCGGCAAGACCAACATGGATGAGTTCGCCATGGGCTCGTCCACGGAGCATTCCGCGTACGGGCCAACGGCCAACCCCTGGGACCTGACGCGCGTTCCCGGCGGCAGCTCCGGTGGGTCGGCCGCCGTCGTCGCCGCCTACCACACCCCACTCTCGATCGGTACGGACACCGGCGGCAGCATCCGCCAGCCTGCCTCGCTGTGCGGGATCGTCGGCATGAAGCCGACGTACGGCCGAGTAAGCCGGTTCGGGATCGTCGCCTTTGCCAGCTCACTCGACCAGATCGGGCCGTTCGCGCGAGACGCCCGCGACGCCGCGATCCTGCTCCACGCCGTATCCGGCCGCGACGAGCGGGACGCCACATCGGCGCCCGAGCCGGTCCCCGCGGACCTGCTGCAACTCCCCAGCGGCGACGACGAGGCGGCCGGCTACCTGAAGGGCAAGCGCATCGCGCTGCCGGCGGAGTACTTCGTCGAGGGCATGGAGCCCGGCGTTGCCGCTCGCGTCCGCGAGGCTGTCGCGGCGATGGAGCAGGCCGGCGCGATCGTCGAAGAGGTCTCGCTGCCGCACACAGCCTACGGCCTGGCCACCTACTACATCATCGCCCCGGCCGAATGCAGCTCCAACCTGGCCCGCTTCGACGGTGTCAGGTTCGGTCACTCCGATCGAAGCTCCGGCGAGTTCATCGCCGACTACCTCCGTACAAGAGACGCCGGTTTCGGGCCGGAGGTCAAGCGGCGGATCATGCTTGGCACCTACGCGCTTTCGGCCGGCTACTACGACGCGTACTACCTCAAGGCGCAGAAGGTGCGGACGCTCATCAAGTCGGACTTCGACGCTGTCTGGGCGGCCGGCTTCGATGCGATTTGCGCGCCGACGAGTCCTACGGTCGCCTTTCCCTTCGGCGCCAGGATCGAAGATCCGGTGGCGATGTATCTCTCCGATGCCTGCACTCTGCCGGTCAACATGGCTGGCCTCCCGGGGATGTCGATCCCGGCCGGCTTATCCGACGGTCTCCCGGTCGGCCTCCAGATCATTGGGGCGCCGTGGAGCGAGCTTTCGATGCTCCGTCTGGCCCGTGGGTACGAAGCGATCACGGCCAGAGCAACCTGGCGGGACCTCGAGCCCGCCGAGCTGCAGCTGACCGACGATCCCACCACGCCCAGCCCGATGGAGCGGAAGGAGCGCCTCAAGAGCGCATCCGCCGGGGGTTCGGGTGGACAAGCCTGAGGACCATCCAATGACCACGCCTACTCAGTCGAACCGACTCGCCACCGACCCGTCCATCCTCAACTCGGAGTCCGAACCGGAGCGCCCGCCGCTCTCCACGCGCGTGCTGTCGCGCCGGGTGGACGAAGTCCCTCGCTCCGGCATCCGCCGTTTCTTCGACATCCTGGCCACAATGACCGACGTCATCAGCCTGGGAGTGGGGGAGCCAGACTTCGATACGCCGCAGCAGGTGATCGAGGCCGGGCAGCACAGCCTGGCCGCGCGCCGCACTCACTACGCCAGCAATTACGGCACGATCGAGCTTCGCCGAGCCCTGGCGCACCACATCGAGCGCATGTACGAAGTTAAGTACGACCCTAGCGAGGAGATCCTGATCACGATCGGGGCTTCCGAGGCGCTGGACGTCGCGATCCGGGCCACGATCGATCCGGGCGACGAGGTCATTCTCCACGAGCCGTCCTACGTCTCCTACCGCCCGGCGGTCATCTTCGCCGGCGGCGTGCCGGTGGGTGTGCCGACGACATTGGACGAGGATTTCGCTCTCGATCCAGCCAAGGTCGAAGCGGCCATCACGCCGCGCACCAAGGCCATCCTGCTGAACTACCCCTGCAACCCCACCGGCGCGGTTCTCCCGCCCGACGTCCAGGACGAGATCGCGCGCATCGCCGTCCGCCACGACCTGCTGGTGTATAGCGACGAGATCTACGACCGGCTCGTGTACGGCGGCTACCAGATGCGGACGATGGCCGCCCTGCCGGGCATGCGCCGCCGCACGGTCCTCATGGGCGGCTTCTCGAAGGCGTACGCCATGACCGGCTGGCGCATCGGCTACATCTGCGCCCCGTCCGAGATTCTCGAGGGGATCCTCAAGGTCCACCAGTATGTGATCATGTCGGCCCCGACGATGTGCATGGACGCGGCCCTCGAGGCCCTCAAGACCGGTGAGCCGGACGTAGCCCGGATGCTCGGCCACTACGACCGCCGGCGGCGCATCATCGTCGACGGCTTCAACGCCATCGGGCTGCGAACATTCGAGCCGCTCGGCGCGTTCTACGCCTTCCCGCAGATCACGTCGACGGGGCTCACCAGCGAGCAGTTCAGCGAGCAGCTCCTGCGCGAGGAATCGGTCGCGGTAGTGCCGGGCACGGCCTTCGGACAGGCCGGCGAGGGCCACGTCCGCTGCTGTTATGCCACGAGTGAAGCCGAGATCAAGGAGGCTCTCGTCCGCATCGAACGCTTCGTGAAACGCCGGACGGGCGGGGCGTGACCTTGGCCGAGGCCGCCGGCAAGAGCGGGGCGCTGGAGCGATACGAAGCCGTCATCGGCATCGAGATCCACTGCCAGCTCAAGACCGTCAGCAAGATGTTCTGCGGCTGCTCCACCGAGATCGATGGAGCAGCACCCAACAGCCACTGCTGCCCGGTGTGTCTGGGCCTGCCGGGCGTCCTGCCCACAATCAACAAGACGGCCGTGGAATATGTCATCGCCACCGGCTTTGCGATCGAGGCAACGATCGCGCGGACGACGCGCTGGGATCGCAAGAACTACTTCTACCCCGACCTGCCCAAGGGCTACCAGATCAGCCAGTACCAGCTGCCGCTGGCGGCGGACGGCCGGCTGACGTTCGACACGAGCGACGGCCCGTTCACGGTTTGCGTGCGGCGGGCTCACCTCGAGGAGGACACCGGCCGACTCATCCACGCCGACCTTCGTGGACGCCGGGTGAGCCTGATCGACTTCAATCGCTCGGGCATGCCGCTCATGGAGATCGTTACCGAGCCGGATATCCGCACGGCCGAACAGGCTCGCCGCTACGCCGAAGAGTTGCGATTGCTGATGCGGACGATCGGAGCGTCCGACGCGGAGATGGAGAACGGCCAGATGCGGGTCGAGGCCAACGTCTCGATCCGGCCGCGCGGTCGGGAGGCGTTCGGCACCCGGGTCGAAGTCAAGAACATGAACTCCATGCGGGCCGTGGAGCGGGCCATCGCGTTTGAGATCGAACGGCAGGCCGTGGCGATCGACGCCGGCGAGACGATCCACATGGAGACTCGCGGCTGGGACGAGGCGCGCCAGTCGACGTACCACATGCGGCCCAAGGAAGAAGAGAACGACTACCGTTATTTCCCCGAGCCGGACCTTCCGCCGTTGCTCACCTCGCCCGAATGGCTGGCCGAGATCAAGGCCCGCCTGCCGGAGCTGCCCGCGGTGCGGCGGACCCGATACCAGGCCGAGTTCGGTCTGTCCGCCTACGACGCCGCCGTTCTCGTCAACGAGTCCGCGGCCACTGCGATGTTCGAGGGCGTGCTTGCCGCTGGTCCTCGCCTTGCGCCCAAACAAATAGCTAACTGGGTGACGGGCGAATACCTGCGGCTTGCCAAGGCTGCAGGCGACGGCGACCGTGTAGTCGCGCCGGAACTGGCCGTCCTTCTCAAGCTGGTCGAGGACGGCATCATCTCTGGCACGAATGCCAAGGAAGTCTTCGCCGAACACTTCGCCACCGGCGTGGGCGTGAGCGCGATCGTGAAGGCGCGCGGGTTCGAGCAGATCTCGGACGCCGTGTCGCTCGGCACGGCGATCGATGGCGTTCTCGCCGCGAACCCCGCCGCGGTCGCCGACTACAAGGCCGGCAAGGGCGCCGCGGTCGGATTCCTGGTCGGCCAGGTCATGAAGGCGACCCGTGGCCAGGCCAACGCGGCGATGGTCCGGAGAGCCCTCCGCGAACGTCTCGACAAGGTCGAGTAGGCTGCCCAAGGAGCCGGAAATGGGTGCGATCAACCTGATTTGCTGGGGCACCGGAGTCGCCCTCATCGCCGTCGGCTACCTCCGCGCGCGCGGTCCTTGGGGCCGCTACCAGGAGCTGAAGGCCCAGGAGGCCAACATCGCCCGCTACGAAGGCTGGCGCGGCTCCCGGCTCCGTGACGATGGGCCCAGTGCCGCCTCGCTCATGGCCGAGCAACTGCGCCGCAAGGCTCAGATGGCTGGACTCGTGGCCGTGGCCGGTTTCATCCTGGTATTCGTAGGCTTCGCGCTCCGCTAGCCCGGCCAGGCGCCGGAGCGGCTGTTGGCCGTCAGCCGCGGGGGAGCCCTCGCACTTCGATGGCGGTGCAGCGATCCATCACGACAGCCAGGCCGCCTTCGGCGGCGATACGGGCGGCCTCAAGATTCACGACACCCAGCTGCAGCCACAGCGCTCGAGCACCGATGGCAACGGCTTCGCGGGCCACCTCCTCGGTCAGCTCCGAGCGCCGGAAGACGTCCACGATGTCGATGGGCCCACCTGCGGCGGCTTCAGCGAGCGTGGCCACGGCCGGGACACCCGCCACTTCCGTTTCGTTCGGATTCACGGGCACGCAGTCGTAGCCGGACCCGACCAACGCCAGGAAGACGCCATGCGATGGCCGCGCCGGGTTGGACGAGGCGCCCACAACGGCGATGCGCCGGGCCGAAGCCAGAAGCGCTGCGATGCCTGCATCATCCAGAAGCGCCACGCTACTCATGCGCCGGACGCCTTCGGTAACGCGCTCGCCGGGGCGGACGGCTTTGAGGTGGCCGGTGCCGCAGTGGGGCGCGGAGGGCCGTTCTTGAGAGTAGCCACCACCTGCGCCAGCCCCGCCCCGAACCCCGCCGGGGCCTCGGCGGGGAGCTCGCCGACGGCGATGCCGTCGTTCGAAACGTCGTTCATCACCTGTTGCGGCAGTGTCTGCCCGGCGGCCAGGGCCAGCAGAGCAGTGCCGACGGCGGTGTCGTATCGGTCAAGCACGCTTGCGATCAGGCACGGCCGCACATCCGGCACCACCTGCCACGCATCGGTGCCGACGGCGACGAAACGCGCCTTGCGGTCGCAGGTTTCGCGCATCGCCCCGATCCCAGACAGGCTTGGCATGGCCAGAATGGTGTCGTAGCCGCCTTTGATCAGCGTGGCAGCGGCTGTCCGACCCTTCTCCGGTGCATCGGCGGTGCCGGCGTAGCCGACCGACACGGTCGAGCCAGGCATGGCCTGAGCGGCCCCAGCCCGGAAGCCGACGGCGTAGTTGGCCGTCGCGGCGTCTGTTGCCGCGTCTCCGACGATGCCCACCTTGCCGGTTCTTGAGAACGCGGCCGCGACATATCCGGCCAGGTACCCGGCCTCAGCCTCGTCAAAGACGAGCCCGTGGACGTTGGAAGGGGCACCTTCGGGGATTACGAAGTCCATCTCGAGGAACTGCGTCGTCGGATGAGCGGCAGCTGCAGTAAGGACGGCCTCGGCGGCGTCCGAGCCGACCGTGACGACGACCGCCCGGCCCCCCGTGGCCGCCTTGTCGATCTCCGATGCCACGGTCGCCCTGGTGGTCGGCTCCACAAGGGTCGCTGTCGCGCCGATTCGACCGGCCGTGGCCTGGATCCCTGTCCAGGTCATGCCCGCTGGAGTGGCGTCTTTGGGTTCGCCGAGGGAGGCCACGAGCGTGATCGACCTGACAAGCTGCGGGGTCGGGCTGGGGGACGGAGTGATCGCCGCCGGTGTCGAGTCGCCAAGGCCGGAGCCCGAGGGTGCGGCCGGAGTCGGCCCGCTCGAGAAGAAACCGCAGCCGGCCACTGACGCAGTCAACGCCACGAAGACAGCGGCGAGGCCGACGATGCGGCCCCCGGCCGCCGTTCTGCGGCTGAGCTCGCCCGGTAGTCCGGAAGGGGATCTGCGGTTCAGGTTCGTTTCCTCGTGCGATGGACGCGTTGGCGATTGTACGATCGTGCAGCCGCTCCGGCGTGTTGTCCAGCCGACCCGCCTCCTCGGGGGTATCGACGCGCCGGGTAGCATTTGGGAATGCCCCGCGGCCCTGCCAGGTTTTTTGCGATCGGTCTCGCCGTCATCTTTGTCAGCTTCATTTCCGGCTGCGCGACGATCTTCTCGGTCACGCTCTACGACCGGCTAACCCTGGTGGCGCCCGACTGTGGCGGCGGCTATAGCGGCGCGACGCCGGCTTCCTTTCGCGCCTGGGTCGATTCGACGCCGTATCTGATGCCCGACTACCAGGATGTTCGGTTTCCCAGCCGAGACCCCGCCATCACCATCGACGCGTGGTGGATCCCGGGTCCAACCGCCGACGCCCCGGCCGTCGTCCTTGCCCACGGGTTGCACGAGTGCAAGCGGGCGACGACTGTCCTCTTTCCGGCCGGAGCGCTGCACCGGCATGGCTATTCGGTGTTGGTGATCGATCTTCGGAACGAAGGGTCATCAACGATTGACAACGGCCGCGATACCGGCGGGACCGGTGAGGCCCGCGACATGCTGGGGGCGTGGGATTGGCTTCGCGACGCCAAGGGGCTCGCGGCCGGACGGATCGGCCTGTTTGGGGTGTCTCTGGGCGCAGGAGCAGCCATCATCGCCGGCGGCGATGAGGCGAGGGTCGCGGCCGTGTGGGAGGACAGTGGTTTCGCCGACCTTACGCAGGTCCTGAAACACCAGATGGGGGCGTATTTCATTCCGGCACTATTCGTGGATCTGGCGGTGGCCATCGGGCGTCTGCGGGGAGAAGAGATCGACACGAGGCCTGTCGAGGCGCTTGATCGGCTGGCCGGACGGCCGATTGCGATCGTTGCCGGCGAGAGTGACGGGGCGGTCCCGGTTGAGCAGGCCTACCAGCTGATCGCCGCCGCGAAAGCACATGGCGGTCAACCAGTTGTCTGGATCCTGCCGGATGTCGGGCACGTGGGAGCGATGTCTGCCGATCCTTTGGAGTACGAGCGTCGGCTCGTCGCCTTCTTCTATGGCTCGCTCGTCGGGACCGCCCATGCCGGCGATCCGTAATGTTCGGTGCGCAGGCCAAACTTGCCACGCGGGCTAGCATGGCGACGGGAGATGAACGTGCACGGACATTCTGAATCGGCGGATCAGCGGGCCAGGGTCGCCGACGGACTTGAGCTGAGGATCCTTCGCCGGGAGCCGATCTCGAGCGACTCGCCCCGCGCCGAAGACGGTTCGCGCTCTTCGGCGCCTTTCCTCCTGGTCCATGGGCTGGCTTCGAACGCGCGGTTGTGGGACGGGGTGGCGCGGAGGCTCGCCGAAGCGGGGCACCGCTCGGTGGCCGTAGATCTCCGCGGCCACGGCCGCTCCGATAAGCCGGACACGGGCTACGACTTCGCCACGATCTCCACGGACCTGGCGGCGCTGATCGGCGGCCTGGGGCCCGCCTTTGAGAGGCCGATCCTGGTTGGACAGTCGTGGGGCGCCAACGTGATCCTGGATCTGGCCGTTCGCCATCCGGACCTGGCGCTCGGCATCGTCCTGGTAGACGGCGGCCTCACCGACCTGCGCGAGGCCTTCCCGACATGGGACGTCTGCTGGGATCGGCTCGCACCCCCGCCGCTGGTCGGCGTGCCGCGTTCGTCGGTGGAGGCCTACTTCCGTTCGGCTCACGCCGACTGGCCGGAGGAGGGCTTCGAGGGCTCGCTCGGCAACTTCGAGATTCGGCCGGACGACACCATCGCACCCTGGCTCACGCGAGATCGTCACAAGGCGATTCTCGAGTCGATGTGGGGCCAGCGAACAGCCGAGTTGTGGCGGGCTTTGCGCGTGCCTGCTCTGATCATCCCGGTCGACGGTGGCGAGAGCGACTGGACGCAGGCGAAGCGGGCCGGAGTCGCTCATGCGCTTGCCGCAGCCGAGGCGAGTGGCGTGCCGACTCGCGCCGTCTGGTTCAGCGGCGATCACGACATCCACGCCCAGCATCCGGCCGAGCTGACCGAGGCCATCCTTGCGGCCGAGCGCGACGGCCTCTTCTCGGGGGCCGTGCCCGCGTGACCGCGGTGCCCCGCATCCTCACGATCATGGGCTCGGGCGAGACCACGCCCACGATGGCCCGCGTGCACCGTGCGCTGCTAGAGCGCCTGGGGGAGAAGCCCGTGCCGGCGGTTGTCCTCGATACGCCGTACGGATTTCAGGAGAACGCGGACGACATCTCCGACCGGACGGTCGACTACTTCCGGACCACCGTCGGCGCGACTTTCTCGGTGGCCTCCTTCCGATCCGCCGACGCCGACGCCTTGACGCGCGAGACGGCGCTGGTTCGGATTCGTGAGGCGCGACTCGTCTTCACCGGCCCCGGCAGCCCGTCCTACGCACTCCGTCAATGGGCCGGATCCGAAATTCCGCGCCTACTGGCGGCCAAGCTGACGGGTGGCGGGGCCGTCACGATGGCCAGCGCCGCGGCTCTGACCCTTGGCCGGTACACGATCCCGGTCTACGAGATCTACAAGGTCGGCGAAGCGCCGCGCTGGCTCGACGGACTGGATCTGCTGACGCCGCTCGGCTTGCCGGTTGCTGTCGTCCCTCACTACGACAACGCCGAAGGCGGGAACCACGACACGCGCTTCTGCTACATGGGCGAGCGACGTCTGGCCGTGCTGGAAGACGCGCTGCCTGAGGACGTGTTCATCCTGGGCGTCGACGGGCACACGGCGCTGGTGGTGGATCTGGATTCCCGGTCCGCGTCCGTCGTCGGACTGGGCACGGTTACGGTGCGGAAGTATGGCCGCAGCACGGTATTCCCGGCCGGCAGCGAGGTGTCCATCGCCGATTTGGTGGCCGCCGCGCATGGGAGCGCGGCTACCCGCGAGTCTTCGGCCGCCCCGATTTCTTCAGGCGTGCCGGTTCTCGGCGCCGCTACCGGTTCGGGACCGTTGCGCGAGGAGGTAGCCCGGCTGGAGGCGATCTTCGCCGCCTCGCTGGATGATTGCGATGCCCCGGCCGCGGTCCGCGCGGTTCTGGCGCTGGAGGAAACCATCCAGTCCTGGGCTCACGACACGGATCAGTCTGATGCCCTCGCCGTCGCCCGATCCGCTCTGCGCGCGGCGATCGTATGCCTGGGCGAGATGGCGGTACTGGGTTCCGCAGACCCGGCCGATACGGTGCGGCCGTTCGTTGACGCACTCCTGGAGCAGCGGGTCCGGGTCCGCGAGGCCCGCGACTGGACCGCCGCCGACGCCATCCGGGATCGTCTGCTGGCCGCCGGCATCGAGCTGCACGACTCCTCGGATGGCACAACATGGGAGCTGCGGGTCGAGGGGCGCCCGGCAGAGTCGCCGGCCGCCGAGCCCGTTTCCTGACGAGCGCCCGCCGTCCTCGACCTCGCCCGACGCGGTACCCTTATTCCCCGTGACTGTCGCCCCGAACGATTTCGTCCATCTGCATCTCCACTCCGAGTTCAGCCTGCTGGACGGGCTCGGCCGCATCACTGATCTCGCCGAACAGGGGTCGCATCTCGGCTTCGATGCCATGGCGATCACCGATCACGGCGCGCTCTACGGAGCCGTCGCGTTCGTCCAGGCCGTCTCCGCCAAGGGCATGAAGCCGATCGTCGGCATCGAGACCTACGTTGCCCGGCGGAGCATGCGCGACAAGGAAGGCAAGGCAGACAGCCAACCTTTCCACCTCGTTCTGCTGGCCGAGAACTGGGAGGGATACCAAAACCTTTGCCGCGTGGCCACGGACGCACATTTGGAGGGCTACTACTACAAGCCCCGGATCGACCGGGAGCATCTGGCGAAGCACTCGAAGGGCCTGATCGGCCTCTCGGCCTGCCTGAGCGGCGAGATTCCCAAGGCCCTCGAAGTCGATGACTGGGAACTGGCCCGGAAGTTGGCCGGCGAGTACAAGGACATCTTTGGCCCGGACCGCTTCTTCCTCGAGCTTCAGGACCACGGTCTGGCCGAACAGCGCCGCCTCAACGAGCAGCTGCTGCGGCTGGGCCCGGAAGTCGGGCTCAAGCACGTCGTCACCAACGATCTGCACTACGTCCGGCGTGAGCAGTCGGAAGCCCACGACGTCTTGCTGTGCGTCGGCACCGGCAACAACCTCGATTCGCCAGGGCGGATGCGGTTTGGGTCGAACGAGTTCTACCTGAAGTCGGCGGCCGAAATGGCCGCTCTCTTCCCGGACAATCTGGACGCCATCCGCCAAACGCGCGCCATCGCCGAGATGGTCGACCTGACACTGCCGTTTGGTCAGCTCCGAATCCCAAGCTTCCCCGTGCCCGAAGGCGAAACGATCGAGTCCTTCCTCCGCACCGAGTGCCAGGCCGGCCTGGCCTGGCGCTACGGCACCGTGACGCCCGAGCTGCAAGCTCGCCTCGACTACGAACTCGACGTCATATGCCGCATGGGCTACGCCGGCTACTTCCTGATCGTGGCCGACTTCACCCGCTTCGCCCGCCAGCAGCGCATAGCCATCACCGTCCGCGGTTCCGCCCCCGGATCAATCGTGACGTACACCCTCGGCATCACGCCCGTGGACCCGATCCACTACCAGCTGCCGTTCGAGCGGTTCCTCAACCCGGACCGCGTGACCATGCCAGATATCGACGTGGACTTCGAGGACGGGCGGCGTGAGGAAGTCATCAACTACGTCAGCCGCAAGTACGGCCCCGACCACGTCGCCCAGATCATCACCTTCGGCACGATGCTTGCCCGGGCGGCCATTCGCGACGTGGCTCGCGTCGTCGGCATGACCTACGGTGAGGCGGACCGGATCGCCAAGGCCGTCCCCAACCAGCTCGGGATCAAGCTCGAGGAAGCGATCGAGACGAGCCCGCAGCTCAAGGAGATGTACGAGAACGAGCCGCCGGTCCATCGCGTCATCGAGTTCGCCAAGCAGCTGGAGGGCGTGGCCCGCAACGCCTCCACTCATGCCGCCGGCGTCGTGATCAGCCGCGAGCCGCTCACGGAGCTGATGCCGCTGCAGCGCGCGACCAACTCGGACGCGGTCATGACCCAATACGAGATGCACGCCGTCGATGCGCTTGGGTTGCTCAAGTTCGACTTCCTGGGACTCTCCAACCTGACGATCCTGCGCCAGGCCGTCGACCTGATCCGAGAGCACCGCGGCGAGGAGATCGACCTCGAGAAGATTCCACTCGACGACGCGAAGACGTTCGAGCTGCTCGCGTCGGGCGAGACGACGGGCGTCTTCCAGCTCGAGTCGGCGGGCATGCGCCGCTACATCCGCGAGCTTCGACCGAGCACCGTGTTCGACCTGGCAGCCATGGTCGCGCTCTACCGCCCCGGTCCGATGGACAACATTCCCGCCTATATCCGGCGGAAACACGGCGAAGAGAAGGTCACGTACCTCCACCCGCTCCTCGAGCCATATCTGAATCGAACCTACGGTGTCTTCGTCTACCAGGAAGACATCATGTCCGCCTCGACGGCTCTGGCCGGGTTTACCGGTCCGGAGGCCGACATGCTCGGCTACGCCATCCGCAAGAAGAAGTCCGC
>CABEBU010000201.1_pt1 | contig 12198 bp, 12 predicted proteins | sample 3132691 | NCBI WGS metagenome assembly CABEBU01 (sample SAMEA5534346, study PRJEB31848) | metagenome | biome: tundra; feature: field; material: soil | place: USA | collected 2013-05 | depth 0.45 m | reverse complement strand
CCGAGACCGAGCCCATAGCCAAGCCCGGGACGCGGAAACTCGGGATCCGGGCCGAAGACAGCATGTCGGAGGCCGCCCTAAAGGTGCTTCGGTTCAATTTTGGCCGGATGAAGAACCGAGAGGCCGGAACGCGGAGCGGCCTCGACACAGAGGACCTCCACGACATGCGCGTCGCCACCCGCCGGATGCGGGCGGCCTGGCGAGTCTTCGAGGGCGCTTTCAAGAGAAGCAAGACCAAGAAGCTGCGCAGTCGTCTCGAAGCGATCTCAGACCGGCTCGGGGCGGCGCGCGACCTCGACGTCCTCACCGAGGGACTCGCCACATACCGCGAGGCGCTAGACGAGGCGCAGCGGCCCGGCCTGGAGCCGCTCCAGTCGGCATGGCGGCAGCAGCGAGACGCGGCCCGGGCGGAACTCGTTCGCGAACTCGACTCGAACCGGTACCAGTCCTTCGTCAAAGAAACGTCTGCCTTCCTCGACGCGGGCGCCAATGTAGCGGCAAACGCAACCACGCCCACCGCGCCGCATCGCGTCCGTGACCGTGCCCCGTCCGAGATCTGGGCCACCTACGAGGCCGTTCGGGCCTACGAGCTCGTGCTGCCCTGGGCCGACATAGAGACACTGCACCGCCTGCGAATCTCGGCCAAGTGGCTGCGCTATGCGTTGGAGTTCTTCGGCGAGGCGCTCGGCCCGGGCAGCAACATGCTCCTGGAGAAAGTGGCCGCGCTACAGGACCACCTTGGCTGCCTGCACGATGCAGACGTGGCCGCGGAATTGGCTCGGGACGTTCTGGTCGCTCGAGCCGGCCGGCTGTCGAAGGTCGAGAGAAACGCGATCGGCACGTACCTGCGCAGCCGCGAGCGCGAGGTTGCGCGCCGGCGCCGCTCCCTGGGGCCGGTCTGGCGGGCCGTGAACGGCGCTTCATTTCGCCTCGCTCTCGGTCGGGCAATAGCCGCGCTGTAGGCGGCACGCAAGTGGGGCCCCGACGGATGGCAGAGTCTGCCCCATTGCTGGGTATGCGATGATCGCACCGTGAACGACACAGCCGAAGTTCAGCTCCACCTCCTACGTCATGCTCACGCCGGCGACCGCGCTAAGTGGACCGGTCCGGATTCGGCCAGGCCCCTCTCTGACAAGGGCCAGGGCCAGGCGATACGGATGGGCCTCTTCCTGGCCGACGCCGGCTTCCTTCCGGACCTGATCATGAGCTCGCCCCTCGTTCGTGCTCTCGAGACAGCGCGGCTCGTGGCAACACCCCTTGGCCTGCCGATCGTGGTCACCAACGCCCTGGCGGAGCCGCTGGACCTCGACTCACTCGAACGGCTGCTGGCGGGCGCGGGGAACCCACGTCGGCCCCTCCTGGTCGGCCACGATCCCGACTTCAGCATGCTGGCAGCCGAGCTCGCCGGAGTCGCAGAGCTGCCCGTCCGCAAGGGCGCACTCCTGCGGATCGACACCAGGCGCCCGCTCCAGGCCGGAGGCGGCCTCGTGCGCTGGCTGCTACCGCCGGATCTCCTGACCAACGCAACTGAAGGTTGACCGTCCGAAGCAATCGCATATCCTTTGGCCAAGACCAATGCGCGCCCTGCCGGACGGCGCCTCAACTCTCAACCAATTCAAAAAGGGGCTGGAATGGCAAAAGGCAAGTCCAAGAAGTCGAGCAAGTCTCGCGCCGTCGCGCCGGTCTCCGTGGCGACGCGCAAAAAGGCGTCCGGTCCGCGGGGCGTGCGCAAGCATCTCCGGCAGCTAGAACGCCAGCTATCAGCCGCCGCCCGCCAGGAACGCAAGCGACTGCGAAAGCTGGAGCGGGCCACGTTCCGGCGCCAGATGATCCAGGCCGCCATGGAGGAACTGCGCGGCGAAACCGCAGTCGCGGTGGCGCCGCCGGCGCTGGAAGCCCGGGCTGACGTCGGTGCCACGGCTCCCGCCAAACCCCTCCCAGCTGCCAAACCTCGCGCGGCCGCCGTCAGGACCAGGACGACCCGGCCTGCGACTCCGTCTGCCAAGACCGCGCCCAAGGCGACGCCGGCTGCCAAACCTCGCGCGGCCGCCGTCAGGACCAGGACGACCCGGCCTGCCACCGCAACCACCAAGACCGCGCCCAAGGCGACAGACTGAGGATCAGGCGCCCGCCTCGCCAGGCGTCGCCGGGCGGGCTACTTCGGAGACTGCCTCGGCACTGCCGTCGGCCGCAGCAGAAGATCCCTGGCCTGGAGCTGACGGCTTGGGCGCCAGTGGGATCGTGAACGAGAAGGTCGAGCCCTGCCCTTCCTCGGAGTCAACCCAGATTCGGCCGCCGTGCGAGTCAACGACGTGCCGGGAGATCGAGAGTCCCAGGCCGGTGCCGCCCCGACCCCGGACGCGAGCCCGATCGACCTTATAGAACCGCTCGAAGATGCGGGCCAGGTCGCCGCGCGGAACACCCATGCCTGGGTCGCGAACCCAGACCGTGATCTCCTCCGCGGTTTCTTGGACGCCGGCAACGATATCGCCGCCGTCGGGGCTGAACTTGACAGCGTTGTGCAGCAGGTTGACGAGGACCTGCCCGAGGCGATCTTCATCACCTCGAACTGCGGAGACTCGGTCGGGCAGCTCCAGCACGATCCGCAGACCTTGCCGTTCGGCGAAGAGGCGAAGCCGTTCGGCCGTGGACCGGACGACTCGGACCATGTCCACATCGTCGAGCAGCAACTGGGCGGTACCACTCTCGATGCGCGACAGGTCAAGCAGTTCGTTGACCATCTGGATCAGGTGACCAGTCTCGACCTCGATCTTGGAGATCCGGTCACGCAGTCGAGGTGACGCAGATTCGGCGTCGCGAGATGCCGTCTCGGCGAGAAGGCTGATCGTCGTCAGTGGTGTGCGCAGCTCGTGCGAGAGGTTGTCGATGAACTCGGCCCGGATCCGCTGCAGACGCCTCAGCTCCGACACATCCTCCATGACCAGCCAGACCCCCGAAACCGGGGAGCGACGAGCCCGAACCGTGACCGTCGCTCCTATGCTGGACCTGACGGTCAGTTCTCCGGTGGCCGATCCAGATTCCATCGCCGTTTGGGCAATACCCTCGATCCGCGCATCTACGAAGGCCTCCAAGGCCGATCGGCCGACCATTGCCCCGGGCCGCCGCTCCAGCATGACGTGAGCCGCGCTGTTCGCGAACTCGACCGTAAGATTGTCTCTCAAGCGGACGACTCCGGCAGTCAGCAGCTCGGTCAGGTAGCCCGTGTCATGTGTAGTCTGCTCGGCGTGCCAGCGGGCGTCCCCGGCCTCCTCGATGGCGCCGCGTACCAGCCTCTCCACGTCTTCGGCATCGCGGGCGCCGGTCGCCTCCTGGAGTCGTTCGATGGCTCGCCCGCGAGAGATGGCGATCGCCAGGGACCAGCCCAGCAGCACCGCCAGAGCGACGATGAAGAGGATTACGGCTAGATCCATGAATCGAGCATGGCACAGCCGGCCAACTTCGGCACGACGCAACAGCCCGTTGAGCAAGAGAGCCCGGCGAACGGTACCCTAGGCGCTGTGATGATGATCTGAGCGCGACCGACGAGGCCGAGTGCACGGCCGGCTCGTCTCACGATAGCAACGTCTCTCGGAGGTTGACCAGGTGCCCTCGTTTCGACTGATACCACGCGAAGAGCGATTCTTCGACCTCTTCGTGGAGGAGGCAGCCAACGTCCTCGACGGCGCCCGCCAACTCGAGGCGATGCTCCGCACCTTCGACAACCCCGACAAAGCCGCCAAGAAGATCCGCGATACCGAACGCCGGGGCGACGAGCTCAGCCGCGACATCGAGCGCCGGCTGGAAGGAACCTTCGTCACGCCCTTCGATCGCGAGGAGATTCACGCTCTCATCAGCGGTCTGGATGACATCCTGGACATGATCGAAGAGGTAGCCGACACCTTTGTCCTCTACCGCATCGAGTCGCCGACAAAGACGTCAGTGAAGCAGGCAGCCCTGATCGTCCTGGCTTGCGAAACGCTCCACGAGGCCCTCAGCAACCTGCGCGGCTTCAAGAACCTCGAGCGTTACGTGACCGAGGTCCACCGGATCGAGCACGAAGGCGACCGGTTGGCAAGATCAGCCATCGCCGGTCTGTTCGATGACGGCGCCAAGACGATCGAAGTCCTCAAGTGGAAGGACATCTACACCAACCTCGAAGAAACAATCGACCTGTGTAAGGATGTCGCCGAAATCATCGAGCGTATCGTCGTCAAACACGCCTAGCCACCCTGAGGCGGCGGATTCCTTCGTTGGCGTAAAGCCAGGCTGGCCTGGCTCGCGTTCCTCGCTCACGCGCCTTGAAGCGCGCTCGCTCCGGTACTCTCCGCGCTGCCTCGGTCTCCGCTCGCCACAGGGCGGCTGCTTGAGGCGGCGGATTCCTTCGTTGGCGCGTGGTCGGATCGTGTGGGCTGAACACAACGTTCACGGCACTCATACGGGGCGTTAACGTTGGGCCGCGACATTCGGCTGGCCTGGTTGCGACCCCGCGAGTTGGTCCTCCTGGAGTTCCTGGCAATGCACCCAGGCGGCCCTTTTCGCGCGAGGAGCTCATCAGGGCACGTCTGGCATGGCGTCGGCGCCAACGAGCGAGTGGTTGACGTGTACGTCTACTGGCTGCGGGCCAAGATCGAGATCGACCCGGCCAACGCCACTTATCTGGTGACCGTTCGCGGTCCTAGCTATCTGTTCGACCCGCCCCAGAACGGCTCAAGCTCGCCCGCCGCGACGCCATCGAACGTTAACGAACCGCCAACAGCGCGTTAAACGCCGGATTTGACTATCCCCTTGGAACTGGGAGCAGGTTGGCTCGAATAGCTGCCAGCAAAGAGGAGACACGACGTTGATCAACGGAACCCGACGCCTCGGCGGTTTGGTCATTGCGGCCATGATGTTCGCTGGAGCGTGCTCGTCGGCCGGCACATCCCCAACGCCGGCCGCATCCGCCCTCGCCGCGGCGACCACAATAACCTGCGTCACCGGTAGCATCACCGCCGCCGGATCGACCGCCCTCCAGCCGCTAGTTGACGCCGCTGCCAAGCAGTACGTAAAGGCCTGCTCCGGCTCGACTATCACGGTCAACGGTGGCGGCTCCGGCACCGGCCTCAGCCAGGTTGCTCAGGGCTCCATCCAGATCGGCAACTCCGACGTTACCGCCGCCAGCAAGTTGTCGACGCCGGACGCCAACAGCCTGGTCGATCACATCATCGCCCGCCAGGGCTGGATCGTCGTCACCAACAAAGACGTGACAGGCGTCACCGACCTGACCACCCAGCAGAACATCGACATCTGGACCGGCAAGGTCACCAATTGGAAGGCCGTCGGCGGCCCCGACCTCCCGATCGTCCTGATCTTCCGCCCGTCTTCCTCGGGCACACGGTCCACCTTCAAGAAACTGGTTCTTGGCGGCGCCACTGAGGCGACCGGCGGCCAGACCCTGACTGAAGACTCCAACGGTGCCGTGACCGCGGCCATTTCCAAGACGGACGGCGCGGTCAGCGTCATCGGCTTCGCCTACTACAACGACCCGGCCAACAAGGCCCTTCTCAACGGCCTCCAGCTGGACGGCGTAGACGCAACTGTCGCCGACGTGTCGAACGCCTCCTACAAGCTCGCGGCCGACGGACACATGTACACGAAGGGCGAGCCCACAGGACTGGCTGCCGCCTTCCTCAACTACATGCTGGGCGCGGACGTTCAGGGCACCCTGATCCCGAGCCTCTCATACGGATCAGTCGCCAAGTAGCCACCTCTCCGCTTCACCAGTCTTGCACCAGATGGTTTGAGGCAGCGCCGATGGCCCAAGTGACCACAGCCAACCGAAAAGGCAGCTTGAGGGCCGCACCCGGTCTCTTGGAACGGATCGATCTTCCGAGACGCGTCGTCTTCCTGGCCGCGGCCTCGATGATCGCAATCGTGGCCCTGCTGCTGACCTTCATCACATGGCAGGGGCTGCAACTTTTCCTCAAGGACGGCGTGTCCATCGGGCAAGTGCTCTCGCCGACCTGGCAACCAGACTCGACCAGCAGCGGCCTCAACTTCGGCGTGCTGCCTTTCATTGCCGGCACCCTGTTTGTTACCGGTGTGGCCCTGCTCATCTCGACCCCACTTTCGGTGGGGCTGGCCCTCTTCCTCTCCGAGGTCGCCCCGGCGTGGGCGAGGGCCATCGTCCAACCCGCCCTCGAGATCTTCGTCGGCATCCCAAGTGTCGTCTGGGGCTGGCTCGGTCTGACGATCCTCGTGCCGTTCCTGTCCGACACATTCCATCACAAGATCGCAATCTCGCTGCCGTTCATCGGAGAAGTGGTCAGCATGCCGGGCTTCCTGACCGGCTTCTCGTGGCTCGCCGGTTCTCTGGTCCTGTCGGTCATGATCCTGCCGACGATAACGAGCGTCTCCTACGACGCTTTCCGCGCCATTCCCCAGGAATTGCGCACCGGCTCGCTGGCCCTGGGCACGACTCGCTGGCAGACCATTCGCCACATCCTGGTGCCGGCCGCCATGTCGGGCGTCCTGACGGCGGTGGTGCTGGGCATGACCCGAGCGGCCGGCGAAGCGTTGGCCGTTCAGATGGTCATCGGCAACTCCCCCACTCTGCCCGCCGCCATCACCCAACCAGTCACCACGCTGACGTCGCAGATCACTCTCGACATGGGCAATACGGTCTTCGGTGAGCCCTGGCAGGACGCGCTCTGGACCATGAGCCTGGCCCTGTTGATCATCTCGATCACCTCTGTTGTGCTCGTACGGCTAATCAACAGGCGGAGGATGGGCTCGTGACCGTCGGCGCTTCCACCGCCCAAGGGGTTCGCCGCGGGCCTCATCAGAGTCTGCACCGCAAGGCCTCGCGAGGCAGCATCCTCGCCGACCGCGTCGCAACGGTAGCGCTGTGGGGTACAGGAGTATTCGTCCTGCTGCTTCTCGGGGCGATCATCGCCCATTTCGCCATCGCGGCCGTCGGCGTCGTGTCGCCGAGCTTCGTCCTGGACGACCCCAGTGACACCGTCCTCGGCGGCATCCTGCCGATCCTCTGGAACTCCATCTACATCCTGGCCCTGACGATGCTGATCGCTGTGCCGATCGGCATCCTCGGCGGCATCTACATGTCGGAGTACGCCGGCGACAACGTTATAACCAACGCCATCCGCTTTGCCGAAGAGTCGATCAGCTCCGTGCCCTCGATCGTCGTTGGGCTCTTCGGCCTGATCCTCTTCGTGAGCGCTCTTCACATGGGCTTCACGGCGCTCGGCGGCGCTCTGGCCCTCACCATGTTCAACCTGCCGCTGATGACACGCCTGGCCGAGCAGGCTCTACGGGCCGTTCCCCAGGAGGAGCGGAATGCCAGCCTGGCCCTCGGGGCCACGAAGTGGCAGACCATCCGCCATGTCGTTGTTCCGCTGGCCATACCCGGGCTGGTCACCGCGGTCATCCTCACGGCCGGCCGTGTCTTCGGCGAAGCTGCCGTTCTTCTCTTCACCTCGGGCACGGGAACGCCGGCTCACTACGACTTCAGCTTCATCAACGTCAACGATCCGTCGTGGGCAACGACCTCGCCCTGGAGCCCCTTCAGGCCGGCCACGACGCTCTCCGTCTACATCTGGAAACTCAACAGCGAAGGCCTGGGTGCCTTCAAGAACCAGATCGTCGACGGCTCGGCCGCGATCCTGATCTCGATGGTCCTGACCTTCAACCTTGGTGCGCGCCTCATCGGTCGCGTCCTGACCCGACGGCTGACGGCCGCATGAACAGCGGAGACGACATGCTAGGCACTGTTATCCAGCCCGGACCTGTCCTTCGAGCCATCGACGTGCCCGCGCCGATTGCCCGCGCCGAGGCGGCCTCGGAGGCGAATTCCATCAAGATCGACGCCGGGCATGTATCGATCAGTTACGGCGAGAAGGTCGCCGTTCGCGACGTGTCGCTGCAGGTGCAATCTCGCTCGATCCTGGCCCTTATCGGTCCGTCCGGCAGCGGCAAGAGCACCTTCCTGCGCTGCTTCAACCGCATGAACGATCTCATTCCCGGTGCCACCGTCAAGGGCACCGTCCGCCTTGACGGCGAAAACATCATGGATCCCGACGTCAGCGTCGTCGAACTGCGTCGCCGGGTCGGCATGGTCTTCCAGCGTCCGAACCCGTTCCCGATGTCCATCTTTGAAAACGTGGCCTACGGTCCGCGAAGGCGCGGCCTGAAGGATCGACGCAAGCTCGAGGAACTGGTCGAGACCAGCCTCAAGCGGGCGGCACTCTGGGACGAGGTCAAGGACGACCTGCGGCGCAAGTCCGGCCTGGCCCTCTCAGGCGGGCAGCAGCAACGTCTGTGTATCGCCCGAGTTCTCGCCACGGACCCCGAGGTGATCTTGATGGACGAGCCGGCGTCGGCGCTCGATCCCGTCTCTACGCTCCGCATCGAAGAGCTGATGCGCGAGCTGCGACACGCATACACGATCGTCATCGTCACTCACAACATGCAGCAGGCGGCACGCGTGAGCGATGTCACGGCCTTCTTCACGATGGCGGAGGATCGCGCCGGCTACCTCGTCGAGGTTGGACCTACCGGGCGAATTTTCACCCGGCCGACCGAGCGCCTCACCGAGGACTACATCTCCGGACGATTCGGATGAGCGAGAACCACAACGAGGAGCTAGTCATGGGGTCCGTCGAGGAGGCGTTAGTCGCCGAGGCAGAGAACCACGCCTTGCGCATTCGCGAGAGCCTCGATCATGAGATGAGAGACGTCAAGGACGGCGTTCTTCGCATGGGCAGCTACGTAGAGGAGCAGATCCTCGCAGCGCACGATGCCATCATGAATCGTGATGCCGCCCTCGCCGAAAAGGTCATAGCCTCCGACGCGCGCATCAACGAGGTCCAGCGAGCAGTCTCCGGGATCGTGGGCATGACCATCGCCACCCAGGCACCTGTCGCGCGTGATCTGCGCTTCCTGCTGGCTCTGGACCGTGTCACGTACGAGCTGGAGCGGATAGGCGACCACGCGGGCTCCGTGGCCAAGCAAGCCCGCAAGCTCGCGGGGGTCACCTCCATGGTCACCTACGATGAGCTGACACCGATGGCCACGCTGGCCGCCCGCCAGGTTCGCGACGTCGTCATGGCCCTGGTCGACATTGACGAGGCCAAGGCCCGCGAAGTCGCGGCCCGCGACGACGAGATCGACCGTCTCTACCACCAGGTCTTCGATGACGTCCTGGCCGAGATGCGGACAGATCCCGAGAAAGTGGACCCGGGAACCCGAATCCTCTTCGCGGCCCACTACCTCGAGCGGATCGGCGATCGCGTCACGAACATCGCCGAAGATGTCGTCTTCCTGGCCACCGGCGAGGTGGAGGACCTCAACCCTTAGGCGCGCATACGGCAGACATAGCGAGATCCGCCGGGACCCGGCCACTCTTCTGTTTCTGCGAATATCGGATGCGCGACGGACCAACAGGGCAGCCTCGTTCGCGATTTGTTAGCCTCTGAGTGGGTGGCGCCCAGACGCCACGATTTTGCCGTCACCGCGAGGTCGCCCGAGCTTGTCTCAAAGCACTCTACTTGCCTTGGTCGCCATCTTTGCGCTGGCCATAGCCTTCGACTACATCAATGGCTTCCACGACACCGCCAACGCCATCGCGACCTCTGTGGCAACCCGAGCGCTCAAGCCCGAACACGCGATCCTGCTGTCTGCCACGTCCAATTTCGTGGGGGCCATCGTTTTCGGCACCGCAGTGGCCGGAACCATCGGCAGCGGCATCGTTCAGGACAACCTGATCCTCGGAGAGGGATCCACGGTCCTGTTTTCGGCCCTCCTTGGGGCGATTGCCTGGAACCTGATCACGTGGCGTTTATCGATCCCCAGCTCCAGCAGCCATGCGTTGATCGGAGGGCTGATCGGCGCGGCCTGGGCAGCCGCCGGCTCAGGGGCCGTTCAGTGGAGCAACTTTGCCGGCAAGATCCTCGTCCCGCTGTTCTCGTCGCCCGTCCTGGGCATCCTCATCGGCTTCACCTTCATGGTCGTCATCCTGAACCTCTTTGTGCACGCCAACCCGAGCCTAATGAACGACCGTTTCAGAAAGCTGCAGGTCGTTTCGGCCACATACATGGCCCTGGCCCACGGGTCCAACGATGCCCAGAAGACGATGGGCATCATGACTCTGGCGCTCTTCAGCGCCGGCGCCATTCCGGGCAAGACGGTCCCGATCTGGGTCATCTTGATCGCGGCCACTGCGATGTCGCTCGGAACCGCAGTCGGCGGCTGGCGGATCATGAAGACCATGGGCCAGCGCGTCGTGAAGCTTGATCCAGTGCACGGCTTCGCCGCCGAGACCACTGCCGCGTCGATCATCATGGTCGCGTCCCACTTCGGGATGCCCGTTTCCACGACGCACGTCATCTCGACGGCGATCATGGGCGTCGGTACCAGCGATCGCATCAAGGCGGTCCGCTGGGGCATCGCCCGCAGCATCGTGACGGCCTGGATCCTGACCATCCCGGCAACCGCGATCATCGCCGCGACGTCGTACCTCATCCTTCACTTGGTCGGGCTCTAGATGGGCGGAGCGAGCCAAGCAGGACGGCGATTCGAAACGCCGACTATGGTCGGCGCGCGACCAAAGTCGCAAACCCGACCTCAGTCGGCTCGACGTCAGTCGGGTCAGCGCCTCAGGACATACCCGACGCCGCGGACCGTCTCGAGGTACACCGGATCGGCCGGGTCTGACTCGATCTGGGCCCGCAGCCAGTGGACGTGGACATCGACGGTGCGCGTCTCCCCCGCGTAGTCGTAGCCCCAGACGTGCTCCAGCAGCTGCTCGCGGGTAAAGACGTGGCCCGCGTTCCGAAGCAGGAAGACCAGCAGATCGAACGCCTTGGGCTTGACCGGCAGAGTCTCGCCGTCCCGCAGGAGCCTTCGTCCCGCCAGGTCGACCTTGACAGCCCCTAGATCGATCGTCTCAGGTTCGGTCACCTGGGCCTGCGCCTCGGCGCGGCGCAGCAGGGCCCGAACCCTGGCCAGCAGTTCGCGGAAGCTGAACGGCTTGGTGACATAGTCGTCCGCGCCCAGTTCCAGGCCGACGACCTTGTCGATCTCAGCGCTCTTCGCGGTCAGCATCAAGATAGGCACGCCAGACTCGGCCCGAATGATCCGGCACACGTCGGTGCCACTCAACTCCGGCAGCATCAGGTCCAGCAGAATGAGGTCCGGATGATGGCGCCGGAACGCCTCGACTGCCTCGCGCCCGTCGGCTGCCTGAAAGACGGCAAAGCCCTCTTCCTCGAGGCCCTCGGCCAGGGTCTCGCGCAGCGTGCGCTCGTCGTCAACGACCAGGATCGAACGGGCCATCCGAAATCGCTCCTACTGAGCGGCAGCCACAGCTTCGAGCTTCTCGATCGCCCGGTCCAACCGGGCCAGCGTCCGCTCGTAGCCGAGAGCCACCATCGTGTCGAAGAGTGGCGGTGTGGCTGTCCGGCCGGTGACGGCGACGCGGATTGCCATGAATAGATCGCCGGCTTTCCAGCCGCGATCCTCGACCAGCCGCCGCAGCGGCGCCTCGATCTCGTGAGCGTCCCAGTTGGTCTTGCCCGTCTCGGCGATCGTCTCGCGTGCGGCAGACAGGGCGGCGGCGGTTGTGGGCGCGTCCCAGCGCTTGGGGACAATCGTCGACTGATCCGGATCGACGTCCTTGATGAAGAGAAAGCCGATTAGGTCGCCGACGGCAGCCAGCGTAGGCAGCCGCTCCTGAACCACCGGCAACAGGGCTCGCATTTCGGCGTCCGAGGGGAGCCAGTCGATGCGGCCGGCCGCCAATTCGATCTCCATGAAGGGCCGCAGCCGTTCGATCAGGTCAGCCGCGGACAGGCGGCGGATCCACTGCCCGTTGAGCCACTCGAGTCGCTCGCGGTCGAAGACGGCGCCGGAGCTATTGACGGCCGAGAGGTTGAAGCGCTCGATCAGCTCGTTCTGCGAGAGGACCTCTTCCTCCGTGCCGGTCGACCAGCCGAGCAGCGACAGGTAGTTGACGAAGCCCTCCGGGATGAAGCCCTGGGCCCGATAGTCGACTACGGCGGTCTGGCTCTTGCGCTTGCTCATCTTGGTCCGGTCCGAGTTGAGGATGAGCGGCAGGTGGCCGAACTGGGGGATCGGGGCGCCGAGCGCCTCGAACAGCAGGATGTGCTTGGGCGTGTTCGAGAGGTGGTCCTCGCCGCGGAT
>CABEBU010000200.1_pt1 | contig 12226 bp, 12 predicted proteins | sample 3132691 | NCBI WGS metagenome assembly CABEBU01 (sample SAMEA5534346, study PRJEB31848) | metagenome | biome: tundra; feature: field; material: soil | place: USA | collected 2013-05 | depth 0.45 m | reverse complement strand
GCCTTCACTGCCGCAACTCAGATCCCCGGCATCGCAGGGCGACGTTACCCGCCGGAGCTGGCCGGCCCTCTGTATCCGGACGGCATCGGGATCGTGGCCGAGACGGACCTGGAGCGTTTGCTCGCGACTGAACGAATCGATCTCGTCGTGTTCGCTTATAGCGACGTCACGCACGAGCACGTGATGCACTCAGCCAGCCGCGCCCTTGCCGGCGGGGCCGACTTCGAGCTGCTCGGGCCGGCTCGGACGCAGCTGCCCAGCACTAAGCCCGTGGTGGCCACAGGCGCCACACGCACCGGTGCCGGGAAGAGCCAGACCACGCGCTATCTGGCAGCCCAGCTCGAAAAGGCCGGGCTCAAGGTAGTAGTGGTTCGCCACCCGATGCCGTACGGAGACCTCGTCGCCCAGCGCGTCCAGCGCTACGCCACTTACGCCGACCTCGACCGCTACGAGACCACGATCGAGGAGCGCGAGGAGTACGAGCCGCATCTCGATGCCGGGCGCGTCCTCTTCGCCGGTGTCGATTACGAGGCCATCCTGCGTCAGGCCGAAGGGGAGGCGGACGTCGTCCTCTGGGATGGCGGCAACAACGACTTCCCGTTCTTCCGGCCGGATCTCTTCGTCGTCGTGGCCGATCCGCTGCGAGCCGGTCACGAGATGCACTACCACCCCGGCGAGATCAACGTCCGCATGGCCGACGTCGTGGTGATCAACAAGGTGGACTCGGCCACGCCCGAGCAGGTCGCTGAAGTGCGAGCCGGCGTGACCTCGATGAACCCGAGGGCGCGAGTCATCCTGGCGCGCTCGACTCTGACTCTGCAGGGTGGCGACATCGCCGGCAAGCGCGTCGCCGTCGTCGAGGACGGACCGACTCTTACCCACGGCGGCATGACCTACGGCGCCGGCATCGTCGCCGCGCGACGGTTTGGCGCCGCCGAGATCGTCGATCCGGTTCCGTTCGCCACGGGCGATCTGGCCGAGACGCTACGCAAGTACCCGGCCCTGGAACGTCTGCTCCCGGCCATGGGCTACGGCCAGGGTCAGATGACCGAGCTGGAGAACGCGCTGAACGCCATGCCGGCAGACCTGGTGCTCTCAGCCACGCCGATCGACTTGACACGCGTTCTCAAGCTGACGAAGCCGGTTGTGCGCGTCCGGTACGAACTCGAGGAGCTTGCGGTCGACACGGCCGCGCAGGAACAATCGACTCTGACCGAACTCCTCGCGCCGATCGTCGAGCGGGCGCGGGCCGGCTCGTCGTCGGGAACAGGCCACTAGCCGGAAGACGCCACCATCCGGAGATACCGTCATGACGCGCCACCTCCTCACTCTGGATTCCCTGGGGCGGGACGGGATCCGCTCCAATCTCGAGCTGGCAGCCCATCTCAAGACGCTCAAAGGCCAGGCCCGCGAGGCAGTCGCGGGTGGCCGGCTCGGACTCATCTTCGACAAGCCCTCGACTCGAACGAGGGTTAGCTTTGAAGCAGCAGCCTTCGGCCTCGGGATGCTGCCCATCACGCTCCGCCCCGACGAGCTCCAACTCGGCCGCGGCGAGACGATCGCCGACACGGGCCGAGTCCTGTCGCGCTACCTCTCGGCCATAGCCATCCGAACATTCGAGCAGTCACGGGTCGAGGAGCTGGCCCACTACGCCACGATCCCGATCATCAACGCTCTTACCGACGACCACCACCCCTGCCAGGCGCTGGCCGACGTGATGACGCTGCAGGAGGAGTTCGGCGACGTGACGGGGCTCCGGGTGGCGTTCATCGGCGACGGCAATAACGTCTGCCATTCTCTGATCCAGGCCGCCGGGTATCTGGGCTTCACCCTGGCCATTTCCACTCCGGAGGGCTTCGAGCCCAGACCGGAGATCGTCGAGGCGGCTCGTGCCCAGATTGATGGGCACGGCGGCGCGATCGAGCTGGGCCATGATGTCCGCGAGGCGGTTCATGGCGCGGATGCGGTCTATACGGACGTCTGGGCCAGCATGGGTCAGGAGAAGGAACGCGAGGAGCGGGCCCGCCTGTTCGCCGGCTATAGAGTCGACGCGGCGCTCATGGCGTTGGCATCGAAGCGCGCGATCTTCCTCCACTGCCTACCCGCCCATCGCGGCGATGAGGTTACCGACGAGGTCATCGATGGCCAGCAGTCGCGCGTCTGGGACGAAGCGGAGAACCGCTGGTACACGGAGCAGGCGCTCCTGTACTCGCTCATAACCGGCAAGGAGCGCTGGGAGCAGCCCGAATGACGAGACTGGCCATAGCCCTGGGCGGCAATGCCCTGATCAGACGCGGTGAGCCCGGCTCCACCGAGGTCCAGCGTCGCAATCTGGTGGCCGCCGCACGGGGCCTGGTCACGCTCGCCGAGGGCAGTCGGGCCGAGATTGTCATCACTCACGGCAACGGACCTCAGGTTGGTTTTCTCGCGATCGGCGCGGAGATGGCCGCTTCGGTCGTGCCTGCGCCGCCGCTTGATGTGCTGGGCGCGGAGACTCAGGGCCAGATCGGGTACCTGCTTGCGCAGGCACTCAACGACGCGTTCTTGGAGCGCGGCCGGCAACGGGAGATAGCCGTGATCGTGACCCGGACCGTGGTGCCGGCCGACGACCCGGCCTTCGCCAATCCCACCAAGCCGGTCGGCCCAATCTACGACGAAATCACGGCCCGCGAACACGCGGCGGCGCGCGGGTGGAGCGTCGCCCCCGACGGCAAGCACTGGCGCCGGGTCGTCCCATCTCCGCCGCCCATCCGCATCGTGGAGGCTCACGCCATTCGATCGCTCGTGGATTCGGGCGTGCTCGTCGTCGCGTCGGGGGGTGGGGGAGTGCCTGTCGTGGAGCGGCCAGATGGTCGCCTCGAGGGCGTGGAGGCGGTCATCGACAAGGATCTGGCCGCCGTGGTGCTCGCCCGCGCGGTCGATGCGGACGGGCTGGTGCTGCTCAGCGACGTTGACGCCGTCTATCGGCGTTGGGGGACGCCGCGCCAGGAGGCCGTGCTGCGCATGTCGGTGGAAGAGGCGATGGAGGGTCTCGCCGCCGGCCTCTGGCCGTCTGGTTCGATGGCGCCAAAGGTTCGGGCCTGCGCTGAGTTCGTCGCCGGGGGTGGCCGGTTCGCTGCAATCGGAGCCTTGGAGAACGCCGTAGCCATCGTCAAGGGCAGCTCCGGCACCTGGTTCGGTGCCGATTTGACGGGGCTGCCGCGCAGAGCGGCGTGAATCGAGCTTCCGAGGTCCGGCCGGGCGTCCACTTGCCGTGCGTCCAATTCCTGCGCGTCAGTCGGTCTTATGATCCTGTTAGTGGGACCCGCGTCGGGAGCGAAACGAGGAGAACTTATGGAGCGACCAGACTTCGACCTTAGCGGCCAGGTGGCTCTGGTAACCGGCGCCGGCCGGGGAATCGGGCATGATCTAGCGCGGGCTCTGGCGGCCTGCGGTGCACTCGTGCTGGCGGGTGTCCGCGACCCCGACGCGGCGGATGTGGCCTGGACTGCGCCCGAGGGCGGTCGCGTCGAACCACTCGGGCTCGATGTCACCGATGTCACCGCAATGCGCGCAGCCGTGGACGCGGCCGTCGCGGCCCACGGGCGGATCGACATCCTCGTCAACAACGCCGGCCTCGGCGCGAACCACGACGCGCTTGATGTCAGCGAGGCCGACTGGGACGAGATGATGGCCGTCAACCTGCGTGGCCTCTTTTTCGTCAGTCAGGCCGTCGGCCGCCACATGGTCAATCGTGGCTACGGGCGCATCGTCAACATCAGCTCGCAGGCCGGGCTCGTCGGCATCCGGCGCCACGCCGTCTACTCGGCCGGCAAGGGCGGCGTCAACACGCTGACCAAGGTCCTCGCGCTCGAGTGGGCGCCGTTCGGCGTCACGGTCAATGCGATTGCCCCGACCTGGATCTACACGCCGGGCACGGCCGGTCGTTTGGACGACCCGACGTTCCTCGCCGGGGTTCTCGCGCGCATCCCGATCGGCCGGGTTGGGACCACCGCCGATGTCGCGGCTGCGGTCGTGTTCCTCTCGTCCCGAGCCTCGGGCCTGATCACGGGCGCGGTTCTTCCCGTCGACGGGGGCTGGACGGCACAGTAGGCGAGTCCGGCGCCGCTTCTCAGCAGCTCCGGCGCGTGCCCAGGGGGCGCCATGCGCCATGCGCCGCCTGGCGCCGCCTGGCGCCGCCTGGAGAGTCTGCGCCCGGCCTTTGCGGAAGCCGTGATAACCTCCGGCAGCGGACTCGCATGCAAGCGCAGGCCTAGCCAGGAGGCACCGTGTCGGATGATGTGACCCGAAGGTCATTCGCGGCCGCGGTGAAGGATCGCCTGCGCAGACATCCAGCGCTGTACCGAACTCTTCGCAGGCCCTGGCAATTGGTCGCCAACAAAGTCATCCTCCCGATCAACGGCCGCCGAGAGGTCTCGCGTTGGCGTCAAACCGGCAGGCCGGTCCCTCCCCCTCATGCTTTCAAGCAGGCGACCATTGCAGGGTACGGCCGGGCATTCCAGTTGGCCGCGCTCGTTGAGACGGGCACATACCTCGGAGACACGGTCGAGGCTCAGAGGAAGCGATTCCGCAAGGTCGTGTCGATCGAGTTGTCGCCGGACTTGTACCGCGCCGCGCTGGCCAGGTTCGCGAACCGAAGGAACGTCACGCTGCTCGAGGGAGACAGCGCGGACCTGATGGAGTCGGTTGTGGCCCAACTTGAGGGGCCGGCACTCTTCTGGCTCGATGGCCACTACTCTGCTGGGATCACGGCGCAGGGCAACCTGGACACGCCGGTACAGCGGGAGTTGGAGATCATCCTCGCCAGCGCCGACAATCATGTCATTCTGGTAGACGACGCCAGATTGTTTGGCTCAGGCGATTACCCCACGCTGGACGCGGTGCAAGCACTCGTCGGGAGACTGCGACCGGATTGGACGTGTGTCGTCCAGGACGACATCATTCGAATACATCCGCGATCGCGTCCGTTGCACACGTCTCGCGGCGAGCGTCCGAGCACGGCGATTCCGCCAGTGGCCTGATTTGTCAGTCGGGCCTTGGCCGGCTACCCGCCTCTAGCCTCTCGCCGGCGGCTAGCCCAGACTGCCCTGGGTCGTCCCGAAGCCGAACCGGGCGGAGATCCACTCGGCGTATTCGGCGCGGATCGCGGACGCCTCCTCGGGCGTGAAGCCGAGCTCGTTTGCTATCTCGCTGAGCGTCGCGCCTTCTTCGCCGCCGATCGCTTCATTCGCGCTGGCGATGCGGTAAGAGGCCCGCAGGACGCCCAGCCGCTGCTCGGCCGTGGAGTGCTCGCGGAACTCTCGGGTGGCCAGGTAGTCGCTGGTTTCGCCCGTCGTCCTCTCCTGGAGCTTGGCCATCTCCACGACCAGGATCGCCTGCGACGAATCCAGTCCGCTCGTCTCCAGCTCTCCCTCCATGGCTTTCGTCTCCGCGTCGCTGATGTTGAGGTCCGCGTTGGCGGCCCTGGCCAGGATGTAGGCCATGCCCGCGAGGAGGCGAGCCTGCTCCGGCGGCAACGACTCGAGACGGGTCACGATGCGACGGATGGCCTCGGTCTCCTCAGTCAGGGACGAGGGCCGGGCCGCGACGCTCGCCGCCGACGGATCTGCGGGTCGGCCGCCCAGGAAGCGCAAGAACGACATCGAGTCTCCTCAGGTTCCGCTCGGCGGATGGGGCACGGCATCGACGACCGCGATCAGGCGTGTGTGAACAGCAGGTGAAGCTCCATGATGCCGTGGTCGTCAACAGTCAGTACCGAGAAGCTGGTGGGCTTATCGATCGACCAGTCGGCGAACACGATGGGCAACGATCCGGCAACGGCGATGATGCCGCCCTGGCGTTGAACGGCGAGGTCGATCGTTACCGTCTTCGTGACTCCGTGGATCGTCAGAGCGCCTGTGGTCGTGGCATGAACGGTCTGACCGTCGGCAGGTAGCGTGCCCAGGTCGATCGGGGCAATCGTCTTGAAGAACGAGGTCGGGAAGGTGTCTGTCTGGATTGCCTGGCGCTTCAGCTGGTTGTCGCGCTGGTCGTTGTCACTGACGAGGGCCGTCATGTCGGCCGTAATCTGGACGTTGTCGACCACGCTGCCCGACAGCGACATCGAGCCGGTCACTTTGGGCGTCCGGCCCACCGCCTCGTGCCCGCCGACGCCTACGAGCTGCTCCTGGACCCGGTAGCCGACGAACGAGGCCGTGCCATCATCGATTGTGCCCAGTGAGGTGGCCACGTTCCAGGTTCCGTCGAGCGAGGCAGGGGCGGACACGCCGGCCCCGCCAGGGATTGCCGGGGCCGTGCCGACAGCGGTGGGACTACTTGGTCCGATCAGGATGTACCAGAGGCCGTAGCCTCCCGCCGCGACGGCGGCCACGACAAGCACGCCCAGCACCACCAGCAACAGGTTGCGATTGCGGTGCGGTCGATTGATCGCGGCGGTGGGGGAGGACGCTGTCATAGGAAGTGCCTCAGGCGCAGGATGCGGTCCGTAAACAAGGACTCTGCCCGAAGCTAGATCCGCTTGCTGAACTCTGGCTGAGTATCAGCTGGTTTGCCCACCAGGCGCGACCGGCCACAGGCGCGACCGGTCGGGGAACGGGGGATTACCCTTGAAGCCAATGACCAGCCCCGGGAGGCGCCAACAGCGCGGGCTCGTCCGACTGCGGGTTCGTCCGACTGCGGGTTCGTCCGACTGCGGGTTCGTCCGACTGCGGGCCTGTCTGACCAAGGGAGGCATAAATGAGGTCAGGGAGCACCCGGCGTACCAGCAGCGATTGACGGCGGCGCCGGTGACCTGGGCGTGACCTCGAACGCCGCGATCCCAGCCGGCCTGACGAGAGAGGCCGTCCTGGGCTTCTCGGTCGGGGCCGTGATGCTGGTCGGGGTCTGGGTTCTCATCGACCGGGTGCGCCGCCGCCGGCGCCATCGGGTACTGGGCTAGGGGTGCCTGAGTCTCGCGCGCGAGGCGAGTCCGGCCGAGGCCGGACTCGCAAACTTATCCCGGATGGACCCGGGATGAAGTCGGGGTCAGTCGCGCTTGTCGCGACGGATTGACGAGACCACGAGGATCAGACCGATGGCGACGATCACTACCGGCCAGGTGGCGTTGACATCGAAGTTCGGGTCCACCTGATGCCAGGCCAGCAGGCCACCTACGAAGATGAGCAGCAGGCCAAAGATCAGCCCGGGTCCACCGCGCTCTTTGCGTGCTTCCACCCGGTCGGATCGTCGTTGCCAGCGATCCTGACGTCGCTGTGAGTGCCAATCGTTAGTCCAGGCCGCGTTTGGGGCAGGCGGCTGACCGGGGGCGTCGGCGAACCCGGCCGCGTTTGGGGTCCCGTAAGCGGGGTCGCCAGACACGGCGGCCGGCCACGGTCCTGTGGCTGCGGGGGCGTCACCGGCGAGGCCGGCATCGCCGTCCACCGGCGGAACGCTCCCGGTCGCGGTCGGTGGGGAGTAGCTCGCACCGTAGCTCGCTGGGGCACCGCCTGGTGCCCAGGGCGACTGCGCCGGCCACTCGGCCGGCTCCTCTGGCACCACGAAGATCATGATCACGTAGGCCCAGAATGACATCGATGCGGTGACGAAGACCGAGATGAACCACAGGACGCGGACGATGATCGGGTCGACATCGAAGTAGGCCGCCACGCCGCCGGCGACGCCGGCGATGATCCGATCGTCTGAGGTGCGGTATAGGCGGCGAGGGTTGCTATTCATTTGCAGCCTCCTGTGTTGTGGAGCTTCAGGCTACTGAGGCTCACGTTGACGGTGAGATTGGCCTTGTGCGCGGCCGTGTCGTAGTTGGGCGTCTGCCAGCTGGCGCCCGATCGGATCATGTGCAGGCTGCCGAAGTCGCTGGAGGAGAGATTGTCCGAGTTGGTCAGCCGCACGCCGAGTTCGGACGGCACGCACACCTCGAGAGACCCAAGGCTGGTGCTGAGATCGCCGGTCAGGTCGGACGAGCCATCGAGCGTGATGTAGGCGGCGCCGAGGTTGGTCGAGACGCTCAGGTTGCCCACCCTTGCCCCGGTCAGGTCGATGCGGACCGAGCCAAGATTCAGAGTGAAGGTAGCCGAAGTGAGATTCGCCGAGGCCAGGTAGTAACGGGCGTCGCCGAGATCCAGCGTTGAAGTCAGGTTGACTTGAGCATCCTGCGGAATCGATATCTGCACGTCATCCTTGCCCCGGTCCCAGCGCCACCCGTCGGCCGAGGCCGACTGGACTTGCAGCCAATTGGGGCCGGAATTGACGGTGGGTGAGTGGTTGTCATCGCCCGTGGCGTCAACATGCCACCGGCCGTCAGTCGACGTCGTGATGTTCGCCGTGCCGCACTGGAGATCAAGCTCGACTGTGGAGGTGCCACTGAACGAGCCCGACTGGCTCGCGCTTCTCTGGCCCGAATGCCCACCGGCCCCGCAGCCGATGTTCGGCCCGACGGCGAATGCGCTGCCGGCGATGATGCCGATGGAGATGGCCACGACCAGGCCACCGACAAAGGCGGCAGGAGTCCGCGACAGGACGAACTTGAGGCCGACCCCGACCAGGACCAGCGGCCAGAGCCGCCATGCCTCCGCCAGGACCGACGACGAGATGGCGTTCCGGTGGTAGGCGAGCGCCACACCACCCAGGACGATCAAGAAGACTCCCCAGTTGAACCGACTTCGGTCAACTCGCATATTCACCACCTCTTCGGGCCTGCTCAGTCGCGAGAAACGCGGGACGACGACCGTTGTCGCCACCGCCAGAATACCCGTCACTATTCGCTGCCCGCGTCATTCGCTAGGCTGCCGCGGCGTCATTCGTGAGATCGAACCGCTCTCATTCTCAGGCCGTGCCGTGATAGCCTGAGGCGTGCGGCGGAAGTACACCGCGAGGTCACCGGGAGCGACGAAATGCGGCTGAGTGAGTGGCGAAGGGCGGCCCCGACAAAGGGCGCGATGAACGAACGAGTCCTCGCTGTCGTCGGTCCGGTTCTGGTCGATCTTGGCGCCGAGCGTGATCCCGAATGTTGGGTTGCCTGGGGAGAGGATCCGGATCTGCGCTACTCGCTTCTGGCGCCTACGCTCGCCGGCCTGATCACCGCAGCCATCCGGTTCACGAGTCCGGAGGACGGTCCGCGCGTCATCGCAAAGCTGGTCAGATGGTCGAAGGTCTCCGTCAGCGAACTCGGCTTGGACTCCGGCGGCGGCCACCGGATGGTCGCGGTCCAGGTGGAGAATCTGGTCCTGAAAGGGATGGATGAGGAAGCCGACCGTATCTGCAAGTTCGTGCGGATCCTGATTGCCGGGGTGGACGGCCGTCTGCAGTTGCCTGTGCCGATGACTGCTGTCAGCGGTATGGCTCCGGTGGTGGCCGCGCGAGCAGCCGCTCTGCGGGCCTCCGTCCGGACCGTGGCCCAAGCCTCGGCCGCGGTCCCTGCGGGCGGTACCGGGGTGGAGGCAAAGCGTGGGGCCAAGGGAAGCTCCGCGCCGAACACGCCGAAGGGCCTGAAGCCGCCGGCGCCAAAGGGCACCGCGTCCGAGGCCGGCGTTCAGGCCGCGCTGACGCGCGCCGCCCCTGCCCTCAGAGTGGCGCCAAAAGCCACTGTCAGGCCGGTGGCATCGACGCTCGTGACATGGGCACCCACGGCTCCTGCCGGCGCGTCTGGTTCCACGGCACCGGCAGAGGCTGCCCCCAGCCTCGGGCAGGCCAGCCCTCCCACTCCAATTGCCACCAGGGCGGCCGCGCGGCACGTGACCGCTGATGTGGACCCGGCCGCGCCGACGAAGCCTCAGAACGGCGAACCCGAGCCGGAGCCGGATCGTTCGGGGTGGGTCAGTCCGCATCCTATCGAGGAGCAGGTCGTTCGCAAGCCCAGTAAGCCTCGAACCTGGATGCCTTGAAGACCATTCCCTCGGTCGCCGGTCCAGCGCCGGCCGGGCCAGGCCGGCCGCCCAGGGCAAGACCGTGACGTCGATCGGAGCCGTCATCTTTGACCTGGACGGTGTTCTAGTCGACACCGAGATCTGGTGGGATGAGGCCCGAATTGCCTTCGCGGTGAGTCACGGCCGGACGTGGACGGAGGCAGACAGGGCCGCGATCATGGGATCCAACACACGCGAGTGGCGTGCCCAGATGCGAGACCGGCTTGACTTGGCGATACCGGAAGAGGAGATCGAGCGGGCCGTCATCGGGGCCATGCTGGCCCGCTACGAGGACGAAGGCCCGCCCGTTATCGGTAGAGCGGTGTCGGTCGTGCGGAGACTGGCGGGCCGATATTCGCTTGCCGTCGCCTCCTCGGCACCGCCTCCCATAATCGAGGCGGCACTTGCGGGGATGGGTCTGCGAGACGCATTCGGAGCGGTCGCGTCCTCTGATGAAGTGGAGACGGGCAAGCCCGCCCCAGATGTTTACCTTCTAGCGGCGCGCCGCCTTGGCGTGGAGCCGGCCGCGTGCCTGGTGGTGGAGGACTCAGTGAACGGAGTCCTCGCGGCTCGAGCAGCGGCAATGCGTGTCGTCCTGATTCCGAACGCGAGCATTCCGCCAGCGCCTGGCGCGCGCGAAGCCGCCACTTATGAACTGGCCAGCATCGACGACCTGGATCCGGAGCGGCTGCCCGAGCCATAGGGGTCAGCGGGTCAGTAGAACCGCGACAGCTCGTCCTTGCTGCACCTCTAGAACTGTACGATCGCCCAGGGGTGCGGACAGTGCGACCTCGGCCGTGCGGAAGGCGCCGACATTGGTGCATGATTCACCGAAGAATGAGCTGTGGCGGTGCTCCGTGACGATGACCACGACCGCCGTTGGGGATTCGACCGCCTCGGCGGTGTAGTCGGCACCGCACCCCTGATCACCCGCGCCGGGCGCACCGGTGAAGCCGACCGTGAGGTGCTGCCCGCCTACGGTTCCGGTCGCCGAATCAATCGAGATGCCGACGGGCGCGTTGTTGGGATCCCAGGGCGGAGGAACAATGGAGACGCGGTCGGCAATGGCAACGCGGGTCACCCGGACGGCCGTGCCCTGCAGGGTGAACTCCCAAACTGGCGCCACCGCTGGGCCGCGGCTCGTATCAACCGGACCGCTCGTCAGTCGTGCCCCGGTGATCTGCAACGGCCCGCATTCGGGACAGGACGACCCAGTCGCGTCGGCCTTCAGCCCCGCCAGGGCGCCCTGCGCGGAGATCAGTCGAACCGTCTCGGTGCTTCCGTCCTGCCAGCGAAGGTCCCCATCCGGCGGCGTGTCGGCTGCCAGGCTGACGGCTGCCTCGACCAGGCCGGCCATCAGGGCCATCTTGTTGTTACCGCCAACCGCCTCTTCCCAATCGCCGACCTGGGCGGTCAGCTCGCCCACGGGAACGAAGGCGGATTGACTGCCGGCGGCGGCGACCGCGTCTGCCCATCTCGTCAACGCCGCCTGCGCCTGCTGGTGGAGCTTCGCCGAGCCGTTCGGCAGGAGCCCGCAGCCGGAGGTTCCAGCCGCGAGCGCAAGTGCTGCGACGATGACGAACCGCCTGAGGTGTCCAGTCATTGGTGGTTCCCCCAGTTCAGCTTGCCGACGTCCGTGTCGCCGCCCCTCAGTTTATGCGCATCAGCCTGAGCTTCGGTTTAAGCAGCGGCTCTCGTCGGAACGGCGGCCACCGACAGAGGAAGAGACCCCGCCGATGACGGCAGGGCCTCTTGAGTTGCCGGGGTTACCTCGCCGGCGGACGAGGCGCGCCGAGGTTGTCGATGAGTCTATTTGCGCAGGAGCGCAGCCAGACCGCCAAGCACGGCCGCCACTCCGCCACCTATGCCGACGTACAGGCCGTAGCCGACTGACAGGCCGCCGTTCAAGCCATAACCGTAGGTGGGGATCAGGCGGCCGACGTGGTTGTAGGCCGCGATTTCGACACCGATCACAGTCGCGCCACCGGCAATCGCCAGGATCGCGAGTAGGGGGGCCATCTTCGGTGCCAGCTTGAGGAGAAGAGCGAGTCCGGCGACTGCGGCGACTATCCCGCCGGCCAGTAGGTAGTAGCCATTGTCCGCGACATTGTAGTCCACAGTCATATCCATGGGGGTCCTGAAGGCGGCGCCGCCGAGGGTCATCCATGGCAGGGCAACCGACCCGGCAGCCACGGCGCCGCCCGCGAGTGCGAGCAGGGCCCCAAGCGGAGCACCTCCGCGGGTGGTAGCGACTGCGGGTGCCCCGTACTGCGGCGGCGCCCCGTACTGCGGCGGCGCCCCGTACTGCGGCGCCCCGTACTGCGGCG
>CABEBU010000198.1_pt1 | contig 12295 bp, 9 predicted proteins | sample 3132691 | NCBI WGS metagenome assembly CABEBU01 (sample SAMEA5534346, study PRJEB31848) | metagenome | biome: tundra; feature: field; material: soil | place: USA | collected 2013-05 | depth 0.45 m | reverse complement strand
TCGGGGGCGTCCTCGCCCTCGGCGCGGGTGTAGGCCCGGGCTTCGGTGCGCTTGTCCTCCATCAGCTGGCGAACGTGCGCGGCCTTCGCGCCCAACCCGGGGATCCGGTCGATCGCGTCGATGACCAGATGGAAGCGGTCCAGGTCGTTCAGCATGACCATGTCGAACGGGGTGGTGGTCGTGCCCTCTTCCTTGTAGCCGCGGACGTGCAAGTTGTCGTGGCCGTTGCGTCGGTAGGTGAGGCGGTGGATGAGCCACGGGTAACCGTGATAGGCAAAGACTACCGGCTTGTCCGTGGTGAAGAGTGAGTCGTACTCCTTGTCCGGCATGCCGTGCGGGTGCTCGGACTCGGGCTGGAGCCGCATGAGGTCCACCACGTTGACGACGCGGACTTTGACGTCGGGCAGGTGCTTGCGCATCAGGTCCACGGCGGCCAGCGTCTCGAGCGTTGGGATATCGCCGCAGCAGGCCATGACCACGTCCGGCTCGCCGCCCTGGTCGTTACTGGCCCAGTCCCAGATGCCGATGCCACGGGTGCAGTGCAGGATCGCCTGCTCCATCGTCAGCCAGTTGGGCGAGGGCTGCTTGCCGGCCACGATGACGTTGACGTAGTTGCGGCTGCGCAGGCAATGATCGGTGACCGAGAGCATGGTGTTGGCATCCGGCGGCAGGTAGACGCGGATGATCTCGGCTTTCTTGTTCACCACGACATCGATGAAGCCGGGGTCCTGGTGGGTGAAGCCGTTGTGGTCCTGGCGCCAGACCAGGGAGCTGAGCACGTAGTTGAGCGAGGCTATGGGCCGACGCCACGGGATGTCGCGCGTCACTTTCAGCCACTTGGCGTGCTGGTTGAACATCGAGTCGATGATGTGGATGAAGGCTTCGTAGCAGTTGAACATGCCGTGCCGGCCGGTCAGCAGGTAGCCCTCGAGCCAGCCCTCGCACTGGTGCTCGGAGAGGACCTCCATTACCCGGCCATCGACGGAGAGAACGTTGTCCTCGGCGTCCTGGGGGATCACCTCGGCGTCCCAGGCCTTACCGGTTACCTCGAAGATCGCCTGGAAGCGGTTGGAGGCCGTCTCGTCGGGGCCGAACATACGGAAGTTGTCGATGTTCTTGGCCATCACGTCGCGCACGAATGTGCCGGCTACGAAGGTCGCTTCGCTGGTCGAGCCGCCCGGCCTGGGCACGTCGACCGCGTACTCCCGGAAGTCCGGCATGACCAGGTCGCGGAGCAGCCGGCCGCCGTTGGCGTGCGGGTTGGCGCCCATTCGACGATCGCCCTTCGGCGCGAGAGCGGCAAGCTCGGGGATGAGAGCGCCCTTCTCATCGAACAGTTCTTCGGCCTTGTAGCTGCGCAGCCAGGTCTCGAGCTGGGCGCGGTGAGTCGCGTTGGTGCGAACTTCGGTCAGCGGTACCTGGTGCGAACGCCAGCTGCCCTCGACCTGCTTGCCATCGACTATCTCGGGGCCGGTCCAGCCCTTGGGCGTCCGAAGGACGATCATGGGCCAGGCTGGACGTCGACCGACGCCGTTGGCGTCGGTGGTGGCCTTGCCCGAACGCGCGGCCTTCTGGATGTCACGGATCTCGTCTAGGACGGTGTCGAGCGTTGCCGCCAACAGCTGATGGACCAGGGCCGGATCGTCGCCGGTGACGAAGTACGGCTTGTAGCCGTAGCCGATCATGAGGTCCCGCAGCTCGTTTTCAGGGATGCGGGCCAGGACCGTGGGGTTGGCGATCTTGTAGCCGTTGAGGTGGAGGATCGGCAGGACCGCGCCATCGCCCTTGGGATCGAGGAACTTGTTCGAATGCCAGCCGGTCGCCAGCGGGCCTGTTTCGGCCTCGCCGTCGCCCACGACGCAGCAAACGAGCAGGTCCGGGTTGTCGAAGGCCGCGCCGTAAGCATGCGACAGCGAGTAGCCGAGTTCGCCGCCCTCATGGATGGAGCCGGGTGTCTCGGGCGCGACGTGGCTGGGAATGCCGCCCGGGAACGAGAACTGGCGGAACAGCTTGCGGATGCCGTCCTCGTCGCGGGTGATGCTCGGATAGAACTGGGTGTACGAACCCTCGAGGTACGTGTTGGCGACGATGCCGGGACCCCCGTGGCCGGGGCCGATGATGTAGATGGTGTTGAGGTCCCGAGCCTTAATTTGCCGGTTCATATGGGCGTAGATCAGGTTGAGGCCCGGCGTGGTGCCCCAATGGCCGAGCAGCCGCGGCTTGACGTCGCCGGCCTCCAGCGGCCTGCGGAGCAGGGCGTTGTCGAGCAGGTAGATCTGGCCGACGCTGAGGTAGTTGGCGGCCCGCCAGTAGGCGTCGATCAGACGCAGCTCTTCGGCGCTGAGCGGTCCATTCGCTATCGCTGCGCGGTCAGCCATTGCGCTGCCTCCCTTGTGGACTCGATGCAGTGTTGTCTTTGTTCGTTGCGTCAATCTTGAACGACTCCGCGCCGCGTGTCAGCGGGGCTGCGTGACGCTCGGACTCGTCGCTGGGCAGCTGGTGCGAGTCCGATACCAGGGGGCACGTGGCACCGACCCGCGGCCGTTCTTGCTCAACTTCACCCCGGGTGATGCCAAGTGGCCGCTTGCCCGGAACCTGCGCCGACTTCACCCCAGGTGATGACTAGCGAAGCACCCCGTCTGATTCGTGAAGGATCGAGGGACCATGGCATCTCCCACGCCGCCCCGGCCTGCGCCCCGCTGGCGTATGGGCCTGCTCGAACCTCGAAGCGACAGCCCTCGGCGACGAGGCAGGTCGGGCCGGAGAAGGCGGATTGGGCGGCGGCCTTCTGGGCGAACTTGCCTGGGGTGCAAGTTAGATCGCCAAACGGGGCCGATTGCGGCAGCCTCCGACCCGCAGTCCACTCGCCCGAGCGTGGGGTCAGCTTCAGGGGAAGGCTCAGGCCCCGCGGAGGTCTCCAGACCCGATCCAATTCCCACCCCAGGCAAGATAGACCAGATTGGTGCGCGAGCCGGGGAATTGGGTCGATGAGGCGGGTTTGGGCGAGAGCGCCGGCGAGGCTACCCGGCCCAGCGGAGTCCAGCACGCAGTCGAGGCTTCCTCAAACGGTGAAGCGGTCGCCCTCGGTGACGAGTTGGAGTGGGCCGGAGAAGGCGGCGTGCGCGGCGGCGAGGATGTCGGTGCGGGAGTGGCCTGGGAGGATGTGAGTCAGCAGCAGGCGCGAAGCCCGGCCGATTGAGGCGGCCCGACCGGCATCGCCGGATGTGATGTGCTGGGCGCCCGGAAGCACCGGCCCGGCCCCGAACGAGGCCTCGGATAGGAGCGTGTCGCCGGGGCGGATCAGCGGAACAAGATCCTCGGCTCGGCTGCAGTCGCCCGAGTAGACCAGGCCGGCGGCCGCGCTCGCGCCCGTGCCGCCAGCGCCTTCGGCCGCCACCGCGACGCGAAATGCGTAGCTCTCCTCCGTGTGCTCCACCCGCCTGACCGTTACGTCGAACGATCCAATTCGGTGCACTCCCTCGGACAGCTGCCCAACGTCCAACGCGGCGGCCGCAAAACCAGGCTGGCCGTCCAACGCGTCGAGGCGATCGCCCAGGCCGGCAGGGGCGAGCACCCGCACCCGCCGCGGGGGATCGAATTCCCACTTGAGGTAGTGGCGCAGCGGCACCAGGTCGATGAAGTGGTCGGGGTGGAGGTGGCTCACCAGGACGGCGGACAACGAGCTCGGCTCAAGAGTCGATGCCAGGTTGGCGAAGGCGCCCTGGCCCAGGTCGAGCAGCAGAGCTGCGCTGCCATGCCGCAGGAGGTATGACGAGGCGGCCGAACCGGGGCGGTCGGTGTAGGCGGGGGCGGCGCCAAGGACGATCAACTCCACGGACCAAGAATAGAGGACTACCAACAGGCTGGCTGTCGGCCACATGTCAGTGGCGCGCCCTTGCGGCGACATGCAACGTCAATGGCGCGCCCTCGCGGCGACATGCAATGTCAGCCCGGCCGGAAGCCCTCCGGCATCGCCGCCGGTTGGTGATCCGCCCCGAGGATCTCGTCGGCGAGAAGGGCGATGAGGGTCTCCGCGGCAGCGCGCGACCGCTCATCGTCGAAGCCGATCGTTCCGCGCGACAGACGGCACGTGAGCGCCGTATCGATGAGCCAGGCCCATTCGGGCATCCGGTCGCGAGTCCAGGCTGACGCTTCTTGCTTCGAGCCGTGCGTCCCCGTCCGAACGGTTCGGAGCGCCCGACATAGCGTCAGGATCGTGTAGGCGAGGACGCCGCCGCTCGCTCCAAGGCGACTCCGGCTTCGCACCTCATCCGCGTAACGGACCGTGGCGGCGGCGAACTCGGCCCACGCGATCGGAGGGACGATCGCCTCGGGTTCGGCACCGTAGAGGCAGATGCCCGTTTCCCGGACGAGGTACCTGTTCTGGAGCCACTCGGCGACGCGCTCATCGGGCGTGTGGAACGGCTCGGCCGGGCTGATGACGGCGAGCGAGCCAGGGCTCGTCCGGAATGACCCGAGCGTGGCACGTCCGATATAGACGATCTCGAGGCGATCGCTCCACTCCGGGTATCGGCTGACCAAGGCGTTCTGCATCTGGTCGAGACCGGCGAGGTCGAGTGCTTCGACCTCCGACGAGGTGACGGCAACGAGATCGATGTCGCTGACCTCGGGATCGAAACCGCCCGACACTGACGAGCCATAGAGGTAGAGCCCGACGAGGTCATCACCGAGGACGCCTTGGATCTCCGAAACCAGGTCGGCTACAAAGTCTGCCGCCGGGCCTTTGTCACGGTTCATGCGGAGAGGTTCGTCCACTCGGTCCCGGGGGTCAAGATCTCCAATGATTTCGGACCTACCAGCCGGCTCCGCTCAGCTCGTCCGACGGAACCGCTCCGGGAGCACCAGGTCGCCGCGGTCGACGGCACGCTCCAGCGTCAACCGGTCGAAGCCCGCGGCAGCCACGATCTCGCAGGCCTCCTCGATGCCGAACGCGAACGTCTGGGGCAGGTGCGAGTCCGAGCCGACCGTGACCCGCTGCCCGCCCAGCTCGCGAAACCGGGCCACGACCCACGGCCCCGGGTACGTCTCGCCGGTGGGGTGCCTGAGCCCGGATGCGTTGACCTCCAGGGCCGCGCTGCTCTCGACCAGCGAGACCAGGAGCGGCTCGTATAGCTCGGGGACCGCGGCGAAGTCCGCGGCCTTGAACCACGGCACGAGCCAGCGTTTGCACATATCCATGTGGCCGAGCGTGTCGAAAAGGCCGCTCCGAATGGCGAGTTCGACTTCCGCAAAGTACGGCGCCACGACCTCCGCCAGCGACTTCCCCGCCACGAACGTCGCGATCCGGGACCTCTCGTACGGCCCGTCCGATATGGCATGGACCGAGCCGATCGAGTAGTCGTACGAGTGGGTGCTGAGGTGCTCGCGGATCTCGTCCTCGTAGCGGCTCTCATACGTCAGCTCGACACCGAATCGAATGACAACCTTGCCGGCCCAGCGCTCGGCGGCGTCGCGGACCATCCGCTCCCGCCGCGCGTACGAGGTGTACTGGTAGGCAGGCGCGCCGGGCATGAAGTCGAGATGGTCCGTGATGGCGATTTCGCGGACGCCTCGCTCAGCCGCCTGGGCACAGTAAAGCTCGAGAGGCACGCCGGAGTCGGGCGAGAGGTCGGTGTGCATGTGGGCGTCTAGCGGGACGTCCGACGCTTGGGCCGGCTCAGGGCGGCGACCGGCCGGTGCTCGATTCTCCACTAGGCCGACACCAGGCCGAGTTCGCGGCCCACCTTGCCGAACGCCTCCAGGCACCTGTCGAGCTGGTCGGTCGAATGCTCGGCCGTCACGATGGTTCGAATTCGAGCCTTATCGAGTGCGACCGTCGGGTAGACGACCGCCTGGGCGAACACGCCCTCCTCGAACAGGCGCCCGCTGAAGCGGCCGGCAGTGGCCGAGTCGCCCATCATCACCGGCGTGATCGGAGTCTCAGACACACCCGTGTCGAAGCCCAGGCGCTTCAGTTCGCCCTTGAAGTAGATCGTGTTGGTCCAGAGCTTGTCGATCAGTTCGGGTTGCTCCTGGAGGACGTGGATCGCGGCGATGCATGCGGCCGCTACGGCCGGCGGATGTGAGGTGGAGAAGAGGAATGGGCGAGCCCGCTGAATCAGCATATCGCGAAGCGCCTGACTGCCGGCAACGTAGCCGCCCAGCACGCCCATAGCCTTGCTCATCGTCCCGACCTGGATGTGGACGCGGCCGTGCAGGCCGAAGTGGTCAACCGTGCCACGACCGTTCCGCCCCAGCACACCCGAAGCGTGGGCGTCGTCGACCATCACCGCCGCCCCGTACTCCTCGGCCGCCGCAACGATCTCGGGCAGCGGCGCGATGTCGCCGTCCATGCTGAAGACGCCGTCCGTGACGACGAGGATGAGGCGGTGCGGCGCCCCACCCGCATCCGGGCGCCCTTTGGCCCGCGCCTCGCGCAGCAGTCCGCGCAGCGCGGCCGTGTCCTTATGTGGATATACGACCCGCGGCGCCTTGCTCATCCGCATGCCGTCGATGATGGAGGCGTGGTTGAGCGCGTCCGACACGATCAAGTCGGCCTCTCCCGCCACAACGGGAATGACGCCCGTGTTGGCGGCGAAGCCCGACTGCAAGGTCAGGACGGCTTCGGTGTGCTTGAACGCGGCCAGCTCCGACTCGAGCTGTTCGTGAAGGGTCATGTTGCCGGCGATCGTCCGGACCGCTCCGGAGCCGACTCCGAAGTCGCGTGTCGCGGCGAGTGCCGCTTCCTTGAGCCTGGGGTGCGTGGCCAGGCCCAGGTAGTTGTTCGAGGAGAGGCTGATCAGTTCCGCCCCGTCGACCACGACTTCGGCCGCCTGCGGCGTGCTGAGGACGCGCATCGGCCGGTAAAGGTTCTGGCGCTTGAGCTCCTCGATCTCGTCGGCCAGGAAGCCGAGCGGGTCGGGCCGAGTCTCCTTAGCCGGCATAGGGTTCACCGTCCGTCTTCCCGGTCGAGCGTGCTTCCGGACGGGCCGACCGAGGCCAGTCGAGCTTGCCTCCGCCCAGTCGTTCAATCGAATCCGTCGTCATCGTCAAACCTGCTGCGGCAACAGCACGACTTTGCCGGCGATGCCCTGGCCGAGGAGGTCGAAGGCCTCCTCATAGCGGGCGAGCGGCAGCTTGTGGGTGATGATCGGGCTGACGTCCAGGCCCTCGCGCAGAAGCGCCGCGGTCTTGTACCAGGTTTCCCAGAGCTTGCGCCCCGTGATGCCGTAGACGCGCAGCCCGCGGAAGATGATCGCGTCGTTGAGGTCGATGGTAACCGGACGCGACGGCAAGCCGAGCAGGGAGACGCGGCCGCCGTTGGTCGTCATCTCGAAGGCCTGGTGGATCGCCGACTCGGCGCCGCTCATCTCCAGCACCACGTCCACGCCCGTGCCGCCGGTCTCGCGACGGATCTCCGCCACCACATCGCCCGCGCCGTCCAGCACGCAATCGGCGCCCATGCGGGCCGCCATGTCACGGCGGTGGGGCATCACGTCCGTGGCGAAGACGCGCGACGCGCCGGCAAACTTGCAGATCGCCACCGCCATCAGCCCGATCGGCCCGCAGCCCAGGACCGCGACCGTGGCCGTTGTGATCTCCTCGACGAATGTGGCGAAGACGGCGTTGCCCATCGGTTCCTGGATCGCGGCGATCTCCGGGGCCAGCCCATCGCTCGGCCAGGCGTTGCGTTCGGGCAGGCACATGTATTCGGCGAAGGCGCCGTCCGCATCCACGCCGAGAATCCGGAGGTTGGCGCAGACGTGCTCGCGGCCGGTCCGGCACTGGTAGCAGGTCCAGTCGACGAGGTGGGTTTCGGCCGCGACCCTCGTGCCCAGCGGGACGGCGCCGGTTCCGGGGCCGTGGGCCACGACGCGCCCGGCCATCTCGTGGCCGAAGATGCGGGGTAGATACTTGCCCAGACGTTGCTCGGCCCACGGATCCCAGCGGTAGATATGAAGGTCCGTGCCACACAGGGAGACGGCCTCGAGGCGAATCAGCACTTCTCCGGGCCCGGGGCGGGGGACCGGGACTTCGCGCAACTCGGCGCCGGCCTCCGGGCGCGCCTTGATGAGGGCGCGCATGGTCTTGGGGATGCGCAGGTCGATCGACGTCGCAGCGGCGATAGGCGAGGTGGACCCGGGTTCGCTCATCGCTCGCCTCCGGCGCGGCCGGCGCCGGTCGTTTGCGCGGCGAGGAACAGCGCCGCCGGCGAACCTTCGGGCGCGCGTCCCGCCTCGTCGGTGATCGGGTTCGTGAGGCGGCCGATGCGCTCAACCTCGACCGTCACCAGATCGCCCGGCTCCAAGAACATCTGTGGCTCGCGGAAGACACCGACGCCGCTCGGCGTGCCGGTGACGATGACGTCGCCCGGATCCAGCGTGACTTCTTCGCTGATGAGGCTGATCAGTTCGGCGACGCTGAAGAGCAGATCCGAGGTGTTGCCTTCCTGCATTTGGAAGGGGGTACCCGCGTCGGGGCCGTCCGCGCTGCGCGCGGTTGTGAGCCAGCTGCGGACGTCAAGTCCGCGGCCATCGCCGGTCGCGCCTCCGGCGCGTACCTCGTCCGCCGTGACCAGCACCGGACCGAGCGGCAGGAACGTGTCCGAGCCCTTGGCGCGAAGCCACTGCCCGTCGCCCTTCTCGCCGGCCCGGAGCGCCTTCGCCTGGCCCTGCCAGTCGCGGGCCGTTACGTCGTTCGCGGCGGTGTAGCCGGCGACACAACGCGCCGCATCGGCCACCGCCACTCGGCTCGCCCGCCGCCCGATGACGACCGCCAGCTCGGCCTCCAGGTCCAGGGCGTGGGTGCCGGCCGGGTGTCGGATCGGCTCGCCGTCGGCCGTGACCGCGTTGGCGAACATCGAGAACAGCACCGGCCGGGCCGGCCGCTCCAGCCCCTGCTCGCGGATGTGGTCGAGGTAGTTGTAGCCGACGCCGATGATCTTGCCGGGCCGCGGGATCGGGGCCGCCAGACGGACGGTGGCGGGGTCCAGTGAGGCCGCCTCCAGCGCTGCGGCGTCCGTTTGCGCAACCGCCAGCGCCAGTGCCTCGCGGATGGCGCCGAATCCCGGGTCCAGGGCGATAACCGAGGCCAGGTCCAGCCGTTCGATCTCCTCCGCCAGGTTGTCCGGCGCGAGTTCGGCCAGCATGGAGAGGGGCAGGAATCGCCCGCTCGCAAGCACAACTGCCACGCGCCGGCTGTGGGGATCGGCTCCATCGCCGCTCGGCGTTCGGATCGTCACCAGTCGCATCGGTGGGCCTCCAAATCGGCCACTACAACCAATCGCGCTCGCCCGATTGCAGCGCGTCCCCATTCTCCCACGGGTCCCCTTCCGCGGCCGCCGCTCTTGGTTCGCGCCCGGCCGCCACGCCCGGCCGCCGCTCTTCGCCCATGCCCGCCGCGCGACCCACGTTGACAGCCACTCCCCGCGCCGATAGCGTGCGAGGGCCGGCGGCTCTCGCGAGACGAGCCACCCGTCGACAACGCTGGAGGATTGCGTGGAGACGAGGAAGGGACGCGCGCGCATCGCCGACGTGGCGAAGGAAGCGGGCGTGTCGAAGGCCGCGGTTTCGTTCGCCTTCAACAGCCCGGAGCGCCTCAACCAGGCCACGGCCGCTCGGATCCGGGCCGTGGCCGACGCGCTCGGCTACAAGCCGCGCCCCCTGGCCGGGGCCGCCACGCGGACGACGTCGGACGGCGCCACCATCCAAGCCACTCAAACGATCGGCCTGCTGACGCCGCACGTGCTGAGCGTCGCCTTCGCAAACCCCTTCTACGCCGAGTTGTGCGCCGGCGTTGCTGCCCAGACCGACCAGGCCGGCTACGGTCTGCTCTTCGTCTCACCGCTCCACGGCTCCCTCGTGCGCGCCATCGGCCGAGCAACCGTGGATGGGTTCGTCGTCGTCGGGCTGTCGGAGGACCACCCGGAGGTGGGGCAGATCCGACGGGCCGGGCTGCCCATGGTCATCGTTGACGGCGGAGCTCTGCCGGAGCACGGTCTGGTCGAATCGAACGACGAAGTCGGCGCTCGATCGGCCGCCCGTCACCTGCTGAGCCTCGGCCATCGCGAGTTCGTCATCATCGGTATGGAACCCAACATGCCGGGCCTGTTCGAGTATTCGGCCGGCCCAACCGAGAGCGTGGCCTGGCGCCGTCTGACCGGCTACCGCCAGGGCCTCGAGATGGGCGGCGTCAAGCTCCAGGACGAGCGGATCGTCGTCGGGCCAGCCACGTTCGACGGCGGCGTGGCAGCCTTCCACCGCATCTGGGAGGACGACCTGCGTCCCACCGCCGTTCTGGTCATGTCGGACGTCATGGCGATCGGCGCAATGTGGGCCGCCGGCGAAGTGGGCCTGCGAGTGCCCGAGGACCTCAGCATCGTCGGCTTCGACGACCTGAACGTCTCGCGGCATTCGAACCCGCCGCTGACCACCGTCCACCAGCCTATCCGCCAGAAGGGCGAGGAGGCGGCTCGGCTGCTACTGCGAATGATTGCCAACCCAGACATGGAGCGGCCCGAGCACAAGACCCTGGAGACGCGCCTGATGATCCGCGGCTCCACCGCCGCGGCGCCCGGCCGCGCTCCGGCGCCGGCTCCACCCCGCGGCCGGCGGTGAATATCAGGCCGCTGACCACGCCACAGCCAAACGGGCCGGACTGGGTGCGGGACGCCGTCTTCTACCAGATCTTCCCGGACCGCTTCGCGAGCAGCCAGCGCGTGCCCAAGCCCGGTGCGTTGGAACAATGGGATGCGCCGCCGACGACCCATGGCTTCAAGGGCGGCGACCTACTCGGGATCGCCGAGCACCTCGACGAGTTGCGTGAGCTGGGCATCACCGCCCTCTACCTGACCCCGGTTTTCGCCTCCGCGTCCAATCATCGATATCACACCTTCGACTACGAACTTGTCGATCCGCTGCTGGGCGGCGACGCGGCTCTGCGCGAGTTGCTGGACGCGGCCCACGCCCGGAACATGCGAGTCATCCTCGACGGCGTCTTCAACCACGTCAGCCGTGGCTTCTGGCCGTTCCACCACGTCCTGGAGAACGGGGCCAGCTCGCCGTATCGCGACTGGTTCTACCTCGACCCAGCGGTGGTAGCCGGCAAGCGAGGGCTCATCGCCTATCCGGGCTCGCGTGAGAAGGAGGAGATCGAACGGCTGCAGGGCGGCCCCGAGTCGGCCTCGCAGCACGTTTTCGGCTACCAGGCGTGGTGGAATCTGCCGGCGCTGCCCAAGCTCAACCACTCGAATCCGGCCGTGTGCGAGTACATCTACGGCGTGGCCGAGCGCTGGCTGCGGTTCGGCATCGACGGCTGGCGCCTGGACGTTCCGGAGGAGATCGGCGAACCGGGCTTCTGGGAGGAGTTCAGGCGCCGCTGCCTGGCGGTGAAGTCGGACGCCTATCTCGTCGGTGAAATATGGAACCCGGCCTCGGAGTGGCTGGCGGGCGGTCGATTTCACGGCGTCATGAATTACCCGCTGGCCGAGGCGATCTTGTCGTTCGTCGGCGCGGGCCGGCTCGACGACGCGCTTGTGGCCAAGACACACGAGTACGCCCGCCACGTCCGCCCGATCGACGGGTCGGAGTTTGGGCGGCAGCTGGCGAGCGTCATGGCCACGTACTCGCCTGAGGTCACGTCACTGCAGCTGAACCTGCTCGACAGCCACGACACGCCACGCTTCATCTCTCTGGCGGGCGGCGACGCCACGGCCCTGCGGCTGGCGGCGCTGATCCAGATGACGCTGCCGGGCGCGCCGTGCATTTACTACGGCGACGAGGTGGGCGTCGAAGGACGTGAGGATCCCGACTGCCGCCGCGCATATCCGTGGGATCCGGCCGGGCAGGATCGGGCCATGCGCGACTTCTATGCCGGCTTGATTGCGCTCCGTCATGCCGAGCCGGTCGTTCGTCACGGTCGATTCGAACTGCTGGGTGCCGCCGACTCGGCGGTCGCCTTCGGGCTCTTTGGGCTCGAGAAGTCCGACCGGTCGATCATCGTCGCCATCAACGCCGGAGATCAGCCGGCGCGACTCGAACTGGAGCTTCCCGACCTGGCGGGCTGCCGGGTGGCCCAGGTCAGCTGGCCCGGAGACCGATGGGGGACGACGTTTGCGCCGCGAAACCTCGAGGCGGCGACTCTCGTCGTCGCGATCGCGGCCCGCGAGGGACTAATTCTGGGAGTTGGCCCGGCTCGGTAAAGGCTCCATGCGCGGCCTTGCGCCGAATCCTGCCGCGCCGCAACCGATAGGCCCGGTGGAGTTGGGCGCGATCTGCGTCCTCGGCTCCTGATAACC
>CABEBU010000196.1_pt1 | contig 12401 bp, 10 predicted proteins | sample 3132691 | NCBI WGS metagenome assembly CABEBU01 (sample SAMEA5534346, study PRJEB31848) | metagenome | biome: tundra; feature: field; material: soil | place: USA | collected 2013-05 | depth 0.45 m | reverse complement strand
GGCACCTTCCCAACCACGGGACCGATATGGGTCGGGCTGCTGATCGGCGTGATCGTGATCGTCGGCGCACTCACCTTCTTCCCGGCGCTCGCCCTCGGGCCGATCGCCGACCAGCTCCTCAACAACGCCGGGAGGCTCTTCTGATGGCCATCGAAGCCACGGGCGGCCTCGGCCGCAAGTTACGCAGCCTGTCAGTGATTGATACTGCCCAGGGCAGCCGCCGCATCGCCCGTGAAGCCCGCCAGGCGGGCACCACCGGGGCCCCTCGGAACCGCGGAGTCTTCAACCCGCAGATGCTCCGAGGCGCTCTCGGCCCCGCCTTCCGCAAGCTCGACCCGCGGCAGATGATGCGCAACCCGGTCATGTTCGTGGTCGAGGTGACAGCCGCCCTCGTGACGGTGATCTTCGTCTCGGACCTCTTTGGGCTCACCAGCGGCGCGGCTCGTGAGATCGGCCGGACGCCGGGCTTCGAGTTCCAGATCGCCGTCTGGCTCTGGTTCACCGTCTATTTCGCTACCTACGCCGAAGCGCTGGCCGAAGCTCGCGGCAAGGCCCAGGCGGCCAGCCTCCGCAAGACGCGCTCTGAGACGCCTGCTCATCGCCGCTGCGATGACGGGACAATCGAAGACGTCGGATCCTCCGCGCTCCGCTCCGGCGACGTCATCGTCGTCCGCGAAGGCGAGACGATCCCCGGCGACGGCGACGTGATCGAAGGTGTGGCCTACGTCAACGAAGCGGTGATCACCGGCGAGTCCGCGCCCGTCCTCAAGGAGCCGGGCACTGACATCCGGAGCAGCGTTACCGGCGGGACCACCGTCACCAGCGACACGCTGACGATCTGCATCACCGCCAATCCGGGCGAAACGTTCCTGGACCGAATGATCGCCCTGGTGGAAGGCGCCAAGCGCCAGCGGACGCCCAACGAGATCGCATTGTCGATCCTTCTGTCCGGCCTTACGATCGTGTTCCTGCTGGCGACTGCCACCCTGCGGTCCTTCGGCCTCTACGCCGGAGCGCCCCTCGGGATCGTGGTCCTGGTCGCCCTCCTGGTCTGCTTGATCCCGACGACGATCGGTGGTCTCCTCTCCGCCATCGGCATCGCCGGTATGGACCGCGTCGCCCGCTTCAACGTCCTGGCGATGAGCGGCCGAGCCGTTGAGGCTGCGGGCGACGTGGACGTGATCCTGCTCGACAAGACAGGCACGATCACCTTCGGCAACCGCCTCGCGTCACGGATCGTGGCCCTCCCAGGCGCGACGGAACGTGAGGCCCTGGAGGCGGCGCTGCTCACCTCGCTCGAAGACGAGACTCCGGAAGGCCGATCCGTCGTCGAGCTGGCGCGAACCCGTCTGGCGGAGATCGCGGTCGACGGCCGGGGCGCGGGCGCGGCAGCGGCGGCCGCACTGCCCTCGCCGCAAGTGGCCACCGTCGTCCCGTTTTCGGCTGAGTCGCGGACAAGTGGCGTGATCCTCGCGGACGGCACGGTCGTTCTCAAGGGCGCGGTGGACGCGATCGTGGCTGCACTGGACGCGGAGGCCCCGCCCGAGCTTCAGACACTCTCCGATGAGATCTCATCGCTCGGCGCCACTCCCCTGGCCATCCGCCGCGACGGCCGCCCGCTCGGCGTCATCGAACTCAAGGACACGGTCAAGCCCGGTCTGAAGGCACGCTTCGACGAGCTCCGCCGTATGGGCATCCGGACCGTCATGGTCACCGGCGACAACCCCCTCACCGCGAAGACCATCGCCGCCGAGGCAGGCGTGGACGACTTCATGGCCCAGGCCAAGCCAGAAGACAAGATCGCCCGCATCCGAGCCGAGCAGGCCGACGGCCACCTTGTGGCTATGACCGGTGACGGCACCAACGACGCCCCGGCCGTCGCTCAGGCGGACGTTGGACTGGCGATGAACAGCGGCACTTCCGCCTGCAAGGAAGCAGCAAACATGGTCGATCTGGACTCAGACCCGACCAAGCTGATCGAGGTCATCGCGATCGGCAAGCAACTGCTGATCACGCGCGGCGCGATCACGACCTTCTCGATCGCCAACGATGTGGCCAAGTACTTCGCCATCCTGCCGGCCATGTTCGTGGTCGCCTACCCCGAGTTGAACTCGCTCAACGTCATGGGCCTGGCCCGACCGGAGAGCGCCATCCTCTCGGCTGTGATCTTCAACGCGTTGATCATCATCGCCCTCGTCCCTCTGTCCCTTCGTGGCGTGGCATACCGCGCCGCGCCCGCGGCCGACCTGCTGCGTCGAAACCTCCTGATCTACGGGGTCGGCGGAATCATCGCCCCGTTCGTCGGCATCAAGGCTATCGACCTTCTCATCACCGCCATTCACCTGGCGTAGGAGCACTCAAATGCGAAGCTTCATCAGAACCCAGCTCTGGCCGGCGGTTGCGATCCTCCTGGCGTTCACCGTGATCACCGGTCTCGCCTACCCGGCCGCGGTGACGGCCATCGCCCAGGTTGCCTTCCCCCACCAGGCCAACGGCTCGATGATCGTCGTCGACGGGGCGACCGTCGGATCGAGCCTGATCGGCCAGGCGTTCGACGATCCGAAGTACTTCTCGGGCCGGCCCTCGGCTGCCGGAGCCGGATATGACCCAACTCTTTCGGGCGGATCGAACCTCGCCCCTACCTCGCAGGTCCTGATAGACGGCATCACGGCCCAGGTAGATGCATTGCGCAAGGAGAACGGCAATGCGCCGATCCCCGTGGAGCTGGTCACGACCTCCGCGTCCGGGCTTGATCCGGACATCAGCCCGGCCGCTGCCGAGTATCAGGTTCCACGCGTTGCCAAGGCTCGCGGATTGACGGAGGATCAGGTCCGAGTGGCGGTCGCGCGCCACACGTCGCAGCCGTTCCTCGGTTTCATAGGCTCGGCCGGCGTGCATGTACTCGAGCTGAACCTCGACCTCGACGGAATTCTGAAATGACCAGCGAATCGACCGAACCGAACAGACCGACCGGCGACCAGATGCTCGCCCGGCTGAATGCCGATCAGCGACCTGAGCGCGGCCGACTGCGCATATACATGGGTATGGCCCCCGGCGTGGGCAAGACCTACAAGATGCTCGAGGAAGCTCACCGACGCCACGACCGCGGAACGGACGTCGTGGTGGGCTTCGTCGAGACGTACGGCCGGCGCCACACGGCCGCCCAACTCGATGGCCTGGAGACCGTGCCGCGCCTCCGCGTGGAGTACCGCGGCGTGGCCGTCGAGGAGATGGACGCGGACGCGATCATCACCCGCCATCCCGCGGTTGCCCTGGTCGACGAGCTGGCCCACACCAACGTCCCGGGCTCCGTCCTCGAGAAGCGCTGGCAGGACGTGGATCGGATCCGCGACGCCGGCATCGAGGTCATCAGCACCTGCAACGTCCAGCACGTCGAATCGATCGCGGATGCGGTCGAGACGATCCTGGGCGTACCGGTCCGAGAGCGCGTCCCAGACGCGGTCGTCCGCTCCGCGGACGAGATCGAGTTGGTCGACATGAGCCCGCACGCACTCCGCCAGCGGATGCGGCACGGTAACGTCTATCCGCCCGAACGTGCGACGCTGGCCCTGGAGCGATTCTTCACCGAACCGAACCTGACCGCGCTACGAGACCTGTCGCTCCGGTTCGTGGCCGGCAAGGTGGACGACCAGCTAGAGGGGATCGTCAGCGAACGGGGCGTGCGCGTCGGGCCGGTGACGGAGCGGGTCCTGGCTCTTGTGGACGAGTCGGTCGAATGTCGGCGGGCCTTGCGACGGGCCGCATCGATTGCCAGCGCCTTGCACGCGCCGCTTCTGGCCGTGGCCGTGGAGACGCCGGGCGTACAGCTGTCACGCGATCGGCAACAGAACATCCAGGGCAACTTGGACTACGCCGTGGACCTTGGGGCGGAGATCATCCGGGGCGAGACGGCCGATTTGGTCCGCGGCCTGGAGGAAGTGGTCCGGGACCGCCGCGTGACGCACCTGGTTCTGGTCCATCGGCCGCACCGTGGCCTGCATCTGGGCCGCGTCTCGCTCGCCGACCACCTGCTGGCCTCCGTCCCGGGTCTGGAGGTCCACCTCGTCGGCGCGGGGCCGGCCGGGCAGGCCCACTAGAGAGCGGTAGGGCGACAATGCCCAGCATGGATGCACTGACGCTCTACGGAGCCCTGGCTGCTAACCTCGAGGCATGAGTGCCAACGCAGCTGTCCGCGCGCAAAAGCCGGCCCGTCCCACGCCCCAGGTGACGGTCGCGGCCCTCGACCCCGCCCTGACCGCGGGCCGTGGCGCGACGGTCAACTTCGTGGAACAGGAGGCCGAGAACGCCGTGACGAACGGCACCATCATCGGCCCGGACACCACCGCGTACACGCTCGCAGCCGAGGCCTCGGGCCGGATGGCCGTGAAGCTCGATTCGGCCGGTCAGTTCGTCGAGTTCACGCTGACGCAGGACGCCAACGCGATCACCGTTCGCTACAGCATCCCGGACGCACCCACGGGCGGCGGCATCGATGCCCCAATCACGCTGACGGCCAAGAGCGGACGGACGCGAGTCGAGGTCAAGACGCTCACGCTGACGTCGAGGTTCTCATGGTTCTACGGCGCGTACCCGTTCTCGAACGACCCGAACGTCGACTGGCCCACCAGTTTCCACAAGTCGGAGCCGGACCCGATCACGAAACCGTTCCACCCGAACCACTTCTACGACGAGCAGCGCGTCATGCTCGAGCGCACCTACCGCGCCGACGACACGATCCGGTTGACCGTGCCCGAGACGACAAATGCGGCCTGGTACGTGATCGACCTCATGGACTTCGAGCTGGTCGCTGCCCCGTTGCCGGCGCCCGAGAACTCGGTCTCGGTCGTCGACTTCGGCGCCGATCCGACAGGCGCAATCGAGTCATCGGACGCCTTCGACGCCGCAATCGCCGCGGCCCAGTCTCAACACAAGACGGTCTTCATTCCGGCTGGCACGTTCCAGGTGAATCGCCACATCCTGGTAGACAACGTGACGATCGCCGGCGCGGGCAACTGGTGGACGATCATTCGAGGCAAAGAAGTTGCCATAACCCCGCGGCTTCCGGACCCACCGACCCACACCGGCGTCGGCTTCTACGGCAAGTACGGCCGTTTCAGCGGCAGCTCGAATGTGCACCTATCGGACTTCGCCATCGAAGGTGACGTCCGCGAGCGAATCGAAAGGGACGCCGTCAACGGCATTGGTGGCGCACTCAGTGACTCGACGATCGACGGCCTCTACATCCACCACACGAAGGTGGGTTTGTGGATGGACGGACCGATGAACAACCTCGCGATCAGCAACTCGATCGTGGTAGACACGATGGCCGACGGCGTCAATTTCTGTGTCGGCATCACCAACTCCAGCGTGACCAACAGCTTCTTTCGCAACAACGGCGACGACGGCCTGGCGATGTGGTCGCGCGGCCTCATCCGCCGTCCATTCGGGTTGCGCCGTCGCCACCAGAGACTAGGGTTCATCCTCGCGATGTGGTTGCGCGGCCTTGTTCACCGTCTGCCCAAGGTTCCCGAGAATGCCAACAACGTTTTCGACCACAACACGATCCAGACGCCCGTCCTGGCCAACGGCATCGCGATCTACGGCGGTCGCGACAACACCGTCTCCAACAACCTCACCGCCGACCCGATCCGCGAGGGCAGCGGGTTGCATGCCGGCGTGCGCTTCCGGTCGACACCTTTCGACGGATGCCTGAAGTTCATCAACAACACGACGGTGCGCGCCGGAACGCTCGAGCTGAGATGGGGCATCGGACTCGGGGCGATCTGGTTCTTCGCGCAAGAGGGATCGATGAACGGCCGGATCGAGGTCACGGGGGACCGCTATCTGGACAGCACCTACAACGCCATGATGTTCGTCGCCGGGCCCTGGAGGGAGAAGCCCGGGACGCCCCTGCTCTCGAGGCGCCCGCGCTGGCGGCGGGTGACCCGCCAGTACACCATCGCCAACGTCCACTTCAGCGACATCAAGGTGGACGGCACGGGCACCTCGGTCGTGAGTTCCCGAGTCGGCGGGTCCGCGACATGCCAAAACGTCGTTGCTCGCAACGTCGGTGCCGCGGGTATCAACAAATGCGGCGCGTTCGGCATCGTGGACCTCGGTGGCAACGACGGTGGCTGGATGAATACAACCACTTGTGACGACCGTCCGACGGTTGTGCCGCCCCTGCCCCCGTCAGCGTGGTGATTCGGCAGGGCACCCCGTAAGGGCCGCGCCCATCCGACTCATTTGCGGCTAAGGCGTTCCTTCCAGCCCGTCGATCGTGACCTCGACAAGCGGGCTGTGAGCGACCATCTCGTCTAGGTCGCTCCGTTTCCACGCGCGCGCCACGTCCTGCAGGATTGCCCGACGCTCCGTGTCGTCCGTGATTACGCGGGCGGTGGCCGGGAGGTCGGCCGTCACCTCACGCTTGAGGTGGACCGTGAACCTGGGGTCGGCCTCGAGGTTGGAGAGCCAGCGCCGCGTCCGGTCGGCATTCGGCATGCCGCTGATGTAGATGTGGCCGCCGATGACGTGACAGAAGATTTCGATGCGGCGCGGCTCGCCGCTGCGCCTGCCGGTCGTGGTGATGTCGATGATGCCGCTCTGCGCCAGAGCGCGGCGGATGGAATCGTCCATGTGGAGCCTCGGTTCGGGCGGATCTGCGGTTGGCGGATCTGCGGTTGATTAAGTCTGCAACCGAGTCTACGACCGGCCAAGCGTGGGCCGGACGCGCCAACCAGCCTGACCCACGGTACGGGAGGCCCCGGTCGGCCGCCGATCAGCCAGCTGCGGCCCCTGGCGCGACGCGCGTTGACACGCCCCATGGGCCTGATCAGCATGCCCGGCAGTCGGGAGACTGCACGAGATCAAAGAGAGGATGAGCAGATGGCCCTTAGCCCTGCCCGGCGCGCGCATCTGATGGTCGGCATCGCCTCCGTTGGATCCGGCGGGGGCGTCCCCGCGTCACCGTCATGAATCGCCGCACCGGCACACTCGTCGCCGCCATCCTTCGGCTCGGGCATCGTCTTCCTCGACTCGACCGTGGTCAACGTGGCCCTGCAGCGGATCGGTCAGGACCTGCTGAGTGGCGCTCAGCCTGGGTCGAAAAGGCCATACCCGCCACGTGAGCTTCGGGCAGCGCCGGCCCGACGGCGGCCCGCCACACATGGAACTGCCCCCGTCGTGTGACGAGGGCAGTCCGCTTGATGCGCCGAGTCGGCCGGTGGATCAGACGAAGCCGTTGGTCTTAAGCCATTCCTTCGCGATCACGGCGATGTCCTTCTTGTCGAAGACGAACTCGGCGTTGAGCTTGGTCAGCGCGTCGGTTGTCATCTTGGCGGAGACGTCGTTGAGGATCGCCTCGAAGCTGGTCGCGTCAACCTTCGCCAGCAGGTCGTTGCGGACGAGCGGGGCGATGTTGTCGGCCGGCTGAGTGTGCTTGTCGTCGGTCAGGACGACCCAGCCGTTCTTGGCGATATCGGGCTGGGTGGAGCAGAGCTCACCCACATCGATCGTGCCGGCCGTCAGAGCGTCGGCCATTGGCTGGTCGCACGCGGAGAGCGGCAGGGCGGTCGAAAGGTCGAGCCCATAGGCGGTCTTGAGCGCCGCCGCACAGACCGAGTTCGTAGCGCAGTCTGTGGCGACGCCAAACTTGAGCTGGCTTGCCACGGCCGTCGTGTCGCTAAGCGTGGCCAGGTGCTTGCCGTCCGCTGTCGCCTTGGTCACGACGAAGGCGTTCTGGTCCGCCGCCGGCGAGTAGTTGAGGACGGTGATGCCGCCCCCCTTGCCGGTCAGGATCGTCTGGAGAGCAGACGCGTTAGCGGCCGGATCGCCCGTCGCGGTACCGGAATAGAAGGCCAACCCGCTGCCGATGTACTCGGGCTTGAGGTCAAACTTGCCGCTTTCAAGCGCGGCCGCGGTTACCTTGCGGGTGCCAAGGCCGATGGCGGTTCGATCGACCGTGTAACCCTTGGCTTCGAGCGCCTGGCCGTAGATCTCGGCCATGAGCTTGGATTCATAGAACGCGTCCGAGCCGAGCTTGATGGTTGGCTTGCTGCCCTCACCCGTCGAGCAGGCGCTCAAGAGCACCAGCATCGACGCCCCGAGGGCGAGCATGCGGAGTCGCCGCATTGGGTTACCTCCTATTGCCGGCCGCGCAAGCCCAGGGCCGAGCCGCCACGACGCCCCGCGAAATATAGACCGTCGTCGTCCACCGGCCAAGACCTGGCCCGCCCGATGCCGCCGGAGGGCCCTACCGTGAGACAGGCTCAGCCCGCTGCGCGGCGCGCCAAACCCTCAGAGACGAGGCGTCTCTCCAGCACGAGGAACAAGCCGAGGGTCGTCAGGGCCAGCACCGCCACCAGCACCACTCCACCGAACAGCTCGCCGTTGTCCTGGTTGGCGTCGCCCAGAACGATGAAGCGACCCAGGCCCCCAAACCCAAATTCGGCTCCTAGCGTGGCCGTGGCGATGACCTGGACCGCGGCCGATCGTATGCCCGTCGCAAGGACCGGCAGGGCAACCGGGATCTCCACGCCGAGCAGGATCTGGCGTTCCTTCATACCCATGGCCCGCGCCGCCTCCACGAGGTCACCGTCCACGTCGGCGATCCCCTGATAGGCGTTTACGAGGATGGGCGGTCCCGCGAGGACGATCATCGCCACAAGCGTTGGGTACAGCGTGAAGCCCAGATTCGGGTCGACTACGGTTGTGAACGGCACCAGCAGCCCGATGACCGCGAAGGACGGCAAGGCCCGCCAGGCGTTGGCCGAGGTTACGACCAGCCACGAGAACCGACCTGAATGGCCGATCCACAAACCAAGGGGCAGAGCCACCAGGGCCGCCAGCAGGAGAGATACGCCGCTCAACGCCAGGTGCTCCAGAAGCCTCGCAGGGATTCCATTCGAGCCCTGCCAGTGGGCCGAGTTCGACAGCCAGGCCGCAGTGGCGCCGATCAGGTCCATCGCGTCAGGTCCATCAGCCGCCCACGGCTCTTCTGGCGGCCCACGGCGTAAGCAGCCGCTGGAGCAGCACGAAACAAAGGTCCGCAATGACCGCGAGGCCGATGGACAGCAGGCCGCCGACGAGGATCTCCGTGGTGAAGTGGCGGTGGTAGCCGTCGAGGATGTAATACCCCAGGCCACCGAAGCTGTCGCCCAGGATCGCCGAGACGGTCACGAGACCGATCGTCGAGACGCTGGCGAGGCGCAGTCCGGCTACGACGAGTGGCACCGCAAGCGGCAGTTCCACGCGCCACCACCGCTGGCCGGACGTGTAGCCCATACCGTCGGCGGCGTCGAGCACGTCCCATGGAACGCTATCGAAGCCGGCCACGATGTTCGGCACGATTAGGACAATCGTGTACAAGATGAGGGGGATCTCCGCGGTGAAAACGGACAGGCCGGTGATGGCGACCAGCGCCGCGAACATGGCGAAGCTCGGGATGGTGTAGGCGGCCGTAGCCAGGACGGTCACGAACGGATAGAGCTTCCGGCGCCGAATCGAGAGGGCCGCCAACGCGAACGAGACGGCGAAGCCGACACTCACGGCGATCGCGGCCAGATACAGGTGCTGACCCACGCGATCGGCGATCGGCCCGAGGTGGGCGAAGAGCCAGTCCCAACGCATGAGCGGCTCGCCGTTCACGAGTCACCGCCTTCGGCGGTGACTTTGGCGTCGCCTGCGGCGGCGCTTACACCCGTGGCGGTGACTTTGGCGTCGCCTGCGGCGGCGCTTACACCCGTGGCGGTGACTCGTGCGTCGCCTGCGGCACTTGCGCCCGCACCGTCGCGGCGATCGTCCCTCAGCGCGCTCGCAATGGCGTCCACGGTGACCAACCCGCGGGGCTGGCCCTCTTCGTCGAGGGCTACGCCGCCGCGGGAATCGGCCGCCAGCAGCACCGAGAGGGCGTCACGTAGCTTGGTATTCGGGCTGAACGTGGGAAGCGCGGCCCAGGCCAACGCCGCCAGCGGCGCCAGCTCGAGGTCCGCGATCGTGACCAGCGACAGTCGTTTGAGGCCGCGGTCCGCCCCGACGAAGCGGGCCACGAAATCGGAGGCCGGATGGGCCAGGATCTCGTCCGGCGGCCCGAACTGGGCCAGGCGGCCGCCCTCCTCCATAACCGCGATCAAGTCGCCCATCTTGATCGCCTCGTCGATGTCGTGGGTAACGAACAGAATCGTCTTGGCAAGATCCCGCTGCAGGCGCAGGAACTCGTCCTGTAGGCGCTCCCGCACGATTGGGTCAACGGCGGCGAAAGGCTCGTCCATGAGCATGAGCGGCGGATCCGCGGCCAGGGCGCGAGCCACGCCGACTCGCTGGCGCTCGCCACCGGAGAGCTGGAACGGGTAGCGACTCCAATAGCTCGCCGGGTCGAGGCCAACCAGCGAGAGCAGTTCGTCGGCCCGGACCCGCTGGCGCTCCTTCGACCAGCCCACCAGGGCCGGCACGACGGCCACGTTCCGCCCCACGGTGAGATGCGGGAAGAGGCCCACCTGCTGAATCACGTAACCGATACGACGTCGCAGTGCGGTCACGTCCTCGGTCAGGACGTTCACGCCATCGAGCAGAATCTCACCCGCCGTCGGCTCGATCAGCCGGTTCACCATCTTGAGACTCGTCGTCTTGCCACAGCCCGATGGCCCGACGAGGACGCAGATGGCGCCGGACGGGATCTCGAACGAAAGGTCGTTGACGGCGCCGTGCGCCTGCTCGCCGCGGCCATACCACTTGGTGACGCCACGGAACTCCAGCGCGGCGGCGCCAGTTCGGCTGGCGGCGCCAAGCGAGCGGGCTGCGCCTGTGTAACTGGCCGGCGGTCCGAGGCTACTCATCCGGGAACTCTTCGGGTATTTCGACCATGACGTCAGATTAGCCCGATCGGCGTGGTCGGTTGGCCGTTTGCACGCGCCGATGCGTCAAGTGATGATCGGACCACAATAGCCGGCATGGATGCCCTGACACTTTTCGGAGCCCTTTCCGTATCCGCCATGCTGGCCTTCGCGGCGGCATGCCTGACATCCTCTGCCTACGGCTTCCTGCAGGGTGCGCGGCCGTTCGGCGTCGTGGAGCTGATCTGGTCCGGGATAGCGCTACAACGGTGGCATCTGCGACGGAGCCGGACCTCGTAGGTGGAGCGCATTCGGGAACCGAACGCGGCGGCACCCGGTCGTGGCCGCGAAGACGGGTTGGAAGACGACTACGAAGATCCAGCCAAAAGTCAGGTATGTTGCCAGCGACAACGGTTGGTGCGTGCTCTTGGTCGGCAGTCTTCGTCCTACTCCGCCACGATGCGGTAGCCCACTCCCGGCTCGGCCACGATGAGCTTGGCTGCGACGCCCGACGGATCGGCCGCGGCGAGCTTGCGGCGCAGGCGTGAGACGTAAACATGAAGGTAGTGGCCCTCCTCCGAGTAGGCCGTGCCCCAGACCGCGCGCAAGATCCGGCCCGCCGTCACGACTCGCCCGGGCTGCGAGAGCAGCACCTTCAGCAGCTCGAACTCGCGAGGGGTCAGCTCCACGGGCGTCTCCCCTACTCTGACCTCGTGGTGCGGCACGTCCAGCACGACCGGGCCGAGCCTGAGGCAACCCTCCGTATCGGCCGCGGGCCCCGCCGCCCGCCGCAGAACGGCTCGCATTCGGGCGTGCAACTCGGATAGCCCGAACGGCTTCGTCAGGTAGTCGTCCGCGCCGGCGTCAAGCGCGGCCACTCGGTCCTCTTCCCGGCCCCGCGCCGAGACGACGATGATCGGCGTGGTTGCCTCACGCCGGACGCGCAGGATCACGGCCTGGCCGTCCAGGTCGGGCAGTCCCAGATCGAGCAGGATCAGGTCCGGACGACGGCAATCCCACAGCCGCAGCGCCTCGCGTACGTCGCCGGCCTCGTCCACCTCGTAGCCGCGGGCGAGCAGGTTGCTGGCAATGGCGACTCGCGCCGCCTCATCATCCTCGACGATCAGGACGATTGCGCCGCCCTCGCTCATCGGGATTCCGCCGGTTCGACGGCCGGCTCGGCCGGCTCAGGCTCGGCCGGCTCAGGCTCGGCCGGCTCAGGCTCGTCCAGCGAGCCCGGCGCGCCCTCGATCTGCAGCCGCACCACCACCGCCAGGCCGCCGAGCGTGCTGGACCGCGCCTCCGCCGATCCGCCCATGGCCTCGGCGAGACCTCGGACTACGGTGAGCCCTATACCCGAACCGCCCTCGGACCGCGGGCCCTGCCGCCGGGGCGCCCGATAGAACCGCTCGAAAAGGTGAGGCAGAGCCGTAGCGGCAACGCCCGGTCCGGCATCCTCCACCATCAGCCAAACTTGGCCGCCGACCACCTTCGCCGAGACGCGAAGCGCCTTGCCGGCCGCATACCGCGCCGCATTCTCCAGCAGGTTGGTCACGATCTGGTCGACGAATA
>CABEBU010000191.1_pt1 | contig 12892 bp, 14 predicted proteins | sample 3132691 | NCBI WGS metagenome assembly CABEBU01 (sample SAMEA5534346, study PRJEB31848) | metagenome | biome: tundra; feature: field; material: soil | place: USA | collected 2013-05 | depth 0.45 m | reverse complement strand
TTCAGTCCATTTGAGCTTCGGCACTCACGAGATGCGGCCTCCAGAGCGAGAGGGTTCGATGAGATGACCGATGGGGATGAAGCCGGTTGGCGACTTCCGAGATAACGAGCTAGCCGCACCGGGCCGTCGACGTTTCGCCCTGGGCGACTCAACTCTCGGATTGCTGGTCGGGGACCCTACCCCACGTTGAAGATCTTCGCGGATATATCCGCAAGGATTAGCGTTGTGTCCACGCTCATCTGGTTATCCAGGATGATGACCGTGACGTCGTCGACTGGATAGCGTGCCTCAATCGATGTGAAGCCCGGGATGCCACCGTCATGCCAGATGATCGGCCGTCCGGAGTCGGTCCCGATGACGAAGCCATAACCGTAGCCGGCTGCCATCGTCCATCGCCGCCCGGGATGGCCACCTGGGGGGCGAACATTTCGGCACGGGATGCCGCGGGCAGGAGCGCATCCGTCGTGAGCGCCTGCTCCCATCGGTTCATGTCTTCGACCGTCGAATACAAGGCCCCGGCCGCGTATGGGACCGACGGGTCAAAAGGCTCGGCCGGCGTCGCAGAATATCCATCCGGATACCCCATCGCCACGCCGTTCGAGTTGTGGTTGTAGCCGGTGTCGCTCAGATTCAGAGGCGTGAAGATGTACTTCTGCAGGAATGCTTCGTAGCTGAGGCCCGATACCTGCTCGATGATGTAGCCCAGCAGGATGTAGCCGGAGTTGGAGTACTTCCACGTCGTGCCGGGCGCGAAGTCCAGCGGCACATCCCGAAAGTGGGCAATGATCTGCAGAGGAGTCGAGGGCTGGTGTGCGTAATCGACGAAGTCGGGCAGCGCCAGGTAGTCGGGGATACCGGACGTGTGCGTCAGGAGTTCCTTGATCGTGATGCCACCCCAGGCAGACGGACATTGGGGGATGTACGCGCAGATGCGGTCGGTGACCTTGAGCTTGCCCTGAACCTCAAGCATGAGGATGGCCGTCGCCGTGAACTGCTTGGTGTTGGAGCCGATGCCAAACCTGGTCTGCGGGCCGTTCGGGGTCTTCTGGGCTCGGTCGGCCAGGCCGTAGCCCTTGCTCAGGAGCACGTGTCCATGCTGGGCGATCAGCACCGAGCCGCTGAACACCGAGTCGCTGAACACCGACTGTGAAGTCAGGTTGGCGAGCATGGTGTCGACGGCCGAAACGGCGTCCGACGAGATGGCGGTCGATGTCGGCGAGGCTCCGGTCGAAGGCACAAGGCTCGCGGCCGATGAGGCTGAACTCGGCGTCACCTTTGGCGGAGAAGCCGGGGCACAAGCGGAGACGATCAGGAAGATTCCGCAGATTGTCAGCAGTCCACGTTTATGTCGCATTGGGCGCTCCCTCGGGTACGGTCGGCAATGGAAGGTCGCCTCGACGCGGCGACAGGGTCGTTGGAGCCCGACTCCAGGTCCGCGCGGCCGGTCCGCGTCGTGTGAGCAGCCTGCAAGCACCCCGTCATCGTTGCTCCACCAGATAGACTCGCGGTTCGGCGTCGAGGTTCGGCCCACCACTTCATCGGTCTCCAAACTGACCTGGACCAGGTATTGAACCGACTGCGAATGTGGCGAGCCACGTTTGTCGGAATGTGGCCGGTCATGCGGACGGTACCGAGCCCGAGCCGCCAAAGCGAGCCGCCGAGGGCCGCGCCGGGTCCGTGTGATCACTGCCGCTCGATGCAGTAGAGAAACTCGATGCAGTAGAGAAACTCGTCACAAGTGGAGGAGGCCCGCGCTCACGCGTTCTCCTGCGGCCGTGCCGGCACAGTTCACGGCATCTGTTTGGATATGGTCGGGGCGAGAGGAGTGGGACCGGCGCGGCCGGGTCCGCCTGAGCCTTGCCTGGAGCGTAGCCGGTCAAGGGCCGCCGCAGGCGGGCGGCTGCCAGGCCGCGGACCCTTGACGGGCGGCCACCGGCACCGAGCCTCGATCCGGCGGTGCCGACCAGGCACCGCCTAATTGGTGAACAGGCGTTTGGCGCCACGAGGGCCACGGTAGTAGCATGAGGCCCGACGTTCCGTGAGAGCGAAACGATCAAAGCGCGCCATATGGTTGGATGCCGTCCACCGCTAAATCCAAAGTGTGGAGTCCGGGCGAGGTGGCGCGCACCCGGGCGGCCCAGGCTTAACGGTTGGCCTCGGTCGCGAGAGGAGACGCATCGAGTGGGCGGGTCCGTCCCCACGTCAACGGACCGCAGGGCTTCGTCCCCCTGACTTGAGACCGCCAGCTTTGTGCTGGCCCTCAGGGGCAGGAGTGGGACGATGCGGCGAGCGGCCGGTTCTTCACTTGACGTCCGGCGGACGGCAGGGCCGCCTGATTCTAGAAGCTCTGCACGCGGTCCCGAGCGCTTGGCCGCGAGCGCCGGCTGTAGCCCACTTGGCCGCGATGAAGCCGCGGCGATGGACCAAGCCGCGAATACCTCTGTAGGCAGTTCGGGCGAGAGCCGGGAGTGCCGACTCAGGCCGGCGGGCAGGACTGGGCGGCGCACACGCGGGAGCGTGGGGCGGCCCAGTCTGGCCGCGGAAGAGTGGCAGGCCGAGGCCGTCGGATCTACGACTCCACCCCCGGTGGGTAACACGGGGGTGGAAATGACAGGAGTCGGGCTTGGCTGGCTCCAGGGGACGGTCAAGCGAGCTAAACCCGAGAGCATTGTCGCTCTGGTTGCCGGCGTGATTGGGTCGGAGCCCGAGGCCAGGGCCGGGGGAACGCGCTGGTACCTGGAGTCGGTGACGATCGGGCCGAATGTGTTGATGGCTTGGTCGCCGCGGAACCGCCCAGACGTCGCCGAGACGTACTTTGAAGTCCGCCAGTCGGCGCTCGATGAGCTTGGCGGCGCGGCGAGTCTGAAGCTGGCAGCGGACCTGCAGGATGCGGGGGCGCGGATGTCGCGCGCCGATGGCTATTACGACGACCGGCTCCGTCACGCCGACCCTGGAATGGTGGCGGAGGCCTTCCGGCGTGGCGACAGCTTGACTCATATCCGTGTTATCCGGCAGTACAGCAAATCCACCACGGGCCAGAAGGGCGAAGGTGCCGTCCTGGACGGAGCGACCGTCTACCTCGGCTCGGCGACATCCGAGGGCATGCTTCGCGTCTACGACAAAGCGGCAGAGTCGGGCCGTCCCGATGCCGGGGTCCGCTGGGAACTCGAACTGCGGCATGAGCGTGCAGCGCGGTTCGTGGCAGGTGCTCTGGCCGCTGCGGACGGAGGGATTGGGGCCTATGTGCTGGCCTGCATCCGTGGGCTTATCGACTTCTGCGACCGGACGGGCCAAGAAAGGGGCGACCGCGCGCCTCTGCTCGGTTGGTGGTCCGCGATCGTGGCTGATGCGGAGCGGGTCCGGCTGGCTCCGCCGGCAACGGTGGACTCGCTAGAGCGGCGCGAGGCGTGGCTAACCAGGCAGGCGGCGCCCTCCCTGGCGCTCCTTTACTTCGCAAAGGGCAGTCGCTGGCTCAACGATCTGCTGCTTATCGGCGACAAGCGGCTCACGGGGGCACAGACCCGGCTGGTGCGTCCCAGGCCCGCAGCACGCGAGGACGAACAGTGAGCCGCGAGCCGCTCCGGATCGAGGTCGTTCGACCGGCCGGACTGGATCTTGCGGGCCAGGGGAGCGACACTGGTGGCATGGACCCGGTGATTGCCGCTCTCGCCCAGCTCGTACGGGATCGCTACGACCGCGAGCGGGCAGAGAAGGCCGCCAGACGGCAACGACTCCTGGTCGTGGAGGGCAAGACGGCATGAGGCACCTCGCGGCAACGGTGGACGAACTGCGCGGCAAGCGGGCCGCCCGCTGGGTACGGGAGAGCACGCCCGGCCAGTTCGACCGCTACGGACCCGAAGCCCAGCGGGAACTCCAGGATCAGGCGATTCGTTCGCTCGGCTTGACGGACTCCGGCCTGGAGTGGCGGGCCGCCCATTCGGGCCGCACGGTGTACAAGAGCCCGGAAATGGCCGGCATGATGGCGGCCGCGGAGCGGGGCGAGTTCGAGGTCTTGTTGGTCGGCTACGTGTCCCGCTGGCAGCGGAACTTGCGGCGGACCCTGGAGCTGCTCGAAGACACCCTCCACCCCGCGGGCGTGGCGGTCTACTTCGCCGATGAGGAGATCCTGTCGAGCAACGAGCGGCATTGGGACCAGCTCGTGGACGAGGCCAAGGATGCGGAGCGGTTCAGCCGAAAGCACAGCCGCCGGGTCCGCGAGGGTTACGCGTCGAAGCGGACCAAGGAGCACGACCCGGGTGGGCACCCGCCGTATGGGTTCCGCCGCAACGAGGCCAAGCTGGTCGAGCCTGACCCGGACAAGCTCGGGACCGTGCGGCGGGTCTTCGAGCTTTCGGCCGCCGGCAATCCGGATCGGGTGGTGGCGGTCCAGACCGGCCTTGGCCTGTTCACGGTCCGGGGCATCCTGACATCGCCGCTGTACGTGGGCCGACTGCGCGACGGCAGCCAGGCTCACTGGCCGGCCCTGGTGGACCAGGCCAGCTGGGAGCTGGTCCAGGCCCAGCGAGCCAGCCGCGCCACCAACGCCGGCCGGGCGGCCGACCCACGCCGACCCTACGCCCTGGCCCGGCTCCACTGCGAAGCCTGCGGCGCCAGGCTCACTGGCGATACCGGCTACTACCGCCACCGCCAGCCTTGCCAGGCCTTCATCCAGGCCGCGCCCAGCTCCAAGCCACGGCGCGGCCGGACCAACGGCCACGCCTACGCCATGGACAGTTACGAGGGGATCGTCGATGGCTTGCTGGGCAAGGTGACCCTGGACGCTGCCCAGCTTGCCGCGGTCGTGACCTTCAACGCCCAGCCCGCTCCAGGCCTGAGCCAGCCTGAGCTCGACCGTATCTCCAGGGAGCGCCAGCGAGCCCTGGACCGATACCTACGGGACCGCGATCCAGCCAAGCTGGGGGAGGCCATGACTACCCTGGACCGCGACCAGGCCGCGATCCAGGCTCCCAAGCCAGCCGAGCCTGTACCGGCGGACGTGGCGGTCGCGTACCTGCGCGAGCTGCCAAAAACGTGGGCCAGGGCCAAGGGCGGCAAGGGGCGGGCCATGTTGGCCACGGCGCTATTCGACCGAATCGATGTCCTGGGAATGCGCGAGGCTACGGTTCATCTCAGCGCACACGCGGTCCGTCATGGGTTGGCGGCGGTGCTGCCGGCTGAGTTCGATTCACCCGTAAGTGGTCGGGGCGAGAGGAGTAAGACCTCCGACATCACGTTCGAGATCGTCGTCCGAGTTGGGCCGCCGATGCTCCAACCCTATGGCTTGAGTGGCCAGGCGAGCCCATCCGCGACAACGAACCTGAGGCAAAGATGCGGGCCCGGGAACTCGGGAGCGTGCTGTCGGGAGGCTCGGGGCCTCAAGCCGCCGGACCAACGGGGCGCAACTTCGATGCGTTGACCCCGAGCGTCCCTGAGCGTAGGCTACCAGACCCAGGTTAGCCGCAGCGCCGTACCCGAGAGCGAGTCGCCGGCTAGGTTGACCGCTGATCTTGGTCGTGCATTAGGAGACAGGCACGCCCACCGGCGCTTTGGACGTGTCGCCAGGCGTGCGTTGCATGCGCCCCCAGCTCGCGCTTGCCTAGCACGTGTAGCAGGAGGAGAAGGACATGTATTGGTCTCGAAGGCTGCTCGCGTTCGGTTCGGCAGCCGTCATCGTCGCGACTCTGGCGCCCGCCGCCACCTCCGTCGCCGCTGCCCATAGCCCGGCGGCCCCGAGCAAGGTGGTCTCGGCGTACTTCGCCGATTGGGACGTATACGGTCGCGGCTACTACGTCAAGAACATCCCGGCCGACAAGATCAACACCATCCAGTACGCCTTCGGCAAGCCGGCGGCAGATGGCACATGCCAGGTCATCGACCCGTGGGCCGACTACGAGGCGGGCTATGCAGCCGCCAATAGCGTCAACGGCAAGGATGACGTCGACACCGGCGTGCCGCACGTGTTCGGCAACTTCGGTCAGCTCCTGGAGCTCAAGGCTCTCCACCCCAATCTCAAGGTCCTCATCTCGCTCGGCGGCTGGTCGCTATCGACCTACTTCTCTGACGTAGCGGCCACGGCGGCTTCCCGCCAGGCATTCGTCGCGTCGTGCATCGATACGTTCATCAAGGGCAACCTCCCCGTCGCGTGGAGCAACCTCGGCGGCCCGGCCTCCGCGGCCGGTCTGTTCGACGGCATCGACGTCGACTGGGAGTATCCGGGCATCGATCTTGGCAACGGCGCTCACTTCAGCGCCGCCGACAAGGCCAACGCCACGAAGCTCTTCCGGGAGTTCCGCAAGCAGCTCGACGCCCTGGGCAAGACGAACCACAAGCAGTACCTTCTGACGGCTGCGCTCCCGGCTGCCGACGTGCACTCGAGCGGCAGCTACGAACTGGCCGCTGTCGGCAAGATCCTCGACTACGCCAACGTCATGACCTATGACTTCCATGGCGCCTCCGACGCCTACACCGCCTTCAACTCTCCGTTCGACCGGGACGAGGCCGACCCGGCGGCGACGGACAAGTACTGGAACGTCGTTGGAACGGTCGACTGGTACCTGAAGAGCGGCTTCCCGGCCAACAAGATCGTGCTGGGCGTGCCCTTCTACGGCAAGCAGTACATCCGCGTCGGCACTGCCAACCACGGGCTGTATCAGTCGTTCGACAACACCGGCATGGACATCAACAGCCTGGTGTGGGATCAGCAGCCCACGCCGACGTACCACCAGCTCGTCGATCAGGCTGGCATCGTGGGTGCCAACGGCCTGGGCCAGAACGGCTACAAGACGTACTGGGATTTGAAGGCCGGGGAACCGTGGCTCTGGAACCCCGCGGGCGTTCACGTCCTCGGCAGCGGCACGGTCACAACGCCGACCTTCATCAGCTACGACAACCCGTCGACGATCTCCGACAGAAACCATCTCGTAAGAGATCGCGGACTGCGCGGGATCTTCGCCTGGGAGATCAGCCAGGACAGTGACGCCAACGCTTTGGTCACGGCCATGGGCAGCCACCTGCTCGGTCACTGAGCCGGCCGCCGGCTGCGGGGTCCAGCTGGCCTGAACAACAAGGAGCCTCGGGGTTCGACCCCGGGGCTCCTTTCGTTGCGATGGGCGTCCGCCGGTCGGCCTGACCAGACTTGAAACCTGCCGTTTCGACAGCCCGCCTCATGGAGGTCGCGGCCGCCACGCGAGACGCAGGGATGTCCAGGTATGTGTTGACCTGGTCCGCTACGAGCGGGGCCCCGCCGGTCTTGACTTCCAGGAGGGCGATCCAGCGCTTCTTGCCCCACTCGACGATCACCGCGCCATCTGGCCGGGGGATCTTCCATCGATTACCAATTGGTAATCAACGCCCGCTGGTAGCCGTTGGTAATCGGTCACTACCACCCGCTCGTGTCGGAATGGCCGGGGCAAGAGGATTACACCCGAGGAATCCGACGTCATCTCTGGCCGCACCCAACGCCTCCACACCGCACCTGACCGCACCGTGTGGAACCGCGGAATTGGGGCGTAAGGCCGCTGGCCCGACTGCTGGTCGGTCGGCGCATGGCCGACCGGCCCATCCCTGCAAGCGGGGTGCGGCAGTTCTGCATCAAGACCGATCGAGCGACGGGGCCAGCTACCGACAAATGCCCGAAAACCGTTTCGGCTGCCCGCTCGTCTTGGATGGCGATGGACGATGCTACGGTGATCGATGACCCAGGCAGATTCCGGCAGTCGGCGGAGAGGGCGATGCTGAGAACCAAGAACGAGGCCGACGAGCGTTTCGACCGTCAGGTCTCCGGTGGCCTTGACCGGGCCTACCGGCTCGCCGGCTTGATCCTTGGAAATGCCGCCGATGCCGAGGATGTCGCCCATGATGCGGCAGCCCGAGCCTGGCAGTCGGCGGGATCGTTGCGCGACCCAGCTGCATTCGAGGCCTGGTTCGATAGGATCGTCGTAAACGCCTGCCGGGACCGGATAAGACGAAACCGCCGAGTCCGCTTCGTCGAGCTTCCAGCGGAAGACGACCGGCCAGTGTCGGATCCTTTCCAGGCCCTTCTCGACCGCGACGAGGCCCTCCGCCTCATCCGTCGCCTGTCTCCAGATGAGCGCGTCGTCGTGGTCCTCCACTACTGGGCGGACCTCCCGCTCACCGAGGTCGCCGTGCGACTGGGTTGGCCGCTCGGAACAGTCAAGACGCGCCTGCATCGGGCGCTTGAGGCGATGCGGGATGAGCAGGCAGTCCAAATGAGCGGAAAGGTGGCTTCCCGATGAGCCGAAACACGCCCGAACCGGATGCGCTCGATCGGGAACTTCGCGAGGCATTCCGCGGCGCCGATCTGCCGGCGGCGCCTCTTGAGTTGCGAGCACAGATAGAAGCCTTGCCATCCTCGCCCCGAAGGGTCCGAGGCGTCCCGGGTGGAGTTCGCTTCGGACGGTGGCCGCGTTCGTCGGCGCTGCTTGGCCTTTTCGCTGCGGCCGTGGCGATTGCCGTAGTTGCGGCAGGTCTGCCCATCTGGCTCACCCAGTCGCAGGGCAGCCACGAGTCTCCGACGGCCAGCCAGGCAATGCCACTCGCGAGCCCAAGGCTTAGCCCATCTTCCCAGCCGGAGGCAACGTCCACCGAGGGGTCGTCTTCCGCTCCTTCCGTTCCAGCCAGCAGCCCCAGCGCACGAGTGGCCACTGCATTTCGGCAGTGGACTCGGATCGACATGCCCGATCCCGCGCCCGGAGTGTATGGGGGCGGCACGCCAACCGGAGTGGTCGCGTTCCATGGCGCCTACATTGCGACCGGCACCGTCTGGGCATCGTGCTGCGCAGCCGGCGACCCGGCAGCGAACCGGGGTGTTGTCTGGACGTCGAGCGATGGGCACTCATGGTCCATGAGCGATCGCATTACGGCATTCGAGCACGCCTCCCTGACCGGCCTGGTGACCGATGGAACGCGATTGATTGCGTTGGGCAGCTACGCCGCTCCGATCCCGAATGAGCCGGGAGTGTCCGTCCCCGCGGCCTGGGTCTCGTCCGATGGCAGGACCTGGGTCCGTGCCGCCGACCCCGCCCCGTCCCTAGTGGCCGTCGGGCCGCATGGCCTCATCGGGGCCATCGTCAATCGTGATCCCGGCTCCGTCGCCTCCGCGCAGTTCGTCACCTCCACCGACGGACTGACCTGGACGAAGGTCTCCGCTGTCTTCGAGGCTGATCTGCAGGGCCTCGCGGCTGCACCCGATGGATCCGCAATGGCCGTCGGCGCGGTGCCGGGTGCGCCACGGACCGACGGGACCACGACTGTGGACATGGTCGTCTGGCGCAGCGGGAACGGAACCACCTGGACGGGGCCCGAGACGATCGCCCACGACGCGCGGCCGGTCGCGGTCACAAGCGACGGTCACGGTTTCCTCGTTGTGGTCCGGCTGTCCGCTTTACTGGCCAGTGGCTCGATCAGTGACGTGAGCCGGGTTTGGCGTTTCGTCGGAGGGGACGGGCCACAGGCGACGACGATCCCGCTGGGCGACGAGGAGGGGCTCACTGCCGTCTTCGTCGTCGGAGGCGTGCTAATCGCCGGGGGTGACACCCTCCTGGTCAACGGAATCGCCAACGCGATGGTGTGGGTCTCCACCGACGCTGGCGCAACCTGGGGCCGTGTGGCGGATCAGCCGGCGTTCAGCGACATCAACAACGAGTTGGCTGGAATGGTCCAGACCTCGAGCGGGCTGCTAGCCGTCGGGCGACGCTGGGACAGCGCCAGTATGCACCCCCTTCCCGAGGTCTGGCTGGCTGGACGGTAGGTTCTTCTGGGGGACGCCCCGGCCGCCGGGGACGGGCGGTCTCAAGGGGTGAATGCATCACCTTGTCGAACGGGCGAAGAGGGCTCGTGAGCGACGGAGGTGGTGGCGATGGTCCGGTCAGCGTTGACGGTGCAGGAGAAAGCGGAGATCTGGCGGGCATACCGGGCGGGTGCGTCGCTGCGGTCGATCAGTCGGACGCTTGGACGCACGATGGAGGCGCTGCGGACGCTCGTGGCGGCGACCGGCGGGCGCCCACCGGTGGTGCCGCGCTGGTCCGCACGATGGCTGGCGCTGGCGGAGCGTGAAGAGATCTCCCGTGGGATCGTGGCAGGGGATTCATGTCGGCTGATCGGAGGGCGCATCAGGCGCGCCGGATCGACCGTGTCTCGAGAGATCGCCAGGAACGGGGGTCGCCGCCACTACCGCGCGTGCCAGGCGGAGCGGGCAGCCTGGAGCAGGGCCCGCCGTCCCAAAGCTGCGAAACTCGTCGCCTGTCCGCGGTTGCGGCAGGTGGTCGAAGCCAAGCTCGCGTCACGCTGGTCTCCCCAGCAGATCGCCGGCTGGCTGACGAGAGCGTATCCCGACGATCGGGAGCTGCGAGTGTCCCACGAGACGATCTACATGTCGTTGTTCGTGCAGCCGCGGGGCGCGCTGCGGAAGGAGCTGACTCGGTACCTGCGCTCGCGCCGCATGGTCCGTCGGCCGCGCGCGGCACGAGCGGCCAATGGCCAGGGCCAACTGCGAAACGCGGTCAACATCAGCACCCGTCCCGCAGAGGCGGCCGATCGGGCCGTGCCCGGGCACTGGGAAGGCGACCTCCTGCTTGGACGCGCCAACAGCGCGATCGCGACGCTCGTTGAACGCACGAGTCGCGTCACCGTCCTAGTCAGACTCCCTCACGGCCGGAGCTCTGAGCCAGTGCTCACGGCGCTGGCCGAATGCTTCGTGAGACTGCCCGAACAGTTAGTGCGGTCGTTGACCTGGGACCAGGGCAAAGAGATGGCGCTGCACGCGCAGTTCACGATCGATACCGGCCTCCAGATCTACATCTGCGATCCACGCAGCCCGTGGCAGCGAGGCACGAACGAGAACACGAACGGCCTCCTCCGCCAGTACTTCCCAAAGGGCACCAACCTCGTCGCGGTCAGCCAGGACGAACTCGACGCCGTCGCCGCGGAACTGAACGCCCGCCCTCGACAAACCCTCGGCTGGTGGTCACCCTCTGAGAAGTTCGCCGAGGCCGTTGCGATGATCCCTTGAGACCGCCGCAGATCGTGTGCGGGCGGATGCGGCCGTGGTGGCTGGATGGGTAACTCGTTGGGCGGATTCCTGGCCGGATTGCTGTTGACGAGCAGGCGCATGTTCTGGGTCGACGCGGAGGGGCAATACGATTCTCACCTGACGCCGCAGGAAGGGATGGCGGACCTATCAGATCGTCTCTTCGCCCGCGCCCTCTGCCTCGCCGCTTTGTGCTGCCGTCATCGTCTTGCTCAGGTGGCTCGCCTCGACGATCGTCGTCCGGCCGTCGCGCGCCTTCCAGCGAGTCTGGATCAGGACCTCATCGGTCTCGCCGACGAGCCGAAGGACGACGGTGTAGCCAGAGCCGCCGCCGCGATCGATCGAGTCGACGGTCGCTTCGTTCGATGGGAGCGGCAGGAGGAGCAGCACCTCGCCGAGATTCTGTCGAAGTTCCTTGCTGAAGTCCTCGGTCACCCGCTCGATGTCCCCGGCGACCAGCGCTGCACAGAGAGCCTCGGCGTGCTCACGAACGTCCTGTTCTTCCATCGGGCGGCCCTCTGATGAGCGCGGATCAAGCGCAGATGCCATCGCTCTAAGGCAATTCTACGACACCAGAGGAGCGATGGCCTGGACAGGCCGACAGCCCTCCCAGGCGGCGTCAAAGATCGCTCGGATCCTTTCTTGGTCAATGGAGTCAGGGTGCGTCGGCCATTCGAAACGCCCGGCCCGGTTCGCAGCGCGCTTGGGCGCACATCGCGATAACGCGACCGTGAGCATGTTCACTGAGTCAGGGCCCTTCGTTGCGGACGGTCCACGAGGTGCTTCCCGATGGCCGACACGCCTGTGCCCGTCCGCGTCGCCTACTTCTGCAAGACCCGCTGGGGCGCCCACGCGGAGTTCGTCGAGTTCTTCACGCGCGTCCGTCTCTCGCCGCGAACCCCCACGATCCTGCGATCGTGACGGGACGAACCGGGCGCGTGTGTTCTGGACCCACCACCCCGGGCGTCCATGTCGAGCCCTGTTGCACGGTTCCAACCGACGCTACTCTCATCGTGTACGGTGACTCGGCTGGTCACGTTCGCGTTCTGCAGCTGCTGGAGAGTTCGGCGTGAGATTCTGGAAGGGTAAGACGAACGTCGTCAAGGCGGCGATTCACCTGGAGCGCACGTCGAGGGCCACAGCGGCCCGGTGTCTGCGGTGGCAGTCACCCCGGACGGCGCCCGGATCGTCTCGGGTGGCGAGGACCGCACGGTGCGCGTCTGGGACCTCGCGACCGGCCGGCTCGAACGCACGCTCACGGGCCACACCGACTCGGTGCGCGCGGTAACGGTCACCCTGGACGGCGTCCGGATCGTCTCGGGCGGTAATGACCGCACTGTGCGCGTCTGGAACCTCGTGAGCGGCCGCCTGGAGCGCACGCTCACGGGCCACACCGACTCGGTGTGGGCGGTAGCGGTCACTCAAGGCGGCGCCCGGACGTCATCTGGCCCTCCTGCACCGTGCTGCGTAGGTTTGACCAATGAACCTGCGCGATGCGAGGGACGGCAGCCTTCTCGCGACCCACCGTGTTCGTCGCCAGATGCGCGCTGGGATCGGCACGAGCCATCCCACGAAGGTCAGCCATCGTCCGACCTCCGGAGAGTGCGATCGTCCCTCCGGATGGCCGGTGGCCGCCAGAGCCGTTCGTCCTCGCTCGGGAGACGCGCCGGGCGTATGCTCGGCGCATGTCAGGGGAGCCAGCGGAAGGGCGATCGGCCGCCGGGACCGCTCGGCGGCTCGTCGAGACGCTCGGCGGCCGCTACTCCGCGCAGCTCGGGATCGCGGTCGACCAGGGGCCCGACGAGGTCGAGCGGTGGTTCCTGGCGGCCACGCTGTTCGGGCACC
>CABEBU010000189.1_pt1 | contig 12978 bp, 12 predicted proteins | sample 3132691 | NCBI WGS metagenome assembly CABEBU01 (sample SAMEA5534346, study PRJEB31848) | metagenome | biome: tundra; feature: field; material: soil | place: USA | collected 2013-05 | depth 0.45 m | reverse complement strand
CGCACCGTGGATGGTCTCTTCGCCGGTTTTTGGGTCAGCCACATCGAGCGATCGCGTCTGGACGAGTTCCTGACCCTGGTGGCCCGATGGCTGGTTCCTGGAGTGCTATTCGCCTTCATCGACTCGCGCTCGGATCCCGAATCTGGTGCCCGGGATCATCGACCGCCTCAGGACGACGTCCAGGCTCGCCAGCTTGACGACGGCTCGAGCTTTCGGGTCCGAAAGGTCTTCCACGAGCCGGCCGAGTTGGAGGCGGCCCTTTCTGGGGCCGGATTCACTCAGATCGAGGTCGTCACAACCGAACGCTTCTTCCTTCTGGCCTCGGCCCGCCGGGGCTAGAGCCCGTGCCGGGTGGGCGGCCATCCGCCGCCGCGCCATTTCTGCTCAGCGACGCCCGGGGCAGCACTAAGTGGATGTTATGGGCGCCGGCGGGGTGCCTGATGGCCCAGGCGGGTTCGAACTCGCGGTTGTCACGTTCAGGCGAGCAGAGTCCTGCTCTGGCAGTCTGGCGCGAGGGGCCAGATCGACACGTAGCGCTGCCCCGGGCGACGTTGAGTGGCGAATCGGCCGGTCTGGAGGTCTAGCGCTGCCCCGGGCGACGTTGAGTGGCGAATCGGCCGGTCTGGAGGCCTAGCGCTACCCCGGGCGACGTTGAGTGAAAACCGCCGCTGCTTGGCAGTGCAGGAGCGCCCAGGCAGCCGATTCGAGAATCTCTGAGCCGCGCTCTGGTTTCAGGATTCATTCAGGCGATAAGCCGACTATCTGGCTCAGCTCCTCCATTCTCCTCCCTCTCCTCCACGGGCAGACGAGATCAAACGGCCGATCGCCTTCCTCCCAGGCGATCGGCTCTCGTCTTTAAGGGGCGGCGCTTGGGGGAGCGAGCCGCGGCGCGGCCCGCGGCAAGCTTTCGATGCGCGCCTGGCGCGGCTATCGCCTCCCGCCGGACATCTCCTCCGTCGTCCCCTGTCGAAGCCCAATTTCGCGCGAAAGCAGCCTCCGCGGGCGGGTATCCGAGCCTATACTCGCCCGCATGTCGCCTCTTTCGAACCGAACCGTCGCTACTGTCGGCTCTGGGGTCATGGCTGAGTCGATCATCGCCGGCCTCCTCCGAGGGAAGCTCGTGTCGCCGGGCCAGATAGTCGGCAGCGAGCCCCGGGCAGATCGGCGCGAGGAGCTGTCGCGCCAGTACGGCGTGCGCATGGTCGCCTCCAACCTCGAGGCGGCCGCGGAAGCGGACGTGATCCTGCTGTCCGTCAAGCCGCAGACTCTGACCAAGGTCGGGCACGAGCTGGCCGGCCGCCTCAAGCCGAGTCAGCTGGTCGTATCGATCGTCGCCGGTGCGACCTGCAAGGTGCTGACCAGCCTGCTCGATCACCGTCAGGTCGTCCGCAGCATGCCCAACACCCCGGCCCAGATAGGGCGGGGAATGACCGTCTGGTATCCCACACCAGAGGTCACCGCGGAGCAGTGCGATCAGGCCCGCGTCATCCTGCGGGCCCTCGGGATCGAGCTGCAGGTGGAGGACGAGCGCTTCGTTGAGATGGCGACCGCGGTCAGCGGCACCGGCCCGGCCTATGTCTTCCTCGTCATGGAAGCGCTTATCGACGCGGCGGTCCACCTCGGCTTCCCGCGTCACATCGCCCACGACCTGGTCATCGAAACGCTCGAGGGCAGCACGGCCTTTGCCAAGGCAACGGCCCAGCACCCAGCGGTGCTGCGAAACATGGTCACCTCGCCGGGCGGGACCAGCGCCGCGGCCATTCACGAACTCGAATCGGGGCGGCTGCGCACTGTTCTGTCTGAGGCGGTTTGGGCCTCTTACCGGCGAACGGTGGAACTCGGGGCAGAGCTCGAGAAGGGGCTTGGGCTCAACGAAGGCCAGAGCGACGGCGCGGCGGCGACGGCCGACAACGCCGCAACGGGGGACGCCAGTCCCAAGACACGGACCGCACACCGAACCGACCACTAACCGTGGCCGGATCCTCAGAACCAACAAGCACGACGGCCCGCGGTCTGCTGGCGATCTTCGCCCACCCCGACGACGAGAGCTACGGCGCTGGCGGCGTCATGGCTCTGGCCGTGGCGTTCGGCAATCCGGTCTGGGTCCTGTGCGCGACCAACGGCGACCAGGGCGGTCGCCCTGGCGAAGTTGAGGTAGACCACGCCCTCGATCCGGAGATCCGGCGCGAGGAGTTGCGCTGCGCCTGCCAGGCACTCGGCGTCGCCGAGCCGATCTTCCTCGGCTACCGAGATTCGGGCATGGAGGGCTGGGGCGCCCCGGAAGGCGCGTTCAGCCTCGCCCCCCAGGATGAAACAGTGGAACGGTGCCTGGCCGTGATCCGCCGTCTGCGGCCTGCCGTGATCGTGACCTTCGACCCGGGTGGCGTATACGGCCATCCGGATCATGTAACCTGCTCAACCGTGGCAACGGAGGCTTACCGCAGGGCGGTTGCGGAACCGGGCGGACCGGTAGCCCTGTACCACCAGGCGCTGCCACGGTCCGCGGTTGCGGGAATGCACGCGGCCCAGGAGGAGGAGCGCCGTCGCTCCGGCGATACCACTCCCCCGACCGAAGACGACATTCGCCAGAGCGAGGCCTTCGAGAAGCTGGCCCGACCTGACGAGGAGATCACGACGATCGTCCCGATTTCCTCGGTTCTGGAGCGCAAGATCGCGGCCCTGGCCTGCCACGACAGCCAGATGCAGGGTCGTCGCTGGGAGGATCCGGAGACGCGTGCCCAACTCGAGCAGATGTTCGGGCGGGAGACGTTCGTGCGGGTGGACCCGGTCATGGCGCTCGGAGAGCGCGAGGACAAGTTCATCGCATTGGAGTGGGGCGGGGAATGACCGAGACGAACCGCGGGGCGGCCGATAACGGTCGCGGCCGGCGGCTCTTCCGGGATGGCCTGACCGTGGAGCAGGCGGCGGCGGTCGAGTCGCCGCGCGAGTTCCGTCTCTCGCCGGATGGCCGTCGCATTGCATTCACGGCCGAGGCCGGGGGCGCTCGCCAGATCTTCCTGATGCCGATTCGTGGCGGCTACCCAGAGCAGCTGACTGCCGCGGAAAGCCCGGCCTCTGATCCTCAGTGGTCGCCGGACGGTCGCCGAATCGCCCATGTCCGAGGCGAGGCAATCTGGATGGTTGACGCGGAGGGATCACGCCAGGCCCTCGTCACGCAGCATCCGGCCGGCAACCGCTCGCCGCGTTGGTGTGCCGACGGCCATCAGATCGGGTTCATCTCGCGCCGCCGCGGCTGGGATCAGCTGTGGATCGTGGATGCGCCGGTGCCGCGCCGCGGCCGCCCGGCAACGCGGCCACGCTCACCCGAGCCCACTCCACTAACTGCGCCCGGCGTCGATGTGGACGACTTCGTGTGGTCGCCGGACGGTCGCCACATCGCCGTGACGTCGCAACGGCTGCCCGACCTGCTCACCTCGCAGATCCACATTCTGGACGTGGCCACAGGTCGCGAGCGTCTCATCGCCGGCGAGGATGCCTGGGAGACGGGCCCGCGCTGGTTGCCGGACTCCGCCGGCTTGCTCTACATCTCAGACAAGGACGGCTGGTTCCAGGTGGTCCGCGTCTCGCTCGACGGCAAGGAACGCACCGTCCTGACCTCCGGCCGGCGCGAACACGGCGAGCCCGGCGGCAATTGGGGCTACGTGCCGCTGGCCTCACCCGACGGCCGGCGCTTCGCCCACATCGAGATTCGAGACGGACTGGCCGATCTACTGGTCGGCGACCTGCCCGCCGTCGCCGGCCCACCAGGCTTGGCTGGCGCAAGTTCGGCCGTCGTCAGCCCATTCGACGGCGTCTGGATGGCTGCCGTCTGGCTGCCGGATTCGTCGGCCCTCCTCGCCATCGGCAAGAGCGACCGCACGCCTGAGGACCTGTGGCTGCTGCCGATGCCGGAAGCCGCCGCGGAGGGGGCGCGGCCCCGCCAGCTGACTCACTCGCTGCCGACCGTGATCGACACTGCGCACTTCTCTGCCGGAATGCGGGTTGCATTTCAGGCTCGCGACGGGTTGACGATCGAAGCGACCCTCTACCTGCCCGCGGCCGCCGTCGGAGAAGAAACGGCCCGCGTCCCGTGCGTCATCCACTCGCACGGCGGCCCGACTCACCAGTCGTTCCGCGACTGGTTCCCGTTCCGGCAGCTGGTCGTGGAGCAGGGCATCGCCTACCTCTCGGTCGATTTCCGCGGGTCTACCGGCTATGGCCGCGCGTTCCGTTGGGCCAACCGCGGCGAGTGGGGCCACGCCGACGCCTTCGACGTCATCGATGCCGGCCATTGGGCTGCCACCCAACCGTGGTGCGATGGCCGGCTGGCCCATTACGGGGCCTCGTACGGCGGCTACCTGACGCTGTGCGTCCTCACTGAGGAGCCGTCGCTGTGGCGCGCCGGGATCGACCTGTACGGCGACTCGGAGATTGCCGAGAGCTACCGCCACGGCGACCGGCCCGGCCGGATCGACCTGGAGCGGATGATGGGCAAGCCGGACGACCCGGAGGCTGCTCCTGCGTTTCGCCGTGGCTCGCCACTCTATCGGGCGGAGCGCATCGAGACGCCGCTCCTCATCCTCCACGGCCGCAAGGACAAACGCGTGGCGCCGCTGATGACGGAGAAGATCGTCGAGGCGCTCGAGATCGAGGGCAAGTATCACCAGGTCCACTGGTATGACGACGAGCAGCACGGTTGGCAGAAGCGCGAGAACCGCCGCGACGCCTGGAAGCGCAGCCTGGACTTCCTGAAGCGCCACCTGCTGGAGCAGGTCGACGAGGATTGAACGGTCCGCTACGCGGCCGCCGCCATGCCAGGACCTTAACCAGTCCTTTTGGTTTGGGCGCGTCCCGCTCCCTCGCCATCGACATCTCGCAGATGTTCGACCTGGCCGAACAGGTTCTTGGGATTTCGGCACCTGCGGCGGTCTTCTTGGCTCTGTGAGACCAGGACTCCGGCGTTCCGGAGCCGATTCTGGCGACAACGGGCTCTCAGACTGGGTTCTCCATGACCAGGTACTCGTCCTCCGCCCGGCCAACGGGTCCGCGGGCTGGTTCGTGTTCGACTCACTCGAACACCTGCGACTTCTGCTGCAGTGCATCATCGCGGCGGCCCGCAACGCCGCCGCCGCGGCGGGCCATTTTCAGGCACTCGATGTAGGCTGAGGAGGTGGCCGATCTTGTCGTTGAGTTGCTTGCCGTAGGGGACTGCCCCCACCTGGAGCAGGCCCGGCACGACCTCGAGAGCATCCTGCGGACCGGGATCATCGAAGTCCCGATACAGCTGGTCTTCGTCACCAGCCCGGGCGACGCCGAGTTCCTGGGTTTCCAGGGATCGCCCACGATCCGGATCAACGGCGACGACGTCGTGCCCCAGCCCGAGCTCCCCGTCGCGCTCGCTTGCCGGGTCTACCGCGACGCGGACGGCCGAACGCTCGGTTCTCCTCCGATCGAGTCGATTCGATCTGCAATCGACTCCCACCGCCGCGATCGGCTCGAGGAGTTCCAGCGCGAGGAGGCGGCCAAGGTCGCCGAATTTGCCCGAGCGGCCGACGCAGCCGATCTAGCCCGATCATCCGGCCCAGTCGACCAAGCATGGCCGGCCGATGCCGCCCAGCTCGCCCGCGCGACCGGCGGGGCCGATACCGACAAGCTCGCGCGCGAAGACCAGGCAGCCGAATCCTCAGCTGAGTCCGAAGGGATGCCGCCACAGGGCTGAACGATGGGTTTCGCCGACAACCTGCGAGTTCTGCCGACCCGGACGATGCGGTCGGTGCTGATTTGGCTGTCGCACCGGCGGTCGGTTGCTCGGACCGCCGTGCGCAGCCCACTGACGCGGTCCGTCGTGGCGCGCTTCGTCGCCGGGGAGACGCTCCAAGCCGCGCTGCCGGCAATCGCCGAGCTCAAACGCGCGGGACTCCGGACCACCGTGGACGTGCTGGGCGAATCCGTAACGTCCGCCGCCGATGCCGCGGTTGCGGTGGACCGCTACCTGGCCACGATCGCCGCCCTCTCCGAGCGCGGACTGGATGCCAACGTCAGCGTCAAGCTGACACAGATGGGCCTGGAGATAGATCCCGCGACTTGTCTGGCCAACGTGATGCGGGTCGTGGAGGCGCTCCGAGCCGTGGACGGCTTCGTTCGCTTCGACATGGAGGACCGCACCACGACCGACGCCACGCTCGAGATCTGGCGGGCGGCCCACGAGGCGTACCCGAAGGTCGGGGTCGTCATCCAGGCGGCGCTGCGCCGAAGCTCCGCGGACGTGGACGCGATAATCGCGGTCCGTGGCCGGGTCCGGCTGTGCAAAGGCGCGTACGACGAGCCGGGCACCATCGCCTATCGAACCCGGGCCGCCGTCGACGCCAACTACGCACTGCTCATGGAGCGGCTGCTGCTCGCCGACGCCCACCCGGCTCTGGCAACCCACGACCCCAGGCTGATCGCCAAAGCGATCGCGATCGCCGAGCGCGAGGGGATCGGCCGCGACCGGTTCGAGTTCCAGATGCTCTACGGCGTGCGCCGCGATCTACAGCGGACGCTGATGGACCGCGGCTACACGGTCCGGATCTATGTACCATACGGCGGGGAGTGGTATCCGTACTTCATGCGCCGCCTTGCCGAGCGCCCCGCGAACGTGGCCTTCATGTTGCGGGCGATCCTCAAGGAGGAGGCTCGCCGAGTTCGCGGCCACTGACCGGCGGTCCCGCGCTCGTCGGGCGCCGCGGCTCCGTTATTCGACCGGATCTCGTACCACCGTCTTGAGCTTGGACGGGTCCGCCCTGCGCGTGTCGTCCCTGTTCTAAGGTCTCGCCCAGGGTGAGAGTCAAGCCCGCGCGGCGGCCTCAGTTTCGAGAGCGGCGGCAAGTTGCTTGCAATGCTCCTCGATGTGGTCGGCGAGCATCACGTCCACGATTTGTCGTACGGTCATTTCGCCCCGCGACTTGTGCAGACCGCGCCGGGCGGCCTGGCGCTCGTCGAGTTCGAGCAGGCGGCGCAGGACCCGCTCGAGCGAATTGTCCAGGCGTGCGTACAGTTCAAACGTCGGCAGCGTCCGGTCTCGATCGACCGTGAGCATTCGAACCAGATCGGCCGGCGTCCGTCCGAACGGCACCGGCTCAATCGGGCCGGCGATGATGCGCTCGATCTCGCCCAGCCAGTAGGGGAGCATCTCGACGGTGTGGGCCAGAACCTCGCGGGCCACCCACTCACGCCGGCGCGGCAGGTCGTCTGGTGGGGGCGCGCTCAGGTCTATTCGGCTGCGCATCCGGACCAGGTTGTCGCGCGCGGTGCGCATCCGTTCGACCTGGGCATGCAGGGTCGCCATATGTTGGATTGCTCTCCGGTGGCGGGCTGTGGGCAGTTGCCGGCCGCGTCCTGTTGAAGCGTAGTCTACGGCTCTTCGAGGATGATCGGCCGCGCTTCAGCCGGAGTGGCGAACTGGGCCATCAGGACACCGGTCATGACGATGACAGCGCCGACGCCCCGGATCGGCGAGAAAGCCTCGTTGAGGAAGGTGACGCCGAGCAGGATCACAACGATCGGCTCCACCGTGGCCATGAGCGAGGCCTGGGCGGCGCCGATCCTCGCGGCCGAGGCGTAGAAAGCCTGGATCGCAATCGCGGCGGCGAAGATGCCGATGCCGGCCAGACCGGGCCACGCGGCCGCGGGCACGTCCGAAGGGAGCGCCGGCGTGCGCGTCACGAGGCAGAGCAGGATCGTCGCCATCCAGGTGCCGGTCATCATCACCGCGCCGGCGACGGGCGGCGGAACTTCGGCACCCTGACCCTGCGATCGCATGTCGGCGGTCTGTCCGGGCCGCTCGCCCGCCATCCAGGCCGTCAGCACGATGTAGACGGCGTAGGCCACGGGCGAGAGAAGGGCCAGGATGATGCCGCTCTGGTCTGTCTGGGACTTGATGGCCCCGACGGTCAGGGCGGTGCCGAGCAGGACGATGGCCAGCGAGCCCCAGGCCAGCTTGCCCTCAAACCTGTAGCCGAGTCGCAGTGAGAGCACGGCGACCAGAGCCGGGTAGGCGCTCATCAGCAGGGCCACGAGCGAGATGTCGATCTTCTCGATGGCCGCGTAGTAGACGCTGGCGTTGACGATAAAGAAGGCACCCGTCAGCAATAGGCGGCCGGCGGTCCGGCGGTCGAGGTCCTTGAGGGCGGCTCGAGCGCGAGGCTGGACCATGAGCCAGGCCCAGCTGACCGCCGTCGCGAACATGAAGCGCCACATGAGCATCGCGATCCAGCCCACGCCGGCCGGAAAGACGTAGGCCTTGAAGAAGAGCGGTCCGGTGCCGTAGGCAGCCCCAGCCAGGGCACCCAGTCCGATGCCCACGATTCGGCGGCGATCCATCGGGGAAGGCTATCGCGCGCGGGCAGCGGGCGCCAAAGCCAGGCGCAGCCTGGTTCGCCGACGGCCGGGCGCTCCGCGCACTGAGTACTGCCTTGGGGCCAACTCACCTGGATAGCTACTACTGATCACGCAGGGTTGTGACAGGACGCACGAGTGTGTTGACGGCACGCACGATGCGTTCGGACTAGGGCATACCCATCTGTGACTTCTCCATCGAGACTACTGACTGAGTACCGGCAGGGCGGTACCAGTGAGTCATATGCCTACGCCAGATCCGCCCCTAGCATCCGCATCATCAAGCGGTCGGGTGACCGCGAAGCCAGAGGTCGAATGCGATGACTGGGGCCCGCGAACGCTGCCCTCGCTGCAGTAGGCGTCTGGTAAGCACGCGTTTCGACACGACCTTTCGACTGCCCGATCGAAGCGAGCGTCTCTGCTTCGGCATTCCGGGCGGCCTGTGCGAAGACTGCCACCAGCTGTACATCGACCCGGAGTTGATCGAGTTGCTTGATTTGGGCCAGGGCCGCTGCGTCTTCGCGATTGAGAGCGATCTAGTCCTCCAGGAACAGGCCTGGTCCAGCGCAGACTGACACGACGCGCTGGTCGCCGGCCGCGGAGCTCCCAACTGGGCTTGCTACGGCGGCGCACAATCGATCGCATGAATAAGCCAGAACCCGGCCGCGCCGTCCCCACGCCGGTCGTAGGCTCCCCTGGTTTGCGGACGCGGATTGGCGCATGACCGTGGCCCCGCGCGTAGATCCGGGAAACGGTTAGGTCTACGGCGTGGCATTCCATCTTCGGGCCCGATCCGACGTACCAGTCATCGCGACCTGGCTGCCTGCCCCTGTGGCCGGCGGGAACGCCGAGTAGACTCGCGTCAACGGCTCGCGGTGGATGCCGCGGGCGAAACAATTGAGTCGGATTGCGGACGCACCTCTCGCCTCGCTCCTGTGGCCCCATGCCTGTCCAGTTGGGGGAACCGCCGATGACCGATAGTCAAGATCCCTGGTACGCGGGCGCTGCCGGATGGACGCAGCTCTCTATGGCGTTCTTGCGGTCGGAGCTCGTCAAGCCAGATCCGGACTACCGGTCGCTGGCCGATCAGATTGCGGCCTACCCCGCCGAGGAACGCCACGCGGTGTGGGTCGAAGTGGCACAGTCCGCGTCGTCCCGGGCGGCCCGGACAAGGGCATATCTGGAGGCGCTGCACAACGATCCCGATCCCGCATCTGTGGCCTGGGGCTGGCTCGACGGTGACTTCGACCTGATGGACAAGGTCGAGCACGTCATCGACCCGGCCGACGCCCGGACTCTGGCTACGGTCGAGGAATGTCGCGAGCGTCTGGGCTCGATCATCGAGGCGGGCGGCCATGACCTCCCGGTAGCCACGGACACGGCTGCGCCGATGGGCGAGCCGATGGCTGCGCCGATGGCCGAGCCGATGGCCGAGCCGATGGCTGCGCCGATGGCCGAGCCGATGGGCGAGCCGATGGCTGCGCCGATGGCCGAGCCGATGGCCGAGCCGAGCTCCGTGCCGGAACAACCGGCCCCGGCGCAAGCGCAGGCCGGGCCGATGGCCGAGCCGAGCTCCGTGCCGATGGCCGTGCCGATGGCCGAGCTGATAGCCGAGCCGATCTCCGTGTCGGAACAACCGGCCCCGGCGCAAGCGTATGCCCAGCCGGATGCGCAATCGCCCGCCGCCCCCACGTGGTCGCCGACCCATTTCGTGCCCATGGGCGGTTTACCGGCCTGGGACTACCCCGACCCGAATCGTCAGCCGATCGCCGTTCTCAACGCCCGGCTTGGGCTCGTGGTGGAAGCGGTCGCCGGGGATTGGGCCCTCGTTCGGGCGGTCAACGGATGGCGAGGCTGGGTTGACGGTCGCCGGTTGACGGGACCAGGCTGACCCGTTCCTTCGGGACCTCATCGCTGCTCGCCGCCGCGAGCTGCCGGCCCACCCGGATCTGTAGCATTGCCAACGGCTCAGCGCTGGCTCGGGCGGCGGACCTTCTCGGCGATCCAGAGGCAAATCGCGGCGCGCCGCCGTGACGTGCTCTTGAGGGCGGCGTCCATCTCGAGCAGGCCCGTCATAGCTGCGTCCAACTCCGGGAGGGTCCAGGTCCGCGCCTGTTCGGCGAGCTTCTGTGCGACAAACGGGTGGAGCTTGAGGGTGCGGACGAGCGCGCCGGCCGGAGTGCCGACGGCCAACAGGTCGGCGACATCGATCAGATCCTTGATGCGCCGGTGCAGCTGAACCAGGAGCACAGGTCCCGCCACATCGTCGAGCTTCTCCACCAGAACCGCCGCGACGTCGGCGCGCCGCATTCCCACGGCGTCGAGAAAGGCCCAGGCAGAGCCCGGCACCGCTTCGGCGACGAGCGCCTTCACGTCCTCCGGCCCGATCTGCCCGTCGAGGCGGTACAGGGCCAGCTTCTCCAGCTCCGCGACCGCCAGCTCGCCCTGGCGGCTGCGGTTGATGTCGCGCTCGCGGACGTTCGCTCCGATGCGCCGGGCAAGCTCGGCGGCCGCCGGCGGCGAGATGCTGATCCCGCGCTCGCGGGCACGGTCGGCGATCCAGCGCGCCATCCCGTCCTGCGTGGGTGCCTTGAACTCCCGAACCTCGCCCCCGGCTGCCTCCACGGCCTTGCGCAAGTGCTCGAGCGAGGCCGGCCGCTTGGCGGTGCCGTCCACCAGGTCGAGGAAGGCCAGCCCATTGCCTGAGGCTACGGCGGCGAGTGTCGCGACCATCCGCGCCGCCAGCGGTTTCGTCGAGATGAGTGGCGCCGGCTCGGCAATCACTACGAGCGTGCCACCGCCAAAGAGCGTGGCCGTGGCTACCTTCTCGGCGATCTCGTCGGCGGTGGTTGCGGAGCCGCTGAGCCGGACTCGGTCCAGTGGCGGCCCGTCGCCGGCCAGCCACGCGGCCAGTGCGTCTGGGCCACGGGCGACGCTGTAGGCGTCGTCGCCCCAGTAGAAGCCGAGCGGAGCGGTGGGTGGCATCAGCGGCGCCCCTGGGCAGCGGTCGATTCGCCGGCGGCGGCAGTGGCGCCGACGGCATCGGCCCGGGCAGCGGCGAGCGCGCGGCCGGTCCACGGCAGGCGGCGGACGTCGGCCGCGGCCACCGCCGCAAGCTCGCAGACGCGTCCTTCCAGCCGCTCCGCCCGAAGCCACGCCGCTTCGAGCGCCTCCTCGGTCCAGGCGCCGGGTTGCCGACCGCGGGCGGCCGGCGGATAGCGGCGGTTCCACGATGCGAAGCGAGCGGCCATCGATTCCAGGCGCTGCCCGGCGCGCTTGTCTGCATACGCGACGATCAGCGCTTCCGGGGAAGCGGCTGCCAGCCACTCCTCAAACCAGGCGGCGTCGGCCAGACGCGTGACCGGGTGACCGACGATCGCCGGCCCCAGTTCCGGGTAGCCCTGAGATGCGAGCCAGGCGGACGAGCCCTCGGCATGCGCCAGACCGTCGATCTGCTGCTTCACCCGCGTCAGCTTGTCCACGTCATGCAGCAACGCCGCCGCCTCGACCAGGCGGCGATCGAGCGATAGACCGGCCGACTCCGCGCGCCACGCCAGCCAACCGGCAATCTCGGCGACCGCCCGCGCGTGGCGGAGGTGCCAGGCCGGTGGTTCCAGCGACAGGAGCAAGGCCGCGCTCTCTCGACGGCTCGGGACGGACATCGATCGAATCGTACAGGAGGCCGGTCGCCACAGTCATGGCAGCCGGCGCGCCGGCCTCCGGAGCGTCGCCGCGCGTGCGGGAGACCGTAACCGCGGATCGATCCAGCGTCACTTCGACCGTTCCGTCCAGGTCCGTCCGCGCCACCCGCGACGAGTGAGCCCGGAGCCGGGCCACGGTGCCGCCGTTGGGGTGGCCGTACGTGTTGTTCGCCCCGACCGAAATGACGGCAACGGCCGGCCGGACTGCCGCCAGCAACGCGTCGGACGAGGCCGTGGAGCTGCCGTGGTGGGCGACCTTGAGCATGTCCACAGTTGGCAGTCCGCGGCTCACCAGAATGGGGTCGATGTCTTCCTCCGCGTCCCCGGTCAACAGAAACCGGCGTTCTTCGAACTCGCCGAGCAAGACGATCGAGGCGTCGTTCGTCTGTCGATTGCTGGTCGCAGCTGGATCCAGGACCGCAGACCGCGTCGTTCCGTCGTCCGGCCATAGGACGCGGAGAGTGGCATCGTCCAGACGCAGGGTCTCGCCGGTTCGGAGGCGCTCCGGCTCAAGGCCGTGGGCCGTCAGTGTGGCCTCCCAGGCTCGGTACGCTGGGGTGTCGACGATCCAGCCCGGTTCGAAGGCGCGGCTGACCCGGTAGCGCTCGACAACCGCGACCAAACCGGCGACGTGGTCGTCGTGCGGATGAGTCAGAACGATGGCATCCAGTCGCCGATCCCACGCCGGGACAAAGCCGTCAAGGCGTGAGATCAGGAGGTTCGGGTCAGGGCCGCCGTCTACGAGGATCCGGCCGCCTCGATCCCCTTCGATCAGGATCGCGTCGCCCTGGCCGACGTCCAGGACGATGATGTGGACGCTGCCATCGGACCGACCGGCGAAAGCGGATCCGGCCATCGCCGCCACCAGAACGGCGACGGCAAGAAGTCCTCGATACTTCGA
>CABEBU010000183.1_pt1 | contig 13214 bp, 11 predicted proteins | sample 3132691 | NCBI WGS metagenome assembly CABEBU01 (sample SAMEA5534346, study PRJEB31848) | metagenome | biome: tundra; feature: field; material: soil | place: USA | collected 2013-05 | depth 0.45 m | reverse complement strand
CGACGGCCGCGCCCACGGTTGCTGCGACGGCCGCGCCCACGGTTGCTGCGACGGCCGCGCCCACGGTTGCTGCGACGGCCGCGCCCACGGTTGCTGCGACGGCCGCACCCACGGTTGCTGCGACGGCCGCACCCACGGTTGCTGCGACGGCCACGCCGATCGAGAAGGTCGGTGGAGCAACCGCCACGCCGGTGCGCGCTGTTACGCCACCCCCGACCAGCTCCGACGGCAGCTCGCCGAGCAACGACTCGCTGTCGCTCATGCTCATCCTCATCGCCCTAGCTTTCGGCGGCCTCGGCCTGCTTGCGGTTCAAGCCCAACGCAGCACCATCCGCCGCTAACCACTCAATCCCGGCCGCGGGAGCGGCCCCGGAACCGAGAAGACCGGCGGGTCACAAGCCCGCCGGTCTTCTTGTGTCTGGCGAAGCTCGGGCGCTTTCGCTCGATTGGGGATGCGCGTATAAGGTTGACGAATGCGGGCCGGCGACTCGGCCCGAGCTGGAGGTTCTCTTGGAGCAAGATCCAGCGGCGCGCGCCGCTCCGTCTTTGGCACCTGAACATGATTGGACCGCCGCCGCAACCGTCCTGCGCCCTGCGTTTCGACCCGTTGGCACGACCGGCACGGACGGCCGAGAACTGAGACTGCCGGCTGCCCGTGGCGGACCGGGCAAGTCAATCATCAGAACCGGACCGGCGGGACTGCCGATCGTGTACGTGATACCGGGCCGGGGCTTCGATGTTCTCGTGGGCGTCGAGCACCTTATGGCCTGGGGAGTTGGGCCGGACCAGGTCCACGACGCGGCCATGGCCAACCTGGCGAGATGGTCCCTCGACGCCGCCTGGACGAATGAGGTCAGTGGCGGGCGCCGGGTGGTCTGGTCTGACCTGGGCGAAGGTCTGGATGCGGTGCGGATTTTACTGCCTGAAGTCCGCGCCAGGCTGGCAGCCGACCTGGGCCCGACCCACCGAATCCTCGTTGGGGTGCCGGAGCGCGACCTGCTCGTCGCGGCGCGATTGGCCGATGGCGATGACGAGTTCGCGTCGATGTTCGCCGACTACGTGGCCGACCGCGCCAGAGCCGCGGACGAACCGATCGACTCTCGGGTCTTCGATCTGGTGGACGGCGAGTTGGTCGCGTTGGTGGTCGCCACCGAGGCCTGACGATAGCGGCCGCGGTTGAACATCCAGGGTTGACGCCCGCGATGAATCCCCCTCGGACAAGACTCAGGGCGCCGGCGGCTTGCTCGGCGACAGAGACGCTTTCCGCTTGCCTACAAAACGCCACAAGAGCACCGGGATTACAGGCGCTGCCATCAAGCCACAAGAATGCCGCCCGAGGCCGGTTTGACACGCGCCGGGCCTGGACTCCATGCTCGGCGGGATCAGGCGGCCGCGATCACCCAAAGGCCGCGGTATCTCACTCGATCGGGGTAGTCGAATGATCCGCCGCTCCAGCGCCACGATTCGAACCTTGCTGGGCGCTGCCCTGGCCACGACTCTCGTGGCCGCCTGCGGCAACGCCACGGCCACGGCCACTCCTCCCTCCGCGCGCACGGCTGCGCCTTCGGCGTCGGCCGGGAAGTCGGCCGGCCCCTCGGCCAGCTCATCGGCCTCGCTGCTGGGCTCCGCCTCCATGGCCGCCCCGACCGCAGAACCGACTGTGGACATCTCGGCCGGCCTGCCCCATTCGGACGCCCAGCTCGAAACCCTCCTTCCGGGCATTATCGGAGGGATCGACCTCGAGAAGCTGAGCATGCCGCTTTCCACCTACATGGCATCCGAGACTTGCACGGCCGCAACTCCCTGTGGCGACAAGGCGTTGTACACGCCCTGGCTGGTCGGGTTCGGCAAGACGCCCGACGATGCGACTCTCGCGGCCGCGACGGATCTCACGAAAACCGAGAACGTGATCATCCAGGCCTTCAAGGTCCCGGGCATCGACGGGACTAAGCTCAGCTCCGCTTTCGTTGCCGAGGCGCAGAAGGCCGGTTGGCCTGTGAGCCCAAAGAAGGTCGGCGACAGATATGTCCAGGAGGTGATCGACCCGGCCCGGCAGAACCTGGACCTGCTCTCGCTCGGCTATGTCTACGCCAAGGATGACGTCATGTACATCATCATCACCGACGACCCTGCGCTTCGGCTCGAGGCCTTGATCAAGCTGCCGTGACGCGTAGCAGCCGTACAATCGGAGCGACATGGGACGCCCGCTAGACCGATCCCTTCGTGAGGCCTGGATCGTCGCCGCGCTGCGAACACCGTTCGGGCGTTACGGCGGGGCCCTGGCATCTGTCCGGCCCGATGACCTTGCCGCGGCTGTCATCCGCGCTCTGGTCGAGCGCTCGGGAATTGACCCAACCTTGATCGAGGATGTGATCCTCGGCTGTGCCAACCAGGCCGGCGAGGACAACCGCAACGTGGCCCGAATGGCCGCCCTGCTGGCGGGCCTGCCGGCCGAGGTCGGCGGGCTCACCGTCAACCGTCTGTGCGGCAGCGGGCTGCAGGCCGTCAACTCAGCTGCCCACGTAATCGCTGTCGGCGACGGCGACGTCTTCATCGCCGGCGGCGTCGAGTCGATGAGCCGGGCGCCGTACGTGATGCTCAAGCCCGAGGCGGCCTACGAACGCGGCACCCACGAACTTGTCGATACGACGCTCGGCTGGCGTTTCGTCAACCCGGACCTGGCCGCGCTCCACCACCCCTACTCAATGGGTGAGACCGGCGAGAACGTGGCCGAGCGCATGGGCGTCAGCCGCGAGGAACAGGACGCCTTCGCCCTGACCAGCCAGCGAAACACGGCCGCGGCAATCGCCGCGGGCCACTACCGGGACCAGCTCGTGCCGATAGCAATTCCGCAGCGCAAGGGCGCGCCGATGGTCGTGGACGTGGACGAGCATCCGAGGCCCGACACGACCGCTGAGGCGCTGGCTCGCCTGAAGCCGGCCTTCCGCGACGGCGGAACCGGCACGGCAGGCAACTCCAGCGGCATCAACGACGGCGCCTCCGCGGTGCTGGTCGTGGAGGCGGGGCGAGCGCGGGAGCTTGGTCTGAGGCCCATGGCCCGAGTCATCGCCACGGCCGTTGCCGGAGTGGATCCGGCCTTCATGGGCCTCGGGCCCATCCCCGCCACTCGTAAGGCATTGGATCGGGCAGGCATCGGCGTGGCCGATCTGGATCTCATCGAACTCAACGAGGCGTTCGCGAGCCAGTCGATCGCCTGCATCCGCGAGCTGGGCCTTGACCCGGCGCGGGTGAACGTGGATGGCGGGGCCATTGCCCTGGGTCATCCACTGGGCGCCAGCGGCGGGCGCTTGATCACGACGCTGGTCCACGGCCTGGGCCGGACCGGCGGCCGCTACGGCCTGGCCTCGATGTGCATCGGCGTAGGGCAGGGGATCGCCACGGTCGTGGAGCGGATCGACGGGTAGGGCGGGGGGTTCCAGCCTGACGAACACCGGCGGCCTTCGCTCCGCAAATAATCGCTTCGCGATTGGCTTGCTCCGCTCTCGGCCACCGGTGTTCGCCCTGCCGGGCTTCACGCGGCAGCGGGAGGGGGCGTGAGCGGCCCGGGCGCGGGCTCGGCCGATGGCCCGGCCATTGAGACCCGCGAACTCCGCAAAGAGTTTGGGCGGACCGTGGCCCTCGCCGGCCTGACGATGACGGTGCGTCGCGGCGAGGTCTTCGGCTTCCTCGGCCCGAACGGCGCGGGCAAGACCACGGCCGTGAAGCTGCTGCTCGGGCTGACGCGGCCGTCGGCCGGGCACGGCCACGTCCTCGGGGAGCCGCTCGGCGATGTTGCGACGCGGCGGCGTGTGGGCTACCTGCCCGAGCTGTTCCGCTATCAGGGCTGGATGACCGCCCGCGAGGTTCTGGCCCTGCACTGCGAACTGGGCCGCCTGCCAGGATCGAGCTGGCCGAAGGAGATCGCGGAGGCGCTCGAGTTGGTCGGGCTGGCCGACCGAGCCGACGATCGGTCGGAGACCTACTCGAAGGGAATGCAGCAGCGCCTGGGCCTCGGCGTCGCCCTGCTGGGTCGGCCCGAGCTGGTGGTCCTCGACGAACCTACTTCCGCCCTCGACCCGGTCGGCCGCCAGGACGTCCGGCGGATCATCGGCGCTCTGCGAGATCGAGGCACAACTGTCTTCCTCAACTCGCACCTGCTCACGGAAGTGGAGCGGGTCTGCGATCGCGTCGCAATCGTGGATCGTGGCGGAGTGGTGGCCGAACTCAGCATGGCCGACCTGACTCAGGAGCGCGGCGTGCGCATCCGTGTGACCGATCCAGACGGCGATGTCCGGCAAGTGGCAGCCCGCTACGGTCCAACCCGAGTCGATGGCGAGTGGCTCGCGGTCGATGGCATCGCAGACGCGGACGTGCCCGCGCTCGTCCGAGAGCTGGTCGCGGCCGGCGCCGCGGTCCACGCCGTCGTTCCAACCCGCCAGTCGCTCGAGGACAGGTTCATGGCCCTGCTCGGCGCAGACGGCAACGCCGGCGCGACCGCAGAGTCGGACGCCGGGGCAAACGCGGTGGCCTCGAGATCCGCAAAGGTTTGGCCGTGAGCAGCATCGCCGCTGTCGCGATCATTGCCCGGCTGACTCTGCGCGAGGCAGTCCGCCGCAAGCTGCTGTGGTCCCTGGCCGGCCTGACCATCGCCATCGCGGTCCTCACCGCCTGGGGCTTCTCGCGGCTGGCCGATGCTTCGCCCGTGACCGGACCAATCGAGATGGTCGGCGTCTCGCAGGTCCTGGTCCTGCTTGCCTTCATGTTCAGCTTCGTGCTGGCAATGACGGCCGTCTTCGCCGCCTCGCCGGCAATCGGCCCCGAGATAGAAAGTGGGCTTCTGCTGGCCATGCTGGCGCGACCCATCCGCCGCGGTGACGTGCTCCTGGGACGATGGCTGGGACTCAGCCTCGTTCTGGTCGTATACGCCCTGGTGGCCGGCTACCTGGAAATTGGGGCTGTGGCCTGGGCGACCGGCTATCTGCCGGCCGAGCCCGTTCAGGCGCCGCTGTATCTGGCCGGCCAGACGCTCGTCCTTTTGACTCTGGCCATCGTCTTTTCAACACGCATCGCCTCGGTGGCGGGTGGGGCGGTCGCGGTCGTCGCCTACGGCCTGGCCTGGATGGCGGGCGTCCTGGGCGGCGTGGGCGACAGTCTCAACAGCGATGTCCTGCGATGGGCCGGTTTTGTGGCCCACGTGGTTCTGCCGAGTGACGTTCTGTGGCGGGGATCGGCGGGTGCGCTCTCCCCGACCGACAGCGTCCTGACCGCCGGCGGCGTGAGCGCCAACCTGTACCGCTTCAGCCCATTCTCCGGTACGGCACCGGGCCCACTCTGGCTGGCCTGGTGCGTCATTTGGATCGTCGGAGCGCTCGCGCTCGGGATCGTGCTCTTGAGAAATCGCGAACTCTAGCGGCATGGCCGCCGGGCCGGACCGCTTGTCGACAGGATCGATCTTTCCGCCTGCGAGCGAGGTCATACTGTCGGCAGGCGCGCGCCCGGCATCTCGGTGCGCCGCCCCATGAGAGGTGGACGGTGGCGCTGGGTCAGGGGTCGACACTTCCGGTTTGCCCGTTCTGCGCCGCCAGGCTGGTGTTCCGGGGCCAGACCAGCTGCCAGTCGTGCGGCAAGGGCCTGTCAACGTGGATAGGCGAGCCTCAGACGGCGACCGATCCGCCGACCCCGGCTGCACCCCAGACCCCGCCTGCGTCCGGGGAGCCCTCTCAGGCTGCACCGACGGCGCCGATGCCGGACGCGTCGGCGGCTGCAGCGGTTTCGCCCACGCTCGCGTCAGCACCAGCGTCTGTGTCGCTCTTCGAATCCTTCAAGCTGCCGGCTCCAACCATGCTTGCGTCGGCGTCCTTGCTCGGCACTCAGTCCGCTCCCGTGGCCGCTCCGGCACCGGATCGGATGCTGCCGGCGGGTGCCACGGTTGCACCGGCGAGTCACGCACCGGTCGCGGCCCCATCTTTCACGGACCGTTCGGCTCTCAACGAGCACGCGGTTGGGCCCGGTTTGCCGGCCCAAATCCCGGGGTGGGGGGCGCCGCCACCGCACGCCACCGCGCCAATGCACCCAGGCACGCCAACGCGCCCCGCGGGTCCGCATCCAGCTCATCCCGCTCAACCGGCCGGCGCCAATCCGATGCAGTCTGGCGGTCGGACGTGGGACCCCAACACGGGCACCTGGTGGTCGGCGGCGCCCTACACGCGATCGCCGCGGCGGCAGCACCAAAGCCAGCAGGCCACCCGCAATTCCGGCTGCGCCGTCTTGTTCGTGATCGCGATCGCCCTCCTCGTGATCGGCCCAATCGCGTCGTCCGTGGCCAACACGTCGAACTCCGATAACTACCCCTACGACACGCCGTACGTCGTCTTCGGCGACTACAACGGCGGCGACGGCGGCAACGGGATCATCGTGCCGCCCATGCCCGTATTCAAGGACCAGCCCGATTCGAGCTTCGTTCCGGTGACCTTCCCGTCGGTGGATCCGCTGGTCGCGACAGGCGGAATGATCCAGGCGCGGGCCGATCACACGGCGACGCTTCTTGCGGACGGTCGCGTCCTGATAGCCGGGGGCACGAACGGAACGGCGCCAATGGCGACGGCCGAGATCTTCGACCCGGTCAGGGGCAATTTCGCAGAAACCGGCCGAATGATGGACGGCCGCTGGTTCCACACCGCGACCATTCTCCCCGGCGGCCGTGTGCTGGTAGCCGGCGGCGTGGGCGCCAACAACAAGCCTCTGGCTGAGGCCGAGATCTTCGACCCCTCGACCGGCAAGTTCGCCGCGACCGGCCCGATGTCGACCCCGCGCCAGGATGCAGCGGCCGTGAGCCTTGCCGACGGCACCATCCTCGTGATCGGCGGCTATGACGGCTCCAAGCAGCTCGCCTCGGCCGAGGTCTATGACCCTGCCACCAGCAAGTTCAGCCCTACTGGCTGGATGATTGAACCTCGCGAGAGCCTGACCGCCTCGTTGCTCAACGACGGTCGCGTCCTGGTCGCCGGCGGCAAGAACATGTTCGGAGTCTTGAGCACGACCGAGATCTATGATCCCGCCAGCGGCAGCTTCGCGGCCGGCGGGCAAATGAGCGTCGAACGCACAAGGGCGGCCGCAGTCACCGTTCCAGACGGCCGGGTCTTCATCGTAGGCGGCGGGGACCGTACCGGCCTCGCCACCGACAGCGTGGATGTCCTCGATCCAAAGATGACGGGTCTTAAGTGGACAATGCCGCTCATTAGCGCCAGGGCAAATGCGACGGCGACGCTGACCCCTCTCGGTGCGGTCTTGGTCGTCGGCGGAACGAACGACAGCGGCATGCCGGTCGACGTGGTTGAGCGTCTTGATCCGGTTTCGGGCCAGACGGAGTCCCTCGGGCGGATGGCCAATCCGCGGAGCGGTCACACGGCCACACTACTGCGCAACGGCGCGGTCCTGATTGCGGGCGGTGAGGACGCGCAACAAAGCGTCACGGCTGAAGCCGCCCTGTACGTTGCTGAGGCCGGAGCGGTCGAGAGCCCGTAACCCTCGGCGCCTCCGGCCGGCTCACGGCGGTCTCTGGATCGGCCGCATCGTCGGAGGCGCGGACCTCCTTGGCCGGGTTGCGTTTCTCGCTTACCCAACCGATCCGTCACTCCCGTCGCATCTTCTACTGGAGGATCTCTCTACGGAACGGTCTTGAGGCGACCACGAAACCGCTCACGCAGACGCGTGTTGTGCTGTCGCCCGCCCTCTTCGGAGTTGGCTCGGTACACAGGCAGCTCAATGCCTCGAGCGGCCAGCGCGAGGACCGCCTCCACGATCACCTCGTGAAGTAGTGCCGCGGCAACGAGGGTGGAGGTCGCGCCGACACCCACGACGCCGACCCGGATGGCCACGTCGGCACCAACGCCCCCGTTGTCGAGCACGATGTCGGCGAGTTCGAAGAGCCTCTTGCCCGAAGAGTGGCGCGGCTTGGATGCCTTCGAGATCTCGACCGCGGTCACCGCGACGACCGGCGTCCCGGCCGCGCGAGCCGCCATTGCGACTTCGATGGGAGACGCGGTGTTGCCGGAGTTGCTGATCACGACCAGGCAGTCGGCCCCCGTGAAGGTCATCTCGGAAAGGAGCGTCGGGCCGTAGCCCTCGATCATCTCGGAGACGCCCCACATCGGATCGAAGACGACCTGAAGCGGCACGATGCTACCGGCCCGCCGGTTGATGTCGAGGGCGACGAGTTGCGAGTGGCCGCTCCCATAGACGTAGACGATTCCGTCTCCGGTCACCACGTTAGTGACTAACCCGGCTGCGGCCGTCAGAGACTCCACGTCGGTCGCTCTGGCGCGGTCCAGGACCGTCGCGAGGATGTCGAGATAGGGGCGGCCAGCAGGTGCCTGACCGACCGTGCTCACCGAGAGACCCCCAGCTGATAGGCCAGCTCTCCGGCCACGATCGTCGACTGCACTTCCCAGGTCTCGTCGACCAGCACGAGATCCGCGACCCGGCCCTTCTCGACCCGGCCCATCGTCTCCTCCTTGCCGATGGCGCGAGCGGCATTGGCCGTGGCGAGTCGAACAGCGGTCGACGCGTCCAAGCCGGCCTTGTCGACCAGGTTGCGGATCGCCTTGTTCAGCGGCAGGAGCGAGCCGGACAGGGTGCCGTCGGGCAGCCGGCCGCACGTCCCATCCGAGATGTACTCGAGGCCGGCCAGCATGTACCTCCCGGGCGGCATACCGAGGCCGGCCAGGGCGTCGGTGACCAGATAGAGCTCGTCCGGAGCCTTGATCCGAGCGATCATCTGAATCGTCTCGAAGGCGATGTGGTTGCCGTCGGCGATGAAGCCGGCCGGAGTGTGCGTTGCCAGTACAAAGCCGGCAACCCCGGGGTCGCGATGCTTGAACGGTCGCATGGCATTGAAGAGGTGCGTGGCCAGACCCGCGCCCGAGTCCACGGCCGCCCTGGCGTCGTCCCAGGTGGCGTTGGTGTGGCCCATCGAGACGCGCACACCGCGTTTGACCAGGAACGAGATCAGCTCGAGAGCGCCGGGCAGCTCGGGGGCGAGGGTGACGTAGAGGATGTCGCCCTCATCGACCCATCTGGCGGCTTCGCCGATGTTCGGCAGGCGAATCTGCTGCTCGCGGTGCGTGCCGCGGTAGAGAGGGCTGATGAACGGACCCTCGATGTGTACACCAAGAACGCGGGCCTCGCCAGGCCGATGCGAGCGGTGCAGGTGGGCCAGGACGGGCTCATATGCGTCGGCCGGGGAGGTGACCACCGTTGGGACGAAGCCGGTCACACCGAAGCTGAGCATCCCCTTGCAGATTCGGTCCAAGTCGGCTGAGGGATCGGCGAAATCGTCGCCGAAGGCGCCGTTGACCTGGATGTCGAGAAGGCCCGGGAGGATCCTGGATGTCTTGCCACCGAGACTGCCCTCAACGGGCTCGGCAGCGCGGTCAATGGCGACCACGACGCCATTGTCGACGGTTACCAGGCACTGTCCGCGGTCTTCGGGGGCGAGCAGATGGCCAAACAGCTTGATCACGGCGTCAACGTCACCTTCGCTTGATTGTCGGAGCTAGCGTATCGAGTTCGCCAGCCCTCGTGGACTTTGGGCAACAACCTGCGCTGGGACGAGCGCAACGTCCAGACGATGGATACTTTGTCCAGTCTATTGACAAAGAGATTAGTGCCCCTGTCAAGTGGCTGGGCTGAGAAGGACGCGGCGAAGACCCTCGTGCCCCTGCGGTCGCCACCCGGCAGAACTCACGGGGGCAGTGGAGAGCCCGCAGCGACGCTGGACGGAGCTGTGCCACCGATCACGGTAGACTGAGAGTAGGTGCCAAACCGGCCTGACGAGGTTGCGCAAGGAGCCGGATCCAATCCGTCAGGAGCGATCGACAAGCGCGAGGACCTGTCGATCTCGGACCGGGCCCTTGTCCTCGATGTCAACCGCCGTCGACCTAACGTGCGCGTCGGACCGTGCTACGGTCCAGCCTGAGACAGCCCTCAACAAGACCGGCCCTCCGGGAGGCCAACTTGAAGTCGATCGACGTCGAGATCCGCAACCCATCGGGGTTGCACGCTCGGCCCGCAGTCCTGTTCGCGCGCCAGGCGTCGGGCTTCAAGTCGAAGGTCACCGTTCAGAATCTGGCGAACGGCAAGCCGCCTGTCGATGCCAAGAGTCTTATCGCCGTGCTGGGGGCAGGTCTCTTGAAGGGCACCATGGTGCGTGTCGTTGCCGCGGGTGAGGACGAGGCCCAGGCTATTGGCGACCTCAAGGCTGCCATCGAGAGCGGCCTCGGCGAGCCTTTGGGTTGAGGACGGCCGAGTGACCACTCGCATCGACGCTTCCGCGGCCGCGCCCGGTGTTGCCATCGGTCCGGTGTGGCGATACCCGCGGCGGCCGACCCCGGAAGGGACCGCCGAACGAGGCCGCGAGAGCGCCACTCGCAAGGCCGTGCGGGCTGAGCTGACCGAGGCCGAGGCGGTCGCCGCCGTCATGGACGCGGCTCATGAGGCCGCCGATCAGCTGACGGCCCTCGCCGATCGCATCTACGACGCCGGTCGAGCCGACGACGCGGGAATTTTCGATGCCCAGGCGATGATGGCCACGGACACGGCAATCCTCGACGAGGCCATCCGGCTGATCAGGACGGGCATGGATCCCGTGGAGGCCGTGGCCGAATCGGCGACGGCGGCCGCGGAGATGCTGGCCGCCGTTGACGACGAACTGATCTCGGCACGTGCCGCCGACATCCGCGACGTTGGGGCGCGGATTGGTCGCATCCTGCGCGGCGAGCAGCTGGATCTGCCGGAGCAGCCGTCAGTCGCGGTGGCCGACGATCTACCTCCGTCGGTGACCGCTGAGATCCCGACGGGTTTGCTGCTTGGCGTCGCCCTGGCTGGCGGGTCGCGGACGTCTCACGCCGTAATCCTCTCGCGCGGACTGGGGATCCCGTGTGTGGTTGGCGCGACGGGGCTCCTCCAAGCAATCGACGCCGCTACGGATGCCGTCGTCGACGGGGCTCCGACGCCGATCGCCATCGCCGTCGACGGCCAGCGCGGCGAGATCTTGCTCGAACCGAGCGACGACGACATCGTCGTGTTCCAACGGCGCGCAGACGCGCTGGCCGAGCGCACCCGCCGGGCGGCAGCGCTGCGGGATCGCCCGGGTGCCACTGCCGACGGTGAACGGGTAGCGCTGTTGGCGAACATCGGCACGCCGGACGACGCACCGCGCGCGCTCGAGGCCGGGGCCGAAGGCGTCGGTCTCTTCCGCACCGAGTTCCTGTACATGAAGCGGCAGACTCCGCCGACCGAGCACGAGCAGATGCTCGCCTACCGCCGCGTCATGACCGCCTTCGGGCCCGACCGCCCGGTCGTCATCCGCCTGGCGGACATCGGCGGCGACAAGGGGATCCCATACCTGGGCCTGCCCGCCGAGGCCAACCCGTTCCTCGGGGTGCGCGCCATACGGCTCGCGTACCGTTCACATGACTTGCTGCGGACGCAGCTGCGGGCGATCTGGCAGGCCGGCGCGCTGGCCAAAGTTACGCCCCACATCATGGCTCCGATGGTGGCCACGGTCGCCGACGTGAAGCTTCTGCAGCAGCTAAGGGACGAGGCCCGCGACGATGTCCGCTCGAAGAAGCTGCCGTGTGCCAAGAAGATGGTCACCGGGATCATGGTCGAGATCCCGTCGGCCGCGATCCTCGCCGCCGAGCTGGCCCGGCTGATCGACTTCTTCAGCATCGGCACTAACGATCTGACGCAGTACCTGATGGCCGCCGACCGGGGCAACGCCATGCTGAGCTCGCTCCAGGACGCGCTGCATCCGTCGGTCCTGCGGACGATCGCCAGTGTGGTCCACGGCGCCGACTCGGCCGGGATCCCGGTGGCGGTCTGCGGCGAGCTCGCCGGCGACCCGGCCGGCGCGCTGGTCCTGGTGGGCCTCGGGGTGGACGAGCTGTCGGCCGATGCGGGATCGCTCGACGGCATTCGTTCTGCCCTCGCAGCCGTGACAAGGGCGGAGCTCGACGACCTCGCATCGAGAGCCCTGGCGTCAATCGACGCCGAGTCCGTGAGGACTCTGGTCGCGCCGTATCTGGCTCGCCTGACCGACTGATCGGTGTCCGACGGCGGGCGGAAGCGAACGGCGATGTCGTCCTGAGAAGAGCTCGCCGTTCAGTACGAGGCCCGCGCCGATCCCCTGCCCGACCTTGATCGCCACCAGGTTGGACACGCGCACGTCGCCGAAGACGTGCTCTGCGAGCGCGGCAACCTGGCTGTCGTTCGCGACGTACACCGGCACCCCATAGCGCTCGCGTACGAGCGCCCCGAGCGGGAAGTGCCGCCACTCGACGGTGACGGCCTAGCCTCGTCCGCGTCCACGCGCATATGTGACGTTCGACCCATCCGATCTACCCACGCCCAGTCCGCCGCCTCGACGTCACAGCGGCCGGCCGCTCGGACCCGTTACACTCCGGGTAGATGACGAGCCTCATCGGTAGGCGTCCCGCCGCTGCCGTAACCTCCTTCTCTGTTCGTGCGTCCTTGGCCATCGCGGTCGGCAAGAGCGCTGCAATCGCAACCCGCCTCATCGGTCGCGGTGGCGGCACCGCGATCACGGGCATGGTCGCGCGCAAGGTGGACCCGCGCATCCTGGACAAGCTGGTCCGGGTCCCGGGCGTGCCTGTCGTGGCCATCACCGGCAGCAACGGCAAGACCACGACCGCTCGATTCGCCGCAGCGCTGCTCCGCGGGGAGGGGATCGCGGTTTGCCACAACTCGGCCGGCGCGAACCTCATCCAGGGCGTGACCAGCCTGGCGGTAAGCAACGCCACTCTGCGTGGCCGGCTTCCCGAGGGTGTGCTCGTGGTCGAGGTCGACGAAGGTGCGCTGCCCCGCGTCGCCCCGGAAACGCTCCCTCGGGCGCTGCTCGTCACGGACCTCTTCCGCGATCAGCTGGATCGCTTCGGTGAGATCTACGCCGTCGCCGACGCCATCGAATCTGTGGCCGCCTCTCTTCCGGCGGATTGCGCGCTGATCGTGAATGCGGACGATCCCATGGTCGCGACCATGGCCGAGAAGCGCCAGGGGCGGCGCGTGACGTTTGGCCTGGCCATCAAGACGTCCACGGATCAGATCACTCGAGCCGCCGACACGATCCGCTGCCCTCGCTGCCAGGCAGACCTCAAGTACCGCCACGTCTACCTCTCGCACATGGGCGACTACCA
>CABEBU010000180.1_pt1 | contig 13310 bp, 10 predicted proteins | sample 3132691 | NCBI WGS metagenome assembly CABEBU01 (sample SAMEA5534346, study PRJEB31848) | metagenome | biome: tundra; feature: field; material: soil | place: USA | collected 2013-05 | depth 0.45 m | reverse complement strand
CTTGTCGCGAAGCAATTCGTGCTGAAGACCGAGATTGCTCAGCTCACGGTTCAGCAGGATGCAAAGCAGCGTGAGCTTCAGGTGCGGCAGGAGATCCTCGCCGTCAGGCTGCGGGACGCCTACGTCACAGACCAGACCCCACTGCTCCAGCAGTTGCTGACCGCGCGTTCGCTGACGGAGGCCCTCTCGGACGTCTCGTACTACGGCGATCTAGCCGAGGCAGACAACGCGGTCGCCGACAAGATCCGGCAAGACCAGGAGATTCTGGCCAACCTCCGTCAAACCGTTGACGACGCCAACTCGGCGAACAAGCAGATCACAGATCAGGTTGGGGGACAGAAGAAGGAGTTGGACGACCAAAACGCCCAGCTGCTCAAGGCTCAATCGGATCTGGCCTCTCTCAGGAAGCAGCTGGAGGAACAACTCGCACAGCAGCAGGCTGCAGACGCGAAGCTGGCCAACAACAAGGCCGCGCTCGACGCGACCGTCCGATCGAATGGTCAAGCTCTCGACGACCTGGCCAACAAGATCGACAGCTTGGTCGCCCAGCAGGGTGGCAGCGGCCGCATCCCGTCGAAGTACAGCGGTCAGTTGCATTGGCCCATGGGCGGTCTGGTGACCCAGGAGTTCGGGTGCACGGGCGTCGCTGCGGAGCCGCGAGTTGGCAGCTGCAGTCACTTCCATCAGGGCATTGACCTGGCGGCCCCGTGCTACACGCCGGTCTACGCGGCGGGGGCGGGCGTCGTGGTTTTCGTGGGCTATAACCCGTACGACGCGCCGCCGCGGGCATGGCTCGTGATCATCGCCCACTCCACGAGCCTGGTCACCTGGTATGCCCACATGACCGGCAAGGCGCCGCCAGGCATCTACGTAGGCGCGCAGGTCGCGTCCGGACAGCTCGTCGGTACCGAGAACACGACAGGCCACTCGTCGGGCTGCCACTTGCATTGGGCGGTCCGGGTAAATGGCCAGTTCTTGAATCCGCGGCTCTTCCTGTAAGCCCGGATCCCCCCCGCCGGCGCGATGGAGCCTCGCTGCGCCTCTCGGGCCAGGCGCGTCCAGCTCCCGCCATGCCTGAATCGGACATGGCTGTGGGGTGCTAGCATCGCAGTAGCTCGGCAAATGCAGGGTCAAGCACGAGAGGACGCCCGATGAAGCGAACTCTGGCGGTCATTCTTGCAGGCGGCGAAGGCGAGAGGCTTTCGATTCTTTCGTCGCTGCGGGCCAAGCCGGCTGTGCCGTTCGGCGGGAAGTACCGCATCATCGACTTCACTCTGTCCAACTGCGTCAATTCGGACATAGACAACGTCGTCGTCCTTACGCAGTACAACCCACGCTCGCTCAACGACCACATCGGCATGGGCCGGCCATGGGATCTTGACCGCAACTACGGCGGCGTCCGGATGCTCCAGCCGTATATCGCCCGCGGCCGGGTGGCGGAGTGGTACCGGGGGACCGCCGACGCGGTCCTGCAGAACCTCAACGTCATAGAGCAGGCCCCCGGTGACACCGTCCTGGTTCTGGCCGGCGACCACATCTACAAGATGGACTACCAGCCGTTCGTGGCCGCGCACCGCCGCCACCGCGCCGACGTGACCATCGCCGTTCGCCGCGTGCCGCTGGCCGATGCCACACGAATGGGGATCCTGGCCCTAGACGACAATGACCGCATCGTGGAGTGGCACGAGAAGCCCCGGCAGCCCAAAAGTGACCTGGCCAGCATGGGCGTCTACGTCTTCTCGAAGAAGGCCTTGCGCCAGTGGCTGATCGAGCCGCGGGCCGACTTCGGCCATGACGTAATTCCGGCCATGATCGAGGGCGGGGCACGCGTCTACGGCTATCGCTTCGATGGCTACTGGCAGGATGTGGGAACCGTCCAGTCCTATTGGGATGCCAATCTGGCCCTGTTGTCCGATGCGCCGGAGCTGGACCTGTACGATCGAGAATGGATCATCCATACGCGGTCCGAGGAGCGGGCCCCGGCCAAGATCGGCGCCACGGCCCAGGTCCATCGCAGTCTTATCAGCCACGGCTGCGTGATCAACGGCTCCGTAGTGAACTCCATCCTCTCGCCGGGCGTGGTCGTGGACGTAGGGGCCAGCGTGCGCGACTCGATCATCCTGTTCGATTCTGTGATCCGGACGGGCGCGGTCGTCGACCGAGCCATCCTGGATAAGGAAGTTGCGGTTGGCCCCGGCGCCATCGTCGGCGAGGGCACCGATTTCGATGTCGTCAATCGTCGCGAGCCGGGGCGTCTCAACACCGGCATCACGGTCGTGGGCAAGAGGGCAGTCATCCCACGGGGCGTCCGCATCGGCCGCAACGTCCTCATCGGCGAGGGCGCGCGGGCCGCGGATTTCCTGTCGCGCATCGTCAAGAGCGGATCCACCGTGGAGAGGCCCAAAGAACGGCCGATCCGGACTGCGCTGCGTTCCAAAGTCGAGGATTCATCTGACGGGCGTGAGCCCACCGGTGTCCCTGTCGAGCCGACAGAGCCAAGCCACGATGCAAGCAGTCGATCCAGCTCGCGCGGGCGGCGGTCACTCGGGGAGTCAGGCGACTGAGGCGCATGTCGACGCTGGTTCACCCGGGACAACGGCAATTCACGGATCGGACTCGGGTGGTCCGATGTTCTGGGCGACGTTGCTTTCGATCTCTGGCAGGGGCGGTGCTGTTCCTGGCCTTGGGCTCCGTTTGGCAGATGGTCGCCCCGCTGAGTGTGTCTGGGGCCCAGACTGACCTGACGTTCATCTCCAATTCGACCTGGAGCGCCGACCCTGCGGCCGGGCGGGTCCACGTCCTAGCCTCTATTACCGCCACGTCCCATACCACGGCCGCCGACGGGCGGCGCTACTACTACGACCGGCTGCAGCTAGCGCTGCCGCAAGGGGCGGCCAATTTCGGTGCAACTTCGGCGGGCCAACCCCTGGCTATCGCGGTCTTGTCCGCGCCGCCTTCCGGAGCGGTCCTCGCCGTCTCGCTGGGACAGCGTCTGTACTCCGGCGAGAGCGGTTCGTTCGATCTCGCCTTCGACCTTGTGGACTCCGGCGGCTCGACCGCTCGAGACCTCCGATTCGGACGCAATCTCGTGTCATTTCCGGTCTCGGCGTTCGGCAGCCCGGGCATGCCGGGTAGCTCGGTGACAGTGGTGTTTCCTCCCTCCTTCACGGTTCAGGAGGAGTTCGGCGGACTGACGCGAGCTGGCTCCGGGTCCGGCGAGACCGTCTTTACGTCTGGGGTGATCGACGATTCGACGGCCCTGAACGCCTGGTTCACGGCGGTGAAACCCGTTCCGGCGAGCGATTTCGGCGTCCGATCGGTCGCCATCGGCCCGCTTCAAGTGACCCTTCGCTACTGGGCCGACGACCCCGGATGGGCGGATCAGGTTGAGCGCGTGCTGCGCTCCGGATACCCAGTGTTGCGTGACCTGATCGGCCTGGGCGATCCGATTGAGACGACGCTGTCTGTCGAGGAGGCGTCTACGCAGGAGCTGGGCGGCTTCAGCGGAGACTACGATCAGACCACCGGACAAGTTCACATCTCGTACTTCGCGGATCCATTCGTGATCGTCCACGAAGCGGCCCACATGTGGTTCAACTCAGACCTGTCCTCGGATCGCTGGGTCAACGAAGGCTTCGCGTCCTACTACGCCCAGCAGACAATCGACAAGCTTGGGTTGATTGGCCACGCTCCACTATTGACGGACCGGCTCCGAAAGGCTGCTGTGCCATTCAACGACTGGACAGCGGCCATCGTGTCCGGCTCGGCGACCGAAGGCTATCTTTACGGTGCCAGCCTGGACGTCGCCCGTCAGATCGCTGCGGTGGCCGGTCCGGATAATCTGCGGACGGTCTGGGTTGCGGCGCGCTCGGGCCGAGCCGCGTACCAGCCAACCAGCGGACCCCGTGACGAGTTCCTCGGCCCCGGCGGCAGCGACTGGCGACGGCTGCTCGATCTCCTCGAGCAGACAACCGGCCGGTCGCTCGTCCCAATCTGGCGTGGTTGGGTGGTCAACTCGTCGCAGGCGGCACTTCTATTGCAGCGCGGTGCGACCATCGATGCCTACGCCCAGACCCAGACCGCCGCGGGATCCTGGAGCCTCTCACCGGACATACGCCGCTCACTAGACAACTGGGAGTTCGACCAGGCGACGGCATTCATGGGCCAGGTTCGCGTCATCCTGAGCCAGCGACAACAGATCGTGGCCGAATCGGCCCTCGAGGGAGTAACGCCACCACCCACGCTGGAAAGAGCCTTCGAGACGGCCGGAATCGCCGCCGCCTCATCGGAAGCCACGAGCGAGCTGGCTGTCCTCGACGGGCTGGCCTCCGCCCGTCAGGCGCGTAGTAGCGAGGGCGATGGCGTGGCCCGGTCCGTGGGTCTGATCGGCACTGATCCTGAGGCGAATCTGGAGGCTGCCCGCGCTGCCTTCTCGAAGGGCGATCTCGCGAGGGCGCAGTCCCTGGCCGCGGCCGCCCGTTCGTCCTGGGAAGGCGCCTCGACCTCCGGGCAGGTCCGTGTGATCGGGGCGATGTGCATTCTGGCGGGCGTGGTCATGTTGCTGCTGTTGTTCGTCTGGACCCGCGGCGGGCGATCCCGGCCTGGTCCCCGGGAAGCTGACGGGGAAGTCGTGTCGGAGTCCGCGGGCTAGGTACCTGCGCCGATCGGTGGCGCGCCCTGCTCCAGGCGGCGAGCGAGCATCAGGATGCCCGCGATTGATTTGGCATCCTCGATTACGCCACCTTCGACGGCCGCGACGGCTTCGCGCCAGTGCAACCTCGAGAGCTGGAGGTTCTCGTCTGCGTCGGGTTCGAGGCGCCCCTCGTCCGCCGCGCGCAGATCTGTGGCTATGTAGAGCGTCAGGTACTCGGTGGAGAATCCAGGAGCGCTCCAAAAGCCACCGATCCGTTCCATTGTCCCGGCCCGGTAGCCCGTCTCTTCCTCGAGTTCACGGTGGGCGGCCACAAGCGGGTCCTCGATCACGCCGTCGTGCGTGTCCAGCGTGCCGGCCGGCAACTCGAGCATCGCCCCGCCGCAAGGCACTCGGTACTGGGTGACGAAAAGGAGCCGGCCGTCGCCATCCAGCGGAGCTACGACAACTGCGCCGGGGTGGACGACGATGTCGCGTGAGGACTCGGAGCCGTCGCCGCGCAGGATGCGATCCGTCTCGAAGACTATGTAGCGGCCCGTGCGCAGCGGCCTGCGCTCGATGACCCGCTCATCGAGGGCCGCATCGGCCTCCCGCAGTCCGTTCACGATCGAGTCGAGACGCGGGTTGCCCGTGAGGGCGCGATTGGGGCGTCGGCGAGCGGGTGATTCAGGCATGGCCGAACTATACGGGAGGCTGCCGAGCTGGCTCTCCAGGCTAACGCGGGCATGCGCCGGCCGCCGGGCGTGAAAAAGCGCCCCGGCCGAGGCCGAGGCGCTTTTTTGCTGAACTAGTCGATCAGGCAACCGACCCGAACGGCAGGGAGAAGTTGGTGTCGGGGTCAAAGAGCTGGATTCGATCGAGCGGGACCCGCAGCTCGAGCATGTCTCCCGGGCGAACTCGGACCGAGGAGTCAATGACGGCCACGATGTCGCGGCCGGCGCCGGAAGCGTGGATCAGCTCTTCGTTGCCGAGGTACTCCACGACCTCAGCCTTGGCATTCACGACGGCCGCGGCGCCGGTCACCGCGCCGAGAACGAGGTGCTCGGGGCGGAAGCCGACGATGAGCTGGCGGCCAGCGGCGCCAATCGACTCGCGGAACTGCGGCGGCATCGGGAGGGTGATGCTCGGGCCGACGACCTCGAGCTTGTCGCCGCTGCCCGTGACCTCGACCGTCGCGAAGTTCATTGCCGGGCTGCCGATGAAGCCGGCCACGAAGCGGTTGATCGGCCGGTCGTAGAGTTCCTGCGGGGTGCCAACCTGCTGCAGGCGACCCTCGTTCATGACCGCGATGCGAGTGCCCATCGTCATGGCCTCGATCTGGTCGTGGGTCACGTATACGAACGTGGTGTTGAGGCGTTGATGCAGGCGGAGGATGTTGGCGCGGGTCTCAACTCGGAGCTTGGCGTCAAGGTTCGAGAGGGGCTCGTCCATGAGGAAGACCGCGGGCTCGCGCACGATGGCTCGCCCGAGGGCGACGCGCTGGCGCTGGCCGCCGGAGAGTTCGCGCGGCTTCCGGTCGAGGTATCGAGACAGGTCGAGGATCGCGGCCGCTTCCTTGACGCGGGCTTCGATCTGAACCTTGGGGACGTGGCGCAGCTTGAGACCGAACGCGAGGTTGTCTCGGATGCTCATGTGCGGATAGAGCGCGTAGCTCTGGAAGACCATCGCGATGTCGCGGTCCTTCGGCGCAACGTCGTTGATGATCCTCTCGCCGATGCGCACGGTGCCGTCGGTGATCTCTTCGAGGCCGGCGATCATCCTCAGGCTGGTGGTCTTGCCACAGCCCGATGGGCCGACGAGAACCATGAACTCGGCATCGCGGATGTCGAGGTTCAAGTCGTCGACGGCGACAACGTCGCCATAACGCTTGCTAACGTTCTCAAACGTGACGGTTGCCATTCGGCAGAACTCCTGGCTGCAGGGGGCGGATGTCCGGCGATGCTACCAGGGACTTTTGGTCGCGCCGCCGGTCGGCGGGCGGATCGCCCCTAAACGTTTAGTCGCCGTGGGCCGGCGGGTCCCGATTCCGGTGAGGATCGTTGGGGCGCGGTACATTCAGGCGCACTCAGGTCGGAGCTCCTGCAGCCGGTCCGACCGAGAACAGTGCGACTCGAAGCGGAGCGCGGTCATGAACACACTCGAACCGAATGACGCCGGGCAGGAATTCACCGTGTCGGAGGATGCCCCGGCCCCCGATCTGGCCGGTTGGCCGCACCCGGATTCCGAGTTCGGCCTTGTGGGCCGATCGGAGTACGCCTACGGCCGGAGTCCCACGGGCCCGAAGCGACGTCGTGGCGGCCTCGGCGTTGCGGGCCTCGTACTGGCGACCGCGGTGCTCTCGGCCGTCATCTCGGCGGCCGGCACGTACGTGGCCGTCTTCCTCGCCAGGCCTGCGCCGATGCCGGCTGCTTCGGGCCGGCCGGCCGATGCGCAACTGATCAGCCTGACCCAATCCGACGCCGTCGTGCGTGTTGCGGCAGCCGTGAAGCCGTCCGTCGTCACCGTTACGGCGGCCGGCGTCACGAGCGTTACCCCATTCTCAGTGCCGGTCGCAGGTGCCGGATCCGGCTTTGTCGTGGGCGCCGGTGGCCTGATTCTCACCAATTATCACGTCGTCGCGGGCGCGTCTTCGCTGATGGTCACGCTAGACGACACTCGTCAGGTTGCGGCTGCGCTGGTCAGCACTGATGCCCTCCATGACCTCGCCCTGATCAAGGTGAACGTCACCGGGCTGATACCGATAACCCTGGGCGATTCGGGCACCGTCCGTGTGGGACAGCTGGCAATTGCCATAGGCAGCCCACTCGGCACTTTCACAGATTCCGTGACCCAGGGAATTGTCTCCGGGATCGATCGCACCGTCATCGTTGATGACGGTGCGACTCAGACGGAGAAGAACCTCACAGGGTTGATCCAGACAGACGCCGCTATCAACCCCGGCAACAGCGGTGGGCCACTGCTCGATGCGAATGGATCGGTTGTCGGCGTCATCACGGCCAGCGTGGGTAGTGCCGAGGGAATGGGCTTTGCCGTGCCGATCAACCAGGCCAAGGAGATGATCTCGGCGGCCACGAAGTAGGTCTCCGCGCCTCCGCCACGTTTCAGTACGGGTACGGGGCGTCCCGCTCTCCGCCAGGCTGCGCGCCGAGTGCCGGATTCTCCTATGCCAGATGCCGGCGCGAATCATTCAGGAAAGGTTCAGGTACTGGCGCCATACATCGGCTGGGCGTCCCCTGCAATGGGCCCACCCATGGAGCAAGCGATCTGGCGACAGATGAGAGGCGTTTCTGAATGAAGCTCAGGTTGATGGCAATCGGGCTGATCCTGGTTGGGGTAGGAGCCGTTGCCCTGGCCGTGGTTCAGCCAACGTTTGGTGGATCGTCCGGCTCGAAGTACATCACCTCCACGGTGACTACGGGCACGATTAGTGCCCAATCAGTGGCCAACGGCACGATTGCCGCGAGCACGGTCTACGGCCTCAAGTTTGGCTCGATGCCGGATATCGTCAGCTCCGCCAGCACGACTTCCGGCAGCGGCGGAACGACCAGCAGCAGCTCGAGCAGCTCTTCGTCAAGTAGTTCTTTGACCTGGCCCGTCCAGACGGTTGCGGTGACAGTGGGTCAGCGTGTGACCAAAGGCACGACGCTGGCCACGGCAGACGCCACCGCCGCGCAGCTACAGCTCGCCTCGGCCCAGGCAACTCTCGCTTCCGCGCAGGCCAAACTGACCACAGATCAGGGCGGCCCGGATTCCGTCACCCTGGCCCAGGCGAAGAACTCGCTCAGCCAGTCCTCGAACAGCTACAGTCAGTCCAAGGCCAGCCAGAGCAACACCAATGCGCAGAATGCGCTGAAGCTGTCTCAGGCTCAGGCGGCGGTGACTGCGGCCCAGAACCAGCTGACCGCGGACCAGGCAGCCAGCCCGCCTTCCCAGCCGCAGATAGACAAGGACACGGCTGCCCTCACGACGGCCCAGCAGAACCTCGCAACCACCCAACTCTCGGTCAACCAGTCGAATCAGCAGGCTGCCCAGCAGGTCACTAGCGCGTCCCTCAGCTACCAGGCGGGGCAGCTTCAGTATCAGTCCAAGGTGGCGCCCGCTGCGAACGCCACGATCCTGGCCGACCAGGCTCTGGTCGCCTCGACCCAGACGACAGTCAACAGCTCTCAAGCCGCCGTAACCGGGGCTACTCTCGTTGCCCCCGCCGACGGCCTGATCATTGCCGTCAACGTTCTGCCCGGTGTGAATGCACCGAGCGCCTACGCGGTCGAGATCTCTGTCGGGCCGATGGTGGCCACCGCCAGCTTCGCCGAGTCAGACATCTCCAACCTCAAAATTGGCCAGACGGCCACGGTCTCGGTGACCGGCGCCAAGGTGTCAGTGCCAGGCACGCTGACGCAGATCGTGCCCGTGGCGTCCACATCCAGCGGCTCCAGCAGCGTCGCAACATACGCAGTGACGGTCACGCTGACCAGCCCACCTCTGACCGTGCTGTCGGGCATGAGCTCAACCGTGACCGTAACGACGGCCTCGGTCGATAACGCCCTTCGGGTGCCGGCGACGGCGCTGCAAGGCTCCGCGGCGGCCGGGTACACGGTGCAGGTGTTGAACAGCGGCAGCAGTCCGACCAGCGTTGATGTCCAGGTCGGGCTCGTCACCACGTCAATGGCCCAGATCACGAGTGGCCTCAAGAGCGGCGACACAGTCGTGACCGGGACGACGGCCGCGCGCACCGGGACCACGACCTCCGGGGGCGGCAGCGGCGTGAACCTCAACAGCCTGACCGGTGGCGGCGCAGTCCCCGGCGGCGGGTTCGGACGATGAGTGCAGCATTCGAGGAACCAATCATCGAACTAGAGGACGTCAGTCGCGTCTACGACCTTGGCAAGGTTCAGGTCCCAGCTCTCCAGCAGGTCAATCTCCAGGTGGCGAAGGGCGAGTTCCTCGCGATAGTGGGACCGTCCGGATCGGGCAAGTCCACGATGATGAACATCCTGGGCTGCCTGGATCGGCCGACCGCCGGGCGCTATGTCCTGGATGGCCAGCCGGTCGAGGAGCTCGATGACGACGGCCTGGCGCTAATTCGCAGCCGGTCCATCGGCTTCGTCTTCCAGAGCTACAACCTCCTTCCCCGCACCAGCGCCCTAGAGAACGTGGCCACGCCACTGATGTATCAGGGCGTGGGAAAGAAGGAGCGCCTGGCGCGAGCGGCAATGGCGTTGGAGCGGCTGGGACTCGGAGACCGCATGGATCACGAGCCGTCCGAACTGTCCGGCGGCCAGCAGCAGCGCGTGGGCATAGCCCGCGCTCTGGTGACAGAACCGGCGTTGATCCTGGCCGACGAACCCACGGGCAACCTCGACAGCCACTCCGGCGCAGAGGTGCTCCAGCTCTTCCGAGACCTCCATGCCATCGGTCGCACGATCGTTCTCATCACCCACGACACGGACGTCGCTAGTGCAGCGGATAGGGCCGTTCACCTCCGAGACGGGCAGCTTCAGGAAGCGATGGTCGTATGAAGCCCACCGATCTCTTCGGCCTTGCCCTGTCGCGTCTGGGAACCGGCAAGGTGCGGACGGCCCTCACGATGCTCGGAATCATCATTGGCGTGGCGTCGGTCGTAGCCCTCGTGAGCGTCGCTCAGGGCGCCACGAAGGGCATCAGCGACCGGCTTCAGTCCCTCGGCACGAACCTCGTGACGGTCAGCCCGGGCGCCACTCGGACCGGGGCAACGCGTGGAGCGGCCGGATCCGCGACGACGCTGACCCTCGACGATGCCGCTGCCCTGGCCGCGCTGAACGGCGTTCAGGCTATCGCTCCGCAACTGACGACCAGCAAGCTTGTAGTCGCCGGAACCCAGAACGAGACGGCGCGGATCATCGGCACCACGCCCGGCTATCTGGAGGTCTTCGCCTACCAGATGTGGACCGGGAACTTCCTCAACCAGGCCGCCGTCGATCACAACCTGCGAGTGGCAGTGATCGGATCCACCACCGCGGACAACCTGGGCCTGACTGAGACGGCACTCGGCTCGACCATCTACATCGGCGGACTCCCGTTCGAGCTGATCGGGATCACTCAGCCCAAGGGTGGTGCGGCCAACGCGGACGACCAGGTGATGATCCCGCTCTCGACGACGCACGAGCTCTTCGTCGGCGCCAACAGCGTCTCATCAATCGGTATCAGCGCCACGAGTCAGGACGCCATCTCCACGGTCTCGGCCGCGATCACCAGCACGCTCGAGCAGCGCCACGGCATAACCAACGGCGTTGACGACTTCTCCATCACCACCCAGGCCCAGCTGCTGGGCACCGTCAGCTCGGTCAGCGACGTGCTGACGCTGCTCCTGGCCGGTATCGCCTCTATTTCGCTGTTCGTCGGCGGGATCGGGATCATGAACATCATGCTCGTCTCGGTGCGCGAGAGGACGCGTGAGATCGGCATCCGCAAGGCCATCGGCGCCCGGGGTCGGGACATCATGGCCCAGTTCCTCGTCGAGGCCCTGGTCCTATCGCTGGCCGGCGGCGTCATCGGCATCGGAGTCGGCGTCGTCGCCTCGTTCGCTATAGGCACCTACGCCGGTTGGGGCTTCCTCTTCAACCCGCTGACCGTGGTCATCTCGGTCGTCTTCAGTCTCATGGTCGGGGTTGTCTTCGGGGTCTGGCCCGCAAGCCAGGCGGCCCGTCTCGATCCCGTAGTCGCTCTTCGCTACGAATGACACTCCAACGAATGAAAGGGGCCAACGAATGACGGAATACCAGGTCGGCGATGAGGTCACTCCCACTCCCACGCCCACGCCCACGCCGAAGAAGACACCCATCGCGCCGAAGAAGCAGGACCGGACGACTCTTGCCCTGCTGTTCATTGCCGCCTTTGTGGCGGTCGGCGGAATCGGGTTTGCCCTTGGCCACCTCACGGTCCAGCCCGCTGCTGCATCGGCTCCGACCGGTGGTGCGCGGGGCGGTTTCGGACGTGCCCTCCCGTCGCTCGCTCCGGGCCAGACCTTCGACACGAGCCAGTTCGGTGGCGGCGCCGGCGGGCGCGGCCTCGGCGGCGTGAGCGGCGGCGTGAGCGGCACCGTTCAGTCGATCTCCGCCAACAGCATCAAGGTCCAGCTTGCCAATGGGACCACGCAGACGATCGACATTTCCGGCACGACCACGTATCACTCTGCGGCAGCGGCCAGTTCCACCGACATCAAGGTCGGCACGAGCGTTACCGTTCAGATCGATACGGCGGCCCTGGCCAGCCAGACACCGAATCCGAGCGCATCCGGCGCCCTCAGTGGTCGTATTCTGACCGCCAAGGATGTCCTGATCACTCAGCCATAGGAGCCAATCGTGCATCTGCTCGTCGTCGAAGACGACGTCCGCCTCAGCCGGCTCCTCAAGCGGTTGCTCGGTCAGGATCGTCATGTCGTCGAAACGGCCCTGACGGCCGAAGATGGGATTGAGATTGCCACTTCCGGCCTGGAGCTGGACGCGGTGATACTCGATGTGGGCCTGCCCGACAGGTCCGGCTTCGAGGTGGCGCGTGTGCTTCGAAAGAAGGGCTCGCAGGTGCCGATCCTAATGCTCACGGCCCGAGACTCGGTCAACGATCGGGTCGAGGGTCTGGACGCCGGCGCGGACGACTACCTCGTCAAGCCGTTCGCCTACGAGGAGCTGTTGGCTCGACTGCGGGCACTCGGGAGGCGCCCGCCGTCGCGCAAGTCGGCGGCGCTGAAAGCCGGGCCGATCGAACTCGACGAGACGACTCGGCGGGTGACCGTTTCGGGCAAGTCTGTCGACCTGAGCCAGCGCGAGTTCTCGATCCTCGAGTGCCTGCTGCGCCGGCCCGGCCAGGTCCTGTCGCGCGACCAGTTGCTCGACTACGCCTGGCCGTATGGGGTCGCCCTGACGCCGAACACGGTAGAGGCCTACATCCATCTCTTGCGCGAGAAGCTGGGCGTCGAGGCTGCGGCTTACGTGGAAACGGTCCGAGGCGTCGGCTATCGCCTTCGTGAGGGCTGATCCATGAGACTTCCGCGCGTCGGCGTGCCGCGACCGTGGCGATGGCGGCCGGGCCGCACGGCTCCGGACGAGGACGCTGCGGCCTCGCTAACTCGACAGGGCGCCGACGAAGACCAGCGTCTTCTTCGCCGCACACGCCTTCGTCTGATGGTCGTGAGCGGCGTGGTAACGCTGCTGATCCTCGTGGTGCTGGGCGCCCTGGTATACCGCAATACCGCGGACGCTCTGGCCAACGACAGCATCAAACGACTGGCGAGTTCCGCCGACCAGCTGCAGGCCAGGCTCCAGGGCCAGGGACGTCCACCGCAGAGCCCCTACGAGATGACTTTCGGCGATGACGCCGTTCCCTTCATTCTCGATGCACAGGGGCAACCTCTATACGGACCCAGGGTAATCCCACCGGGTCTTCCGAACCCGGCAGGCTTCAAGGCTGCAATAGCCGGAGCGACGGACATCAGGGCAACGACTCTCCCTGGTGGTTTGCCCGTTCGCGTCTACTCCGCGCCGATCAACGATTCGACCGGAGCAATCGTCGGTGTCGTCCAGACCTGCGCCGACCGAACTCAGGAGGTAAACCTCCTGAACGCGCTCTTGTGGGTTCTGCTGGTAGGCGGCGGGGCTGCTCTGCTGGCCGCGCTCCTCGCCGG
>CABEBU010000178.1_pt1 | contig 13449 bp, 10 predicted proteins | sample 3132691 | NCBI WGS metagenome assembly CABEBU01 (sample SAMEA5534346, study PRJEB31848) | metagenome | biome: tundra; feature: field; material: soil | place: USA | collected 2013-05 | depth 0.45 m | reverse complement strand
GGCCGCGCCTGACGGATGCGGTTCTCGTGGCCACGGCCGAGCGGCTCGGCGTCACCCGGGTCGCCATTTTTGATCGCCCTCCTATCGCCATCTTCCGCCCCAAGCACGTCCGCGCCCTCGAGCTGGAGCCGTAGCGCACCAGGTATCTTGGTTCGCAACTCAAGTGTGGCGACTCCAGCGCCAAGGCTGCGACAGTTCCTCCGGCATCGCAAATAGCCGTTCGGGTTGGTGCTGTTCGGATTAGGACAGTCGACGTATCGAGGCCCATAAAGGGCCTCCAAGGCCTACTGCTCTTCAGCATCCTGCCGCTGCTCGTCGGCCAGATCGCGGAGGCTCTTCTGCCGCCGCCGCATGCCCTCAGAGCCGGTGGCCATGGTGTCTGACTTCGGTTGGCCGTCTACCGGCCGCTTCCGTCTGAGGGGCTGCGTGCGGGCCGCAGCCAGCCTGCCAAGCCGCTCTCCGATCTTGATCTCCGCGCCCTGGTCGCCTGGGAAGTAGTAACGGTTACCTACCAGTTTGTCGGGAAGGTACTGCTGCGCGACGTCGTTTCCCTCAAACTCGTGTGGATACTTGTAGCTGCGACGGCCGGCTCCTCCTGAGCGCAGGTGAGCGGGCACAGATAGCGATCCGTGGGCCAGAACGTCCGCCATGGCCGCGAAGTACGCTCTGCCGACGGCGTTGCTCTTCGTGGTGACAGCGAGCATGACGGTCGCTTCGGCCAGGGCATACTGAGCCTCCGGCAGGCCGACCCAGTTCAGGGCCCCGGCGGCGGCGACGGCCACATCCAGCGCTCGCGGATCGGCCAGTCCGACGTCCTCCGACGCGAGGATGATCAGGCGCCGGGCGATGAACCGCGGATCCTCGCCGGCCGCGATCATGCTGGCCAGCCAGTACAGCGCGGCGTCCGGGTCGTTGCCGCGGATGCTCTTGATGAATGCGCTGACGGTGTCGTAGTGGCCGTCGCCGGCTCGGTCATAGGCAAGAGCGCGCTGCTGGGCCGCGGCCTCCACGTCCGCCAGCCGCGGTGCGACTCGTCCCTGTGCGTCGTAGATCCCCTCCGCCTCGGCAATCGAGACTGCGCTCTCCAGGACGTTGAGGGCCTGGCGGGCATCGCCGGCCGAGAGGCCGACGAGATGCTCGAACGGCTCCCCCGAAAGTGCTGCGCCTCCTGCCGGACCAAGTATTCCTGCCAGGCCGCGTTCCACGTCCGTCATTGCGCGCCGCACCACGACCCCGACCTCTTCATCACTCAGTGGCTCGAGGCGATAGACCCGCAGACGTGACAGCAGGGCCGAGTTGACCTCGAAGTACGGGTTCTCGGTCGTGGCGCCCACGAGAGTGACCGAGCCGTCCTCCACGTGAGGCAGGAGCGCATCCTGTTGGGCTTTGTTGAAGCGGTGGATCTCGTCGATGAAGAGAATCGTCTGGTGGCCGTTGAGGCTCAGGCGTTCTCGCGCTTCCGCGACGATGCCACGAACCTCCGCAACGCCGCTCATAACCGCCGATATGGTCACCAGCCGTGCGCCGATGGCATCTGCTAGAACTCGCGCAAGGCTCGTCTTGCCACTGCCAGGTGGGCCCCAGAAGAGAACAGAGCCAAGGTGTCCGTGTTCCATTGCCCGTCGTAGAGTGCCGCGTTCGCCGATCAGTTGTTCGTGGCCTACGACTTCGTCGATCGAGCGCGGGCGCATCCGGGCCGCAAGCGGCTGACGCTCCGGCGGAGGCACGAATGCCGGCTGCTGCCCGAGTTCGCCGGAGGAGGAGGGGGTGACGCGGCGCGTTGGCATGCCCGGATGCTACAGGCTGGACGGGCCGACGGAGTGATTTCCAGGCCTGTACGATGCGATCTCAATGCAGACCCCACTCCTGCGTCGGGGTACCGGCCGCTCGTCCACATCGGAGGCAGGCGCTCCTGTGCCGTCGGCGGTCCCCGCGGAACAGGGAGCGAACGTCGTCCAGCGGGTCATCGACGCGGTCGACGCGCTTGTCGTGGTTGCCCTTCCGGAGGGCAACCTCTGGCTGTGGAACCAGCGCTGCGACGAGACGTCGGGCCTGCCTCTGGCGGAAGTCGCCGGCAGGTCGGTCTGGTCGGTCATGCGGCTGCGTCCCAATTTCGCGGCGGTCGCGCAAAAGTCGTTTGACCGGCTCATATCCGGGACCGAGCGGAGCGTCGAGTTCCAGGCTCAGTGGCTGCGCAAGGATGGCCGTAAGGCTCGCGTTTCCTGGACCGCCCGCCTGGTCGACATTAACGGTTTCCGATTCGTGGTGGCTACCGGGGTTGAGGCGACACGTGGGCGCCAGGCGGCCCGCGAGATGGCCGAGACCGAGTCTCGCTTCGAAACCCTGCTGGAGGTTCTTCCGGACCCCATCGTAATCCACCAGGACGGCCACCCAGTCTTCGTCAATCGGGCTGCCATTGACCTGTACGGGGCCCAGTCGGCTGAAGAGATGTATACGTTGCCAATTATCGAGCGTGTGGCGCCGGAGAGCAGGCCATTTGTTGCAGCGCGAGTCAGCCAGATGCTTTCTCGTGGCGATCCGGAGCCGATGGCCGAGGAGCGGCACCTCAAGTTGGACGGCACGCCTTTCGACGTGGAAGTGGTCGCGGCTCCCGTGACATACGACGGCCGGCCGGCCGTGGAGCTGGTGGTCCGCGACATCACGGGTCGGAAGGCGGCAGACAGGGCGTTGCGAGCCAGCGAGGCGCGCGTTCGAGCCGTCTTCGACCAATCGTCTCTGGGCATGGTCGTCATCGGTCGAGATGGTCTGACGATCGAGAGCAACACCGCCATGGAACGCCTCCTTGGATATGACAAGGACGAACTGGCTCGGCTCCGAGTGAGCGACTTCACCCACCCGGCAGATCGCGAGCCCAGCCAGGGGTTGCTCCGTGATCTATTCGAGGGCAAGAACGACGGATTCCAGGTCGAAAAGCGATACATAGCCAAGGACGGGCGCGAGATCTGGGCCCGGCTTCACGCCGCGCCGATTCGAGATGGAACCGGGACTCCGACGCTGGCGGTGGGCACAATCGAGGACATTAGCGAACGCAGAACTCTGCAGGACCAACTACGCCAGGCGTCCAAGATGGAGGCCCTGGGACGTTTGGCCGGCGGCGTTGCCCACGACTTCAACAACCTGCTGACGGTCGTGAACGGCTACGCCGACCTGCTGGTGATAGCACTCGAGGGCGATGAGCGAGTCGCTGATGCGATTGAGATTCGGCGGGCAGGTTCTCGCGCGACCGAACTCACGGCCCAGCTGCTCGCGTTTGGACGCCGCGGCAAGCGCGCTCTCGAGCCGGTAGACCTCAACGGCCGCATAGATGACATGGTGCCGATGCTCCGGCGCCTGCTCGGCGAGGAGATCGAATTCGGCGTCACGCTCGACCAGTCGCTTGGCGCGCTCGAGGCAGACCCAAGCCAGCTCGATCAGCTCGTCATGAACCTCGTGGTGAACGGCCGCGATGCCATGTCGGGCGGTGGATCGCTGACCCTGAAGACCTGCGTCCTCGAATCAGGGGCCGCGGGGCGTGAAGGGGACCGGCAGTGGGCCAGGATGGAGATCGCCGATACCGGCTTCGGCATGCCACCCGAGGTGCTGGAGCACATCTTCGAGCCGTTCTTCACAACCAAGGGCCAGGGCAAAGGCACGGGACTGGGCCTGGCCACGGTGTACGGCATCGTCCACCAGATGGGGGGCCACATCCGGGTCGAGTCGGTCATCGGCGAGGGCTCGACATTCATCGTCGAGCTGCCAGTGTGCGAGGCGCGTACGCCCGGTCCGACAGCCCGCTAGTTGGACGCGGCATCAAGCGCACGGGCCAGCGAAAGCATTCTGCTAGTGGAGGACGAGCCAACCGTCCGCGAGTTCTGCAAACGAACCCTGGAGGCGGAGGGCTATCGGGTCAGTGCGACAGGTCCTAGGGATGCAGTCGAGGTAGATTTTGGTCGCCCTTGTGGCGGGGCGCGAGTACGGTCGCTTTAGCGGACCGTACTAGCTGATGGTGACGAGGTGGGCGACGTCGATCAGCACGTAGAGGGCAGCCATGATCGCGGCCACCATCCCGCCGACGAAAACTATGCGGCGGATGTCGCGTACGAGGTAGTCGTACTCCTTCGCGGCGCGGGCGGCGAGAAGGCCCTGGCCGCCGGCGCGGCCGGATCGGGTCGGCTCGGTCTTGGCGCGGTCGCGGGTACGAGCGAGGTCGGTATCGGCGACGCGCTCGCGGGCGACGATCTGCGACTCAAGCTCTGCCGCTCGGGCTTCCTCGTCGCGGGACAGGCTACCGCTGGGCCGGCTGGCAGGCTGAGTTTGGGAACGGGCGGACTGCCGCTGGCCGGGACGGTTCGATCCGCGGGTGCGCTTGGCCATGATGGGTGAAAGGCCTCCGTTGGCTCAGTCGTGGCGGAACGCAGGGCAGGCGTCGCCGGTCGGTCCGATGAGTCTAGCCCGGGCGTGAGAATAGCATTACCAGGTGGGTCGAGGTGGCATGGAGTCGTCGGGCGCCGCCGGCTGGTAGACTCCGGAACGATTGAGCGGAGGTAAGCGTGATCGACATTATCGGCAACAACCTGGCTGCCATAACACTCGTGCTTGCGGGCCTGTGCCTGCTGGTGATCGTGATGCTGCAGTCACTGCAGATCAGCCGAATGAAGCAGCGGATAGACATGCTCACGGGTGGTGCTGAGGGCGATCTGGAGGCCGTTCTAGGTCAACACCTCGAAATCGTTCACGAGGTTGGGCAAGACCTCGACGAGTTGACGGCGCGAATGGCGGTGCTCGAGAGTAGTGGTCGCCACCACTACGCCCGCCAGGGGCTGGTGCGATTCAGCCCCTTTGAGGACACGGGCGGCAACCAGAGCTTTGCGCTCGCCCTGCTCGATGAGTCCGACGACGGGCTCGTTATCAGCAGCCTTCACTCGCGGACTGGCACTCGGATCTACGCCAAAGCGGTGTCCAACGGCAACGCCGATGCGACCACTTCGCCGGAAGAGACACAGGCGATTGACCAGGCACGCAACGGGCGAGGCGGCGGAGCGGCCGCAGGTCGCGCCGCTGCGAGCCGGACCAAGGCCGCCGCCGCTGCGGCCGTGGCCAAGGCTGGTGCTCCCGCGGCCACGGAGAACGTGGCCGAACCGAAGACAGCCGTTGCAGCGAGGGTTGCATCCGCACCGGCTCCGGCCAGGGTAGCCCCGGCACCGGTCAGGGCTGATCCGGTTCCGACCCTTCCGGCCGTCATCGTCCAGGAAACCACCGAACGGCCAGTCACCGAACGGGTCAAAGGTCAGGTCAAGTCCAAGGTCTTGGACCAGCCTGGCGCTGAGTCGGAGAAGGCGGGTCGCAAGCCCGGTAGTCATCCGGCAGGCGAGGCGGTCGAGCAGGCGGACAAGCCCGGCTCGTGACACGTGAGATGTCACTGGGGTCGGCGAGTGTTGGAGGATGACGCGCCAGGGCCGCAGGGCATCAGTCTCAGAACCGCACCCGCTAGAGCAGATCCCGGTCTGGTGGTCTGACCCTGAAGAGGGCGACGCTACATCCGAGACGCCGGAGGGTGTCTCGGCGCTGCTGGCCGGACTGAACGTCGAGCAGCGTCGGGCTGTCTGTCACGGCGACGGGCCGCTGCTCGTGGTCGCAGGGGCGGGCACCGGCAAGACTCAGGTGATTACGCGGCGAATTGCCTGGTTGATCGCGACGCGTCGGGCCAGGCCGTCGGAGATCCTGGCTCTGACCTTCACGGACAAAGCAGCGGACGAGATGCAAATCAGGGTTGATCAGCTCGTGCCCTACGGCTACACGGACGCGGCTGTTTCCACGTTCCACGCCTTCGGCGACCGGCTTATCCGCGAGTTCGCCCTGGAGCTGGGCCTCCCGACAGACTCTCGGGTCCTGTCGCGGCCGGAGGTCGTCATATTCCTTCGGGAAAGGCTCTTTCGGTTCGATCTGGACGAATATCGTCCGCTAGGCGACCCGACGCGGTTTCTCGGCGCGCTGACGACTCTCTTCAGTCGCTGCAAGGATGAGGACGTCGAGCCGCAGGCCTACCTCGACTACGCCGCCTCATTGGCGGCGCGGGCGGCGGAGGGTCGGGCGGCCGCGGGCGCCGAGAGCCACAAGGTCGCGGGTGAGGGCCCAACATCGGATGAGGGTTCGTCTTCCGACGAAGACTCATCTGCCGATGAGGGTGCGTCTTCCGACGCAGACTCATCTTCGGATGAGTTGGACGCCCTCGAGGAGGAAGCGCGGCGCCAGACGGAGCTTGCACGCGCCTACGACCGCTACCAGACCCTGCTGCGTGAGGCCGGCCTCATCGACTTCGGTGATCAGGTGAGCCTGGCGCTGCGGCTGCTGCGCGAGTCCCCGGCCGCGCGCGTTGAGCTTCAGCACCGCTACCGATACATCCTGGTCGACGAATTTCAGGACACCAATAAGGCCCAGTCCGAGCTTGTGGAGTTGTTGGCCGCGCTTCACGGTAACGTCACCGTCGTCGGCGACGATGATCAGTCGATCTACAAGTTCCGCGGCGCGGCTATCAGCAACATTCTGGAGTTCAAGCGGCACTACCCGCGTGCCCGCCAGGTGGTCCTGCGGCGGAACTACCGCTCGCGCGCTCCAATTCTCGACGCGAGCTACAGGCTGATTCGCTTCAACGACCCTGATCGCCTCGAAGTTCGCAACGGCATTGACAAGCGATTGGTTGCCGAGCGAGGCGGTGCCGAGCTGCCCGTTCGCCACATGATCTTTGCCACCGGCTCGGAGGAGGCAGACTGGGTCGCTCGCGAGATCGCCGCTCGCGTCGCGGGCGGGGCGCGGCCGCGCGACTTCGCGATTCTCGTGCGGGCCAACGCGGACGCCGACCCCATCCTCCGCAGCCTCAACCTGGCCTCTGTGCCGTGGCGGTTCTCCGGGACGTCGGGACTGTATACGCGGCCAGAGATCCGGCTACTACTGGCCTTCCTGAGGGCCGTGGCGGACCTGTCGTCGAGCGTTGACATCTACGCGCTGGCGGCCTCCCGCGTGTATGGTCTGGGCGGCCCGGACCTGACGGCGATCGTCAATTCGGCGCGTCACCGGAACCGCTCGCTTTGGGAGGTCATTGAGGAGCTGACCCAGCAGCCCGGTCTGCTGCGGCTGCGGCCGGACACGCGAGCCGCAATGGAGCGGCTAGTCGCGGACCTGCGCCGGTTCACAGATCTCGCTCATGAGCGCCCGGCGGGCGAGGTGCTTTACCAGTTCCTACGGGACAGCGGCCTGCTTTCGCGACTGGCATCCACCGATACGGTGGCGGCCGAGGAAGCGCTCCAAAACATCGCGCGTTTCTTCGAGATCATCAGGGCTCAGTCTGATCTGGTGCCGGACGATCGGGTCATCTTCGTGGCCCGGAACCTGCAGACGCTGATCGACGCAGGTGACGACCCGGCCACGGCAGAAGTCGATCCGGACGCCGACGCGGTCGCCGTCCTGACCGTACACAAGGCCAAGGGTTTGGAATTCCCGGTGGTGTTCATGACCGGCCTGGTCGATGGCCGCTTCCCCGCGCGGACGCGGCGCGAGCAGCTGGGCCTCCCGGTCGCACTCGTGCACGAGGTTCTGCCAGAGGGCGACGCTCGCGTCCAGGAGGAGCGGCGCCTCTTCTACGTTGGGATGACGCGAGCGCGGGACGAACTGGTCCTGACTCATGCCGCGGACTACGGCGGCAAGCGGTCAAGACGAGTCTCGCAGTTTGTTCTGGAGGCTCTTGACTTGGCGACCTCGGCTGCTGCCGGTGCCGCCGCCGACGTCGCCGCGCACTCTCCGCTGGAACGACTCTCTGCCTTTGAGCCGAAGGCGGAGCCGGTTGGGCCGGGCAAGCCCAGCCGTGAACCGGTCGAGGGGCCGCTATCGCTGAGCTTCTACCAGGTGGACGATTATCTGACGTGCCCGCTCAAGTACAAGTACGTCCACGTCTTGAGGGTTCCGATTGCGCCGCACCACGCGATTGTCTACGGCTCGGCGCTGCACAAGGCGGTGCAGGAGTTTCATCGCTTGGGCGCGCACGGCCAGACGATGTCGGAGGAAGAGCTGCTCGCGGCGTTTGATCGAGCGTGGTCCAACGAGGGGTTTCTCACTCGCGAGCACGAGGAAGCGCGTTTGGGGGCGGGCCGGGCCGCGCTACGACGATTTCGGGAAGAACAAATGCGGCCCGGGACCGTCGTGCCAGCGTACGTGGAGCGCGAGTTCAGCTTCGTCCTTGACGGCGACCGGATCCGCGGCCGAATGGACCGGGTTGACATCGAGCGATTGCCGGCAGCAGCAGCCCGCGACGGGGTGGAGGAGCGGCAGCAAGCCGACGAGGTCACGCCTGCCCTGCCGGGCCTTCATCCCGAGAAGGTCACGATCACCGACTACAAGTCGAGTGATGTCCGCGACCCGGTGCGAGCGCGCGAACGCGCCAGGGATTCGCTCCAGCTTCAGATCTACGCCATGGCCTACCAGGCCGAGACTGGCCGGCTGCCGGATGCCCTGCAGCTGTGGTTTCTCGAGTCGGGCCTCGTGGGCCGGGTCGAGCCTGAGGAGAAGAGACTGGACAAGGCACGCGAGTCTATTCGTCGGGCCGCGGTTGGCATTCGTGCCCGCCGCTACGAAGCCACGCCGGATTACATGTCGTGCGGCTACTGCGCTTTCCGAGACGTGTGCCCTGCGAGCGCGGCTAAATGACCAACGGGATCGAGGCGATCACCTTCGACTTCGGGAATACGCTCGTGGCATTTCCCGCGAGGCAGATGGCGGCCGTACTGCAAGCCACCGCGACCCTATCGGCACGGTCGGTCGGCGTCCCGCAGGACGAGTTCCTGCGCCTATGGACGGAGGAGCGTCAGCGGCAGATGGTCGAGGACGTGCCCGAGGGTCGCGAGGCGTATATGGACGTCCGGGCCGTCAGGGTCCTGGCCCGCCTGCGCGGTTGTCCGGTGCCGGGGCCGGGCGGGCGCTGGAACGATGCCGTTGCCGCCACGTATTCGAGCTCCGAGGAACTCGCCGCCGTTCTCGATGCCTATGCGACGGCCTTCGTCGATCTTACGCCCGCACCGCCCGAAATCCGACCGTTGCTGGAGCGGTTGGCTGGCTCGTTTCGGCTGGCCATCGTGTCCAACTGGCCGCTGACCATGGCAATCGATCGTTTCGTTGAAGCTGCCGGTTGGGCGCCACATCTATCGGCGGTCGTGGTGTCGCATCAAGTCGGGGTCATCAAGCCGGAGCGCGAGATCTTCGAGGTCGCGGCGGCACGGCTAGGCGTTGCGTCCGGACCTGCGATCCTGCACGTCGGCGACGATCCGGGTGCCGACGTGGTGGGCGCCCAAGCACTCGGGTGGCGAACGGCTCTGGTCCGGATCAAGCCGGAGGACTCGTCGCTCCCCATGGCCCCGGCCGTCGCCGTGGTCCCGGATATGCAGATCGACACGGTCCTGGACCTGGAGGCCGCACTGGGGCTGCAGCCTGACGCCCCCACTACTTAGCCCGGGTCCACCGATCCCGCTTGCATCACGCTCGGTCAGCCGGCACATTCCTGCGTTGGCTTCTGCGCGCCTCGCTTACGCACCTGCAGGTGCGCTCCCTGCGGTGCTCGTCGCCGCCTTGGCTTGCGCTCGTCGGACCGGCGATCTGCTGCGCTTGACCGGTGGACCCGGGCTTAGACTGACGCACGATGCAAGAGAAAGACCGCTTCTCCAACATGCTGTTCATCGCGATGGCGCTCGTGGTCTGGGTTGCCGTAGCCCAGGTCGTCACCACGACGTATCCGCGAGATAACCCGACGGCCGGACTCGTCGGGGCCGGGTTTATCGGGTTGGCCTGTGGCCTGACGACGGTGCCTGTGTTCTGGCTCGTGCCCTTTGCGCGTCATCGGCGCATCGCGCTCCTGGGCGATTGGGGCCGGGCCATCCGGCGAGGTGCGTGGGTGGCGGCGGTTGCGGCGCTGTTTGTGGCGCTCCGGATTCAGGCTGTTCTGAGTCTGCCAATCGCGGTCTTTGTGGTGGTTTTGGTGCTGCTGGCGGAGATTACTCTCTCAATGGAGCGCTAGACATCACGCATTTGCCGGCCACTGCCGGCCGCGCCGATGATTCCGGCGTGAACTCCCTGGACGCACGGACCGCCTGTGGGTCCAGGGCATTAACCGACCCTGGTCCGGACCGGATAACCTGTAGGCGATGAGCGAGCCTCGACGTGATCCCAGCACAGCCGCGTCGCTGGCTCGCCTCTACGACGTGGATCTTCTCGAAGACCCGGGCGATGTGGACCTTTACCTGGCCCTGGCTTCTCGCACCGGTGGCCCCATCCTGGAAATCGCCGCCGGATCTGGACGCGTTGCCCTGCCGCTGGCCCAGGCCGGCTACGACGTCACCCTCGTCGATATCGACGCAGGCATGCTTGCCCGGGCCAAGGCGGCGGCCGGCAAACTCGACCCCGATGTGCGCGCCCGACTCGGCTTCGTTGAGGAGAACCTCGTCGGCCTCAGCCTGCCGGGAGGTCCCAGGTTCCGTCTGGCCATTTTTGCCCTCAACTCGATCTTGCTGCTTGGCTCGCGCGAGCTTCAACGACAGGCGCTCGAGACGATGGCCCGCCATCTCGTCCCGGGCGGCCTGGCGGTGGTCGATCTCTGGCTGCCGAGCGCGGAGGAACTGGCCCACTACGACGGCCGGCTCACCCTTGAGTACGTGCGCACTGATCCAAAGTCCGGATTGATCGTGACCAAGAGCGCCGCGGCGCAGTACGAACCCGCGACCGGCCATGTGAACTTGACGGTCATCTACGACGAAGGCGAACAAGGTGGCGCCGCGCGTCGCTGGCTACGCGAGGATCGCTTGACCCTACTCAACGCGGGCGATCTGCGCTCAATCGCCGAGTCTGCGGGTCTCGTTGTTGAGGTTGTGGCGGGTGATTACGACCTGAATGCGGTATCGGCCCATGACGAACGGGCCATTCTCGTAGCGCGTCGGCGGGGGAGACCCGCCGCGCGACCTTGATATAGTCGGATCGTGGCTACACCTAACTCGATTCGCCTGCTATTGGCGGAAGACGTTCCGCAGGTAAGCCAGCACGTCCGCAACCTCCTGAGCAACCAGTCGCAGGTGAAGCTGCTTGAGGTGCTCAACGACGGCTCCAAGGTCGTCGAGGCGGCCAAACAGCTCCGCCCCGACGTCGTCATGGTTGACCTACTGCTGCAGGGCAAGGTGAAGGGGCCGCAACTGATCGAGAAGCTGCGCGACTCGGGCCTTGAAATCCCGGTCGTGGTGCTGACGGTTCCCCAGCATCCGCTGGCTCGAGACCCCGCCAGGGGTATCGATGCGGTGCTGACGCTGCCCTTCAGCGGCTTTGAACTGGTCAACACCCTCAGCCACATTCTGGCCGACCGCCAGGCCCGCTCATCGGGCGCTTGCCGGGTCATCTCGGTTTTTGCGCCCAAGGGCGGCGTCGGGAAGACGACGATCGCCTTCAACCTGGCCGTGTCGCTCTCGCAGTTGGGCGTGGCCACGGCCCTCATCGACGGCAGCTTGCAGTACGGCGACCTGCGGGCGCTGCTGAAGGTGCCCAGCGATGTTCCGTCGATCCTGGACCTACCGACGGATCGTGTGCAGGAGTCAGATCTGCGCGACGTGATGTGGCGGGACCCCGCTGGAATCGACATCCTGCTGGCTCCGCCACGCGTCGAGATGGCGGAGATGGTCAGCGCGCGCGACGTTGAAAAGACCGTCTCGCTGCTGCGGCGGCTATACGAGACCATCATCATCGACACGCCGGCCAGCCTCTCGGAGATCACTCTCGCTTTGCTCGATGCGTCTGACGTCGTTCTCTTGGTCGTGACATACGACTCGACGACGATTCACAACACAATCGCCGTGGCCGATGTGTTCTCCTCCATCGGCTACGCGCCGGACAAGCTGCAATACCTCGTGAACCGGTCTGACTCGAGCGGTGGCATCGGTCACGATGAGTTGGCACGGGCTCTGGGCCGAAGGCCCGACTTTGAGGTTGTATCCGACGGGCGCCTTGTAGTCCAGGCTAATAACGAAGGCATGCCGTTCGTCGTCTCGAGCCCGGACGCGGCCGTGAGCCGCGACATACGACGGGTGGCGCTGACGCTTCTTGGCCGCGCCCCAATCAACGCTCCGGTGAGACACTGAGGCGGTGTCAGACCCGCGGCCCATCGGAGTGTTCGACTCAGGCGTTGGCGGTCTGACTGTCTTGCGGGAGATCCTGCGGCGATCGCCGCTCGAAGCGACCATCTACCTGGGCGACAACGCCCGTGCGCCCTACGGCGTTCGCAGCGACGACGAGGTCCGGCGGTTCAGCATTCAGGCACTCGACGCGCTGGTGCAACGGGACGTGAAGGCGCTCGTCGTGGCCTGCAACACCTCCACTTCCGTGGCCTTGGGCGATTTCCGGCGTCGCTACGACCTGCCCGTGCTGGGTGTGGTTCGGCCTGGCGCTGCGGCTGCGGCGCTGGCAACACGCAACCGACGGGTGGGCGTCATCGCCACTCCGGCAACGGTCCGCTCGCGGGCCTACTTCAACGCAATTAAGGACGAGAACCCGGCCATCGAGGTATACGAGCACGCTACGCCGACGCTGGTGCCGCTTGTTGAAGCGGGCATCGTCACCGGCCCCGAGGTGGATGAGGCAGTCCGGTTAGCCGTTGCACCTCTCCTCGGCGAGCGGAACGAGGACGGCGAGTTCATCTTCCCGCTACCGCCTTCAGCCAGGATCGACACTCTTCTCCTGGGTTGCACGCACTACCCGCTGCTGGCGGCCATTCTTCGCCGTTCCGTGGGCGATGCCGTGGCAATTGTTGACTCGGCCACCGCCACGGCATCTTCGCTGGCGGAGTTGCTCTCCGTAAATGCGCTGGAGGCGCCCGGTACCACTCGGGGCACGGCCGCCGACGCTGGCATGGCCGGCCACGAGGCGCCGGATGAGACGGTGATCGTGCCGACTCACCTGCAACTGACCACGGGCGACGTGGAGCTGTTCCGGACCGTGGCTGAGCGGATGTTCGGCGACGCCTTTCCGGACGTGGAGCCGGTAGAACTGGAAGTGGGCTTGTCGTGAGCGACGGCTTTGGGACGGGCGGCTCGGGACGCGACCGTAGGCCGGTAGCGTCACGAAGCCCCTCTGGCCCCGGAGGGCCCCGCCCGGGCACAAATCGGCGGGGCTGGCGTCGCGACCTGTTCCTGGAGGCTGGGTTCCTCATTGGCGCTGCTGCCGGTGCGACCGCCACCGTACTGGCTCGTCGCTCCGAGCGGTCCGCCCGACGCGGCCTGATTGACTGGCGAGTGGCGGAGCGGGTGGCGGTGGGACGGGTCCGTGGAGCACCCGGCAGACTCGATCCGTTTGAGTTGCGGGGGGCGGAGCCGATCTACGCCGCGGCCATGTTGGAGATTGTTCCGGCCCTGAGCCGCGCCCTGGATACTGAGC
>CABEBU010000177.1_pt1 | contig 13462 bp, 14 predicted proteins | sample 3132691 | NCBI WGS metagenome assembly CABEBU01 (sample SAMEA5534346, study PRJEB31848) | metagenome | biome: tundra; feature: field; material: soil | place: USA | collected 2013-05 | depth 0.45 m | reverse complement strand
GGCTGGCCGACCACGGCGTCCATTCCAGCGTGGGCTCGGACCCACACCTGCAGGTTGCGGAAGGCACTGCCGTCGGCGTCGCCCGCCACGCGGGTGACCTCGATGGCGATGTCGGTGCGCATGCCGATCAGCAACCGGGTCCAGTCGGCCACGTAGGCCTCGCCTTCGCCGGCCTGGTTGGTGCTGAACTTCGCGAGGCCGCGCCAGCTGGCCGGCTCCGCAAGCGGGTTGCTGAGCGCGTCGACGAAGCGGTCCTCGATGCCTAGTATTGGACGCAATCGTTTTCGGCGACGTACGAGGTGGGCTATGACGGATGTGGGGAGCCTCACAGGTGAAGACCGGGCAGAGATCGACTATGTCGTCTCGACCGTGCTGCGAGCCAAGCCAACGTCCAGTTGGCAGGTCAAGCCTTTGCGGCGACTGCTTGCGCCCGTTCGTGAGCAGGCACTCAACCGGGCGTACGTTCTGGGCGTCACCGATGGCGCAATTGCCCTGCAGCAGGACCTTGAGGCGCACCCGGACAACCTGGGGCAGTACGCCGCCAAGATTGCAGCGGGACAGAACGCCATGCTGCCTCTGCCAAGTGTCACTACCGCAATGAACGACGATGACTTTGCCAACGCAGCTGAGTGGATGGCAGCGATCGATCGGTACACGACGGGCTGGGTACTTGCGGTGCAAACGCTCCTGATGGCTCGCACCCTCGGGCCAGACGCAGCTGAGAGATCGGTCGTGAACTCCGTAGCGGCCTTGAACGCGTTGAATCGCGGGTGACTCACAGCTCGTCAAGAGTGCCGCCCGTCCTTGGTTCATCGCGTCACCGGCTGCCGCTGGCACTTTCGGGCTGCTCCGCTGCCATGCGAACCAGCCGAAAGGCAGGTTTGCCAAGATCGAGCGGGCGAGGCGCACACTTGCGCTGCCGGAGCGCGTAGCAGCCGGCCTTGGCTGGCACAAGCAAGGGCTTGTGTTCACCACGCGGATTGGCACGCCGCTGGACCCGCGCGGCGGAGCACGTCCAGTATTCCTACAACGACTACCTATCCGAACTCGACCGCCGTGCGGCGAACCGGCAGGCGCGAGCCTCATTCGTTCTCAGCGTCGTAAGCGTCGGGATAGCGGTCGCCGCTGTCCTCGTCGCCGCGTTTAGGCCATGAGCAAGCGCGCCAACGGCGAAGGGACCTCCGCCAACTACCAAACGGCCGATGGGAGGCTCGCTACTGCGGCTCAGGGCGAACCGAATGGCGGCCATATTGGGAGCTTCATCCGCCCCAAGGTGACCGGTTTCAGCCCGCCGACGCGGGTTGTATGGAGAACTCAGGCGTCCCTTCGCGGAAGCTCTCAACTATCTCGCGCACGTCGTAACCGATCTCTCGCAAGCTCGCTACGTTGACCTGCCAGCGCGGCACCACGCTGTAGGCGATACCTAGCGTCAGGAGCCTCCTGAACTCCGTCTCCGGACCTGATGGAAGGTAGCGGCAAAGGGTAGTGCCATTACCGATCTGCACCGGGCCGGCATACTCAACGTCCTTTACCCCCTGGAACGACGCCCCTCGGAGAACCGCATAGCCGACCTGCACGGCATCGTGCTTGTCTGCATTGTCGAAAGTGGACATCACCGCCAATCGGGCGCTTTCCGGGTGGATCGGGTCTACGTTGTATGGCTGAACTCGCACCAAGACGTCAAAGTGCGCGCCCCGGAGGCGCGCGCGAAGTGTCCCCTCGGCCTCCTTGAAGGCAGCGGCGCTCCGGCAGATCGGGAAAGTGCCCCGGTATGTGTGGCCCGTGAGCCCAACCGCCAACTTCACCAGGTGGTCGAGCGATGACCGGAATTGGTGGACAGCTTCCCCCGCGACGATCCCGAGCTTGGCAGGTGGCTCGCGCATGATCGACGCGGTGACCACGCGCCACCCGGTCCCCTCCTCGGCATTGTCGACGATCTCATAAGGGACCGGACCAAAGAAGTCAGCCTCAAGCGACTCAAGCTCCTGCACATGCTCCAGGCCCCTGTGAACCTTGGCCTCGATATTGCCAAGTGGCCCCCGCATCCCCATAGTGGCTCCAATCCGTCTGCCGAAACGGCCAAACCAACAGAGATTACCGCTCGACCTGCGGTAGATCCGTTGCGCGATCCAATGATGCCGGGTTAGCCTGAATGGCACTTGGGCCAGCCGATGCAGATGGGGTTACTGACATGCCACAGCCCTTAGCCGGCATAGTCGTACTTGCGCTCTGTGTGCTGTGGGGGCGGTCGAAGGGTGACTCGATAGGCCCTGTGAAGGTCAGCGAGAGCGTCGGCACATGGATCATGATCGCGCTCCTCGTACTGCTGGTCATATTCGCTGTGCTACCCCTGTGGGACGTCTACTACCACGGCATGTGCCCGGCGGGACAGCACCCGGTCGGTGGCAATGCAGGGACCGATGTCGAGTGTGTCCTGGACCGGTAAGGGATCAGTAAGGGATTTGGGCAGAGAGATAGGCCCTCGGAGTCGCCTCCGAGGGCCTATCACGCTCAGAAGATGGTCGGGGCGGAGCGATTCGAACGCTCGGCCTCCTGAACCCCATTCAGGTGCGCTACCAGGCTGCGCCACGCCCCGACGGCCGCAAGAATACCAGACGGCGCCACCACCCCTGCCGGACGTCCCGACGAACCGCGCAGTTCAGGCCTGGGGCTTGCGCTGGCCGAGCGTGGTGCGCTTGGAGCTGCTGACTCCCTTGCGCGTCGCCCGGGCGGGTGCGTTCCCCTGGGCACCGGACGGCCTTACCTTTCGCCGGCCGTCGCCGCCTATCTGGGAGGATCGGCCGCTTGCCCGCTCCCGGAATATGAGCTTGATCGGCGAGCCGTCGAAGCCGAACTCGGCCCGAATCTGGTTCTCGAGGAAGCGCTGATAGCTGAAGTGCATCTGGTCGGCGTGGCGGGCGAAGAAGACGAACGTGGGCGGCGCAATGGCCACCTGGGTCGCATAGAAGATCTTGGGCGGCCCGAGTTTGCCTGCAGGAGGCGGCTGGCGGAGGGAAGCAGCACGAACGAGGCGGTTCAGCTCGGGCGTGGAAATGCGTTTGCGGCGCTCGCCCCAGACATCGATGGCGAGCTCCAGCACACGCCCCACGCGCTGCCCGGTCTTGGCGCTGATTGAGACGAACGGTGCAAAGTCAAGGAACGGCACCTGGCGGCGCATGGCGTCGACGACTTCGTCGAACGTTCGATCCGTCTTCTCCTCGAGCAGGTCCCACTTGTTCAAGGCGACCACGAGCCCACGGCCCTCTTCGGCGACGAACCCGGCGACGTGGGCGTCCTGGGCCGTCAGGCCGTCGAAAGCGTCGATGACAAGGATGGCGACGTCCGCACGGTCTACTGCTTTGAGTGCCCGCAGCGTGGAGTAGCGCTCCGCGTCCGGGCCGCGTGACACCTTCCCGGGCCGCTTGATGCCGGCCGTGTCGATCAGGACGATATCGCTCCGGCCCCAGTGAAGATGCGTGTCTATGGCGTCGCGAGTAGTGCCGGGGATTTCGCTGACAATGGCCCGATCCTCGCCCAGGAGCGAGTTCAGCAGACTCGACTTGCCGACGTTCGGCCGCCCCACGAGCGCAATCGAAACGCCCGCCTCTTCCTCCTCTGGCTCCATGGACAGGTCCGGGCCGCCCTCCCCTTCCAGCTCGATTGCCTCGGCATCGCCCTCGCCGATCCGCGAGAGCCGGCCGGCGGCCATGTCGCGCGCCCATTCGTCGGCCTCGGCCTGACGGCGCTTGCGCGCGATTTCCTTTTCGCTCTCGGGGGGCAGTGCCCAGACGATGGCATCGAGGAGATCGGCGACGCCGCGCCCATGGGCGGCGCTGATGGCATACGTCTCTTCCCAGCCGAGCGAGTAGAACTCGGCGGCCTCAAGCTCTCGCTTCTCATTGTCGGCCTTGTTGGCCGCGACCAGCACAGGAGCCTTGGCGGTACGCAGCAGCCCGGCGGCTTCCCTATCTGATGGAGTGAGGCCGGCAATCGAGTCGACGACCAGGACGATGACGTCCGCTTCTCGGATGGCCAGGCGGGCCTGATCCTGGACCTTTTCCTCGATGGGATCGCCGGGGTGGACTTCCAGCCCGCCGGTGTCGACGACGATGAACCGTCGACCGTTCCAATCGGCATCGCCGTAGATCCGGTCGCGCGTTGTGCGGGCCCGGTCCTCGACGATGGCGGTGCGGTGGCCGACGATTCGGTTGAATAGAGTGCTTTTGCCGACGTTCGGGCGACCAACGACGGCGACGATGGGAAGTGAGATCACCCCGGGATTATGGCCGATCGCGAGCGCAACGCCCCGAAGGTCGCGCCGGACCACGCAGCGAAGGCGAAATCTCCGTCCGAATTCTGGGCGGCCACGAGTCCGTTGACGGGCATTGACCACCTGGTGAGCACATCTGACTTCCCTCCTGAGCCACATACGATCTGAGCGTCAGTTCTGCTCAGAATCGAAGTCACGTCCGACCACACGAGTGCCGCCGCGTCGTCATGTGTCGTTTCTGCCGATCGGGCGAGCAGAAATGGCACGCTGGGACGTGTGTCTGGCCGATAGCCGTCATATGTGCTCACTGCGTGAGCAGGCCACCTGCGGCTGGATGCCGATGGACACGGTCGGTAGCCGAATCCGGTCAGGACCGACCTATCACCCGCCGAGAGGGTTGGCTTATCCGACGAGCATCTCCGGCAGAGACGTCGTTCGGCCGGCGGGAGTCGCCGCCGCCGCGAGCGCGGCCGTAGCCATATCCCCAGCGCGGGCCGCGGCCTCAGACGTGCCGGCCAGCCGCAGGATCCGTTCCGCCACACAACGCAAGTCCTCGATTGGAGTGGAGGTTCCGCCCGTCACTCCCACAACCGTCGCGCCGGCAAAGACGGCCGGGTCCGTCAAGTCTTCCTCAGACTCGATCTGGATCGCTCGGGTGCCGACGATCTCGCACAACCGGGTCAGTTCCTTCGTGTTGGCGCTGGACCGCCCGCCGACGACGACCATCAGGTCGACCTCTCGGGCCGCGTCCACCGTGTCTTCCTGCCGTCGGATCGTGACCGGGCAGACGGTATTGACGATCTTGAGTTCGTGGCACCGGCCCACCATGAACGCGGCGAGCTTCTCGAACTTCCACGGCGGCTGGGTGCTCTGGCTGAGCAGAGCCATCTTCTTGCGCCGCGGGATCGTCTCCCAGTCCGCTACCTCGTCAACCACGATCGTATCCGGCGCGAAGCCCAGCAGACCCACGACCTCGGGGTGGAGCGGCGTCCCCAGCAGAACGATTGTGTAGCCCTCGTCCACGAGCCGCTTGATCTCGCGCTGCTCCTGGATCACCCAGGTGCAGGTGCCGTCGATGACGTCCAGGCCACGCTCGCCGGCTCGGGCGAGAACCTCCGGCCGCACGCCGTGGGCTCGGATCACCACCGCCGCCCCCGAGATCACCTCGTCCAGCGTGTCCACGGTCTCGATCCCCTGCGACTGGAGCTGGGCGATGACGCCTTCGTTGTGGACGACCTGACCGAGCGTAGTCGTCCGCTTGCCGGCAGCAGCGGACTCCTTAGCTTTGTCGATCGCCTCGCGCACTCCGTAGCAGAACCCCGTGCGCCGCGCGATCCGGACCGCTCGAACGTTACCCATTGCGCTTGAGTATCCCATGACGCGCTCCCGTGCCGCCCAGAAGCGAGCCGCTGACGCACCCGACAGGCCTACGAATCATTTGACCGAATCCGCGTAGACACCGCGTTGCTCCGGTGGAAGCAGCGCCGCGATGTGGCCCATCAGCTCAACCGTGGCCAGGCGCAGGGATTCGTGGCGATCTCCGCCCTTCGGGATCGAGAGCCTGAACGTCTCCCCTACCCTGACAGTCATTCGCCGGCCCAACCGCGGCAGCCGCGCCCCCTTGGCCCAAAAGCGCTGCGAGCCGATGATTGCGATCGGAAGGATCGGCGCGCCGCTGCGGACGGCCAGGACGCCGGCGCCTTCCTTAGCCTCCTGCATAGCTCCGCTCGGCGAGCGCGTGCCCTCGGGGAAGATCGTGAGGATGCCCCCACCATCGAGAACTGACTTGGCCAGTTTGAAGGCTTCCAGATCGCCGGAGCCGCGACGGACGCCGAAGACTCCGTTCTGGCGCATTCCCCAACCGAAAAGCGGCCAGCGGAGAGCCTCCGCCTTGCCCAACCAGCCCATCGGTCGACCCAGCGCGGGTACGACATAGGCCAGCAGCAGCATCCCGTCCGCGTTGGAGCAGTGGTTGCAGATGATCAGAACAGGACCGGATTGCGGGATGTTCTCAAGCCCCTCTACGGTTACGCGGGTCGTGCAGGCGGCCGCGACACGGAGAATTGCCCCGGTTGCACGCGGAAAGAACGGCAGGTTCCTACCGCCCACTGCCTTCTCCTCCAGCCTGAGCCTTCGTCGCCCTGCCGGCGGCCTTCCGGATCGCGTCGACGACGGTCCCGACCGTCTCCTCGAAGCTTTTGCCGTCGGTGTGGACGATGAACGCGCCAGGAGCGGTCCGAAGCGGGGCGATCTCGCGGTTGGTATCGATGGCGTCGCGACGCCGAAGGTCGGCCAGGATCTGATCCCCCTCTGCCGCGTCGGTCGTCTTGCGTTGCACCGCCCTGCGCCTGGCGCGCTCCTCGGCCGAGGCATCCAGGAATATCTTGACCGGCGCGTCCGGCAGGATTGTGGTCCCGATATCGCGGCCGGCCATGATGATGCCGCCACGGGCGGCGATATCCCGCTGGCGTGTAACGAGGGCCGAACGCAACTCCGGAACCCTAGCGTAGTCTGAAACGGCCCGATCCACGCCTGCCTCACAAACCTCGGTCGTGACGTCCCGGCCACCGGCGTGAACGTGGCGCAGTCGCCCACGTCCGTCGGCCACGAGCCGCACCTCGGCGACGAGCGGCACGAGCGCCGCCACATCCGTAGGTGCGACGCGGCGCTCAAGCGCCAGCCACGTCACGGCCCGATACAGCAGGCCCGTGTCGCAGAAGCGGTAGCCGAGTCGCCGGGCGGCTTCGGCGCCGACGGTGCTCTTGCCACTCGAGCCGGGTCCGTCAAGCGCCACGACAAGCCCACCCGAATAGACTGACGAGTGAGCGGGGTCGGGGTCGGTAGTCACGCCTTGCAGGATACCGTGGCCGGCCCGAGGCAGGCGCTACCGCTCGCGGAGGGCGCCGAGTGCGGGCTACTCCTCCGCCGCGTCGATGTGGGCGCATGCCGCCAGCTTGCGAACCTCGTACATCTTCAGCCGGCGCGCCTCACCGGACCGCAGATCGATAAGCTTGAAGCTGCCCACCCGCACCCGAACGAGTCGGCTGACCGGCTGCTCGATCGTTTCGAACATCCGCCTAATCTGCCGCTTCCAGCCCTGGGTCAGAACGACCCGATACCAGCGCAGCGCTCGATGAGGCGGCTGAAGCAGAACCTCCAACTTGCGGACCTCGGCCGGCGTCACGTCTTCCAAACGCGCAACTCGAGCTAGGCCTTCCTCCAGCTCAATCCCCGTCTGGAGGGCGGCCTTCTGCGCCTTCGTGATCGCGTGTTCGAGTCCGACCACATACTCGCGCTCAACTTCGTAGCGGGGATGGAGCAGCAAATCCGCCCATGTCCCGTCGTCGGTGAGGAGCAGCAGGCCTTCCGACATCTCGTCCAGTCGTCCGACCGGGTAGACACGCGCCGACCTCGCCTCAGGAGGCAACACGTCCAGGACGGTGCGGAAAGCGTGACGGTCGCGCACGGTCGAGACCACGCCGGCGGGCTTGTTCAAGGCCCAATACGAATGTGCACGAGGCGCCTCCGGCAGCAGACGACCGTCGAAGCTGATGATCTCGACCTCTGGATCGACCTTCTCGCCGATGACTGCCGGGCGCCCATCGACGGTCACTCGGCCGGCCCGAATCAGCTCTTCCGCGCCACGCCTTGAAGCGACGCCGGACGAGGCGATGACCTTCTGGAGTCGCTCGCGCGTCACGCGGACTCGCCCGCAAGCCCGAGCCCGTCCTGTTCGGCTGCCCCGACCTCATCGGCAGCCGTGGAGAAGATCCGCTCCGCAATCTCCGGCTCGAGCGGCGGCAGCTGGTCCAGGCTCGTCAGGCCGAATCGTTCCAGAAAATCGAAGCCGGTCCCGAAGAGAGTCGGGCGGCCGGGTGCCTCCGAGCGGCCCAGCTCGGCGATCAGGCGACGGTGCATGAGCGTGCGGAGGGTGTAGTCGGAGTCGACGCCGCGGATCCGCTCGATCGTGGCCCGCGTGCACGGCTGACGGTAGGCCACGATCGCCAGCGTCTCGAGCGAGGCCGTGGAGAGGCGCGGCGCGTCCGCGCCGACATAGCGCGCAATCAACCGGCCGGCTTCAGGGGCAGTCGCCAACTCAACGTGCTCGCCCAACTCCACCAGTCGAATGCCACGCTCGCCAAGGGTCACGTGGAGGTCGCCGATGCAAGCGTCCACGGTCTCGAGGTCGACGCCGGCCAGCTGCGCGATCTCGCTCCGGCTCAACGGTCGCTCCGCCACGAACAGCAGGGCCTCGAGCTGAATCTCGGTCAGCTCGCCGGGCCGAGTGTCAAGGGCCGCCGGAGCCTCGTCCGGAGAAGCCTCGTCCGCAGACGAGCCGTCCGCGGTCCCGGCTTCGGTTCCGGCCCTGCCTTCGGGCAAGAACGTCTCGTCGGTCTCGGAGCTCATGCGAACGAACCCAGGCTCTCGTCTATCTCGGTCTCGCTTTCTTCGGTGGTCTGGCTGAGGCGCCGGGCGATAATCGGTCCCCATGGCCTTTCCTGCTCGAGAGTGATCTCTCGGCGCTTGGAAAGCTCCAGCATCGCCAGAAAGGTTACGGCCACGACGACACGATCATGCACGCCTTCAAGCAATTCCTGCAGGACAAAGGTGTCAGCGTTGACCAAGGCCTCCCGTATGACGGCCGCACGCTCCGCCAGGGTGATCGTCCGGGTCATGATCTCCGCCGGCTGCGGCGTCTCGGGAACAATCCGCCAGAGCCGGCCCAGCGCCCGAGTCAGGACGCCGACGGGCAGTGGCGGACGCTCCGGCGGTCGCGCTCCGGCTCGCCCGGCACTCGCCGCAACATCGGCATCGCGGCGGAAGAGGCGATGCACGTCGAGCCGCTCGCCGAGCGCCGTGCCCGCGTCGCGCAAGCGCTTGTACTCGATCAACCGCGCTCTGAGCTCAGCCTCCGGATCAAGCTCGTCGTCCAGTGGCACGGCCGCGAGCGTGGGCGGACGGGGCAGGATTGCCCGGCTCTTGATGAGGATCAGCTGCGCCGCTACCGCCACGAAGGCAGACACGTTGCCAAGTCTGTCGCCCTCGAGCGTGGCCAGGGCATCCAGATACGCCGCTGCCAGTCCGCCCAATGGCACGCTCAGGACGTCCAGCTGGCGAGCCTCGATCACCGCCAGCAGGAGGGCGAGCGGCCCATCGAACGCGTCAAGCTTGACGTGAGTCGTGCTCTCTACCAGACCCTCCGCGAAGGCCACCTCCGGCGCTGATCCAGGGCGCGGCATCAGGACGATCCGGCCTGTGACCTCGCGGATCGCGATCGGGGCCATCAACTGGCCTCGTCGGCGGCGAGAAGGAGCCGTCCGGTGTCGTCCGTGGGAGCTTCCTCGGTGCGGATCAACTCGACCGTACGGGCACTGCAGCCGGACTCACGGGCCAGGTCCGCAGATCGTGCGGCATGGTCTCGCAACCGGCCCAAGCCCGTACGAAAGGTGGGCACGTGGCTGCTCAGACTCCAGACCAGCTCGCCATAGCGTTGGCCCAGAGACCAAGCCACGCGATGGACGAGACGGACACGAGGCCCTTTCCCGGAGTCGTGGAGCAAACCAGCCATCAGCAGGTCGGCGTCTTCCACGCCCTCTGCACGCAGATATGCGACCACGTTCAGCCCGTGCCGTCGGTCGGCCACGTGCATCCAATCGAAGAGTCGGAGCTGCCGCGGCGACAGCCAGCCAGCCAGCTCCTCACGCTCGGCCGCGGAAACCGTGGCATGCGAGTACGCCCACGTTCGGCGGATCCTGGCCGTCCACCATTGTCCTGCCACTGCCTTCAACTCGCCAGTAAGGGCACGCCCGCGAGAAAGTTCACGATCGGAACCAGCACCGGCACGATGATCCGCCCTGCCAGTAATACGACTACGAGCAGCAACATCAGACCGTACTGATTCATGAAAGTGCGAGCGGATTGGGTCGTTCGCGGGTCGAGCAGATCGAACAACACGTGCGAACCGTCGAGGGGCGGGATCGGCAGCAGGTTGAACAACATGAGGATGACGTTGATCTCAATTCCGACAAAGAAGACGAGCGCCAGCATGTTCGACGCTGAGGTGTTGTCCGGATAGATCCCATTCGAGAACAGGATGCGGAATCCTACGGCGAAGACCACCGCCAGAACAAGGTTCGACAACGGACCCGCCACCGCCACCATGGTGTCGGCATAGCGGCCCCTAAAATTATACGGGTTGACCGGCGTCGGCTTGGCCCAGCCGAAACCGACCGGCGAGCCTGAGATTGCCCCGATCATCACGCTCACGATCAGCAGCGTCCCGCCGACGGGGTCGAAGTGCCTGATCGGATCGAGGCTGACACGCCCGAGGAGTTTGGCCGTGCCGTCGCCCAGCTTCCATGCAACAAAGGCATGTGCGCACTCATGAACGGGACCCGACACGAGCACGAACATGGCGATGAAGATGACCGCCTGAGAAAGATCCTGTGACGTCAACCCGCGACCTCGCTTCGTCCGACGCTGGTGGCGCGTAGGGGCGCCACCAGATCGGCGTTGATCCTACAGGCGGCCGAGAAGTTCGGCCTTCTTGGCTTCGTACTCGGCCGGGGCAATGGCGCCCTTGTCGCGCAGGTCGGCCAGCTTGGCTAGGGTCCCCGTCACGTCATCGGCATTGCCGGAACGCGCGGCGGGCGCAGCCGGCGCGGCGGCCGGCGCAGCCGTCGCAGTGCGAGGCGTCGCCGCGGACCCGCGATAGCCGTCCTCGAGCTGGTTCTTGGCGTTGAGCATAGCCTTCTTAAAGTCCACCGCGTGGGCCAGCATCGTGTAGCGATCGATCCCCTCTTCGTTGGCGGTGAGAATCTCGAGATCGCCGTAGCGGAGGATCCGAGCAAGAAGACCTTGCTTGAGGACCGCGTCATTGATCTTGTCGAGCGAACTGTCGCCGCTCTTCTTGTCGAGGAGGCCCTCGATCTTGAGAACGCGGCGAGTCGTGATGATGTACTCCTGAGCCCGCCAGGTGAAGAAGATGATGCCTATCCAAACAAGCCCCACGAGCAGCACGATCGCCGAGATCGCGAGCCATGCGGTCGACACGGTGCCCGTCGGACTTACCTTGAGTTCGGCGAAGAACAGGACGAGGCTCACCAGAACCAATACGAACGGCTTCAGGCTGTTCGAGATCGGCGCCAGCCAGTGCTGACGCCCTCTGTAGAGGATCTGTTCGTCTACGGCCAACATCGATTCCGCGTAGCTCATCCTCGTCTCCTTCGGCACCCGTCCACCATCGGGCACATCCGCTTTGTTAGGCCCGTGGGTGGGCACGAGCATAAACGTCTTTGATCCGTTCGCCAGTCAGATGCGTGTATAGCTGTGTCGTGCTGATGCTCGCATGTCCGAGCAGCTCCTGAACGATGCGCAGGTCGGCTCCTCCTTCCAGCAAGTGCGTCGCGAAGGAATGGCGGAGGGTATGGGGACTGATCCCGTTCTTGAGACCCGCAGCCCGGGCCGCATCCACCAGCATCTCCCAGGCTCGGCGCCTGTCCAGGCGCACTCCTCGAACGGACAGGAACAGCGGCCCGCCGTGACCGCCGTTCTCGCCATGACCGTGTCCTTGGGCCAGGAGGGTTGGCCGAGCCTCGGCTACGTAGCGGCGCAACCAGGCTACCGCCACCTCACCCACGGGGACCTGCCTCTCACGATCGCCCTTGCCTACGACCCGGACGAGCCCACCCTCCAGATCGATGTGGTCGCGGTCAAGACCCACGGCCTCCGAGATCCGAAGTCCGGAGGCGTACAGCAGCTCCAAGAGCGCCCGATCTCGAATCTCGCACAGTGACTCGTCCCCTCGAGCTACAAGCAGGAGTTCGACCTCCTGCACCGTCAAAACCTCCGGCAGCAGGCGAGGCTGCCGCGGCAGGTCGAACCGGGAAGCCAGGTCCGTTTGGATGACGCCTTCGGCGAAGCAGAATCGATAGAAACCACGGAGCGACGCGGCGTGGCGCCTCAGCGTGGTGGGCCGAAGGGCGGTCCTGCGGCCACGTCCCGGCGAACCGAGCATGCTCAGATACTTGACCGGCGTCTCAGCCGAGATGTCCCACGCGGAAGAGGCCCCCCGACTCGCGGCGAAGTCGAGCAGGTCGGCGCGGTAGGCGCTCAGCGTTGCGTCGGACAGGCCACGCTCGACGCGCAGGTAGGTCAGGAAGTCCTCTATCGCAGTCGCGAGGCGGTCCGGCGCTTGCGACGGCGCTTCCGACGGTGTCTTCGTCGCGTCGCCGGCCACGTCAGCGACTCCCTGCGGTCTGCCGCCACGACTCGGCCCGATCCAGCAGCTCCTCTGCGCTGGCCCGTGCCGCGGCCCCGCCCTCCGCCCCGGCGAGCATCTGCGCCAGCTCGACAACACGATCATCGCCTTCCACTCGCCGTACCACCGTCACGGTCCGGCCGTCCCGGACCTGCTTCTCGATACGGAACTGGGCGTCTGCATATGCAGCGATCTGACCAAGGTGAGTGACGCACAGAACCTGGTGCGTCCGAGCCAGTTCCCAGAGGGAGCGGCCCACAGGCTCGGCGCTGCGGCCACCAATGCCCGTGTCGATCTCGTCGAAAACCAGGGTGGGCGTGTGGTCTGCTTCGGCCAGGATCTGCTTGATTGCCAGAGCCACACGCGACAGCTCACCGCCCGAGGCGATGCGGGCCAGCGGACGCGCCGGCTCACCGGGGTTCGGGGCAATCAGGAAGGCCACCGCGTCCACGCCGCGACCGTCGAAGGCGACGCGCTGCCCATCGATTTCCACGGCCGGCTCGGCCGACCCGGCTGTGCGGCGTGAGACCGCCACCTGGAATGTGGTCTGGCGGAAGCCCAACCCTTCGAGGGCGGCCTCAACGGCTTCTGCGAGTCGGCCGGCGGCACGGGCACGGCCGCCCGACAGGGCATCCGCGGCCACAGCCACAGCCACAAGGAGGCGCGCCGCCTCAACCTGACGAATCTCGCGCGAGGCATCGAGGGCGCGCAACCGATCTGCCTCGGCAGCGGCCTGCTCGCCGTAGGCAATCACCATCGCCTCGTCCTCGCCGTACTTGCGTTCTAGCGAGAAGATCGCCGAAAGGCGCTCCTCCATCGCGGCGATCGCCGTCAGATCGTGCTCCACGCTCTCGGCCAGGTCCCGCGCGTCGGAGGCGGCGTCCTCAAGTTCGGCCGCCAGCCCCAGCAGCCGCTCGGCTATCGGCCCGTAG
>CABEBU010000173.1_pt1 | contig 13863 bp, 13 predicted proteins | sample 3132691 | NCBI WGS metagenome assembly CABEBU01 (sample SAMEA5534346, study PRJEB31848) | metagenome | biome: tundra; feature: field; material: soil | place: USA | collected 2013-05 | depth 0.45 m | reverse complement strand
GTATTCAGGGATTTCCGGCTCGGCGAAGTCGTCCTCGACCGAGGAGGCCGGAGCCGCGCGCTCCGTTCGCGGGGGCCGACCGGCCATGCCGATCTGCGAGTCCCACACCGATCCGAACTGGTTCGGTCGCACAGGTCGCGGCGCAGACGCTTCGCCTTCGCCGACCTCGCCAGCAGGAGCCTCGCCGGCAGGAGCCTCGCCGGCTTCGCCGAGCGACTTGCCCGCAGGAGCCTCGCCCGCAGGAGCCTCGCCCGCAGGAGCCTCGCCGGCTTCGCCGAGCGACTCGCCCGATCGGCCGTGGCCTCGTCCGCGACCACCGCGGCGTCGCCGACGGCGACCCGTGGAATCGGCATCCTCGCCGCCCTCGGCGACCTCAATGTCAGCAATTTCGCCCGCAGCTATTTCGCTCGCGGCGGTCTCGCCCGCACGAGCCTGATCGGCGAGCTCTTCGCCCGCAGCTTCACCGGAGTCGGTGGCTCGGGAGAGCTTCTCGCCGGGGAGAGCCACGAGCCGACCACCCGATCGAGGTGCCGGCCGGCTGGCCAGAACGCGACCCGCGGGTCGCTCGGCACGAGGCGCGGCCACAACCGCTTCCTCGACCGCGTCGATCCGTCCGGTACGGCCTCTGCCGCGTCCGCCACGGCCTCTGCCGCCGCGACCCTCGGTCAGCTTGTCCGGGACCTCCGTCATCGAGAGGTCTTCGTCGTCACCGGCCACCCGGCGTCCGGAGCGCGAGGAGTCGTGGTCCACTCGGGCCACTTGCGTGATGTCGTAGAAGGCGTCGGCCACCTCGATCAGATCGGAGCTCGTATTGCCCCGGAAACTGATGACCTCGACGCGGACTCCCATTTCTTGTACCGCACGGATAGCCGGCGCAAAGTCGCCGTCGCCACTGACGACGATCGCGACGTCCAAATTTCGGGCTGTTTTCATCATGTCGACGACAAGCTCGATGTCGAGATTCGCCTTTACCTTGCCGTCGCCATACTTGCGAATGTCCTTGCTCACGACTTTGTAGCCGTGACGGGCAAGGAATGAATGGAAGTTGCGCTGGTTCTCGTTCTCGGGATCGAGACCTGTGTAGGCATAGGCCCGCACGAAGTCTCGCCCGGCAACAGCCGCCTTCAGCAGCGTCACGTAGTCGATGTCCGCGCCCGCTGCCTTGGCCGCATAGAAGATGTTCGCCACGTCTACGAAGACGGCGACGTTTTTGCTCACGAATGAACTCCTTGGTTCGTTATCCCCAGGTGCCGGCGCTCTCTAGAGCCAGTCGCAACTGGCTCCGGGTCGGCTGCCCGGTATATTCAGCGGTTGATCGGCGCCCTTACGCCGACCGCCGTCCGGTAGGTAGTGGTGGCTGCCTTCGTGAAGCCATGACTCTGCCAGTTCGACAGGTAGTCGGACTCTGGCGTCAATGTGACCTCGACCGATGTGCAGCCCTTTCTGCGTGCCGAGAGCAGCAGTTCTTCGATGAGCAAGTCGGCAACTCTGTCCGTGTCTTGGCCATCCACGATGACCAGCAAGTCAACCGTGCCAACGAACCCGCCGACCCGAACTGATGGCCGCAGTCCAAGGACTGCACCACCAGCCAGCTGGCGGCCCGCTTCAACGAGCGCGACGCTCGCAGTCGGAAGGTATACGAGCTGGCGCATCAGGCCGATCGCGTCGATTGGTGAGTCGCCGCCAGGCACAACCCCTTTGTCCGCGCAGAGCGCGTACAACCGATCAATGTCGGTAATTCGGGCCTGTCTAGCCAGGTACTCCACTCGACCAGGAACCTCAAGACGAGGGCGATCACACTGCCACGACAGCCATAGTTGACCGTTGTTGCTTGCTCAGTGCCGGTGCTCTCGGGGTGGCGAGCGGCTTTCCCGCTCGAACAGCCACGCCTCGGTAGGTTGGCGACCGTGCACATGCATCTGGATCGCCTGTGCTAACTATACGCCAAGGAAACCATTATCAGGAAGTGGTCCCGTTTTGATCGCCGTCTGCCGGCCCGAGCGCGCGCCAGGCTAACCTGGCGTTCCGGCAGCCCGGCGAGCTAATACAGGCGGCGGCGGCGCTCCTCGAAGACTTCGAATACACCACGAGCCAGCAAGACCAAACCCACGGCAGCCAGCCAGAAGCCCCAACCGCGCGTAGGCGGCCACGGCACCAGCAATAGCTGGGCCAGGAGGACCACTCGCCACACGTACGCGAAGATCGCCAGGGCCAGCAGCCCAAGGTAGACCACGGGGTGATCTATGGGAATTGGCTTCTCGGACGCGAAGGGCACCGTCACCAGCAGCAGGCAGGCGACCGCGACCAGGAACATCAGGAAGGTCCGGCCGTCGGAGATGCCGACACCGCTCTGGGTGGAAAGCTCGCCCACGCCGCCGCCGATCTGCCACCAGGGCAGCAGCGAAGAGCCGACTATGACGATCGCACCGATCGCCACGACCCAGCGCCCTCTTGTAGCTGTTGCGTAGTGCATGCGGCCCCTTTAGGACTCGTAGGCCTCGGGACGGAGAACGCCCACGAAGCGGAGGTTCCGGTAGACCTCGCCGAAGTCGAGACCATACCCCACCACGAAGGCGTCCGGAATCTCGAAGCCAACATAGTCGATCGGGATGTCGACCAATCGGCGGGCGGGCTTGTCCAGGAGCGAGCAGACCTTTATCGAGCGCGGGTTCTTGCCCTTGAGGTAGCGGAGCAGGTAGTTGAGCGTGAGGCCTGTATCGATGATGTCCTCGACGAGCAGGACATCTCGTCCCTCGATTGGCGCACTCAGGTCCTTGAGGATCCGGACCAGTCCGGACGATTCCGTGGCGGTGCCACCGTAGCTCGAGACCTCCATGAGATCTATCCGCAGCGGCAGGCTGATTCGGCGCATCAGGTCCGCCATGAAGGGCAAAGAGCCCTTCAGCACGCTGACCAGGGTCAGTTCGCTGCCAGAGTAGTCAGCGCTGATCCTCTGCCCAAGCTCGGTCACTTTGCTCTCGATTTGTTCCTCGGTCAGCAGCACCTCGGCGATGTCCGCGAGGAGGTCCCGGGTGACTTTCATCGCTACCTCTTAGGTCACGTGACGGCGGCCGTCACTGGGTGACGTCGGCTGTCACTGGGTGACGTCGGCTGTCACTCACGGGACAGCTGGATGAGCGGCGGCTGCGGCGGCCCTGCGTCCGGCGCGACGACGCGAGGCGCGAGAGCGGCGCACAGGATTGGGTTGCGACCCGCCGCCGCCGTGTGCTGCGGCTTCGAGTCCGGCCGGGCCAGCATCCCAAGCCATCGAATCGTCGACGTCCGACTGCTCCTGGTGAGGCACTACCTGTCCAAGCGTTCCGCTCAACCCCGACAAAAGGGCGGAGCGGCCGTACTTGAGCATCAAGGCCCTGAAGTCGCGGGCATAAAAGAGCTTGATCCGGAGGCCCGGATACAGTTCGCGAAGGCGCCTTACCTTCCGGTTCTTCTTGCGGACCAGGCGCTGCTGGAGCGTCGTCAGTTCGATGAAGAGCCCCAGATCCGGCAGGAAAAAGTCCGGGGCGAAGCTTTCCAGCACGTTGCCGTCGAGATCCCACAGGATCGGGAAGACCTGCGGCTCATACTCCCAGACCACCTGGTAGAAGTCGAGAATGCGGGCGAATTCGGCCTCGCTGGCGTGGGCGAAGTTCTGGGACGGCAGCGGACCGCGAGCCAGGCGAACCTGGCTTCTGGCCAATTCCTCGTCGGTCATTCCGCCCGGCTCGTGCTCAACTGCTCTCGCGGATCCACCCTCCAAGTCTATCCGCTCGACGGATTCAAGGACGCCCCACGCGGCGCGGAAATAGGCGGTTTCGCCGGCCGGACCCAAGTCCAATGTTGCCCGACATACTCCCCGGGGGTATCATCGCCGGTAGCCGTCGGTTTGGAGAGACTCGGGCTCGGCCCGGATGTCGGCGCAGAGTGAGGTCGAGTTGGCAGGACAGGAAGAAGCCCCGGGATTGAGCACGGAGGACTCCCCGAGCCGTCTCGCTGAGGCCATGCGCGACTTGACGGAGAGTCACGAGCTTGGCTCGACTTTCCGGCACTCCTACTCACGAGATCAGGCCATCCTCATTCGGCGACTGCGCCGCATCGCGGGCCAGGTCCGTGGGATCGAGCGCATGATTGAGCGCCGAGAATACTGCATCGACATCCTCCAACAGACGGCGGCTCTGCGGGCTGCGGTAGACTCCGTCGCTCTCCTCATCCTCGAAGACCACGTCCAGGGCTGTGTCCGGCACGCGGCCGAGGAGGGCGACTCCGATCGTTATGTCGAGGAAATCCTGGATGTTGTCCGCCGGACCCTCGGAAAGCCGGTTCGACCTCGGGCGTGAGCGCTGAGCGTTTGAGTCGGTCGCGCGATCGGAAGGCGCCGACAAGTGGTGACTTCATCCACATCCGGGGTTCTGCATAGGAGGTTATCCACTTTTGTGGACGACTCGCCCTATTTGGTGGAAAACCTCGTTGACGCCGTAAGGGCCGACGCCTACTGTCCGACATCCGCACCACTGCTGCGGACCGTCGCACGGGTAACTGCGTTAGCGAGGGGCCTGGGGAAACCCGGCCGAAGACTGGACCGACGCGGGAAGACCGAGGTACGCCGGGTGCGAGCTAAGCCAACGCCGGGAGCGGCGCGACTGTGAGGACGGCGAGTCCACAGGGGACCCGACCTCAGGATCGCGAATCGCTCCCGACGTGCGTTAACGGCCTGGATCCGCTGCCCGAGGGCTACTGGAAGGCAATCCGCGCGGGATTGCCCGCGATCCGCGCCGGGCTCCCCGCCATCTCCGGCGGCTCGGGCACGGGCACGGGCTCGGGCACGGGCACGGGCACGGGCACGGGCACTGGCGACGATCCCGCCGTCTCCGAGGCTCAGCTGCAGGCAATCAGCGACCACGTCCGGTTGCTCATGGCCTGGAACGGGGCGATCAATCTGAGTGGGATTCGCGCCCCGGAGTTGATCGCGCGAGACCAGGTCCTGGACAGCCTGACTGCCCTTCCTCTGCTGCGCCGAGCCGGCGTGGAAGAATTCTTGGACATCGGCAGCGGTGGAGGCTTCCCGGGACTGCCCCTCGCCGTGGCCCTTCCGGCGCGCCGGGCCCTGCTCGTGGAGTCGGTCGGCAAGAAGGCCCGGTTCCTGGCCACAGCCGTGGAGGCGACGGGGCTCGGCGATCGCGTGGCCGTCGCCGCAACTCGCGCCGAGACCCTCGCGGCCGACCCGCGCCAGCGCGGCCACTGGCAAGTGGTTGTGGCGCGAGCGGTGGCAGACATGACCGACCTGGCCGAATTGGCCCTGCCGCTGCTCCAAATCGGGGGCCTCCTGGTAGCCTGGAAGCGGCAGCCCATCAACGATGAGCTAGCCCGGGCGGACAGCGCCATCCACCAGCTGCGCGGCCGCCTGATACGCCTGCAGCCGGTGGTCGTACCCGGCCTGGAGGATCACGTTCTGGTGGTCGTTGAGAAGGTCGCCGAGACCCCACGAGAGTTCCCGCGCGACCCCGCCGCGCGCCACAGCCGCCCGCTGTAGAGGCGGTTGCGGATGCGCATCGCGGTCCTATCGGACATCCACTCCAATCTCGTGGCCCTGGACGCGGTGTTGGGCTCCCTCGGGACCGTCGACGCTGTGTGGCACCTCGGCGACATGGTCGGCTACGGCCCCGAGCCCGACGGCGTGGTGGAGCGCCTGCGTGCTGTCGGGGCCATCGGCGTGAAGGGCAACCACGACGACGCCTCTTGCGGGGGCGAGTCGATCGAGCGATTCACTCCCGACGCCCGCGTCGCCGCCGAGTGGACCCGATCCCACATGAGCGAAGAGACGCGCGCCTACCTGATCGGCTTGCCGGAGCGGCTGGAGCCCCAGAGAGGCGACTTCACGCTCGTCCACGGGAGCCCGCGGGAGCCACTCTTCGAGTACCTCGACAATGCAGCAGCGGCCCGCGACAACCTGGCCACCCTCACGACGACCTACTGCCTGGTCGGCCACACCCACGTGCCGCTGATCATTCGCGAGGAAGACGGCCTCATGCGGGCCCGGCTCGTTGAGCCGGCGGGTCTCGTCGGCTTGGACGAACGCCGCGCCTTCCTCAATCCGGGCAGCGTCGGCCAGCCCCGCGATGGCAATCCCGCCGCCAGCTACTTGCTGATCGATACCGAGGCAATTGCGGTCACGTGGCAGCGGGTCGCCTACAACATCAAGACCACGCAGACAGCGATTCTGGCGGCCGGCCTCCCGCCCCGGCTGGCGCGACGCCTTGGCTCCGGGCTATGATCCATTGGTCGCGGCCGAGTCTGCCGCTGGCCCAGGACGCGGGCCCCTACGGGCGGCTCTACTCTGGAGTGATCGGTGCAGACGGGTCGAAAGGCCTCATCAAGGTCGCCTCGCCAGCCTCGGACTGGGCCCCGCCGACCGTGAGAATTGGGCCCCTGGTACCTCATCGGGGCATGGGCCGTCGTGCTAGCCTTCTAAGCTTGCGCGAGGCGCACCACGTCTCGGCAGAGCGTGGCAGGCAACGGGGGTGACGACCGCTGGCCACCCGCCGATGCGATGCTCGCTCTCGCTCAACCACCACAGAGGCATAAGCGCTCGATGACACCTCCACGCCCTCCGCTCAAAGGCCGCAAGCTCGGCGACCGGCGCATGGTGGTCAATCGGCCGCACTCCGCCTTCTTCCGCTACGCCGGCCCCGGTGTGATGGTGGCCAAAGCCGCTGCCAGCGCGCCCACGACCGCAGTCGGTCGGCGCCTGGCTCGCGTTCGAGCATTCGTCTTTGGCAAGCCGCTTTCGAGCGCCCAGGAGATCGAGGAGAGGCTTTCGAAGAAGCTGGCGCTGCCGATCTTCAGTTCCGACGCGATCTCGTCATCCGCGTACGCGACGGACGAAATCCTGCGCGTCCTGGTCCTCGCCGGGCTGGCCTGGATGACCTGGTCGATCTGGGTCGCGGCCGCGATCGCCCTGATGCTGACTATCGTTGCCTTCAGCTATCGCCAGGTCTGCCGTGGCTATCCGAACGGCGGCGGCGCATACGTCGTCGCCCGAGAGAACCTCGGCGCCAACTTCGGCCTGATTGCCGCGGCGGCGCTGATGGTGGACTACGTCATGACGGTCGCGGTCTCGAGCGCCTCGGCCCTGGCCAACCTGGGCAGCGCCTTCCCGTCCATCAATCCCTTCCGGGTCGAGATCTGCGCGATCGTCATCATCCTCGTCACCGCGGCCAATCTGCGAGGCATCCGCGAGTCCGGCAACATCTTTGCCCTGCCCACCTACTTGTTCGTGGGCATGGCCCTTCTGGCGATCGGCGTCGGCATAGTGAACACGGCCACGGGCTCGGCGCACCTCCTCGCCCCTCCGGCGCTCGCCGAGTCGGCCGGCACTCAGGCGTTCACCGTGCTCCTGCTGCTCAAGGCTTTCGCAGGCGGCTCGGTGGCCCTGACCGGCGTGGAGGCCATAGCCAACGGCGTGCCGGCGTTCAAGCCGCCGGAAGCCAAGAACGCCGCCAACACGCTGATCATCATGGCCTGCCTCCTGGGCGTGATCTTCATCGGTCTCACGTTCGTCGGCCTGCAGTACGGCGTCCGGGCCACCGTCACCCCGGGCCCCACGATCCTGGGCCAGATCGGCGGCGCCGTATTCGGCAACGGAGTCCTGTTTCTCATGCTGCAAGTCAGCGCGGCCCTGATCCTCTTCCTGGCCTGCAACACCAGTTTCAACGCCTTCCCACGCCTGGCCGCAATCCTCGCCAAGGATGACTACATGCCGCGTCAGTTTGCCTTCCGGGGCGACCGGCTGGCTTTCTCATGGGGCATCGTCATCCTGGCCGCGGTCTCCATCGTCATGCTCTATGCCTTCAACGCGTCGGTGGACGCGTTGATCCCGCTCTACTCGGTCGGCGTGTTCATCTGCTTCACGTTGTCGCAAGCGGGCATGGTCATTCACTGGGGCAAGGAGCGAAGCTCCGGCTGGGCGTGGCGAAGCCTGGTGAACGGCTTCGGCGCCATCCTGACCGGCGTGGTGTTCGTTGTCGTGGCGTACGAGAAGTTCTTCACCGGGGCCTGGATGGTCCTGATCTTCATCCCGTCGCTCATCGCGATGATGATGTTCGTCAAGCACCAGTACGCTGCTTCAGCCCGCTCGCTCGAGATGAAGCCCGGCGCGGCCGTTCCGCAGCCGCACCGCCACAACCGCGTGGTTATCCCAATCTCCGGCGTCAACCGCGCCGTGGTCCAGGCGCTCAACGTGGCCCGGTCCATCACCACAGATATTCGGGCGGTCTATGTCTCGGACGACCCCACTCGCAGCGACGCCGTCCGAGAGACGTGGATGCAGACGGTTCCGGACGTGCCGCTGGTTCTCGTGGAATCGCCCTATCGCGCCCTGATCGCACCCGTGGTGGCCTACCTGGATGTACTGGACCGCTCCTGGCCCGACGAGCGCGAGGCACCGATCACCTTCGTTCTGATCCCCGAGTACGTCGCTCGGAGCTGGTGGGAGCGGATGCTCTACAACCAGGCTGCAAAGCAGCTGCGGGCGGCATTGCTGGGTCGGCCGCACACCGTCGTCATCAACGTGCCGTACCGACGCGAAGAGGCGCGAGCCGGAGCCGCGATCGCCGCCGATCAGCCGCACCCCGCCGGGACGCTCGTGGCAGCAGACGACAGCTCGCCCGCCGATCCCAATCCCGGCGGAGGCAGCTAAGCGCGCGGCGGCTCAATACGCCCGATCGCCAGCCCATGTCGAACAGCTGACTGCGACAGCCAAACGGCCGGAACCCCTTCTCCTCCGTCGGTATCGGTCGGCTGACGTTCGGCCCGTACGTATCTGCGTGCCGGTGGTATCGTTCGGCCTCGTGCGCGGTTGACAGCCGCGACTGGTGATGAGAACGGAGGAACGGTGGCCGAGGCGAATTCACCCGTTTTCCGGCGCGCCGTCATCGCCCTCAACGGTGGCCCTGTCGATAGCACCGTCGTCCGCCTGGCCATCGAAGCCACCCGGTCCCCTCATGCCGAGCTGGTGGCCGTGCATGTGGTGGAACTCGACTGGACGCAGCCCCTCGACGCCGACGTAGCCGAACGGTCCGAAGAGGCGCAACGCGTCCTCGACATGGCCGAGGGAGTCGCCGAGCATCTCCACGCCAAGCTCGAGTCGGTGCTCGTGCAGGCCCGCAACGTTGGCGCCGCCATCGTGGACGAGGCTGAGGCGCGTGAGGCGGACCTGCTGATCCTGGGCTTACCGTACAAAACCCGCTTCGGCGGGGATTTTGCCGTCGGACGAGCCGTCACCTACGCATTGAAGAACGCCCCCTGTGCCGTGTGGGTGGTGCGTGAGCCGATGGGCGAGGAGTCGAAATGAAGGTCGTGATCGTAGGCTGCGGCCGCGTCGGATCGACGCTGGCCGAGAACCTCGACGCGGAGGGGCATGAGGTCATCATCCTAGACGTCCGGACCTCAGCCTTCGATCGCCTTCCAGAGGCGTTCAAGGGCTCCGCGGTGCGCGGCGACGGCACGGACGAAGAGGTCTTGCGACGCGCCGGTGCTGAGGGCGCTGACATCTTCCTCTCGCTGACTGAGGGCGACAACCGCAATGTCATGGCCGCTCAGGTGGCGATCGAGTCGTTCGGTGTCCCACAGGTCATCGCCAAGATCAACGACCCGGTCCGGGCCGCTGCCTACGCAGAACTGGGCATAGTCACGCTTTGCCGGACCAACCTCATGGTGAATTCCGTCGCCGACTATCTGAACCTACCTATGCAGACTGGCCCGGGCATCGAAATCCCAGAGACGCCTGGTGCCGAGCATCCGCATCCATCCGCCGAGGGCATTGAGACCACGGCACTTGCACCGGAGCCCGCCGCAACTCCTCGCTCCAGTCATATCTCACATGGTGAGCCCGGAGACCCCGGCCACAAGGCCGTCACTACGAATGGGACCGAAGCGCCCCGGGCTAAGCGCTCCGGATTCCGGCGCTGGCGCGGCGATCGCGGGTAGGAGGCAGACGTGTTCGTCATCGTCGTAGGCGGCGGCAAGGTCGGATATTTCCTTGCCCGCGAACTAATCGGGTCCGGCCACGAAGTCGCCCTGATGGAGCGGGATCGAGCTCGCGCCGCCCAGATCACCGAAGAGATCGGCTCCATCGTCATCTCACATGACGGCTGCGAGGGCAAATACCTCGGCGAGGCGGGCGCGAACCGGGCAGACATCGTGGCCGCGGTCACGGGCGATGACGAGGACAATCTCGTGATCTGCCAGATGGCTAAGCACCACTTTGACGTGCCGCGGACAATCGCCCGGGTCAACAACCCGAAGAACGAGGGCCTCTTCAAACACCTCGGCGTGGACGAAATCGTCTCGCCGACGCGCATGATCCTGGGCTCGATTGAGGCCGATATTCCGGTCCACGAGCTGCTCCACCTTGCGGTGCTCGGCGGTGGGGAACTGGAACTGGTCGAAGCCCAGCTGAGCGAGGGATCGCCGGCGATCGGTCGTCTGGCCGGCAGTCTTGAGCTGCCGGATGGCTGCTCGGTCTTCGCCATCATCCGCAACGATAGAGCCCTCTCCGTTCGCTCCGATACGGAGCTGCAGCAGGGCGACAAAGTGATCGGCATCGGCCGGACGGAATGCGAGGGCGAGCTTCACCGGATCTTGCTCGGCGAGTCCGAACGCTCGAACTGAGGGTCGCCGACGGCGCTACGGTGGCGCGGCAAGACCCATTCCGGAATCGGGTAGCCCAGTGTCGCGGCCGGGCGGACGGTTCGTTGTGCTCGCCGCCCGGCATGACGCCCTTGCGGGCTGGGTCAGGCGGTGCCTTCTCGCGGACGCGCGACGATCGAGAACCCGTCCGGCAGCCTTTCGGCCAGCGATGCTCGCAGCGCTTCGAGATCCGCTCCGGCTGGCCCAACGACCACGAGTTCGTGGGCCGCCGTGGCCGCGCCCGCTAAGGCTGGTACCTGCGCGCCTTCACCGACCAGGAACACAGCGTCCTGATCGCGCCGTATCCAATAGAGGTGGTAGGCCAGCAACCCGACCGAAACCGCCAGGATGCATAGCGGCATTCGGACGTCCTCACCCAGGCTTGAGCTGGTCAAGCCGACGGCAATGCGCGTCAGCCGGTAGAGGATGAAGCCTAGGGACCCCGCTCCGGCGATGACGGTCCCGCCGGCGACCGCGAGGAGGAACGCCTTTCGAGCGGTAGAGCGCTTCTCGCCGAAAGGATCGATTGCGAGGCGCCGCTGACTGGCAAGCCACGGCCACAGCCATATCGGCGCAGCGACGGCCATCAGCGCTATCGTCCCGACAGCCTGCGATCGCCAGACGTCCGCGGACACGTTCTCGAGGCCGAAACCCGTCACCTTCTGACCGATGGCGGCGATGAACATCGCCAGAGAGGCGCCGAAGACCGCTATGCCGATGAGCGACGTGAAGTAGTCGAGCGGGCGAATTGCCCGAAGCGCCGTGCCGGGCTGAGAGGCCCACTCGCGAGTCGCGCGTCGCCGATGCCACCACCACCCGGCGACGATCGGCAGGGCTGCCAGCAGCGAGAAGAGGATTTCGGCCCACAGCGGCTGACCCGGTTTCGCGTGCCAAAGACCAACGACGAACTGCAGCGCAAGGCCCAGGGCCTGGCTGAGGTACATGAGCGAGTAACCGACGACGGAGGCCACCACCAGCACGAAGTAGGTCAGGCGAACGCGCGAGGCACGCTCGTCTACGCCCTGATCGTCGACGCGGGCGGCAAGTCCAGCGGCGTATCGCCAGTGTGCGAGCCACAGCGCCCCGTACACGACGACCGAAGCCAAGGCGCCGACAAGCGGGAACACCCACCAGGGCGCGCTGGAGGCAGGAGGCGGCGTGAGTCCGCCGTAGTAGTAGTTGGAACTCGTTGGACCCAGGGACTGACCACCAGCCGTGAGAGCCTGACCGGCTGTGACGATAACGGTTCCGACAGCGTAGAGAGCGCCGATCATCAAGCCGACCGCGAGCCCGTAGTGGAAAAGGCGCGACCCCCAGGCCGCCGCGCCCATGATGGTCGGGCCCTGCCGGATGTCACGAGCCCTGATCCAGGCGTGGTATAGGAAGGCCCCGAGGTAGGCGACCAGGCCGGCCAACGCTCCGCTCAGGCTGATCGGGTAGTAGCCGCTCCCGGCGCCCAGCGGCCGGACGATTGCTTCGTGCAGCACGTCAACGCCGGACTGCGCAAGTTGAGAGACGAGGATGAGCAGCAGCAGGCCGAAGTAGACGGCTCGAACGACGGATTGCCGCTCGACTGCCGCGGCCGCTTCGTCGCCGCTGACCATCCGCTCCACGAGCGCCCAGTGAAACAGCCAGAGCGGCAGGCCGACGGCCACCAGGCCGATCGCCAGCGAAAGCAATTCGCGGTTGGCTTGAACGCCCGCGGGCGCCGAATATGGAAGGCTCGAGCCCAGCCCGGCCTGGTCGAACAGCAGGCCCATCAGGATCGTCGCCGCATAGAGCACCAGACCGAGGCCGATGCCAGAGACGGAATAGAGGTACAGCCGTTTCGCGGTAGCCATCTGAGATTCTCCCCTTCCCGACCTACTTGCCGGGGCCAACCTGGCTATCCAGCTTCCAGCCGTCCGATTCTCGGACCATGTCGACCGATGAACTCATCGAGTAAGCGGAGTAGGGCGGGATTACAGAGCCCGAACCCATCTGGTAGCTGACATCCAGGGTCACCCGATCCCCGCTGCCGGATGAGGAATCGATGGAGACGGTCATCCCGCCGACGTTGATGAACCCGGCCGCCGATTGAGCGTCCATTCCGCGATCCTTCAACGGCGCCGAAAGGAGTGAGTTTGCCGTGACCCAGTCACTTCGCTGGGCGGCGTCGACGAAGTTCTGGAAAGCCGCCTGGGGCGTTCCGGCCGCGAAGTTGCTCTGTGCCGGTCCACCGACGACGAGCACGGCCGCGGTCGACGCCACGGTCAGAATTACGACGAAGGCCGCGATGGCGATCAGCGGCTTGACCCAGCCGGGCCTGGAACGGACGGGCGCGGGCCCGATTGGCTTGATTGGCGCCGCTGGCGCCATGGGCGCTTCGGGTGCCGCGGGCGTTACGGGTTCGACGGACGCCACGGGCTCAGTACTCTCAACCACAGGACCCCTCCACAGACTGCTCCGCAGTGCGCGGTTGCATTGCAGCGTAGCGGAGTCGGCCGGCGATCGCGCGTCGGCAATGCGACAGTCGTGGTGTCGTCTCTACGGGGGCGGGGGCGCACGAGCGCGCGGCTTGGCCGAACCGTCGACCGCGAGGCCGATAGGCCTAGGCGCCCCGGGCGGCCCCGCGGACTACGTTGCCCGTGGCGGTGCCGTCGGGCAGCACGTCGCCCAGGGCATCCTCATCGGAATTCGGTAGGCCCAGCCCAAAGGCGATCAGCAGCAGGGCGAAGCCGACCAGCAACGCCAGGCGGTCGAGCTCGAAGGTGACATTCAGCAGGCTCGCGACCACGGGCGAATCAATCGGGCCACTCTCCATGATTGGCCCCATGACGGTCGAGTAGAGGCTCGCGGCGAACAGCACGGTCGAGCCCGCGCCGATGGCGAGCCAGAACCGACGCGGCGCCTCCTGTGCACGCACGGCGGACATTGTGGACCAGGCCAGAGCGCCGAGGGCGAGAAGGCGCAGCGGTTCCAGGCCCTGGGCAAGCACGTCCAACTGGTCTCGTAACGAGATATCGCTGTAGTAGCCAAAGTTGTGCCAGGGCTGTTGCCACTGAATGGCTTGGTTGGCGTCGTAGACGCACAGCCCGGCCGTGACAACGATGGCTACCGCAACCAGCGCCTTGGGCCAAGTTGTCTCGGTCCTTCGCCGCGTGCGCAGTCCAAGCAGGACGAGCGCGGGCGCCGCGATGG
>CABEBU010000172.1_pt1 | contig 13895 bp, 10 predicted proteins | sample 3132691 | NCBI WGS metagenome assembly CABEBU01 (sample SAMEA5534346, study PRJEB31848) | metagenome | biome: tundra; feature: field; material: soil | place: USA | collected 2013-05 | depth 0.45 m | reverse complement strand
GGCGACATAAGTCGCAAGCGCAAGCTTCTCGACAAACAAAAAGAGGGCAAGCAGCGCATGAAGCGCGTTGGATCCGTCGAAATACCGCAGGAGGCGTTCCTGGCGGTTCTTCGCATGGACGACGTATGACAACCGAGGGTATTCGGGTTCTGGTGGCCTGCGGCTTCTTCATGCTTCTGCTGATGCTGCGCCTGGAGGCCGAGCGGTTTGGGGCAGCCGAATTCAGCGAGCCGGGCAAGCGACACGCCGGTTTCTGGACGCGGCTGTCGTGGTATCTCATGGCCGCGCTCTTGCTTGCGGCCCTCTACACGGTTCACCCGGCCCCGCATGACGTCCTTCTCATGCTGGTGGGGCACGGGGCTCAGGCGGTCGAGTTTGGACTTGCTCTGGCCGCGCTCGGCATTGCCCAGGCCGCGGCGTTCGCCTGGTTCCGTTACGGGAACCCGAGGCTGCCGCCGATCTCGGCCTATACGGGTGCGACCCTCAACGTCATCGGCACGGCTATCGTCGACGAGGTCACCTTCCGGGGGGCTTTGCTAGGGACGCTGGTGGCTATCGGCCTGCCCCACGGCGCGGCTATTTTGCTGGCAACTTTGGCGTACCTTCTGGCGACAAGAATGGCCGCGCCCGGACGCCACCCTTACATGGTGCTGCTCTCGCTCGGGATGGGACTGGCCTTCGGTTGGGCCACACTCGCGACCGGCGGAATCGGCGCGGCCATCATTGGCCATGTGGCTACTTCCTTTGCCGTGTTCGTTTTCACCGGCCACGCCGGGCAGGTGCCTCAGGCCGGTCAGGAACCGGAGGATGTGGCGGCCCGGGATCGATTGCCCGAGGGCTGGCAGGATGCGCGCCCGGCGCTCGTCGCAAGGCGCGGCACCAAATCCCGAGGCTTGGCCGATCAGATTGCCCCCTCGGGCTTTGTCGAACGTGAGGAACGCCGGGCCGCAGCGCAACCATCAGGTGGCTTTCTGGTCAAGCTGCGCACGGCCGTCCGTGCCTTGACGGACCCGGCCGAGCACCCAGGCGGCTTTCTGGTCAAGCTGCGCGCGGCCGTCCGTGCCTTGACGGACCTGGCCGAGCACCGCGCTCGCTAGCCCTGGCCCCGTGGGGGCCCGGCGGGTCGCGGGCGCAAACCACTGGACCGCGATTAGGTGTGCTGGCGGCCCGGCCCGGCTAACCTCTGAGGGTGACCAATCCCCGGCCGCCGATCGCGCTCTATGTCCATCTGCCGTTCTGCCTGGCTCGCTGCCCGTACTGTGATTTCGTGGTGTACGCGGGTGCCGACGCGCGTGGTCCGCGAGCTCGCACCGAGCGGCTGTACGAGGCCGTGGGACGCGAGTTGGAGTTGCGAGCCGATGCGCTCGATGCGCAATTCGGCAGGCCTGGGCCGGCCGACGTGGCCGCCCCGGCCGACGTGGCCGCCCCGGCCGACGTGGCCGCCCCGGCCGACGTGGCCGCCCCGGCCGACGTGGCCGCCCAGGCCGACGTGGCCGCCCGGCGCTCACCCCTGCAGACCGTGTACTTCGGGGGCGGCACGCCCTCTCTCGTCCCCGTGAAGTGGCTTGATCGGCTGATCGCGATCGTGCGGGCTCGCTTCGGCGTGGCGCCGGGCGCGGAGGTGACGCTCGAGGCCAACCCCGGCCCCGACGAGCGTGGCGATCTTGCCGCGTTTCGCTGCGCCGGAGTGACGCGCATTTCGTTCGGGGCGCAGAGCCTGGACGCAGGCGAACTGCGGCGCCTGGGCCGGCGCCACTCCCCGAATGACGTGGCCGCGGCTGTGGCGGGGGCGCGGGCGGCGAGCATCGGTTCGGTCAACCTGGACCTGCTGTATGACGTGCCGGGTCAGTCGGTGGCCGCCTGGGAGGCTACGCTGCGGGCCGCACTAGCGCTTGCCCCGGACCACCTCTCCCTCTACGGCCTCACCCTCGACGATCCCGACGCGGAGGGCATAACGGGCCTCGGCGGCGACCACCTGCCAACGCCCCCGGGCGCGCGGCGCTGGCGTGAGCGAGCCCGACTGGACCAGGATGACGATCGCGCGGCGGACCAGTACGGTCTGGCCACGGGTTTGCTCGCAGCCGAGGGCTGGCGCGGCTATGAGCTCTCCAACTGGTCGCGGCCCGGTCACGAAAGCCGCCACAACCTCGCTTACTGGGAGCGGCGGCCGTACGAGGCGGTCGGGCCCGGGGCCCACGCTTTCGACGGCGTCGTGAGGCGGTGGAACGCTGCCGCCAAGGATCCTTACATCGCTGCGCTGTTGCCGGAGCAAGGCGCCGCCGCTGAGCCCCCGGGCGGTCGCGAGACCATTACGCGTGAGACCGCGACCTCCGAACGGATCATCCTGGCTCTGCGGCTGGACGTTGGCGTTCCGGCGGCGTGGGCGGATTGGTCTCCGCTGGCCGAGGCGCGCGAGTGGGCCGAGTCGGCCGGCCTCCTGGAGAGCATGGAGGTCGGCGGCGAGGCTCGCCTGCGACTCACACTCCGCGGCCGTTTGCTGAGCAACGAGCTGTTCGCCCGGCTGGTCTAGCCGACCCCGCCCTCCCATGCCGTGTGCCTGGTAGCGAGGCGATTCGACTGTCGATCGGCCTTTCACCGCATACGTCGTCGCCTTCCAGCGGAGCTGGCGGTTGTGGCCTTCTTGTCATTCATAGTAAGGTTCGGACGAATTCGTCTTGCTGGAGGCCAAGCCAGCGACCGTCTTGCTACTCGTGCCCAAAGGAGGAACGAAAGCCGATAGTGATCTGTGGCGACGGTGGAGTCGTATAAACAGAGGTACGGCATCGCAATCTAAGCCGGAGACGAGCGGACTCGCAACGGACAACCTGCCGCAGCCCTGGGGGTTCTGTTTATGCGCCTACCTCTACGTCAGGGAGGCCGTCGTCCGCGAGTTCGACTCTTGGGCGATGCGGGCGCCACGCGCCATGGTTGAATTGACGACAAACCTGCTCGGCGCCAATCCTCTTCTGCTTGGTGCGGTCGAGCTGGCACTTGCTCCGACTTTGTGCGGCCCGACGATCGTCCCCCTGACGGGCGATTCCGTTCGGGTCTATCCCGACCGATGGCGTCCTCGACGGCCACCCAGCGTCGGCCAATCCGTACTGAGGCCCATGCAAGGAGGTGTACTGGCAGAACAAGCCCACGACTTGACTAAGGCTGTTTGATCCGGTCACCATGTTGTGACCCGGTCGGGCCACTCGAGGCGCCACGAGGCTCAATGGCGCAGGAGGAGAAGACTTCATGAGACCCAGTTCCAAGTTCCTCGCCGCGATCGCCATGACGGCGATCGTAGCTGGAGCGTGTAGCGGCGCTGCCGCGACTACAGCCCCGCCCCCAGTCCCGACTAACATCCCGTCAACGGTCGCAAGCGCGCCTGCTAGCGCAGCCGCAAGCGCGCCCGCTAGCGCAGCCGCAAGCGCGGCGCCGCTCAGCGTTTCCTCGTTCGACGCCGCCTTCACCGCGATGGCCCAGCTGACCAGCGTCACTACCGCCGGATCCGGCATGGTCGGCGTGATCCTCCCCGACGTTACTACGTCGTCTCGATACACCAGCTATGACCTCCCCTATCTGACCAAGGCATTCACAACTGCCGGCTACACTGCCGCCCAGTTCAAGATCCAGAACGCCTCGGGCACCACCACCACTGAGGTGGCGATCGCCCAGTCGATGATCGCCGGCGGAGCCAAGGTCCTCCTCGTCGACCCGCTCGACGGACCGACTGGCCTGCAGATCCAGACGCTGGCATCCACTGCCGGCATCCCCTACATCAGCTACGACCGAGCCACCTTCCAGGGCACGAAGACCTACTACGTCAGCTTCGACAACGTCCAGGTGGGCAAGCTCATCGGCCAGGGCTTCATGGATTGCGTTACAGCCTGGGGCGTCAAGAGCCCGCAGGTCTACACGCTCGACGGCGGCCAGGACACCGACCCGAACGCCATCGACTTTGCCAAGGGCTACAACTCCGTGATCTGGGGCCAGTCCGTTGCCCAGGTCAAGGCCGGCCAGACCAATAGCGCCGGAATGACCCTCGTGAACGAGCAGCTCGCCCCCGGTTGGGACAACGGCAAGGGCCAGACGATCTTCCAGACGGCGTTCACCGCCAACAACAAGATCAACGCCACGGTCGAAGCGAATGACGGTCTCGCCCAGTCGGTGATCACCGTCCTCAAGTCGGCCGGTGTCAAGCCCAAGACCGTTCCGACGGTCGGCCAGGACGCCACCCTCGCGGGTATGGAAAACGTCCTCAACGGCTGGCAGTGCGGCTCGGTTTACAAGCCGATCTACCTGGAGGCCCAGGCTGCCGTCGCACTCGCGACCTACCTGCGCGCCGGCCAGGAGCCGCCCGCCGCTTTGGTGAACGGCACCACGACCGACCCGAAGAATGCCGCAACGACTGAGCCGGCCGTTCTCCTGACCCCGTACTGGGTCAACGCCGCGAACATGGAGACGACCGTCATCAAGGACCAGTTCGTCAGCGTGACGGACCTCTGCAATAACGTCACCGCCGCGGTCTGCACGGCCGCCGGGATCAAGTAGTCGCTTAGCTCGCCGCGCCTAAAGGCGCGACTGCTAAACCTCGTCGCTGCTGTGTCGCACTCGCATCTCGCGGGTGCGACACGGCCTCTCAGCCAGAATCACCGTGCCGGGCCGCTACGAGCGCAGATGGGAGTCAGGGCATGTCGATCATCGAGCTGGATGGGTCCGGAGGCACGGCACCAGGAGGCCAAGGCATGGCGAAAGACCCAGGGAGCGGGGAGATCCTGCTGAGCCTGCGCGGCATCAGCAAACACTTCGGCGCTGTCCAGGCTCTCTACGACGTCGATCTGGATCTTCCGTCCGGTCAGGTCACGGCTCTCTGCGGAGACAACGGCGCCGGGAAGTCGGTCCTGACCAAGACCATCGCCGGCATCCACCAGGCCGACGGCGGCCAGATGTTCTGGGAAGGCAAGCCCGTCCACATCCGTAGCGCCAAGGATTCGGCAGCGCTCGGGATCGAGACGGTCTACCAGGACCTCGCCCTCGCGGACAACCTGGACATCGTCCAGAACATGTTCCTGGGGCGTGAGCGGCGGAACGGCTTCTTCCTCAATGAAGACGGCATGGAACGGGCAGCCGCCGAGACCCTCGCCGGCCTGCATGTGACCACCGTTCGCTCGATCCGCCAGCCCGTGGCCACGCTCTCCGGCGGCCAGCGACAGGCTGTGGCGGTCGCCAAGGCCGTGATGTGGAATTCGAAGCTCGTGATGCTCGATGAGCCCACGGCCGCGCTTGGAGTGGCCCAAACCCAGATGGTCCTGGACCTGGTCAAGCGTCTGAAGAGCCACGGCCTCGCGGTCATGGTCATCTCGCACAACCTGAACGACGTCATCGAGGTTGCCGACAGGATCGCGATCCTGCACCTGGGGCGCATGGTCGCCCAGGATCGGCTATCGGCCTTCGATCGGCAGAGCATCGTCGACTATATGACGACCGGCGTGTCCAGCCGGGAAGTGGCCACGTCCGGCCAGGGGAGGAACTGATCGATGGCCGGAGCCGGTGGCGAATCCGGGAGCGGTAAAACTCCAAAGGAACTCGGCGCCGAGGGGGCGCCGGATCTAACTGCGGCCGCGGTCGACATCATTCCGCCGGAGATCCTCGCGCAGTCGCTGGGCCAATACTTCCGGGCCTGGTTCGCGAGGGTCCGATCGGGCGATGCCGGCGTCCTGCCCGCCCTGGCGGCGCTGCTCATCGTCGGCATCGTCTTCGAGATCACGGTGCCCAATGGCGTCTACCTGAACAACCTCAACCTGGCCGGCATCTTCGATCAGAGCGCCGTCTTCGTCATCCTGGCGATCGGTGAAGGCTTCATCCTGCTGCTGGGCGAGATCGACCTTTCGCTCGGCTACGTGGCCGCGATAGGCGGGGTAGTTGCCGCCCTGCTGGTCCAACCACAGGCCACGAATCCCGACATGTTCCACAACTGGCCCTGGTGGGGAGCGATCATCGCCGCGCTGGTGATCTGCGCGGGCATCGGAGCCATCAATGGCTTCATCGTAACGAGGCTTCGCGTCTCGTCCCTCATCGTCACGCTTGCCAGCCAGATGGTCTTGTTCGGGATGATGATCGTCATCCTCGGCCAGGCCGGAAGCGTCTCGGTTGGCGGAGGCACCAATCCGGGGGACCAGAAGCAGCTCTACAGCATCGTCTACGGCTACCTCGATGGCTGGCTCGGCTGGGTGGGTCTGGCGCTCGTCGTGCTGGTAATAGGCGGTTCGATGTGGCTGCGCGACTCGAGCCGACGCCGGAGTGGGCTGGTCGCGCCGCCTGTGGGCTTGACCCTGGCCAAGATCGCCATCCTGGCAATCGCCGGCGCGACCGTCGTTTATATCTTCAGCCTGGACCGCCGCATCGGCGCGAACTCGAATCCTGTCGTCGGAGTCCCGTGGGTCGTGCCTCTCGTTCTTGCGGTTGTCGTCGGCGCCACTCTCCTGCTCGAGAGAACTCAGTTCGGGCGCCATGTGTACGCGGTCGGCGGGAATCCGGAAGCGGCCCGGCGCGCAGGCGTGGGCGTCACCTCGGTCCGCACCTGGGCCTTCGTGATCGCCGGCGCCGTGTCCGGGCTGGCCGGCGTCGTTGCCGTGTCCTTCCAGGGGGGCATCTCGACCAACTTCAACGGCGGCCAGGAAGTTCTGTTCGCCGTCGCCGCCGCGGTCATCGGTGGCATGAGCCTGTTCGGCGGTCGTGGCCGGGCGATCCACGGCCTGCTGGGGGGTCTGACCATCGGCGCCATCTACAACGGCCTCTTTTCGCTCGGGTATCCCGTCCAGATCCAGTACATCGCCACGGGTCTCGTACTCCTTGCGGCGGTTTCCGTCGACGCTCTTGCTCGACGGAACGCCACAGCGGGGAGCGTGGCTCGCGCCTGATCGTTCCAACGCCCGTTGCTCGAGACAAGGCCGGCGCCTTCCCGCCGGCCTTGTCTGTTTTCGAGCCGCAGGCGATTGGCAAGCGACTGCGGCCTCGGCCTCGGCCGCATCGGCCGGTTCGCACCCACCGGGCCGCGCCGTTGACACTCTCCGGCGCCGACTGCTACCATCGGCTCAGCCTGTTAGCACTCGGATAGTGAGAGTGCTAACCAACCGCCAGGCCGGCCGACGGGGGAGCGGGGGGCGGGCAGAGGCTTCGAGAAGCAACTCGGGCTGAATGCCACGTCCCAGCGCACCTACGCCGATACCCTGCCTCGGCGGGCAAAGTCTGGAGCCGAACACATGGCGCGACGACCACGCCGCACCATCGGTTCGTTGGACGCACGATCAGGTGCCATCCTGCGGGCCGTCATCGATGAATACGTGACCTCGGCGTCGCCGGTAAGCTCAGGCTCGCTGGTGACGAATTACAGCCTGGGTGTAAGCAGCGCCACGGTTCGCAACATCCTGTCCGACCTCGAAGCGTTGGGTCTGCTCATGCACCCCCACACGTCGGCCGGACGAGTTCCCACGGATGCCGGCTATCGCTACTACGTCCAGGCCCTCGCCGATGAGTTGTCTCTCCCGCCTGTCGAGCAGCGGATGATCCGCCACCAGTTCGGCCAGGTGGAGTTTGCCAGCGAGCACTGGTTCCGTCTCGCCGCGAGCACGCTGGCGGCCAACACCGGCACCGCCGGCTTCGCCACCACGGCGAAAGCGCCGTCTGCACGCGTACGCCGCGTTGATATCGTGGCGGTTCAAGACACCCTGGCGTTGCTCGTCGTGCTGTTCCGTGAAGGGACCATGAAACAGGCCCTGCAGAGCCTGCCCGCCGGCTCCGATCAGGAGCAGCTGAACCGGGTCGCGGGCCTGCTGAATGTCCTGGCGGTCGATCGCATCGCCGACGAGATCGCCGTGGCGCTGACCGATCTGCCGCGAGGTGCCGACGCAACCGAGGATCTCGAGGTATTGCGGACCGTCGGCGAGACACTCGTGCGGACGATGCGCGAGTTCGACGCGGTCCTCATCGACGATCTCTTCAGCGACGGGCTGCTCAATGTGATGGCCGCCCCGGAGTTCGATCGAAGCGAGAAGGTGCGGCAGGTCTTCAGCGCGCTGGAGAACCGCGCCTACCTGGGCGCGCTTGTGGAGAGCGTCGCTGAGGCCGGCAGCATCCAGGTCTTCATTGGCCATGAGAACCGGCCGCTCGAGATGCAGGACGTCTCGCTCATCCTGGCGCCATACGGGCGGATCGGGCGGGCGGTCGGCCTCGTAGGCGTCCTGGGTCCAACCCGTATGCCATATTCGCAGGCCATCGCGTCGGTTGAATTCGTCTCAGGCCTTATGAACGAGTTGGTGGAGCACCTCTATGCCTGATCGTCAGTCTCATCCGCGAACGCACCACCGCGGCGCTGCCGGCGACTGGCCCGGCCAGACCGCCGATGGGCCAAACTCAGGATCCCTCACGACCGAAGAGACGGTCGAGCAGTTGGCCGTTCAGCTCGAGACGGCCAAGGACCTGGCGGCCGAACACCTGGCCAGCTTGCAGCGCACCGCTGCCGACTTCGCCAACTTCAAGCGGCGAACGGCTGAGGACCGCGAGCGCGAACTGGGCCTGGCCAGCGAGTTCCTCCTGCTCAAGCTCCTGGTCGTGGCCGACGACTTCGATCGAGCCCTGGAGGCGATGCCCGCCGAACTCAAGGGCGTGGCCTGGATCGAAGGGGTCACCCTCTTGGACCGCAAACTGCGGGCCCTGCTGGAGAGCGAGGGAGTGACACCGATCGAGGCGATCGGCCGCACCTTTGACCCGCGAGAGCACGAAGCAATCGCCACAGTCCCGGCCACTGGCCGGCCCGAGGGCGAAGTCGTGGCCGAGATACAGCGCGGCTACCGAGTCCGCGACAGAGTCCTGCGACCAGCCATGGTCGCGATCGCCGATGGCGGCGCCGCCGCCCCGGGCGACACCACCTCACACACTCACTGAAGTACAAGAGGCCAGCAAGGAGCACCGACTAAATGGGCAAGATCATCGGCATCGACTTGGGCACGACGAACTCCGTCGTGGCGGTGATGGAGGGCGGCGAGCCCACCGTCATCCCTTCCGCCGAGGGCGGTCGGACGGTCCCTTCGGTCGTCGCCTTCACGAAAGGCGGCGATCGTCTCGTAGGCCAGCTGGCGAAGCGGCAGGCCGTCACCAACCCCGGCAATACTGTCTATTCCATCAAGCGCTTCATGGGTCGCCGCTTCGACGATCCGGAAGTGGCGCACTCCCTGGGCCTCGTCCCGTACAAGGTCGAACTCGATTCGAACAGCGACGGCATCAAGGTCGACCTGGCCGACGGCAAAACCTACACCCCGCCCGAAATCAGCGCCATGATCCTGCAGAAGCTCAAGGCGGACGCAGAGGCCTATCTGGGCGAGAAGGTAACTGAGGCGGTCATAACCGTCCCGGCGTACTTCGATGACACCCAGCGCCAGGCGACCAAAGACGCCGGCCGCATTGCCGGCCTGGACGTGAAGCGGATCATCAACGAGCCCACAGCCTCCGCGCTGGCTTATGGCCTTGACCGGAAGCACGACGAGAAGATCGCCGTATACGACCTTGGCGGCGGCACCTTCGACATCTCGATCCTGGAGCTGGGTGAAGGAGTCTTCGAGGTCAAGGCAACTAACGGTGACACGCACCTGGGCGGGGACGACTTCGATCAGCGCGTAATCGAGTGGCTGCTGGCTGAGTTCAAGCGCGATCAGGGAATAGACCTGCGGACCGATCAGCAGGCGCTCCAGCGGCTCAAGGAAGCCGCCGAGAAGGCCAAGATCGAGCTCTCGACCACCACCACAACCGAGATCAACCTGCCCTACATCACGGCCGACGCGACCGGGCCCAAACACCTCGTGATCGCGCTATCGCGAGCCAAGCTCGAGGATCTGACCGCCGACCTGATCGACAAGACGCGCGGTCCGGTCTCCCAGGCGATCCGCGACTCCGGGCTCAAGCCCTCCGAGATCGACGAGATCGTGCTCGTGGGTGGCCAGACACGCATGCCCTCGGTCATCGAGGCCGTCAAGCAGATGTTCGGCGGCAAGGAGCCGCATCGCGGCGTGAACCCGGACGAGGTCGTGGCCATCGGCGCCGCGATTCAGGCCGGCGTCCTGGCCGGCGAGGTCAAGGACGTCCTGCTCCTCGACGTGACTCCGCTGTCGCTCGGTATCGAGACGATGGGCGGCGTCATGACCCGGCTCATCGACCGCAACACCACCATCCCGACGAGCAAGAGCCAGGTCTTCTCGACCGCGTCGGACAACCAGACCCAGGTCGAGGTCCACGTCCTCCAGGGCGAGCGCGACTTCGCCACCGACAACAAGACCCTGGGCAAGTTCATCCTGGACGGCATTCCGCCCGCCCCGCGAGGCATCCCGCAGGTCGAGGTTACGTTCGACATCGACGCCAACGGCATCCTCGACGTCAAGGCCAAGGATCGGGCCACGAGCCGCGAGACGCAGGTCCGCATCACGGCCAGCTCGATGCTTTCCAAAAACGACGTGGACCGGATGGTCAAAGAGGCCGCGACCCACGCCGACGAGGATCGTGCGCGCAAGGAAGAAGTTGAGACTCGCAACCAGGCCGACGCGCTGGTCTACCAGGCCGAACGGACCCTGCGAGATCTCGGCGATAAAGTCGCACCCGAGGACCGGGCCGAGACGGAGCGACGCGTCGAGGCGGTCCGGGCCGCCCTCAAGGGCAGCGATCTGGCGGCAGTGAAGTCATCGTCCGAGGCGCTCATCGAGCAGCTCCAGAAGGTGAGCACGGCGGCCTATCAGGCGGGTGCAGCGGCGGATGCTGCTGGTACGCCGGATGGCGGACCGGGCGACGACAAACCCGAAGGCGAGCCTGCTGGTCCGGCCGATCCGGGCGATCCGGGCGAGGAAGTCGTCGAAGGTGAATACAAGGAGGCTTGATCGCGGTCGGCGCATTCGGGCACTGACAGAAGAAGCCCCGGGGAAACCCGGGGCTTCTTGCTGCTCGCCGGCGCTGTGTCAGCCGATGAATCCGGCGTCGGAGCCTTGTTCGGGGGTGCCCGGCTCGCCGAAAGGCACGCGCGCAGCCGGGCCGCCGAAACCGGGGTTCTGGGTCGAGGCCGGCTCGCCGAAAGGCACGCGCGCAGCCGGGCCGCCGAAACCGGGGTTCTGGGTCGAGGCCGGGCCGCCGAACCCCGCGTCGCCCGGCGTCGGTTCGCCAAAGCCAGGGTCGTCCTGCTCGATGTATCTGGGCACGCGTTCTACAAGCCGGTCGTCAGGATCCTCGTCGAATGGGTCGCCTCGAGCCGGCCCAGCGGCCGCGTAGTCGCCTTCGCCGGGCCGCGCCACCCACGACCGAGACCGGCCGACGCGAACGAGCGTCCTGCGCGTTCGTTGGCGCTGGACTAAACCGAGGGTGATCGGCACCAGCATCGCCAGCGACCCGAACGCCCAGCCGGCGAGGCAGACGAAGAGTATGGCGACGCCGATCTGCCCCGGTCCAAAGCCACCAGACTGCCAACCCACGACTTCGGTCCGGCCGGACAGCATAGACGCCGCGTAGACGGCCAGGCCGATAGCAGGCAGGGCCGCGACCGCGATGGCCAGGAGGTTGGCGATCCGGAAGCTGACCGACCACATAGTGGCGAGCGGCGAAGCGATTGAGCCCGCGACGCCCAGCTTGGAATACAGGTCGGGGAGGTGGAGAGCTGGCCGGGTCAGCCAGCCGAGCGGGTCATCCATATGCCTTTGGGCGATCTCGACAGCCGCGATCATCGCGATCAGTCCAGGGACGGTATATCCCTTCCAGATGATCATGGCCGGCACGATCAGCCCGACCGCGATGCGAGTCTGGGCCCACAGGGCGCTCGCCCAGCAGAGTCCGGCCCGGTAGGGCGTGAGCAGCGGTTGGTCGGCCCCGAGGCCCGTGGCGTTGTGCGTCGTCAGGCCCAGGAACACCGAGAAGCAGAGGAGGCTGACCATCGCCAGGACCGCCACGCCGACGCCCAGCGTCTGCACTGTGCCTTGCTGGCCCGCGGTGAGCTGCCCCCAGGCCTCGGAGGCGTTCATGTACTGGAGGAGGTAGCTCATCGCCGGCGCCAAGCTCATGACGAGAATGGCGCCGCCGAGCACTACCAGCGTTACCAGAAGCGCCGTCACGTAGCCTAGCCCAGCCACGGGGACAGACTGGCGCATGGCAAGCGACAGGGCTACCTTCTGGCGTGCAGCCGCGATCGGATGGGGCCGGTGCAACTGGTGCGGGGGGTTGGCCTTGGTTGGGCGCACGACCGGGCCGAGGGCAACCGGGCGAGCAAGGTATGGGGCGGGTGACGGGCCGGCACTCGGAACCGCCGGCGACGCCAGCGGCAGTGGCGTCGGAGCCCCGGCGCTGCGATGGAGCGTCTCGACTTCTTGCGGCTTTGAGCCGTACTTGTTCTTGCAGCCGTAGCACCTGCCCGAGCCGAACCTATTGAGCGACTTGCAGTACTGGCAGACCCAAAACTCGTCCACGCCTCACCCATGCTTGGTATAGGAAGATGATAGGCGCGTCGAATGGGTAGCGGGCCACGGCCCGATCGTCCCAGGACCTGCCCGACGCCTCAATGACCGGCAGCCGATGCTAAGCGGCCGGCTGGCGGTACCATCGGGGCGTGTCAGACGCATCATCCTCCAGCGAACCCCTAATCCATGCCCGCGCCCTGACGAAGTGCTTCGGCTCGTTCACGGCCGTAGATGGCATCGACTTCGACGTTGCCCCTGGCGAGGCCTTCGGCTTTCTCGGCCCCAACGGGGCGGGCAAGACTTCCACCATGCGCATGATCGGTACGGTGTCGCCGGTTACCACGGGCGAGTTGACCGTTTTCGGGCTTGACCCGGCCCACCACGGCGCGCGGATCCGGGCGCGTCTCGGGGTCGTGCCCCAGGCCGACACCCTCGACAGCGAGCTGAGCGTCCTCGAGAACCTGCTGATCTACGGCCGCTACTTCGACCTGTCCTGGGCCGAGTCGCGCCGTCGGGCCAACGAGCTGCTCGAGTTCGTGCAGCTGACCGAGCGCGCCAACGACAAAGTAGAGCCGCTCTCCGGGGGCATGAAGCGGCGCCTCGTCATCGCTCGATCGCTCATCAACGAGCCGTCGCTGTTGCTTCTGGACGAGCCGACAACGGGGCTCGATCCGCAGGCCCGCCACCTGTTGTGGGATCGGCTGTATCGACTCAAGCAGCGTGGCGTCACGCTCTGCCTCACGACCCACTACATGGACGAGGCCGAGCAGCTGTGCGACCGCCTCGTGGTCATGGACAGGGCCAAGATCGTCGCCGAGGGCTCGCCGCGGGAGCTGATAGACCGGTACGTAACGAGGGAAGTCCTGGAGCTGCGCTTCCGCCGGGCCGAGGACGAGACGGACGATTCGAGCAGCATCGACGGGAAGCTCGAGGGCCTGGCCGAACGCATCGAGCAGCTGCCAGACCGCGTCCTCGTGTATACGCATGACGGCGAGGCGGCCGCCGCAACCGCTTACGAACGCGGCCTTCGGCCCGCCAGCGTCCTGGTCCGTCGCAGCAGCCTGGAAGACGTCTTCCTCCGCCTCACCGGCCGAAGCCTGGTCGAGTGATGAGCCTCGCCCGCAGGACCGCCCTCGGCCTGCGGTTGGGCCGGCCCGGCGCCATCGCCTCGCGCCGATCGTTGCGTGTCCTCGAGCACGACCTGCTGGTCTTCCGCCGGGGCTGGGGCAGCTACCTACTGTCGGGCCTGTCGCAGCCGTTTCTGTATCTCATGGCCATGGGTATCGGCCTAGGGCTGTACGTGAACCGCAACGGCAACGCGCTGGGCGGCGTGCCGTACCTCGACTTCATTGCCCCCGCGTTGCTGGTCACCCAGGCAATGATGGCGGCCGCATTCGAATCGGCCTGGCCGATCATGGCCAAGATCGA
>CABEBU010000171.1_pt1 | contig 13908 bp, 15 predicted proteins | sample 3132691 | NCBI WGS metagenome assembly CABEBU01 (sample SAMEA5534346, study PRJEB31848) | metagenome | biome: tundra; feature: field; material: soil | place: USA | collected 2013-05 | depth 0.45 m | reverse complement strand
GTCAATGGTATCGGAGAAAGTAGCGGCCCCGGCTCTTTCGAGGCGGGGTCGCTTGCCGTTGTGGTTTCGTCCGGGGCGTTCGGGCCCGGCCCGGCCTCGCGATGCTCCTAGCGTCGTCCGCCGCCGCCGAAGATGCGAAGCAGCATCAGGAAGATGTTGATGAACTCGATGTAGAGCAGCATCGCTCCGTAGACTGACGCCTTCTCCCTCGAGCCGGTCATGGCCGCGAACTCGCCGTTGGTGATGCGCTGGGTCGTCCAGGCCGCCAGAACGGTGAAGATCAGCACTCCCGCGGCCGACAGGACCAGGTCCATCGTCGAGCTCTTGAGAAGCAGGCCGTTGACGATGAAGGCGAAGAACAGGCCCCACGCGGCCATGAACAGGAAGCTACCGATGCTGGCCAGCGATCGCTTTGTGACCACACCGTAGAGGGCCGCGCCACCGAAGGCCGCAGCCGCGGCAACGAAGGCCTGGACCACTGCCGTCGGGTTCTGGCTGTACCCAGCGTAGAACCAGACCCAGACGCCGATGGTGACGCCCATCAGGGCGGCGTAGACGAAGAAGAGGCCAAGGGCGAGGGTGGCGGGGAGACGCCTGATGCCCATCTGGACTCCCAGACCCAGCCCGATCTGGCCGATGAAGAGCGGCATTCTCATGTCCATGGCGCTAAGGACGAGGTTCTGGTCGCTCTGGACGAACCAGGCCACGCCCGCGCTCAGCAGGAGGGCCAGGAACATCCAGGTGAAGGCGTCGATCAGGAATCTCGTTGAGAGCGCGGCAACCGGCCGGACGCCCAGCTGTTCGGGCGAGGCGTAGCCGCCGGGCGGGTATTGGTAATTGTTGCTCACGGTTTCCTCCGAACGATGTTCTCGGCCGGGCGTCTGCTTGGCCCCTCCGCCCACAACCGGAGTGCCCGGCTGTGACGCTCAGATCCTACGCCTCGCGGCCCAGTTACGGTGTGCGCGGTGGCCCTCGGCCTACTTTGCGGGCGTTCGGCCACGGGCCGGTTCGCGCTCGCCGGCACGTGAGGGAGTGGCGGCTCGAGACTCGCTCTGCTCGGCCGCTCGGGCCAGGACCCACAACAGGTCCGCGAGCCGATTCAGGTACGGCACCAGCTGGTCGCCCGACCGCGGCTCGGCTCGGCGGAGGCTAACTGCCCGCCGCTCGGCACGTCGCACGATAGTCCGAGACACTTCCAGGGCCGCGGAAAGCCGCGTTTCGCCCGGCACCACGAACTCCAGCGGCATCTCGATGGCCGCCTCCGCCTCGGCGAGCAGCTCGTCCAAGGCATCGACCATCGCGGCCGAGACGCGCGTCTGGCCGGGCTTCTGCCGGTCCTCCGCTCCTGGGGCGGTCGCCAGTTCGGCTCCGACGACGAATAGTTCGCGCTGGAGGTGCAGGATCAGCGTCGGCAGGTGGGCAATCGTTGGGGGGAGCGTCCCGGATTGCGCCTTGTGCCCGGCCTCGGCTCGGGCCAGTCCAAGGGCCGCGACCGCCTCATCGATGGCGCCGAAGGCCTCGGTCTGCAGGTCGTCCTTGAAGACTCGCCGGCTCCCAAATAGCAAGCCGGTTGTGCCGTCGTCGCCGCGCTTCGTGGCCACGACCGACTTCCGCTCGGGCTCCTGGTCCATGGCCTCCCCTCGGTCTACCTGGCGCGTTACCACATCAAACCGGCGTCGCGCGGATCCCAGCGCTCGGCCAGCAAAGTCACCTTGACGGAATGGTCCAGTACCGACTCGGCCGCATCCTTGATCTGCTGCACCATGGAGCCGGCATACGGGCAGAATGGGGTCGTCAGGACCATTTTGATTTCCGACGACTCGCCGCCGATGATTATCTGCCTGATGAGGGCGAGCTCCACTACGTCCATCCCCAGCTCGGGGTCGACGACGCCACGGAGTGCATCGAGCACGGCCAACTCGGTCGCCCGGCGCCCGGGGTCGAAAGCGGCGACGGCTGCGGACGTCTCGGTCGTAGCGGTGGAATCGGTGGGCTTGGTGGCGGTGGCCTCAGCGGCCTGCGTGGTATCGCTCATGGCGCCGATATCCTACCATTCGCGTCGGAATAGTCGAATCCGCACTGCCCGTCGCGCCAACGAGCAAGACGGCCTGCCGCGCCGTGAGGCTGACGGTCAGGCCCTGGCGGCGGCCTTCTTCGTGCCGGCGCCGGCGCCGGCGGCCTTCGCCGCGCCGGCGCCACGGCCGGGGCCGCGGACTACGACCCCCGGAACGCGCATCTCCTCCGGCAGCACCGCAGCTTCTTCGTCGGTCAGGCCCGGGCCGACCAGCACGCCGTCGCGGCCGAAGAACTCGCGGTAGAGCGTCTGATGATCGGCGGCGTACCTGTAGGCCTGAGCGACCCCCACGACGCGCAGCTCAGGCTGTTCGCGCAGCAGTTGGGCCAGGCCGTGGCCGTTGCGGCGCAACTCGAGCAGCTGGCGCACAGTCAGCCGAGTGCCGTATAGGAAGGGCTCGCCGCGCATAACAAGCGGATCGACGTTCACCCACTTGATCGTCATGGCAGCCTCCAGTCCATTCGTCGTTGCGGCGAGTCGGGGAGCGGCGAGGTCAGACGCCGCGATACATCCAGTTCCAGAGCGCGCTCCGCTTGTGGCGGTCGCCGGCGAGCCGGCTGTTGCGCCGGAAGACGGTTGTGGCTGTCTCCAGCGCGCGCGTCGCGCTGCCCAACTCGTCGGCACTGAGGTCCGGCTCGATCGCCTCGCGGATCCCCGAGCACAAGGCCGCGAGGTCCAGCAGGGTGACGCCCCGGCGGCGGTAGATGGGCGCGACCCACTCGGCGAATCCGCCGAGCCAGCGCGGGTTGTCGCTGGCCAGGCACATAGCCAGGCGCTCGGTGAGGACCTCGCTGTCGCGCAGTAGGCGCCGCAGCCCAACGTCGCTGTAGCGCACTTTCATCGTGGGGTCAGCTTCGGTCGCGGCCAGGAGGGCGCGGGCGGCGATCTTGAGCGAGTCGCGGCGGACCTTCTCTGCGGCGTCGGTGAAGCCCGCGGTCATGCTGACCGGCGCCAATCCCAGGTTGGGGTGTCTATGGGCGGGGTGCGGTTTGGGTATGGCGATCGTCGTTGGGATGGTCGCTGTCGTCGCCTCGGGCGCAAGAGGCGTCAAGCTGGAAACGCTGCTCTTTGTCACGCGTCAGAGTCTAGCCGTATGGCCTGCCGATCGCTGGAGTCAGTGACGGCGCGTCGCGTTGGGCCTCTCCGAGTTCGGCCTGCGCCGTCTACGTCGGCGAGGAGACGTGCCCGGCGCCGGCGCCCGCCAGCGACACAGTGTCGATCCACGCTTCGCGAGCATCACGCATCGCGATTGTGCGCGGACCGGGTTTGCCGTTCCCGATCTGGCGGCCGTCGACCGAGACGACGGGAATGATGCCGCCCACGCTGGAACATACAGCCAACTCGTCGGCCTCGAAGACGTCCTCCAGCCTGATGTCTTGCTGGGCCATGGTCAGCCCGACGGCGTCGCCGTGCTCCACCATCCAGGCCCGAGTGGTGCCGGCGAGGATGCCCGTCCCAAGCCGGGGAGTGGCGCAGGCGTTGCCGCGGATCACGAGGAGGTTCGACGCCGTGGCCTCGGTCACCCTGCCGTCCGTGGTCAGGAATATGGCGTCGTCGGCACCGACTCGCTCCGCCTCGAGGCGGGCGTACACCAGTTCCGCGCGAGAGGTCGTCTTGATGCCCGCGATGGGCGAGTCGGGGTCACGGCGGATGACACTCGTTATGACGCGCAGGCCGTTCAGCAGCGTGTCGGCAGATGGTGGCTTGAACGGCCACGCCTGAATGACGACGGACGCCACGCCGCCGGGGTGGGGCGCGATGCCACGAGTGGGGTCGAAGCCGCGGCTGACGGTGATGCGTATGACGGCGTCGCCGGGCGGTTCGACGCCGTCCCAGCCCTCTGCCGCCAGCAGCCCGGCAATGCCGGCCGCAACGTCGTCGTCGCCGAAGGGCAGCTCGATAGCCAGTGCCCCGAGGCTGCCGTGGAGTCGGGCCAGATGGCCGGCCAACTCGATGGCCACGCCGCGTCGTGCCCGCAGCGCCTCAAAGACGCCGTCACCGAGCTGGAAGCCGCGGTCGTAGACGGACAGGTGGGCCGAGTCGGAGGGCAGCAGCGTGCCGTTGATCCAGACGTGGGTAGCGGCCGGTTTCGTCATGGCCTCCGCGCCCCAAAGCACGTGCGAGGTGGGGCGCCCGGCCGAGGGGGAGGCCGAGCGCCCCATGGAACGGGTCGGTGCGAAGAGGATGTCTGTCGCGACGGGACCGCCTGCCCCGCTCCGTCCGGCGCCAATAATAGGGGCGACGGGCCAATTTGCACACGCCAACCCGGAGTGCCCGAAATGGTCGCGTGTGTTGAGACTAAGGACGGAAGCGGCGGAGTGGTATTGGTCGCGGTTACGCCGTGGCGGCGGTGGCCTGGACGCCCATGACGGGTGTGGCGGCATGCAGGCCGTTGTCGCGGATTCGGCCGTCGCGCATCTTGACCACGCGGTCGCACGCTTCGCCGACTTCGCTGTCGTGGGTCACGAGAACGATCGTCTGGCCCTGTTCGCGGTTGAACTGGCGGAACAGCGCCAGGACTTCGGCACTGCGGTCGGAGTCGAGGTTGCCGGTCGGCTCGTCGGCCAGGATGATCTCCGGCTTGTTGACGAGCGCTCGGGCGATGGCAACGCGCTGTTGCTCGCCGCCCGAAAGCTCCATCGGCTTGTGGCCGGCGCGATCGGCCAGACCGACAAGACCGAGAGCCTCGATCGCGGCTGCCTTGGCCTGCCTGCCCTTGATGCCGGCGTACTCGCAGGCAAGCATCACGTTCTCAACGGCGGTCAGCGTCGGGACCAGGTTGAAGTCCTGGAAGACGAAGCCCATCCGGCGGGCGCGGATCTTGGTCCGGGCGTTGTCGGAAGCGGCCGCGACGTTCTCGCCGGCCAGGTACAGCTCCGGGGCCGGGCCGTGCAAGCTCAGGCCATCGTCTGAGCCAGGGTCCGGAGTATGGAGCAGGCCGAGGATGTGCATCAGCGTGCTCTTGCCCGACCCGGACGGACCCATGATCGCGACCATCTCGCCCTTTTCGATCGAGATCTCGACGCCTTTGAGGGCTTCGACAGTGTTGCGGCGGCCCAGCTTGTACGTCTTGCGGAGGTGGCGACCTTCGAGGATGGCCATCGTATTGTCTCCTTGGCGGGCCGCTGGTTGGCGGCCGGCGTTGTGATTGGGTGTTGGCGATTCGGCGCTACTCGCGACTACTCGTACCGGAGCGCGGTCACCGGATCGAGCCGGGAGGCGTGCCAGGCCGGAACGAAGCCGGCGATGCCGCCCAGGACCGTTGCGAAGATCAGCGCGGTAGCGGCCGTGCCGAAAGTCAGGTCGAAGAGGACGTTGCCCGACGCCCGGCCCAGGTCGTTGAAGAGCATGGTCATGGCGGCGCCGATCCCGAGTCCGATCAGGCCGGACATCAATCCGATCGCCGAAGCTTCGAAGACGATCTCGCGCCGGATGCGCCAGCGGGAGGCGCCGATCGCTCGCTTGATGCCGATCTCACGGGTGCGCTCGGCCACGGCCATGGCCATGGTGTTGATTGTCGAGAGGCCGCCCACGAGGAGGCTGAGAATCGCGACGCCGGTGAGGACGAGGCTGAAGATGGTGCTGATGCTGCCGAGCAACGCGTCAAAATCCTTGCCGGTCATGATCGTGTAGCTGCTACCGAGCAGGTCCTTGAGGCGAGTCTTGATAGTCTCCGGATCGACACCCTTGGTCGGGTAGACGACAACACCGGTGGCGATCTCGGAGGCGTTGACTTTCGACTGAATGATCGGAGGAAGGCTCTTGACGAAGAGTTCCTGGGCCGCAGCCATCGGAACGTACGCGTCTTTGTCAGGTGCGGTGAGGGTTGGAGCCCAGATGCCGACGATCGTGAACTTGACGCCGCGCAGAGTGACCGTGTCGCCCACGTTGACGTTGAGCTTGCGGGCGAGATCGGAGCCCAGAACCGTCACCTTGCTGGTTGCGTCAGCTGCCGTGAGTTCGCGGCCCTGGGCAAGGTCGATCTTGAAGTTCTCGAGGCCCTTGTCGCCGCCCGGGATGCCGCCGCTGATCATTTCAGGGGTGCCCATGGTCGCACCGCCCTCATCGGACAGCATCATGTCGATTGTGGGCGTGGCTGCCGCCACCCCTTCGACGTTCCGGATCTTGTCCACGTCGCTCAGGGAAAGCGGCTGGATGCTGCCGGAGTACATGGATCCGACGGTCACGGTGACCTTGTCGGCGTAGTACTTGCTCCCGCCGCCGATCAGGGCGTTCATCTTGTTGGCCATCGAGCCAAAGACCACAAGGGCCATGATGCCGATGGCGATGCCTGTGATGGTCAGGCCGGTGCGGAGCTTACGGCGTCCGAGGTCGCGAAGTAGTCGCATTCGTAATCTCCCATGGTGGCGGGTTTATGTGCGCTTTCTCGTTCGTTCGAGGACGCCGTGCCTGCATCTGTCTCGTCGTACAGAAAGCTACGGTCCGCGCCCTTTCGTGCCGTCGTCCGAGATGGGGAAACCGCGGTCGTTCAGCCGGGTGAACAAGGGGTCATCCGTGGGGATGACGCGGCGCTTCTACTCAGTGCCTGAGGAGTAGGGCCGGGCATCCGGCCGGGCCGGTGTCGGGCCGGCCGGCCGAATTGCCGCCGCGTGGCCCGGGCTGCCGAGTGGCCCGGGCGGCCGCGTGGCCCGGGCGGCCGCGTGGCGCCCGTTTCTTTCCTAATGGACACTCAATGGGCATTGAGCAAGCGTCCGGGTCGCTGGCCCTTCGTCACGCTGCCTGTGCGCACCCTCTTGCTTCTGCCCGCTCGCTCCCCAAGCGCCAGATTCGCGAGCGGCGACGCTGGCAGGCCGCGCGGATCGCGGCGGGAACGCCAGGCGTTTGCTCAATGTGCGTCTGATGTGCATTGGGAAGGATTCGGAGTCCCGCGCGTGCCCGCGCCCGCGCCGTCACTCATGCCGGAGTGGGCAGCTCAATCTCAGACGCTCTCCGCGGCGGCTCTGGCGATGGCCCCGGCTATCGCGTCCAGTGCGCGGCGGCCGGGCTGAGGACCTGCCCACGCCGTGGCGCCGATCGTGAAACCATCGCCGGGAGTGCGCGGAAAGACGTGGAGATGGGCGTGTAAAACCTCCTGACCCGCCGCTTCGCCGTCGGCGAGAAACAGGTTGATCCCTTCACACGGCAGGCCGGACGCCCGGAGGGCTGAGGCCATCCGCGCTCCCAGTCTGGTGATGTCGGCGAGGAGGCCGTCGTCGAGATCCGCCAGCGTCACGAGGTGGTCGTTGGGGATGACCAGCAGATGGCCCGGCGTGACCGGTCTGTGATCGAGGAAGGCCGTGACTCTGTCGTCTCGATAGACGAAGCTGGCCGGGGCCCGCCCGGCCACAATGTCGCAGAAGACGCACCCGGTCATTTGCTAGATCAACCCGGACTCGTAGGCAAGGATCACGACTTGGACCCTGTCCCGAAGGTCCAGCTTGCCCAGGATCCGCGAAACGTGCGTCTTGACCGTGGTCTCTGAGACGACCAGCTTCTCGGCGATCTCGGCATTTGAGAGACCCCGGGCCACGAGCTTGAGGACCTCCATCTCGCGCTCGGTCAGTTCTGACAGGGCCGGGATCACGTTCTCATGGGCCGGCGGCAGCTTGCTGGCTATGCGGTCCAGGAGCCGCCGCGTGACTGACGGCGCCAGGAGCGCATCGCCGGCGGCGACGATTCGGATGGCCTCGACGAGATCCTCGGCCGGGGCGTCTTTGAGCAGGAATCCGCTGGCGCCCGCCCGGAGGGACTCGACCACGTACTCGTCCAGGCCGAAGGTGGTCAGTATCAGCACCTTCATCGGCTCGGCCACGCCCGGGCCCGCCAGCGCCCGAGTGGCCTGGATCCCGTCCATGCCGGGCATCCGGATGTCCATCAGGACCACATCCGGCTTGAGTCGACGGGCGATCTCCACGGCCGAGGCGCCGTCCCCGGCCTCGCCTACGACGGCAAAGTCGGGCTCGGCCGAGAGGATCATCCGGAACCCGGTCCGCAGCAGCGGCTGGTCGTCGACCAGGAGAATTCGCGTGCTCACAGGTCACCCTCTCGTGTCCGGCGATTCCCGGATCCAGATTGCTCGGTTGGATGCGGTGGTACTAGACGAACCATCATGGGCGGTACCGCTCGGGACTTCACAATACCCTCAGATGGCGCCGCGAGCCTCAGACCGAACGGCGAGCCGGACGGCGGCGCAGGCCGTGGACCTGTCCGCGGACCGGGCCGCAACGGGTGTCGCGGGGTTGGCCGCGCCCGGTGGCCGCGCTCCTCGCGCTCCTCGCGCTCTGCGGATTCCTGGATCGCTTCGAGGGAGACCTGGCGTTCGGACCGGGCACGGGCACTGTCATCGGGTTCGATGGGCATGCGGGCGAAGACCCGGTAACCACCGGTGAGGACCGGCCCGACCGACAACTGGCCTCCGAAGAGCGCCACGCGCTCCTTCATGCCGATGAGCCCGTGGCCGCCCGGCACGCCCATCGATAGAAGCGGTGCAGCGGCGCCTCGGCCATCGTCGATGACCTCGATCTCGAGCGTGTCGGTTGTGTACGTCACGGTCACGCGAGCGTTTGCCTTGCCGCCGTGTTTGACCGTATTGGTCAGAGCCTCCTGGACGATTCGATAGGCGGCCAGGTCCATGCCGGCAGGCATACTGCAGGCCGAGCCTTCGATCCTCAACTCGACGGGCAGGCCGACGCCCCGAACATGCTCGATCAGCCGATCCAGTTCGCCGAGGCCGGGCTGGGGGCCCATGCCGGGATCGTCGGCCCGCAGGACCTCGAGCATGCGGCGCATCTCAGCGAGAGCCGTTCTGCCGGCCGACTCGACCGCCTCCAGGGCGCCGCGGGCTGCAGCCGGATCCTTGTCCGCGATGCGTCTCGCGCCGGCAGCCTGAACGACCATGACGCTGACGTAGTGGGCGACGACGTCGTGAAGTTCGCGGGCGATGCGAGCGCGTTCCTCGATCACGGCCATTGAGGCACGATCCTCCCGCTCCGCCATCAGATCCGTCGCCCTGTCTTCCAGCTCCTTGGTGTACGCCCGGCGGACTCGCAAGTTGTCGCCTACCAGCCAGGCGACGCCGAAGAGGACGTAGGTCGAGCCCAGGTTTGGCGCCCAGTCGGAGAGCGAGCCGGAAAAGGCATAGGCCATGAGGCTGATGAGGATGCCAATTGCCGTTACCGCGGCAGCCACCAACGCCCTCCGTCTGGGTTCGTTGGCGGCGACGGTGTAGAAGGCTACGAAGACGCCCAGCTGGCCGTTGCTGTTGGGGTAGCCGAGCAGGGAGTACAGCGTAATGGCCGCGCCCGTGAGAGCCAGGATCCGCAACGGGTTGCGCCGCCGGACCGCGATCGGTAGCGTCTGGAGCGCGAGTAGCGTCACGCTGGCGGCGTTCAGGTTGACCTGATTCTGGATTGCCGAGTCCAGCACCACCCCCGCCAGGACCAAAGCCAGGATCACGTCGACCCTGTCCTGGTTCCACTTGAGACGCTCGACGTGTCGCAGCGGGATTTCCATGGCGCGTTGCATGGTCGCACGGTACGCTGAGGCCGCCATCCGTGCATCCGTCCCACGCACGATGCCGCCTGATCCGGGCGGATGAAGATTGGGCCCGGTTCCGGGGCCGAGCAGTGGGAGCGGCCAGCTGCGTGGCTGCGTGGCCTGGAGGCGGACGAGCGGGGCAGTCACGCGACGGGCTCACGGGGCTGCTCGGGCGACAACTTGGCCATCTGCTAACCCACCTACCCGCAGCAGAGGCAGGCTTCTGTCTTCGTGCGAGTCTGTGCCGGCGACAACTTGGCCATCTGCTAACCGACGTAGCAAGAAACCGAATCGCCGGCCCTGAGAGAACCGTACCTGGGTGTCGTACCCGTCTAGCGGGTCCCGTCTACCGCGGTCTCACGCTTGGGAATTCTCCCGCGCGGCTTCATGTTTCCGTCGGGGTGCGGTTGCCGTCGATGTGCTTTCGGTCTCGTGCTACCCGGGTTTGAATCTGTCCAGAATGTTGGCTCGGCATCGGCGGAGGCGGTCAACGGTGACCGCGCGCCGGTGGGAAGGGCTCACTACGGGGCAGATCCACCGTCAAGGCCTACGCCGATTTCGTTCCCAGGAGTCGGAGCGAGCTCGTCCGAGTCGATCGAGGGCGACAAGCACTTTGCGCTCTGGCGCCTCGAAGACGCAGCTGACGCGTGTTTCGGAACGAAGGCTTGGCCGGCCGACCTGCCGGTGCCGGCCGCCTGGATCGAATTTGACGTCGCCAACATGGCCGACGCCGTGGCCGAACTCGAGGCCGCCGGCCACCGTCTGCTGGTGACCGACCGGAAGGAGCCTTGGGGCCAGATCGTCACCCGTCTGCTCAGCCCGGAGGGTCTGCTCGTCGGTGTGACTATCACGCCTTGGATGCGCGAGCCGGCGGGCGCGGCTGCGAGCGCCGGTTAGCCGGAGGCGCCCCCGGGCCCCACAGAAGCCGAACTGGGTTCTACAGCAACTCCCCGTGAGACCAGCCCGTGGGCTCGCCTTCGGCTGGCCGGGGCTCTTCGCCCGGGGAATACTCGAACTTGGGTTCGCGACGCGATAGCGCGGCCGCGGTGTCCGGCGCCTTTACGCTAGGCCCGGGCTCCAAACCGTCCAACGGACGGCCGGCCGTGCCTTCGATCACCCCAACTCCGTAAGGCACCCACTTCGCCGGATCCTGGAGCCGGTGAGCGGCTTCATTGCCGCGGCGATGCGTCTGCTCGAAGCCCGACGGCTCGATCCACATTTGCTTGCCGTCGAGCAGGCCTTCGACACCGGCCTGGCCGGATTCGGAGCGCGGATGCTGGCAGTACTTGCAGTTCGCCTTGTCGTGCGACTGGTAGTGCTCGGGCTCCTCGTACGTTGTGATGTAGCCCTCGTAATTCCGCAACACGATCTTGTGATCCGAGTAGCTGATCAGGTAGTTGGGCATGACCGGGATCTTGCCCCCGCCGCCGGGCGCGTCCACGACATAGGTTGGAACCGCGTAGCCGGAGGTGTGGCCGCGAAGGCCCTCCATGATCTCAATGCCCTTGCCGACCGGGGTGCGGAAGTGACCGGAGCCTTCGACCAGATCGCACTGGTAGATGTAGTACGGCCGGACACGGAACTCGACGAGCTTGTGGACAAGGGCTCGCATGATGTGGACGCAGTCGTTGACGCCCGCGAGGAGGACCGACTGGTTGCCGAGCGGAATGCCCGCCCGAGCCAGCTTGTCGCAGGCGCGCGCAACCTCGGGTGTGAGCTCGTTGGGATGGTTGAAGTGGAGATTCATCCAGATCGGGTGGTACTTCGCCAGCATCTCGCACAGCTCGTCGTCTATCCGCTGCGGCAGGAAGACCGGCACGCGCGAGCCGATACGGATGATCTCGATGTGGGGGATTTCGCGGAGGCTGCGGATGATCGACTCGAGAAGCCTGGGAGCGAGGGTCAGGGCGTCGCCGCCGGAGAGGAGCACGTCGCGAACCTGCGGAGTGCGGCGCAGGTAATCGAGCTGCGCCTCGACATCGTGGCGGTTGAAGTTCTGGGTAGCGTCGCCAACGATGCGCGACCGGGTGCAGTAACGGCAGTAGCTCGCGCACTGCGTCGTGACCAACATCAGGACGCGGTCCGGATAACGATGGACGAGCCCCGGCACGGGGGAGTGGCGGTCCTCGGCCAGCGAGTCCTCCATCATCGCCGTGAAGGATTCCTGCTCGCAGTCAGTAGGAATCACCTGGCGGCGGATCGGGTCGGCCGGGTCGTCAGGGTCTATGAGGCTCAGGAAGTAGGGCGTAATGTCCACCCGGAACTTGTCCGTGGCAGAGAGCCCGCCGCGCTCGTCGTCGGTCAGATTGAGGACGCGGCCGATCTCCTCGACGGTGTTGACGCGATTCGACATCTGCCAGCGCCAGTCGTTCCAGCGTTCGTCGGGCACGTCCGCCCAGATCGCTGCGCGGCGGCTTACGGCTGGGCGGCCGTTGGGGCCGAGGGCCCGGGCGGGGTCGCGCAGGTTGACAAACAAGGCGTCGTCGGGACGCGGGGCGAGTGCATGTACGGGTGCGGGCTCGCCGGCAGCGCGTGCAGCCGGTTCGCCGGCAGGGCGTGGCGCAGGCTCGGCCGAAGGACGTGCCGCAAGGCCTTGACCTTCAACCCTGGGCTCGACCATGACGCGCCTCCGGTCTTTCGGATCAACGCATAATCCCTATGCACACTGCATGGACGTCGATCATACATCGGGCGCCGCCGAATGGCCCCTGGCCCATTCGGGGCATGCCGCAGGTCCGCCTGGCGGGCCCGTGAGGCGCGGCCGCTACGTGGCGGACGCCCTCCCGGTCGCTCGCTCCAGAGCCAGCTGCTGCATCGCCAGGATCGTCATCGCGTCGGTGACTTCGCCGCGCCGAATCATCGCCATGGCCTCGTCGAAGGCGACCCAGCGGACTTGGAGTTGCTCCGTGCCCTCCGGCGAGGCTGGACCCGCTTCGAGGCCGGTAGCCACGAACAGGACCGCCACTTCGTCCGTGACGGAGTTGGACAGATCGGCTCGGCACAACTCGCGCCACGCCCCGCCGCTGTAACCCGTCTCCTCGACCAGCTCACGGCGGGCGGCCTCCTCAGGCTCCTCGTCGAAGCGGCCACCGCCCTCGGGGATTTCCCATGAGTAGTGGTCCAGCGTGTAGCGGTACTGGCCGACCAGCAGCACGGCATCGCGCTCCACGTCGAGCGGAACCACTCCGATGGCCCGGTGGCGGAAATGGACGACGCCGTAGATCCCGGGGTTGCCGTCCGGGCGGACCACCTCGTCGTGAAGTAGTTCGAGCCAGGTGTTCTCGTAGGCCACCCGGCGAGAAACGCGGCGCCAGGGGTTGGCTTCGATCGTGCTCATGCGGCAATCGTAGCGAGCGGGAACCAGGAGGGCGCGGCGGGCGTCCTTGGCATGTACCACGCCGAATTCGGCCCGAAGGCGACGACGGAGACGACCATGAACGACCAGCCATCGAACACCACGACCGATCACGACACGATCGCCCGTCCCGACCTCGATCGGGCAAGCACGAGCCGCATCGGTCCGATCACCATCGGTCGGGCGATCGCCGTGACCGCCGCCGCAAGCCTCCTGGTCGGCCTCATCCTGGGCCCGATCATCAGCGGCCACCCGACGCTCGGGGCCGACCCCACAACCGCCCCAGAGCACACCGTCACGGTCTCCAGCAGCGGCGTGGTCAGCGTGGCACCTGACGTCGCCGACGTAGCCATCGGGGTCATGGCCCAGAAGCCGACCGTTGCCGAAGCCCAGTCGTCTGCAGCCACCTCGATGACCTCGGTCATCGCCGCCGTCAAGAAGACCGGCGTGGACCCGAAGGACATCGTCACTGTCAACATCAGCCTGAACCCCGTCTACGACTACAACACCAACGGCGCCGCCCCGCGGCTCGTGGGTTATCAGTTCGCCAACACGATCAAGGTGACCGTTCGCGACATCGGCAAGGTGGCGGCGGTGGTGGACGACTCGATGGCCGCCGGCGCAACATCCGTCAACGGCATCATTTTCCGCGTCGGTGACCCGAAGGCCGCCCAGGGCCAGGCCCGCGGGCTGGCCATGACCGATGCCCGCGCCAAGGCCGACGCACTTGCCGCAGCGGCCGGCGTATCCGTCACGGGCGTGGCGAGTATCGCCGAGACGTCGAGTCAGCCGACGCCGGTCTTCTACCCCGCGGCCGCAATGGACGCGGCCAAAGCCCAATCGGTGTCGACGCCGATCCAGACGGGCACCACCGACATCACGATCCAGGTCACGGTCACTTACCTGATCGGCTGATCTGGGCGCCGGGCCGCCCGCCCTGCGC
>CABEBU010000165.1_pt1 | contig 14092 bp, 17 predicted proteins | sample 3132691 | NCBI WGS metagenome assembly CABEBU01 (sample SAMEA5534346, study PRJEB31848) | metagenome | biome: tundra; feature: field; material: soil | place: USA | collected 2013-05 | depth 0.45 m | reverse complement strand
CACCAGGCCGCCATCGCCGCGAGCATCGTGCTGATCGCGATCTCCTCGTCGTTGAGGCGCAGTCCGATGTACGGATTGCGGAAGAGGATGGTGTCGCCGAGGCTGATGTGGTCTGTTTCGAAGCCGTCGAGATCCAGGTCGTAGCCTGTCTGACGGCGCACAAGCGGAGATCGGACGATCGTGCGCGGTCCGACGAGCCTGATCACTTCATCGTTGGCGATCTCACCGGCGGAGCCACGGATCACGATGCGGCGGGACCGCAGCTGGTTGTGCCATTGGTTATCCGTGAAGTCGTAGAGGCCCATGCCGCCGCCGAAGTCGACCGTGGCGATGGTCGTCTTAGCTTCCTTTGGTCCGTCGTCGTCGGTCCAGGCGTCGCGAGCGAGCGGATTGATCAGGGGCGCGGTGAACGTCCGGGCGCTGACCGTCGTGGGCTCGAAGCGCGCGCCGAGGAAGGCTCGCATCAGCGCGACGGCGTGATACTGATGCGTCGATGACACCTGGACGGACGTGATCGTGCCGATTGCCCCCGAGCGGGCGAGTGCGAGCCGCGACGCGTGGCTGGGCATCAGCGGGTACTGCTCGGCAACCTGGACCAGGCCGCTCGCCCCCACCGACTGCCACAGGCGCCGAAGCCCATCGAGGTCCGGCGCGGGTGGTGTCTCGCACAGGATCGGGACGTTGAGTTCCACCGCGGCCTGCGTCACGTCGGGCGACGTCGCCCACGGCACGGCACTCACCACGAAGTCCGGGTGCTGGGCCTTCACCAACTCAGGGAGGGAGCTGTAGCCGGGCACGTTCCATCGCCTGGCCGATTGCTCGGCCGAGTCCTGGGTGCGGCCGACGATGCCGACGACCTCGAGCTGTGCCGGCAGCAGACCTGCCAGCCGCAAATAGAACTGCGCCCTCCACCCAGTCCCAACGACACCGAACCTGCCTGGCTTGCCTGTCATGCATCGGACGATACCAGGTGCGCGACCCGACCGAACCAGGCTGGAGCGAATCGGGGAGCGAAAGTGTCGGCTGCGCCGAACGTGCTCGGCAGTGGTGGCGGACGCTCGACCGGGAGCCGCGATTCGTGCGTTTGCACGTCCGATGTCCTATCGGCTTACCCTTACGAAGCCGACGACGTTGGCGAGTTCAGCGCAGTGCCGGCGAAACGCACAAGGAGAGCTCGATGCAGGTTGGCATAATGGCGGCCCAGGGCTGGAAGGGCGAGTACGACGGCTGGGATGCCGCCGCCGCATGGACGCGGACGATCGAGCTGGCGCAGAACGCAGAGGCGCTCGGGTTCGAGTCGCTCTGGGTCTTCGACCATTTCACGACCGTTCCCGAGCCCACCGACGAAATCACCTTTGAGTCGTTCTCGACTCTTGCCGCGCTCGCGATGGCCACAAAGCGCGTCCGGCTGGGACACATGGTGGTCTGTACGTCATTCCGGAACCCCGGCCTCACGGCCAAGCTTTGCTCGATGATCGACGTGATCAGCGGAGGACGCTTTGAGCTAGGCATCGGCTCGGGCTGGAAGAAAGACGAGTGGCTGGCCTACGGCTACGGCTTTCCGGAGATCGGTGAGCGGCTCGACATCTTCGGCGAGCATCTGGAGATCATCACGCGGATGCTGGCGCCGGGTCGGGCGACCTTCGAGGGTCCGCATGCCCGGGTCAACGGTGCCATCAACGTCCCCAAGGGCATCCAGTCCCACATCCCGGTCATCGTCGGAGGGAACGGTCCCAAGCGAACGGCCGGCTACGCCGTCAAGTTCGCCGACGAGTTGAACCTGGTCTTCCAGAGCCCAGCCGACTGCGCCCAACGGATCGTCGATGTCCGTGCCAGATGCGAGAAGGAAGGGCGGGACCCGGCAACTCTGCGCTTCTCCGTCTACGCGGAGGACGAGCTGATGCGGCACGCCGGCCAGGCCCGAATAGACTTGATCGCCGCCTATGCGGCGATCGGCATGGACCGGCTCGTCGCTTTCCCGACCCGCTGGGACCCAACCGTCGACGCGCAAGCCGCCTTTGCCGAGGACTGCCGCGCCGCTGGGATCGCTCTCAAGGCAGGCTGAGGACGCCCCAGGGCGCAATTCGAACCGACCGGGCAATATTCGAGGGATGTTCTCCCGTGCCCTGCCCAGAGTGCACGCGGCATCTGCCCTAACGGATCGCGTCGAAAGGGTTCTCGATCTCGATCCCGGCGATCCGGCGTCCAGCCTGGAAGTCCTCGCTGACGAGGCGCACCGCCCCGGCACGTCGCGCGGCCTCCACGATGAGGGCATCCCAGAACGACAGCTGGGCTCGCTCCTCGAGGGCTGCCGCATCTAGGATCAGCCCGACGTCGATCTGGACGACGGACCACGTCGCGTACAGCGTGACGATCTCGCGAGCCTCCGACCGGCGCATCGGTGGCTCCAGCTTGCGGGTCGCGACGACGTAGAACTCCTGTAGGACCTGAGTGCTCACGACCCCCGAGCGGTCCGCCCACATCTCCTCGAGCAGTGCTCGGGCGATCGGTTGCTTCTCGGTCTCGCTGGCGTCGTGGGCGTAGACGAGGACGTTGGTGTCGACGAACGTCCGCCGGCCGGCGGTCACCGGTTCCGAAGGGCCTGACGATCGTGCAGCTCGTCGCGCTTCCAGCTCCTACCGCCGCGAGGAGCCGCCTTCTTCAGGATAGCCTCGGCGCGCCCGCGGGCCAGTTCGACCCTCTCGTCCTCTTCCACGAGTTCCATCAGCCGCGTGGCCGCGAGCGCGCTAACCGACGTCCCCCGTCTCGCCGCCACGATCCGTGCACGCTTGATCACTTCCGCGTCCATTTGCAGGGTCAGATTTGCACGCGCCATCGCTCGCTCCACAGGTATTATGTGGTCCACAGCATACCACGAGGAGCATGGAGCGGCGATGTCATCGGAAGGTGCTCAGGCCAGATGAATCTCGGTACGGCGGCCCGCTGGTCGTCGCCGGCGGCGGCACGCGCTTACGGCCGGACGTCAGCGACCGCGGGGTCGAGCTATGGCGCCCCAGCAACGGCATCCTCGTGTCCTCGCCACATCCAGACACCCAAGGCGAGGGTCCACAGGGTGAGAAGCAGAGTGGAAACGAGCAGCGTGGTCTCGGCAGCTTGGACCTCTCCGTTGGCGGCAATCTGGAGTAGACCAGCGACCGCTGATCCGCCAGCACCGACGACCGCGATCCACCCGAACCAGGCGGGAAAGCGTCGGCTGTCGATGACGGCGACGCCGAAGCAGGCGAATGCCGCCCCGAAGAACACGAGAATGCCGATGCTCCAGATGCCGAAGTCGACCGCCTTTACGGCCGTCGCGATACTCAGCGCCGTCGTCGCTTCCGCTGCCGGAGCACGGTTCAAGGAGACCGCCAGCGCCTTCATGACGAAGCCGTCTATGGCGGTACTGACGGTGACCACGGCACCGCCGAGCAGTGCTGCCGCGACGCCCAACCGGGCGAGCGGCCCGCCGGACGTTCCGGTCAATCGCTCGGTCAGTCCGATGAGACCACCGATGATCAACAGGATGGCTACGATGATCGTCAGGTGAATTCCCACCCAGGCGCCGTTCTGGGCGATCGCCTGGACGGTCGCTGCGCCGTCGAGGCCGGCGGTGTGGGGATGCAGGGCATTCCCCACGAGGCCCATCACGGCACCAGCGATGAACAGGGCGCCAGAGATCCTCTGGCGAAGGAGTGGCGGTTGTACGGGCATTCCTGCTCCGGTACTGCTTCGGTTACCTAACTAGGTAACCATACTATACTCACCGCGATGAAGGCAAGTCCACCGTTGCCGATCGGACAGCTCCTTGGGCGCATGCTCCGAAGCTTCCGGCGAGATCTGTACCGCCGCGCACAGGAGGCCGGCTATCACGACATCCGTGAAGCGCACTTCCAGGTGTTCGGCGCGATCGACTGGGGCGGCACCCGCCTCACCGAGCTCGCGGCCCGGGCAAACATGACGCGTCCCTCGATGATTGAGCTGGTGGACGAACTCCAGGACTTGGGCTACCTGGAGCGCCGGCCTGACCCGAGCGACGGACGGGCCAAGCTGATCCGACTGACACACAAGGGCAGGCGCATCCTGGCGGAGGCGCTCCGGGCCGTCGAGGACATCGAGCGCGGGTACGCCGAGGCCGTGGGAGCGGAGCACTTTGATGCCTTCGTCGCGACCCTGCAGGCGCTGCTTGATGCCCAAAGCGAGGACTGGCGTTCGAGCGCGAAGGGGGATTAGCCAGCCGGTCAGGGTGATCGGGCAGCGCTGGCTGGGTAGTACGGGAAATCCCGGAGACAGCGCAGTGGCAAGGGCCGGAGAGCCCGCCGATGGATCGAAGACACCCAGTTAGGGTGCCTTCGCAAGCGTGAAAGGGGGAAATGGAGCGGGAGACCGGATTCGAACCGGCGACATTCTGCTTGGGAAGCAGACACTCTGCCAACTGAGTTACTCCCGCTCGGCGAGCAGCGACAGTTATAGCAGATCGCGCGAGCGCGGCGGGAGCCGCTTGGAGGAGGCCCCCTGGTGGTCGCGACATTCTGCGCAAGAGCCAGACGCTCAGGTCATTTGGTGTTGGCAGGGCTACGCGCAGGCGTTGCTGGGGCTCCAAAGACCGGAGAAGGCTACCAGCCTGAGAGCTCACGATAAGGTTGGATATCGTGGTGGCCCGGCGGGCCCTGCGGGGCCAGACGCCGGAGGCGCCGTTGCGGACGGACTGGGACAAAGAAGCCCCGGGTCAGCGCGGACAGTGCTGATGTTCAGCACAGACAGCGGGTCGTCCTTTGGCCCTCGGCAGGTCAGGGGCGGCGACCGTCTTGGATGGCCCAGGACGCGACGTCGGGCGCGTCCTGGGCCATCTAACACCGACTAGTGTCCGATCGCGTGATCATCGCGCTACGCCTTAGACACGCGGTCTGAGCAGGTGCCCGGCACCCCAGGCGGTTGAACCGCTCAGCGGAAGCTGACGCCCGAGTAGATCGACCCCAGGAACCGGCTCGGGACCGACGCGAGCCGCTGCGTGTCCTTCAGGGCTTGGTTGGGTCGCGACGTGATTCGCCCAGGAAGCCCCACGTCACGACGTACTGCCCGGAGTGACCACGCTCGGCCATGAGCGCGACGAGAACGACGATCACGCACAGCGGTGCGAGGAAGGCACCCACGGCCATGGCGTTGAGGGCGCTACTGACGAGCAGCACCAGCGCCGTGACGCCTACGCAGCCGAGCAGCCCGAGGTAGATGCGACGGGCAGCCGGTCGGTTTCGCTGACGGCGAAGGACGAGCGCGGACGCGGTGACCGCGAGGACCGACCCGGCGATCATGCCGAGCGATCCCGCCGGTTGTATGCCGAGCGCGAATCCAAGGCCGGCGAGCAGCTCCATCGTGACCCCGACGAGCAGCATGATGAGCAGGGGGTCGGTGCGCGGGGGTCGCGTCGATCCCTTCCCCGAGCGAGAGTCAGTCCGTCCGATCGTGGCCCACCTCCTGCCGCCTGCGCGGGCGGCGGAATGAAGGTAGGTTCGGGCAGGCGCCCTGTCAAGAGTGAGCGGGTTCGTTCCGCTTCGGATCGAGCTTCAACTGGCGCGTCTGGTCGAGGTCCGAGGGTTACCACGACCTATCACACCTTGCTGCCGGCCCGGTAGCGCCCTGACGCCGACTTCTACATCTTGTGGTGTGGTGCGGCAACCGGATAAGCAGGAGCAGAGTTATCGTGATGGCCGGAATGCTCGGCGCAGCCGACCGACCGAAGCGCCGTCGCGAAGGACGCACGCTGATCAGGCGGGACCGGAAGCCACGGCCACCGGACGAACCGTGCCGACGCCGGCGCCGACACCGGGTCGCCATGGGGCACTCGGCGAGTGATTGGCCGACCGCCGTGGATGGCCCAGGACGTGGCGTCGGGCGCGTCAGGGGCTCCGACACCGGGCAGTGTGCGATCGGGCCAGGACTTCTCGGCGCTACGCCTTAGACACGCGGTCTGAGCAGGCGCTCGGCACCCCCAGGCGGTTGAACCGCTCAGCGGAAGCTGACGGCCGAGTAGATCGACCCGAGGAACCGGCTCGGGACCGACGCGAGCCGCCGCGTGTCGCGGAAGCCGGCCTCAGCCGCCACCGCGGCCCAGGAGCGAAACGAGAGCGGGAAGGAGACCCACGGGTGGCCGTGGTCGGTGTCGTACTCGACGAGGACCAGGCGACCGGCCGGGCGGAGGTAGCCCCCGATGAGGCGGAGGACGGCGAGCTTGTCGCGCTCGAAGTGCAGCGAGTTCGCCATCACGATCCCATCGAGCTGGGGCAGCTCGAGCGGCATTGTGAAGTCGGCAACGAGCGGCGTGACGCTGACGCTCGGGAACTGGTTACGCAGGGCCCCCACCTGAACCTCGAGGGCGCGGTTGTCCCGATCGACCGTGTGGATCGAGCCGCTCGGACCGAGAAGGTCGGCCAGGGCGAGGGTGAACGCTCCTTCACCCGACCCGAGGTCGGCCCAGATCTTCCCGCCCCCCAGGACGCCCTCCCGGATCAGCCTGACATGGTCACGGTGGTCCATGGCGACCAGTCTGGCGCACGCGAGTCAACGTCGCGGCTGGCCCGTCGCGCTGTCGCACCGTCAAGCGGGCGGGACCGGGGCCTGCAAGCCCGCCAACCGGGACGTCATCCTGTCTTCAGGTGTGGCACCCGGCGGCCGTAACGATAAGCAGCACGGCCGAAGTAGAAGACGACAATGGCGGCGAACCAAATCAGACAGGCCAGCAAGGAGGGCCAAACGGCGGACCAACTCATGGCGTCCTTCGGCTTGGCCAGCCACAGTGAAACGACGTATGCCAGCAGCGCGAGGATGATTGCCCCGAGGACTCTGTAGAGGCCCAGGGGGCTAGACGCAATGTCCCACCAACCCCGGCGGAGCCATCGCACAATGGACTTCCTGATTGAACTCCGCATGCCCACCTCCTGCGGCCAAGCGTAGGAGTGGCGTCTTCCAGCGTCCAGGAGAAACCGCTCACTTAGCACCCCTCTGCGTGAGCGGTCCGGCAAATTGAGCCACTACCAACAGCTACGACGCCGTCCGCTCTCGGTGTCTCACGACCACCGGCGGGCCGCTCGACCCGTCCTGGGGCTCCCTGCGCGCTCTGAGACAGAACCGCCTGTAGGGATGGACTATGGCTCTGCCGAGCGTCCGCGCGTCCTCTGGCCGCTCAACGTCCTCTACCTCGCCCCGGCGCAAAACACGGTCACCGCTGCAGTCCCAGGAACCATTCGTCCGACTCCAGGTCGTGCTTGAGCAGATACTCGCGCTGGTCCGCGCCTCGCACCTTGAAATAGTCCGCGCGGGGCCACTCCGGCTGGCTTTCCACCTGATACCAGCGGTCGAGGACTTCGGCCACCTCGATGAGCCGTTCCTCCCACTTGAACCGGCGCGGCGTCTCGTCGGCCTTAGCCCCCGCATAGCATTCGACTTGGATCTGGATAAGCCGCATCAGCGTCCTGCTTGGGCGGGCCCGTCAGGGCCAAGGTCCACGATGCGGGCCTGCGGGATGCGGTTGGCGATGCCTTCGCGAGCCAGGTTGAACCACCTTTGGCAGCGATCCAGGATCGCATGGTCGCAGCCGGATCCGATCCGCTCGGCTGCTGAAAGCACGCGGTCGGGGTTGGTCACCAGTTCAACCTCCCAGGGCCACTTGGCTTCAGTAGCCACTTTGTGAAGGATGTCTCTTGGGCGGCCTCAAGTATCCACGGAGGGCGGGGCCACCGCTCGCCGGGCAGTTCTTCCTGCTCAGGTGGGCAGGTGTCAGCCCTGTGTGAGGCAGGATCGTGTGACGGACTGTACCAACGACTGGTCCGCAACCGAACCACCCCCCATGCTGGGTGCCACCATCCGACCGGAAGGCGACCAGAGACATCGGTCGATTATCGTCGCCGATCCAGCAAGCCCGGGTCATCCACGGCGTCGCCCGATTCGCTGGCCCGAACGTGCCGCCCGAGATCGAATGGCGAGTTTCATTCACAGGCCCTGAGTCAGCTTCCCGGCTGTCAGCTCGATCGTCGCCCATAGGAACGTTCCTCGTCCTGCCGCGCGGAGTCATCGTTGGAAGCTCCTACGGAGCGGCCAAGTAGGAAAGGGGCCGCGTCACTACGCAGCCATGGTGTGCGGTGACGCCGCACGGGTCCGCTCGACGGGGTTAGGCGACGTCGTTCGCAAGGGTTGCCGCTGTCACGCGGGCATTTCGGTCCTCGACCTTCCGCAATTCGGCCAGATTGGTCCGACATGACGGGAATCTGCGTGGAACAAGAGCGTTGAGTCAGACTACGGGGCGCATGGGGCCACGCCCGATCCGCTCCCATTTGGGGGACGGCGGCAGTTGAGACTTGGGGCACGCTGCTCTGCTTGGCCACCTTGCCATGGCCGACTAACGAATGCTGACAGGGCTGCGCAACGGCCTTGCCACGGGCGCTGGCTGGCAGCCTTCTTCAGCCGACCTTGACCTTGGCCCCTGACGGCAAGTAACAGTTCCCGCTGAACTCGTTGATGTGTAAAGCACCGGCAGGGCCGGGCACAGTCCCATTCCCACTTATAAGTCCATCCACGCCTGTGAGCACGTCTCCCTCCCGCGCTACGACGGTGCCATCGGACGCCAGCAACTCAGCCTGACCGCCAACGAGACGCGCCGAGAACCCATATGGCCAGACGACGCTCACCGGATCTCCAGTCGTCGTCGATATGACCACGAGCTCGGACCCCGCCCGCTCGACGCGCAACGACATGTACGACTCGGTCGCAGGGCACACCCACACATAGCCATTCGGGAGCGGTGTGGACGCGGCCTCGGTCGCGATCGTAAGTGGGTCTCCTCCAGAGCCTGGAGATCCTATCTCGTAGCGAAACCACACGGAGCCAGCTGCCAATACCACGACTAGGGCGACTGCGGCGAATCTGGCGACGCGAGGTACGCCCGTCACCAATCGCCACAAACGGCCCGAAGGCATGATCTCGTCCGGCACCGCTGCCACGCGCAGCTGCAGATTGACCGGCGCGTGCCAGCCGGCTTTGTCGGAAAGCACCCTGGCTAGGTCCTCTTCGAAGCTTCGATGGGTCATCGGTCGGTCCCTCCTGATCGCCGAGCCGCGTCGTATGCGGCACGGAGTTCCCGCAAGGCGTAGTGAAGCCGGGACTTTACGGTTCCTTCCCGTTGGCCCGTCCGTGTGGCGACCTCTGCGATATCTAGATCCTCGGCAAAACGCAGCACGATCACGATCTTGTGATCGGGGCTCAGGCTGATGATCGCCTGGCGGAGTGCGTCATCCCAGCCGGCTCGATCACTTGGATCGGCCGCCGACATCGACTCGACGACCTTGCGAGCGGCGATGGCGCTCCGGCGCAGCCGATCGCGGCACAAGTTGACCACGATGCGGTCGAACCAGGCGTCGAACCGGCTCTCGTCTCGAAGAGTCGCCCACCGTGTCCACGCCTGTACCGCAGCGTCATGGACGGCGTCCTGCGCCTCTGCATCTCCATCGAGAATCGTCGCCGCCAGCCGATAGGCGCGATCCAGGCGTGCCTGGGTCAGCCGATCGAAGGCATCTCGCTGGTCCCTCAACGACGAGAGCCCTGCTCGAGTCTCAACTGGTTCTTGCCTCTGGTACGTCACGTGGTTCTTGCCTCTGGTACGTCACGCTAACAAGACGAATGGGGCCATCCAAACGTTCAAACAGAATCAGCCACACGGCGAAAAATGGGCTGGATCAGCCCGGCACCTCGCTATGTTGCACCGTCTACAACTCACCTAGAGGGACATAGCGGGCTTTCTGTTCAAGGTGGCGACAATCGGTCACGAACCGCCCAGAGAGTTTCACTCGCGCCGAACTGGCGGCCTCTTGCAAACCCCCGTCGGGTGGGTTCTCGTTGGGCCTAATGGCGGTGCAGCCACCCTTACCGTGAGCGTGATCGGCGGCGCGACAACAGCATCCCTCGCGTACGTGATGATTCAGGCGCGTGGCGCCAACAAATGCATCTACTTCGGGACTGAACCGCCCGGGCCTCGACCAGACCCCTAAAAGGATCAGCACCAGCTTGGGCGAAGAGGGCCGTGCGTCGATGGCCCTCTTCGCCGCACTCAGTCCGTACTACTAGGCCGTCAGAATGGATATCCCGAAGTAACTTGAAAGCTGAGACCAATCCTCGGCGTAGAAGACACTCGACGTGAGTGCGATGAGCTCCCCGCGAGCGTATACGATGGTGCCGCCGTCTAGATACAAGGGCCCTCCGGAATCGCCCACTTGAATGTTGACTCCGAACTTGAACACCGAGACATTGGATAGGCAGTACTGCGCTTCGCAGATCTGAGCTGTGTTGGAGATGTCGGTGTGGCCGCAATTGGTCCCCGAATTTATGCCACTTGCGCAGTAGCCGGTGGCGTTGACCACGGGGTTACCGGCGCCAGAGACAGGCTTGAAGGCATACTCGCCCGTGTATATGTAACCCTGATAGGACGACCCGTAGATGAGCTCAGCGTCCACAGTCGAGCCAGCCTGCCACGAGACATAGCCCATGTAGTACCCGCTTAGATTGGGCCCGTTGTAGAGACTGTTCGCCGAGCCTTGCGGGAAACAATGGCCGGCAGTCAGCATGTAATTCAAGCCTCCCCTGGTTACCGCGAATCCTGTCGTGCAACCATTGATATACCCGGGTCTTCCGTATGCAGGCCCGACGACCACGGCACCTCCCCAATGGGGAGGTGCGTCGGAATGGCGGCTCGCCAACGTGAAGCCACTGACGTACTCAATGCGGTCGCCGAACTTGGCTGTGACGGATGCGAATAGGCTGGCCGGGGCATTGCTCTGCAGAACGACCTTCTGTTGGCTCGAGTCAAAATAGGACGCATAGGCATACGCAGGAGATATGGATGGGCGCAAGGAGGCCAGAGCGGCCTGGATGTTGTCAATAGTTGCCTTGTCGACGGTCGCTAGCTCCACGCGAGCGGGCAACCCGGCAGATGACGCGTTGGCGACCAGGGATGACGCATCCGCGGCGCTGACGGCGCCACCACTCGACTTCGGGAGCAACGCGACCAGCTCGCCTGTCGCTCTATCGAAATAGGTGCCTACGGCACCTCTGGCGGCAGCTGCATCGTCCCATTTGGAGATCGCTGCCTCTCGCGCCGCCGGGCTAGCCGCCGCCGCCTGAGGCACCAGCAATCCGGCCCAGCCAACCGCGAGCAGAGTTGCCACGGCGAGCTGTAGGGTCCGCTGAGCATGTTGGAATAGGGGTCTCCCGCTCACTTGAACCTCCTCACGTGGCAGTGGATGCATGAACCAAGTGGGTCGAACCGCATCCCTTGCCACACTTTCGAGATTGTGCCTGACAGACAGGGCTTCGGCCTTCTCGGCCTCGCCCTGGGAAACCTGGCGAGTGCGGTAGCGATGGTCGTACTGCCGACCATGGGACTGCTGTGGCGGATCAAGGTGGAGGAGGCCGCCCTCCGCGCCGAGCTCGGGGATAGATACATCGAGTACTGCAAGGGCCACGCCCGCCTCCTCCCCGAGATTTGGTAGGGCAGCGTTGCCGCGGCGAAGCTATCTGGCTATGCGGCGAGCTGAGCTTCCACTAACTCGTCCACGCCCTCAATGACGATGGTTGGTGGTGTGTGTCCGGTTCCCTCCGGGCGCGCCGGATTTCCCTAGATGATCGAGAACCAGTCGCGGATGCCCGTCGGCCAGCCGCCAGCTTGGGAGACCTCGAGCGACTGCGACAGAAGACTGTCGATCTGTCGGTCCAGGTTGAACGCGACGGCCCATGCGATCTGCTCGGTCGGAGTCCCAACCCATGGCAGCGGCCGCATCACGACTACCTGCTCCAGCGACTGAGCCTGAGCGATGGTCGCCTTGAGGGTGCGGCGGTAGGCATTGAGCATCGCCGCCAGCATGGCACCCTCTTTCGTTCGCGCCGGCATCACGCCAGACACGAAGTATGTGATTGCGCCCGCGATCGCAGCGCCAATGCCAAGGACCGCGAAGTCGATGTCCCTGAGCTGGGTCGAAGCCCCGACCAACCGCGAGAGCCAGCCAAAGAAGATCAGGCCTGTGCCCACCTCCAGCCCGGCGAGGATTCGCCAGTTGCGAATCACAACACCCGGACGAGTCTGCAGCCATCCACGCTGCACGGCCGCTTCGTCCAGCGCGTGGGCGAAATCGGTGAAGGCGCCGCTGAGCGAGCCCAGGAAGAGGGAGTCGATGTGTCGCGACGTTCCCATTCTGACGACGATCGACTGGTAGAGCGCGGCTTCGGGCGCCGGGAGGTGAGCCTGGTCGGGCCGGTGAGCAGTCAACTCGATGCCTGCCCGGTGACCGATCGGAAATGGTTCTGCGCGAAATGCTATGAGGTTGCGGCTGGCCAGATCCATCAGTCCGGCTGAGATGGTTCCGCGAGTCGACTTGCCTTGGAGCACCACTGATGCGAGCCCCGGTGTGAAGTCCGGAGGTGGCGATGGCATGAGTACCGAGTCATCGTCCGTGAAATACGGATCCCGCCCCTGTCTGAGCCACGCCAGTATCGGTAACGCCGCCAGGGCGACGTCAACCGCCAGACCAACGGCCACGAAGCAGATTTGCAGAATCGTCACGGTCGCCGTCCCGATTGCGGTGCTTGCCCCTCAGGAGGACTCCTCACCCCGTCAGATGGTTCAAGGATATGCGATGGCAGCCTGGGCGCTCCGGCGTTCTTTGGTTGCACATCGGCGGCGTCGCTTGGTTGGCGACTGTTGTTGTTCTCACGCGCCCGAACACCTCCTGGCGCGCCCTAACAGCCTCGGGCATAGCCAGCGCCAAACCGTGCTGGTATGCCGCAGGTGTCAGACGAGCAGAGACGAAGTCGCGGCCTGCCACCACGACCTTCTCGTAGACGGCATGTACAAGGTCCGCCTTGGCCTCAGGGACGTCCGCATGCGCGCCGAGTTCCTGCAACATCTGAAGGCGGCGCCGGCACTGTCGGGCCCTGGCTTCTGTATGCGTCTTCGGTCCTAGACGAGCAGTACGACAAGAGTCGCAGGACGGGCGTCGCTACCTCTGACCCGAGTCGATGGCCGCATGGCTGCCTGGCGGCGATCCGGAGCGAGTGGGCCCCAGCTGGTGGCGAGCGACCCGCGCAGGGGCGCGGACGATGCGACCGCTGCACCACTAGGTGGGACTCAACCGACCGGAGCCTTAATTCCTGGTTCAGGTCAGGCACAGTACAGATGGTTTGCTCCGCGACGCGCCGGAGCATCCGGGGAAACCCTCGATGACGAGGGGCGGGTCCAGATCCCGTGCCCTCCTTTGCGCGGTCGATCGTTAGAGCAAGGGTTTTTCCCGATGCGAGCCGGCTGAACGCCGGGCTACGGTCCATACCTAACTAGTGAAGGGGTTGCACATGAAGAGACTCATGACCTGCGCGGTCCTGCTTGCCCTTGCGACCGCGATCGCGGGATGCGGCGCAAGCGGCAGCAGTTCGAGCGCCGGTGCCGCGGCGTCAGTTGGGGCGGCCACCAATGCAGCTGCGACGGCATCGCCGGGCGCGACGAACGCCGGCAGCACCATCGCAGCGGCGACGCCCACCTTGTCTGCGGTCGGCGGCGGCGACACCTGCAAGTTCCTCAGCGCATCCGACGCCGCGACATTGCTCGCGAACCCCGGTCCCGTGAAGGTCGTCGTGGCGGACAGCCCGGCCTCGAAATTGACGACCTGCACCTGGGGAAAGATTACGACCGCTGGCGTCTTGCTCATGGCACAAGAGCTGAAAGCTACTACCCCCGTGAGCGTCATCAAGGCCGCGATGTTGAAAGACATCGTCGAGACGATCCCCGGCCTCGGCGATGGCGGAGGCTTCGAAACGAAGACTGCCGACGCGGTGACTGTTACTTTCATCAAAGGCAGCACTCTCATCCTTCTGACGGTCTCGACGACCGGCGTGAATGCGGATGCGGTCGCGGCGGTCGCGAAGAAGATCGCCGACGGAATCTAAGTCGGCGTCCCGCTAGCCGAGCATCTAGCCCCTGACCCGATCCGAGTGCCGGCACACGCACACAGGCAGGGGCCCGACCTTCGACGCCGGCGCATCTGTGGGCGGGCTCGTCCGGGTG
>CABEBU010000163.1_pt1 | contig 14224 bp, 9 predicted proteins | sample 3132691 | NCBI WGS metagenome assembly CABEBU01 (sample SAMEA5534346, study PRJEB31848) | metagenome | biome: tundra; feature: field; material: soil | place: USA | collected 2013-05 | depth 0.45 m | reverse complement strand
TTAGAGCGAGGTACTTGGTGATCGCCGCGGTAAGTGTCGTCTTCCCGTGGTCGATGTGGCCGATAGTGCCGATGTTGACGTGCGGCTTAGTCCGCTCGAACTTCTTCTTCGCCATCGCGGGCGTTCTACTCCATCTGGCGCGGCCGACGCCGCTACGGGGGTGGAGCCCTCAATCGGACTTGAACCGATGACCTCGTCCTTACCAAGGACGCGCTCTGCCAGCTGAGCTATGAGGGCCCGAGACCGAAATAGGACCGGTGTTCGTGATGGTGGGCAGGAGAGGAATCGAACCTCTACAGCCGAAGGCGGCTGATTTACAGTCAGCTGAGCTCACCACCTGCTCAACCTACCCACGAAACTGCCAGCCAATTCCGGTGGGTCCCCGTTCAACGGCTGACTTCTTCAATTGGAGCCGACGACGGGTCTCGAACCCGGAACCTGCGGTTTACAAAACCGCTGCTCTACCAATTGAGCTACGTCGGCGGGCGCAAGGGCAAGCTTACGCTAAGACCCCTGGGCGTCCGGGAATGATATGGGCTGGCCCCCTGGGCGGTCAAGCGCGACACCGCGAACCCACCGCCATTGGCCTTGGACGCGGCGAGAGAGCCGATCCCAGTTGGCCAGAGGCAGGGACTGCCGGCCTCAGACGAGGCTCGTGACGACCGGAAGGCGGGCACTCCTCTATTCTGCTTGGTCTGCCTGAGGGGGAGCGCCCGGCGCGCCTGGCAGCAGCACGTCATCGCCATCGACGGTATCCGAAGGTTCGGTGACCGGTTCGACTGCTGTCTCGGAGGCGGCTTTGGTCCGTCGCTTCCTCGGGGCCGGCCCCGCAGGATGAGTGGCGTCGGGCGTGGCGTCGGGCGCGAAGATGGAGGCCACCGGTGGGCGTTCGACCCCGCGCTGGCTCGAAGCCTCGTACAGAAGGATCGAGCCGGCCACAGAAGCGTTGAGCGACGATACGTGGCCCAGCATAGGGATGCGGACAACGGTGTCACAGCGACGGCGCACGGCAGGCCCAAGGCCCTGGCCCTCGCTGCCAACCACAATCACCACAGGCCCGCGAAGATCGGACTGACGGGCGGTGAGTGGCGCCTCTGCATCCGAGCCGATGACACGAAGACCTCTGATGTGGAGGTCCGTCAGTGCTTCGGCCAGGTCATCGACCGGGACGAGCAAAAGGTGCTCCACGGCCCCCGCCGAAGCCTTCACGGCGGCCGCTGAGAGAGGTGCCTGGCGATGGGTCGGGTAGATCACGCCGTGGACGCCGGAGGCCTCGGCGGTTCGGAGCAGCGCGCCGAAGTTCTGAGGATCCTCGAGCGAATCGAGCACGAGAACGAACGGTGCCTCATTGCGCTCGATGGCTCGGGCGAGGATGTCGTTCATGCCGGCGAACTGGCGCTTGTCCGTGACGAGGGCGATGCCCTGATGACCGTCGAAACCGGCAAGGGATGTAAGGCTGCCGCCTTCCACCTCCACTATCGGGATGCGCAGGTTGGTTGCGTGAAGGACAAGCTTCTCAAGAGCCTGGCGACGCTGGGGCACAACCAGGAGTCGGATCGCCTTGCGTCGCGCGATGAACGCTTCTTCCACCGGGTGCCGACCGGCGATCAGTTCCTCGTCCTCGCCGAGAAGCCCGGCAGGTGGCGGGTTGAGCTGCCGGACCCAGGAAGCCGGAACGGGCGCGCCGGGTCTGGTTGCTGGGCCCTGATAACCGCCAGAGCGGGCTCGGTAGTCCGGCCGGGATGGCCGCTCCACGAATGGCCGCCGAGCCGCAACGGGTTCGACTCCGCCGATTGGCTGGAAGCCGGAGGTTGGCTCAGCGCCGGCGACCGACTCAGAGCCGTCGACCGACTCGATACTCTCGATCGCATCTTTAGCGAACGGTTCGGTCGCATCGGCGTCTCGGTCGAAGCCGATCGGCTCTTCGCCGCTCGGCATGGTTGGCGGGCCCTGGGGTCGACCCCCACCGAACCCGAAGCCGGGTCGGGTCGGGCGCTGCCCGCGACCGAAATCTGCACGCGGGCCAAAGCGCGGACTGTCCGGACCTGAACGGTCGCTTGAGTCCCATCGCTGGTCAGGCCGTGGCCGCGGGGCCTCAAAGCCCTCACGGCGAGGCGCTTCCCCATAGGCTCCTTGGGGGCGCTGTGGCCGCGGAGACCACCCTTCGGCGGGTCGCCACTCGCGCCTTGGCGGGCGCGGGAAACCATCATCGCCGTGCTTGGCGAAGCTGTCGTCAGGACCCTGCGGTGGTGGCTCCGATGACCGGCCGCCAAAGTCCGGCCCTGTCGGACGCGAACTGCCCTGCCGGAAATCGCGAAACCCACCACCGTCGGGGGGACGTGGCCCGCCAAATCCGCCGGGGCGCGGCCCCGGTCGAGGTCCGCCGAATCCACCACCGCCGGCGGGACGTGGCCCGCCAAATCCGCCGGGGCGTCCTGCGCCGCCCCCCGGCCGGGGGCCGAAGGAACGGCGGTTCTCGAAGCGCGGGGCGTCGAATCGCCCGCCTTCCGGCGACGGTCGGCCATCACCTGGCCCACCTGGCCCACCTGGCCCAACCTGTCCGCCCGAGCCTTGTGGCCCAGGCGCACCCGGCCCGCTATGACGAGGCCCTTCAAATCGCCCCCCATCGGGACGTGGCCGCTTGCCGGCCGGACCGCGCCGTCCGGAATGATCGTCCCCTGGCTTGTGTCGATGGTCAGGCAAGTCTCGATCCGTTCATCTTGTTCGGCCGCCATAGTGGCGGTCCGGGTGTCTGATCCGCTGGGGCGGGGCGGGTGTCTCGGCCGTCGGAGTGACGGCGCGGGTTCCTACGTCCCGATCAATCGGCGCGGCGCCAGCGCTGGCCGTCGCGCGTGTCTTCAACGAGAATGCCCCGCTCGGCGAGTACGGCTCGCAGATGGTCGGAGGCTGGCCATTCCCGAGCCGCCCGGGCGGCCGCTCGATCGTCGAGGAGCTGCTTCAACTCGGGCTCCAGCGACTCGTCGGCAGCCGGGGCTATCCCGAGGACTCGGTCCAAGTCACGTAATAGATTGATCGCGAGTTGGGCGTCGGCCGTGGAAAGCGTCCGAGCGTCGATACGCCGGTTCAGCTCGCGGATCAGTTCGAAGACAGCCGCGAGGGCCGGGGAAATGTTGAGATCGTCGTCGAGTGCCGTCTCGAACGCCAGCCTCGCAGCGTCCAGCAAAGCCGGAAGCGACGCGTCATCTAGGGACTTGGATTCGTACGCTGCGAGCGCCGCCAACAGGGCGTCCAGCCGATCGATGGCTGAGTTCGCGGCCTGCAGTGAATCCTCGCCGAAAGACAGCGCCATGCGGTAGTGGGCCGACATTAGGGCCAGGCGAAGGGCGCGTGGCGAGCTTCCATTGCTCAGCACGTCCGGCACGGTGGAGATGCTGCCGCTGGACTTGGACATCTTCTGGCCGTTCATCTGCAGAAAGGCGCAGTGAAGCCAGTAGGCCACGAACGTCTTGCCGGTCGTGGCCTCGCTCTGGGCGATCTCGTCCTGGTGGTGCGGGAAGACCAAATCGATCCCGCCGGTGTGAATGTCGAATGACGGCCCAAGGTAGGCCATGCTCATCGCCGAGCATTCGATGTGCCAGCCCGGCCTGCCCGGTCCAATCGCGGTTTCCCAGCTCGGCTCGCCGGCCTTTGGTCCCTTCCAAAGGGCAAAATCACGGACGTCGTCCTTGCCGTATTCGTCGGCCTCGACCCGCTCGCCGACTCGCATCCCTTTGGGGTCGAGTCGGGCCAGCTCGCCGTAGGCCGGCCACGAGGCTATCCGGAAGAATATCGAACCATCGTCGGTCCTATAGGCATGACCGGCTTCCAGTAACCTCGCGATCAAGTCGACCATCTGGGGAATGTGCTCTGTCGCCCTTGGCATCACATCCGGCAGAGTCACGCCGAGAGTCGTCATGTCGGACAGGAAGAGCTTCTGGTAGCGCTCAGAAACCAGGCCAATCGGGATGCCCTCGGCCAGGGCGCGCTTGATGATCTTGTCGTCTACGTCGGTGATGTTCATGACCCAGGTCACGCGCAAGCCCTTGTAGCGGAGGTACCGAACCAGCAGATCGGCGAACAGGAACGATCGGAAGTTGCCCACATGGGCCGGGCCGTAGACAGTCGGGCCACAGGTGTAGATGCGGACGTGGCCCGGCTCGAGCGGCACGAACTCTCGCGCGGCGCCGGCCATGGTGTCGTGCAACTTGATCGTCACGCCACTCCCTCCGGAGCCGCGACAATCCTGTCAGCGGCGGGAGTGGCCGCAACAGCGGCTGGCGCGAGCCAGGCGATGGCGCTGGCCGATATGGATCGCCCCGCCCCTTCGGGCCCGTCCAGATTGCCGGTGGAGGCCTTGACATTGACGGCCTGCGGTGGCACCCCGAGGGCAGCCGCGATCGCCTCCCCCATCGAGGGCAGAAGCCCAGCCAGTTTTGGGCGCGAGGCAACAATCGTTAGGTCGACATTCACCGGCTGCCAGCCCGCGGCCCGAACCTTCTCGACTACGGTTGAGAGGAGGAGTCGGCTGTCGATACCGGTCGGCGTGCGCGAGTCCGCCGGGAATAGGCGGCCCAGGTCACCCAGACCAGCCGCTCCAAGAAGCGCGTCCGCCACTGCATGGAGGGCCGCGTCACCGTCCGAATGGCCGGCCAAGCGAGGCGCTCCCTCGATCCGTATGCCGCCCAGTACAAGGGTCTCGCCGGGACCGAAGGGGTGGCTATCCACGCCGAGCCCAACTCGACCGAAAGAACGGAGATCGGGCGCCGATTTGTTCGATCCACGCACAGGGGAAACCGGATGGCCGGGCACGAGGCCGCCGTCGAGCATCGCCCTGGCGCGGTCGAGGTCTACGGGCACGGTCACCTTCAGGTTGGTCGCTTCGCCGTTGATCGCATGAACAGGGATTCTACAGGCCTCCAGCAGAGAGGCCTCATCGGTAAAGGTTTCTGGTCCGTTGGGATGGTGCGCGGCGTATGCCCGCTCGAACAGGCTGCGCCTCACGCCCTGAGGTGTCTGGGCCGCCACTACGTTCGTGCGATCGACGGTGACACCGACGCGCTCGCCGTCGAGGCGCTTCAGCGTTTCGGCCACCGCCAGTACGGGGATGGCGGCGCCGTGCATTTCCGCGGCCTGGGCCACTGCCCGGATCAGCGCTGGGCTCACGAACGGCCGCGCGGCGTCGTGAACGAGGATCACAGGGTCGCGGGACGAGGACTCGCCTTCGGCGAGGGCTGCCACGCCTGCCGCAACCGAATCCTGGCGACGCTCGCCGCCGACGACCACGGCCACGACCGCGTCAGGCAGCCAGGGAGCGCTTGCTATCTCGACTACACGCTCCGTGGAAGTGGCGATGACAATCCGCTCCACGCCGGCCTTGGCCAGCGCCTCGACCGACCAGCGCAGAACCGGCCAGCCGGCCAGATCAGCCTGAAGCTTGTTCTGCCCGCCCATCCGCAGGCTGGATCCGGCCGCGACCACGACTGCCTGGATGGAGTTAGCCAGAGGCTCCTCCGACGAGTTCCTCTCGTCATTCACTCCTCGTGAACCTGAGCAAAGACCATCCGGCCCATCACGGTCTGCAGCACGCGAGTGACGAGGACATCGAGTTCTTGACCGACGAGACGCGAACCGCCCTCGACCACGACCATAGTGCCGTCGTCAAGGTAGCCCACTCCCTGACCGGGTTCCTTGCCCTCTGTTATCACCTTGATCTGGAGCGAGTCGCCCGGCAGAAGGGCCGGCTTGAGGGCATTGGCGAGCGAGTTGACGTTCAACACGCGTATCGACTGCAGGTCCGCGACCCTGTTCAGGTTGAAGTCGTTGGTGAGGATCGCCGCGCCCCTCGCCCTGGCGAGCATTACCAGCTTGCCGTCGACGTCGGCTGCTTCGGCAGGATCGTCGTCGACGATCTCGACGGGAGTAGGGCCGTCCTTCTGCAAACGGGCTAGGATCTCGAGCCCGCGCCGACCTCGACCGCGTCGCTGCGTGTCCGAGCTGTCGGCGATCCGCTGCAGCTCCTGCAACACGAAGTGCGGAATGACGAGCCGGTGATATAGGAAGCCCGCATCCACGATGTCCGCGATGCGACCGTCGATGATGGCGCTGGTGTCGACGATGACCTGGGTTTCGCCTCCCCGCGCCGCAGGGGCCGAGTTGTCGCGCCGAAGCAGCCCGGATGCCTCAGCAGCGGCTACAAGGTCCTCGCGTTTGGCGACCGTGAAACCGACCATGCCCAGTCCGAAGCAGACCGAGACACCGATCGGCAAATAGCGGCCGTACGGGTCGGGAAGGGCTGCCAGCGGCAGGCCGAGCAGCAGCGCGATCAGCAGGCCCATGATCAGCCCCGCGACTGCGGCCAGGAACTCGGCCGTGGACATTGCCTTGACCGCCGCAATGAGCCGCCCAGCCGGAACCACGGTCAGATAGGGCAGAAGCAGAAAGCCGACAAAGACCCAGGCGATGACCCAGACAGGAATGAGAAAACCGGCCGACCCGGTCCTCTCGAACAGGTTCCCCTGGGTCAGAACGAAACCCAAGCTGACCAGCGCGCCCAGGGCTGCGCCAAGCAGCCTAATCATGCGAATCACAGTTGCACGCCTTGCCCTGACGAAGCGGAGAGATGAATCCAGGATAGAAGTCGCCTCGTCGGGTTCAGCCTAGCATCGCGCTCGACCGCTCGCCATACTTCGCCTCCGTCTAGGGCGCGTCGTCGCGCCCCGTCCCGATCGCGTGGCCAATTGCGTCGCGCAGATTCGACGCGGCGAGCACCTCCAGCCCAGCGACGACGGGAGACCCTTCCCTGCGCGGCGGAGGCACGATCGCCTTCTTGAACCCGAGACGCGCCGCCTCGCGCAGCCTTCTCTCCAAACCCGGCACCGGGCGCAGCTCCCCCAACAGGCCCACCTCTCCGATAGCAACGACGTCACGAGCTACAGCCCGATCGCGCAGCGACGAGGCCAGGGCCACGCACAACGGCAAGTCCAGGCCTGGGTCTTCGAGCTGGAGGCCGCCGGCCAGATTGGCATATACATCGTGACTGCCAAGCCCGATCCCCGCACGGCGGCCGAGGACGGCCACAAGCAAGGCCATGCGGTTGGCGTCGATACCCGAGGCAGTCCGCCGCGGACTGCCATAGCTGCCGGGAGCAACCAGTGCCTGAACCTCGACGAGGAGCGGCCGCGTTCCCTCCAGCGTGGCTCCGGCGACGCTGCCCGGAGCGTGCTCGTCTGTGGCGGTCAGGAAGGCGCGGCCTGGGTCGGCTACCTCGGCCAGACCCTGCTCGGCCATCTCAAAGACACCCAGTTCCTCCGTTGAACCGAAGCGGTTCTTCGTCGCCCGGAGAAGCCTGAGAGTGGCCGTCCGCTCGCCCTCCAGGCTGAGAACGGCGTCGACCAGGTGCTCCAGCGTCTTGGGTCCCGCCAACGATCCGTCCTTGGTAACGTGGCCAACAACGATCACGGCGATGGCGTCCTGTTTGGCCAGCTCCATCAGACGCAGAGCACATTCGCGGACCTGGCCCACGCTGCCGGCGGGGCCCTCAAGCTCTTCGACAGTGGCTGTTTGAATGGAGTCGACAATCAAGGCCACTGGATGTGCCCCCCGCGCCAGGTCCACGATGCGCCCGACTTCGCTCTCGGCCACCACCGAGATGAGATCACCGGCCCGGCCCTCGAGCAGACCCAGACGACCGGCCCGCAGCCTTACCTGCCCTGCCGATTCCTCGCCCGTGGCATATAGAACCGCTCCGGCCGTCGTAGCAAGTCCTGCCGCAACCTGGAGCAGGAGAGTCGACTTGCCGATGCCGGGCTCGCCGCCGACGAGGACCACGGAGCCAGGTACGAGTCCACCTCCAAGCACGCGATCGACCTCACCGATGCCGCTCGGGATCCGGACTGGCTCGGCCTCCCTCAACCCGCTCAGGGATTGAGGCGCACTCTTCTGCTGGGCCGTACCTGGGCCAGACGATCGATGGCGGGCGTCTGCCTCTCTCATGACGGTCTCGACGAGCGTGTTCCAGGCGCCGCAAGTGCGGCACTGGCCCTCCCAGCGCAGGTGGGCAGCACCGCAGGATTGACAGATATAGCGGCTCGTCGGACGACCCACCCTCGCCCTCCGCTCAGCGAGCGGCTTCGACGGGTTGCTTCTCCTCGACCGGGTGGATGTCCAGACCCGCCTCGGAGCCCTTGTCGACAATGATCGTCATACCCTGAGTGTACTTTCGCAGCAGAAGCTGCTCGGCAAGCACGTCCTCGACCATGTTCTGGATGACGCGGCGAAGTGGCCGGGCGCCATAGGCGACGTCGTAGCCGATCTTGATGATGTGATCCTTGGCCGCCTGGGTGACCTCGAGAGTCATGCCCTGGGCCTTGAGCCGGTCGCGAACCCGGCCCAGCATCAGGTCGACGATCAGCCGGATCTCGTCCACCGTCAGTGAGCGGAAGACCACCGTGGCATCGATGCGGTTCAAGAACTCAGGTCGGAAGGTCAGCTTCAACTCTTTGTCGACCTTCTCGCGCATCAGATCGTGGGAGGCCGTCGCGCGCGCTTCCTCGGTGTCGCCCTGAGCGCGGAAGCCGAGCGAGGAATTGGTCTGGAGCTCCCGTGCTCCCAGGTTGCTCGTCATGATGATGATGCAGTTGCGGAAGTCGACTCGGCGGCCCTTTGCGTCGGACAGGTGGCCATCCTCGAGGATCTGCAGCAGCATGTTGAAGACTTCGGGATGGGCCTTCTCGATCTCGTCGAGGAGGACGACCGCGTAGCTCTTTCGCCGCACGGCCTCGGTCAGCTGGCCGCCCTCGTCGAAACCGACATAGCCGGGAGGCGCGCCTACCAGTCGGCTGACGTTGTGTCGCTCCATGAACTCGCTCATGTCGATCTTGATGAGCGCGTCCTCCGAGCCGAACATGAACTCGGCCAGAGCCTTCGCCAGCTCGGTCTTGCCGACGCCGGTCGGCCCGAGGAAGACGAATGAGCCGATTGGACGCTTGGGATCCTTGAGTCCGGCCCGGGCGCGACGCACAGCCTTGGAGACGATCTCGATCGCTTCCTGCTGGCCGATGACGCGCTTGTGAAGGTCGTCTTCCATGTGAAGCAGCCGTTCGGACTCCTCCTCGGCAATGCGCGTGACCGGGATGCCCGTCCACATGGCCACGACCTGGGCGATGTCCTCCTCGCCGACTTGAGGTTGCTCGGCAGAGATCGACGCCTGCCACTCCGCGCGGAGGTTGTCGGCCTTCTGGCGAGCCGTCGCTTCGGTCTCACGCAGAGCGGCGGCCTCTTCATATTCCTGAGCGTTGATGGCACTGTCCTTCTCGCGCGTAATCCGATCAAGGTCCTTCTGGGCCTCGCGGAGCGCCGGCGGAGCAGATGCGTAGCGCAGACGGACGCGGCTGGCCGCCTCGTCGATCAGGTCTATCGCCTTGTCGGGAAGGTGGCGGTCCGTGATGTATCGGATTGAGAGATCCACGGCGGCCTTGACGGCCTCGTCAGTAATCTTGACCTTGTGGTGCTGCTCGTAGCGCTCGCGGATGCCCATCAGGATGTCGATGGTCTGCTCGAGGGTGGGTTCCTCGACCATGACAGGCTGGAAGCGGCGCTCGAGGGCCGCATCCCGCTCGATGTACTTGCGGTATTCGTCCAGTGTGGTGGCGCCTATGCACTGCAACTCGCCCCGGGCGAGCGGCGGCTTGAGGATGTTCGCGGCGTCGATCGCTCCTTCGGCGGCACCGGCGCCGACCAGCGTGTGAAGCTCATCGATGAAGAGCACCGCGTCGTTGGCGCTGCGTAACTCTTCGATGATCTTCTTGAGGCGCTCCTCGAATTCGCCTCGGTACTTGGTGCCGGCAACGAGCGAACCGATGTCCAGCGTCAAGACGCGCTTGTTCATCAGCGTCTCGGGGACGTCGCCACTGACGATCCGGTGGGCCAAGCCCTCCGCAATCGCTGTCTTGCCAACTCCGGGCTCGCCAATCAGAGCCGGGTTGTTCTTCGTGCGCCGGGACAGGATCTGGATGACTCGCTCGATCTCCTTCTCGCGGCCGATGACCGGATCGAGCTTGCCCAGACGGGCGGCCTCCGTGAGGTTGATGCCGAGCTGGTCGACCGTCGGCGTCTTGCTGGCGCGCTTGGTCTCCTGGGCCGGTCCGGCCGAGGACGACTGCGACAGGACTCGTATGACCTCATGACGAACCTTGTCAAGGCTCACACCTAGCGACTCCAGGACGCCCGCGGCAATGCCTTCTCCCTCGCGGACAAGTCCCAGAAGCAGGTGCTCTGTGCCGATGTAGTTGTGACCGAGGCGGCGAGCCTCGTCGATGGCCAGTTCAATGACGCGCTTTGCCCGTGGCGTGAGCCCAACCTCGCCAACGACCGGCCGATCCCCCCGGCCGATGATGAACTCGACGGCTGTCCGGACCTTGGGCAGCTCGACGTTCATGTTCTCCAGCACGCGCGCGGCGACCCCCTCGCCCTCACGCACGAGGCCGAGCAGCAAGTGTTCCGTGCCGATGTAGTTGTGGTTGAACCGCTGTGCTTCGTCCTGTGCGAGAGTCAGGACTTTGCGAGCGCGGTCCGTGAACTTGTCGAAACGATCCATCGAGATGAATGCCTTACCTGGTCGCCAACTGCCACCTTGGGGCCATGCTAGCACGCCCCGGTTGCCCTGTAACTCGCCTCAACCGAGGAAGGCCTGGTGGCCCAACTCATGGGTCTGACCTTCGAGTAGCTACCCGCTCGGAGGCCTCCAGCGGGGGGTCGCTGCTACCAAGCGGAGTCGCCATGCGAGGGGTTGCCGCGGAGAGGTACGGCACTCCGTCTGGGGGCCGGCCGCTGACTCCTGCGTAGATCATTCGCACCGCTGCCGGCCACGGATCATTCCTCCGGCCAGCGTTTGCTGGCGGTGACGCCAGTCGCGGCGATGGTGGAACGGAATACAAGTAGACCCGCCGGCGATGCCGACGGGCCTACTGCAAGTGACTGCTCGAGCTTTGCCTAGGAGACGGGCTCCTCGGCGGGAGATTCGGGGGCTGCTTCGGTCTCAGCCGCGGGCGCGGCGGGGACTTCAGCCTCGGCCTCGGCCTCCGCCTCAGCGGGTGCTTCAGCCACTGGTGCGGCCTCGGCCTCAGCGGGTGCTTCAGCCACTGGTGCGGCCTCGGCCTCAGCGGGTGCTTCAGCCACTGGTGCGGCCTCGGCCTCAGCGGGTGCTTCAGCCACTGGTGCGGCCTTGGGGGCCTTTGGGGCTCGGACCGCCTTCGGCTTGGCCGGCGCCGGCGTCTCTGCCGGTGCGGCTTCGTCTTCGGCGGCGGGCGCCTCGCCCTTCGTCTCGGGCTCGACGGCGGCCTTCGCCTCGGACTCGGCCACCTGGGCTCGAATCTGAGCGAACGCCGAGGCGAGGGTATTGTCGATGCCGCCTTCGGGTTCCTGGACAGCATCCGTCATCGAGTAACCGCGCTCTGGGCGAGGACGTCGCTCGGGTCGCGGAGACGACGTGGCGACCTGGACCGGCGCCTCGGGCATCGGCGGTCGGGCGGGCGGCTCCTCGGCCTGCTTGAGGCTAAGGCCAAGGCGATGCCGCTCGGAGTCGAGGGAGATGATCTTGAGCTTGAGCGTCTGACCCTCGTGAACGACGTCGCCAGGGTGGGCGACTCGCTGATGGGAGAGTTCAGAGATATGGATCAGGCCTTCGAGGCCGTCGCGAACGCGGACGAATGCGCCGAAGTTCACGAGCTTGGTCACAGTGCCGTCGATGACATCGCCAACCTTGAAGTCGGCCACCGTGGAGTGCCACGGGTCCGGCTGAAGCTTGCGGATAGACAGGCTGATACGACCACGCTCGTGGTTGATGTCGATGACTTCGGCCTCAACCTGCTCGCCGACTTTGTAGCCAGCCTCAGGGTTGTTGACCTTGTTCCACGAGAGCTCACTCTTGTGAACGAGGCCGTCGATCCCGCCGAGGTCAATGAAGACACCAAACGGGGCAATCGAGCGGACGGTACCGCTGACCTTCTGGCCGACCTGCAGACTGCTGAAGAGCTCATCTCGCTTCTCGCGGCGCTCCTCGTAAAGCGCAACCTTCTCCGAAAGAATGAGGCGGTTGGCCTTGCGGTTGACCTCGAGAATCTTGAGGCGGAGTCGGCGACCGACGTATGGCTGCAGCTTCTCGGCGATCTCCTGGGCCGCGTCACGCGGCTGGTCGTTCTGCGGGCGGCGAGGGAAGTCCACGATCTGGCTGATCGGGACGAAACCGCGGATGCCGCAGTCGACGATGAGGCCGCCCTTGTTGTGATCGATGACGGGGGCGTCGATGATGACGCCCGTCTCGAACTGCTCCTGCATCGACCGCCACTTGCGTTCGAGACCGGCGCGACGCAACGAAAGAACGACATGTCCTTCCTGCGATTCCGGCTGCAGGACGTAGACGAGGACCACGTCCCCAACGGCCAGCTGCGGCGCGGACTCGGCATTTCGACCGTAGAGCTCTCGATTCGAGACGACACCCTCGCTCTTGGCACCGATGTCGACGAGGATCTCGTCGGGATCGATGCGAACGATCGTGCCTTCAACGACATCGCCGTGCTTGAAGCTCTTGATGTCGGCGTCCTGCTCGGCGAGGAGTTCCTCCATCGTCGAGGGCTCGGGTCGGCTCACGACCGGGGCCGGGGCCTCCTCGGGCTCCTCAGCAGCCGGCGCGTCAGCAATGTCGTCTTCGGTGACCGCAACTGGCTCGAGGGCTACCGGGGCGGGCGGCTCACTTGTCTCGATGGCTGCGATGTCGGTCGTTTCGGCGGGCTCGTCGGCGATGGCAACGCCGACGGCTTCCTCGGACGCCTGGTCAGCGACAGGGGCCGTTGCCTCGGTCTCCGGCGTGGTCCCGCCCGTCTGCTCTTCGGTCAAGATTTGTCTCCTATGGTCAATGGTCGCCCGAAAAAGCAAAACGGCTCGAGCCGCGCTCAAGCCGTCAGTCGATCAGCAGTCCAGAGGCTTCGTGCGCTCGGTCCACTCCTTCGATCAGGCGAGAGGTTGGCTCTTCAGCTATTTGCCCAAAGGCCGCGTGAATCTAGCACACGCCCCGAGCGTCAACAATCGTCTACGGGGCAAGGGGGCGCATTTGATCGAGGTGGTGGCATGGGCTCCGTACAATCGCGTCGTGCCTGAACTTCCCGATCTGGCGATCCTGGCCGATGCTTTCCATGCCGCTCTTGCTGGTCGGCGCGTGCTGGACATCGACGCGCCCGGCCCTCTCACGGTTCGCGGCACGCCCGCCGAGATGAGCGCGCTCGTCGGTCAGCGGCTGGAACGCTTCTACCGGCGAGGCAAGTTCCTGTGGCTGGAGTTCGAGCGCGACCGCATAACAATCAATGCGATGCTCACCGGACGGCTCCAGCTGGCGGCCGGCGCAGCGGTGAAGAAGCCGCACAAGACCATGTTCGTCCTCAGGTTCGGCGCCCGGGAGAAGGTGCACGCCGGCGCCGCCTCATGGACCTCCGGCGCGACGTGGATTCCGGACCCCGACGCCACGCCCGAGCTGCGCTATCGCGATCCGACCCAGATGGGCAAGGTCTATGTGCTGCCGAGCGGAGTTGACCGACCGGTGCCTGGCTCAGGCGAAACCGATATGGGCCCCGACGCTGACGACCCGGCACTCACTCTCGACGTTTGGCGAGCTCGGATCCGTCGACACCCTGGCGAACTCAAGAACCTGTTGCGCAATCAAGAGTTCGTGGCGGGGATCGGAAACGCGTACTCAGATGAGATACTGCACGCTGCCCGTCTCCAGCCGTTCCGCAAGAGAGGCACGCTGGCGCCCGAAGAAGTCGACGAGCTATACGCCGCCACGCGGGCGACCTTGTCCAACGCGATCGCTGTCCTGCGTGAGCGCGTCCCGCCCACGTTCGAAACGGAGGTCCGCGACTTCCTAGCCGTCCACAACCACGGCGGTGAACCCTGCCCAAGGTGCGGTCAACGGATAACCCAGACGGAAGCCGGCGGCTTCACGACAAGCTACTGCCGCCACTGCCAACGCTAGCGGCGTCAGATAGCTAGCTCCCTGCAGGCCGAAGCCCACCAGGACTCACGACCGCTGTTAACGCAAAAACCCTGGCGACGACCTATTTTCCCGAAAGGCTGCCCTCTCAGTATCTTCGGCGCTGGAGAGCTTAACTTCCGTGTTCGGGATGGGAACGGGTGTGGCCTCTCCGCTAGAGTCACCAGGGTCATATGCGTCTGG
>CABEBU010000160.1_pt1 | contig 14370 bp, 10 predicted proteins | sample 3132691 | NCBI WGS metagenome assembly CABEBU01 (sample SAMEA5534346, study PRJEB31848) | metagenome | biome: tundra; feature: field; material: soil | place: USA | collected 2013-05 | depth 0.45 m | reverse complement strand
GTGGAGGGTGGCTGCAACGTCCAGTTCGCGCTTTCGCCGGACTACACCGACTACGCGGTCATCGAGGTCAACCCGCGCGTCAGCCGATCTTCCGCATTGGCGTCGAAGGCGACCGGCTATCCGATTGCGCGCGTTGCGGCCCAGATCGCCGCTGGACGGCGGCTGTCCGAAATCCCGAACGTCGTGACGGGCACGACGGTTGCGGCTTTTGAGCCGGCGCTCGACTACGTGGTCGTCAAGCTGCCGCGCTTCCCGTTCGACAAGTTCCCGACGGCCGACCGAACGCTTGGCAGCCAGATGAAGGCGACCGGCGAGGTCATGGCCATCGACCGAACGTTTGGCTCGGCGCTGAACAAGGCGCTCCGGGCGCTCGAACAGGCGGGCGCCGGCTTTCTGGCCGAGAATGCCGGCTGGACGGGGACGCTCGACTACCTGATGGAGCCCGCGGCAGCGCAGCCGATCATGACCGTCGACGGCAGCGGCCTGCTTTGCGAGGCCAGGGCGCACGCCGAGCGGGCCGCCTATCCCATCGTTCTGAAGCGCTTCCTGGGCCCGTCCGACTCGCGGCTGTGGCGGATCCTCGCGCTCCTGCGGCGCGGTATGCCGGCCGAAACGATCCGGGGCGCGACCGGTATCTCGGCCTGGTTCCTCTCGGAATTCAAGCGGGCGATTGCGCTGGAGCGGGAGGTCCGCGACTACGGGGCCCGGATCGCGGATCCGCACGACGACGAGGCGGCCACGCTCCTGGCGACCGTCAAGCGCGCCGGCTTTGGGGACCGCGAGCTGGCCCAGATGGCCGGCGTCGACGCCGAGTCGGTTCGCCTCGCCCGGATGGAGCTGGGCCTCGTGCCCGGCTACGCCATGGTGGACACGTGCGCGGCCGAGTTCGCCGCCGAGACGCCCTACTTCTACGCCACGTACGCGGCCAGTGGATCCGAGCCGGAGCTGCCGCCCGTGCAGCGGCCCGCGGCCCTGGTCATCGGTTCCGGCCCGGTCCGGATCGGGCAGGGGATCGAGTTCGACTACTGCGCGGTCCAGGCCGCGGCCGAGCTCCGCGAGCAGGGCTGGCAGGCGGTCATGATCAACTCCAACCCGGAGACTGTCTCGACCGACTTCGACGCCTCGTCCCGCCTGTACTTCGAGCCGCTGGATCCGGAGAGCGTTCGCTCGGTCGTGGAAGCCGAATCGCCAAACTCGCCGGGCGGCGAGTCCCGGCCGATACTCGGCGCCTTCGTCCAGTTCGGCGGCCAGACGCCGCTCAACCTGGCCGAGTCTCTGTCCGCGGCCGGCATCCCGCTGCTCGGCGCCAACCTGGAGACGATCGATCAGGCCGAGGACCGCATCCGCTTCGCCAACCTGGTCGAGTCGCTCGGCATCCCGCAGCCCGAAGGCGGCATGGCTCGATCGATCGAGGAGGCGCTGGCGCTGGCCGATCAGATCGGCTACCCCGTCATCGTTCGACCGTCCTTCGTCATTGGCGGCCTGGCCATCGACTTCAGCTATTCGCCGTCCGATCTCGTGTCGCGGCTGGCGCGAGCGACCGTCGTGGACCCCGACCGGCCGGTCCGCATCGACCGATACCTGGAAGGCGTCGAAGTCGACATTGACGCCGTGGCCGACGGCGATACGGTCCTCATCCCGGGCCTGCTCGAGCACATCGAGCGAGCCGGCGTCCACTCGGGCGACTCGGTCGGAATGTTCCCGCCCCAGACCGTCTCCATGGCCGACCAGGAACTCATCGTTGAAGCCATGGACCGTATCGTCCGGGCTCTCGACGTCCACGGCCTGGTGAATGCCCAGTTCATCGTTCGAGATGACGGCGTCTACCTGATCGAGGTCAACCCGCGCGCCAGCCGAACGGTTCCGTTCATGAGCAAGGTCACCGGCGTGCCGATGGTCAAGCTCGCGGTCCGCATCGCTCTCGGCGAGAAGCTGGCGGAGATGGGCTGGCCGAACGGTCTGCTGCCGCCGCCCCCGTTCGTGGCGGTCAAGGCGCCGGCCTTCTCCACGGCCAAGCTCCGCGGCGTGGACCCGTCGGTGGGCCCTGGCATGCAGTCGACGGGCGAGGTCATCGGCATACATGTAGACCCTCGCGTGGCCCTGGCGAAGGCGATGCAGGGTGCGGCCCTCATCCCGCCCCGGCCCGGAGCAGCCGGGGCACTAGCCCTGCTGTCCGTGGCCGATCGCGATCATCATGCCCTGCCGCGCGTGGCGCGTGCCCTGGCCAAGGCCGGTTACCGCTTTGCGGCGACGATCGGCACGGCCGGCGAGCTGGGCAAACTGGGCTACGAGGCTGAGGTCGTGGCCAAGGTGGGCGAGAAACCGATCGCGGGCCAAACGGCGATCCTCGACATGATCGCCGACGGTAAGGTGCGACTCGTCGTGAACACACCGGCGCCCAAGTCCGGACCGGTTCGCGATGCCATCGAGATCCGCCTCGCCGCCACGGCCATGGGCATCCTCTGCCTGACCGCTATCGAGACGGCGGTGGCCGCCGCCGAAGCGCTGGACCCGGATCTTCGCGACGGTCTGGCCGAGGTCCGGTCGTTGGGCGAGTGGGTGCCCAATCCTGGGGTGCCTCGGGCGGCCATGAAGTCCTAACCTAGACGCAGACAGCCCGCTTCCGGCGGGTTCCCGCCATCAGGATCACCGCCGTGTCACCTTCGCTCCCGAGCCTTCGGTTCCGTCTCCTCGGCTTTCCCGTGGCCATCGGTGTGGACTTCCTGCTGATCACGCTGCTGATCGGGATGGGCAATCGGCCGGGCGCATACCTGCTCGAGTGGCTCGTCGTGGTGGCCGTCTCGATCCTGATCCACGAGCTGGGCCACGCCTTCGCCGTGCGCAGCTACGGCATCACGCCCGAGATTCGGCTGTGGGGCATGGGCGGGCTGACGATCTTCGGCTTCGTCCTGCCGCCGCGCAAGTCGATCCTGGTCAGCCTGGCCGGACCGCTTGTCGGAATACCGGTGGCGGTCGTCGTCATGGTCACACGGCCGTGGCTGCCCGACATGGAGCCAATTCGCACAATCGTCAACGACCTCATCTTCGTCAACCTGTGGTGGGGCCTTCTCAACCTGCTGCCCATCGCGGGCCTCGATGGCGGCCACGTGGTCACCGACCTCTTCCTCATCGCGATGGGGGAGCGCGGACGAAAGCCCGGTCAGGCGTTCATTGGCCTGGCCAGCGTGGTCGTGGCGATCGGGGCGGTCTTCGCCGGCTTCGTCTACATAACCGTCGTCATCCTCGTCTTCGGGCTGATGAACCCGGAGCCGTATCTGGTTCTGTGGCGACTGGTCTCGGGCGGGTCGCGCGGGCCAAGCGCGTCGGACGGGTCCCTGTTCGCTCGCGCCGGGGCGAGGTCTGGCCCCAGGACGATTCGCGACGGGCGCCCAGGCCCGAAGTCCGTAGGCAAGCGCGACAAGGGTCGGCCCGTGATCGTGGATGCGGCGGATGTGCGGCGAGTCTTCGGTGAGCTGTTCAGCGAGGTTGTGCCGGGGGCGGCGGCAACCAACCTCGATCTGGACGAGCTGGAGCTGCGTCCGGCCCTGCTGCTGCCCGACGTGACGGGCATGCTTGCCCGGCGTGACGATTCGGCGGTGGCGGCTCGTCTGGCCGCCGAAGCGGACCCGCTTGCGGTCCTCGGGATCGTGGCCCGCGTCATCGACAACAAGCGCGTCTCGCAGCTGCTGGGCACGTTGCGCCGGGACGACACGGCCGACCAGGTGCCGGGGCTGCTCAAGCTCCAGATCGGACTGCATGCGCTCGGCCGGCTCGAAGATGCGATCGCTGCGGCCGACATTCTGGGCAAGGCCGGCGGCGGCGGGAGCGCCGTGCTCGAGGCTCGGAGCGCCGCTCGGCTGGGCGATCGGAAGCGCACCGCCGCGGCCCTGGAGCGGGCGGTTGAGCTCGGAGTCGTGAGCCTGCCGGAGGGAGCGCTCGGCGACATCGCGCGGCTCGGCCCGGATCCGCGCATCGGCTCGCTGCTTGCCCGGCTTCGGAGCGGAGCCGCGCCCAGGGCCTGAAAGCCGCCGGACCGACGCGGGACGGAACGCTCGGCTGCTTCGTCAATCCCGGTATGGTGGAGTTGATGAACGCCGAGAGAGGGACCGAACAGGTGCTCGAGCGAGTCGGAGATGCTCGCGCGATGGAGGCCGTAGACGAGACGTTCGAGGCGCTCTATCGGGAGCGCTATCGAGATGTCTACCGCTACACGTTGCTGATGTTGCGTCGGCCCGAGGATGCCGAGGACATCACCAGCGAGGCGTTCCACCGGGCCTATTCGGCCTGGCAATCGGGCCGCGGGCCGTCGGGTCAGGCGCTGCCCTGGCTGTTGCTGATTGCGCGGCGTTTGGTCATCGACAAGATGCGCCGCCGACGCTTGATCTCGTGGCTGTCGCTCGGCGGGCTGAGCCCTGCTCATGAGCCGGCGGACCAGGCTGAGACGGCACGAACCGAGTTCTGGTTGTGGTTCGACAGGTTCGCCCGAGAGCTACCCGACCGGCAACGCGAGGTTCTGATCCTGCGCTACCAGCGCGACCTCGACAACGAAGCAATTGGCGAAATCCTGGGTCTCTCCACTTCCGGGGTTCGTTCCCTCGTGGCTCGCGCATGCAAGACGCTGCGCCGCAATCCGGAGATATGGCGATGAACACGAACGCGATTGGGCCGAACGGGCCTTCTGACGATGAACTCCTGGCGGGGGTACGGCGGCGCATGGCCGCCGTCGAGCCGCTAGTTCCGCTTCCGGGTACCTGGCATAGTGCCGGTGTGCCGGTCGGCTCACCCGTCCGGGTCGGCATTCGCTCTAGGATCGGGTTTGCCGGCCTGGCACCGCTTGTCCTCGTGGCCGTCCTGGTGGTCGTCGCCGTCGGCTTCGGGATGGGCTCGAAGACATGGGGCGGTGCCGGCACCGATCCCAGCATGGCAACCCTTACCTACAAGCTCGTGGCGGTCAACGGCCAGCCGCCGGTCTCGACCGGCCTCGACGTGACAGTCTCCATCCTCAAAGAGCGCCTGACGTCGGTCGATGTCACCGGCTTCTCGGTGGCCGCTGAGCCGCCAGACACAGTCGTAGTCAGGGTTCCCGCTGAGGTCGATCTATCCTGGCTGCAGAGGATCATCGGCCAGACGGGTCACATCGACTTCGTCCTGTTGCCGGCGTCCGACTACGGGACCTCGGATACGGCGGGAGCCAAGGCGGTACCTACCCGGGGTGAATCTATCGATCCCGCCCTCCCGGCGCAGTTCACCGGTGCGGAGCTCGAGCCGAGCAAGATCCAGGCCGTCTCCGATACGATGAACCCGGGCTTCTGGAAGATCTTGTTTGGCTTCTCCGACACCATGTCGAGCGAATTTGCGACCTGGTCCGGTGCGCACATTGGTGAATACTTCGCTATCGTCGTGGACGGAGAAGTGCAGTCGGCGCCGTATATCGCCGGCGCGATCACGGGCGGTTCGGGCGAGATATCTGGAGCATACACAGAGGCCCAGGCCACCGATCTCGCCGCCGTCCTCCAGGCCGGCCCTCTGCCATACCCGCTGGAACTGGAGTTCGTCCGGATACCCTACGAGTCTGCCGCGCCGTCGTCTTCGCCCGCCCTGCCTGCCATCGTGGCTCCTTCGGTGCGCACGCCCACCGATATCCCGAGCAGCGGCCGAACGCTGGGCAACGCTGACGCGCCCGTGACCATTGACCTGTATGGCGACTTCCAGTGCACTGTCTGCCGGTCGTTCATGGAAGACACCGAGGCCCGGTTGATCGACAACTACGTCCGCCAGGGCAAGCTCAAGATCGTCTACCACGACTTCATCGTGATCGACAGCATGAACGGCGGTCACGACTCGGAGGACGCCGCGGACGCGGCCCGAATCGCCGCCGATCAGGGCAAGTTCTTGGTCTTCAGCGACTACATGTGGGCAAATCAGCAGAACGAACAGACCGGCGAGTTCAGTCGCGACAGGCTCATCGACATCGCCCGGCTCTCCGGGCTCGACGTGGCCAAGTTCACCGCGGACCTCGACGCGGGCAAGTATCTAGCCGACGTGCGGGCAGAGTCCGCCAACGGGCACCCCGCGGGGATCACCGGCACCCCCGCCATCCTGGTCAACGGCACTCAGGTCGGCGCCGCCGGCACGGTTCCGGATTACGCCACGGTCTCCGCGGCGATCGATCGGAGTCTTGCGGGCGCGTCGCCATCGGTAACCGCATCGCCCGCGCCAAACACGTCTCCATCGGCAGCTTCATCTCCATGGGAGAGTGCATCGCCCACGGGGAGTGCCTCGCCATCGGCAGTTGCCTTGCCTACGGCGAGCACATCGCCAGCGGCAAGTTCGTCGCCAGCCGCAAGTGGCTCGCCGGCGGCGAGTCCGTGGCTTACGCCAGGCGCGTAGTCATTCGGGTCGGCTGAAGTCGCGTCGCCTAGCGCTTCCGGCTGAGCACCCTATGGGGGAGCGGTAGTGAGGGGAGCCGCTCCCCGTCAGGCGTGCTCGAGAAGCGGCGGGGCCTCGACCGGAAGCGGCGCAATTTGGTCGCCAGTCGGGGCCGTCCGATCGGTGTCGCGGAACCAATGCCACAGCAGGCTGGTCGCGATCGTGTAGAGGACGATGATCGTTACGAAGTCCACGGCGTAGCCGGCGGTGAAGCCCAGCCTGTCCTGGAGTAGCCCATAGTAGATCGGAGCGATCACCCAGCCAAGGGACCACAGGAGTGTCATCCCGGCGGCAAGCGTGGCACGCTCAGCGGGTGATACGCGCTCCATCGAGAAGGCATCGAATATCGGACTGCCGGCGTTCATGAGCGAATTGCGCACGGTGAGGGCAACCACCACGGTCCACAGGACAGGCGAGAATCCCAGCACGACGATGAACGGGATGCTGGCGCCCTGCACCAGCACAATCGATCCTATCCGGCCGAACCGGCGCGCCAGCGCCGGCTGCGCCAGGATGGCTGCCGCCGTGCCGAGGCTCGCGACCGCGAAGACGGCGTTTACAGCGGCCAGGTCAAGCCCAAACTTCTTCTCGATAAACACGTTGAGGAACGGGATCAGCTGGCCTGCGCCAAGGGATGTCAGGAAGCCCGGCAGCAGAAGGCAGAAGAAGAGCCTGCGGTCGGCGATAACCAGGCCGAACCGGCTCCGTCCCGGCGTGGGCGCACGGTCGGGAGCCGGCTTGTCGCTCTTGAGCAGGGACACCGTCCCCAGCGAGACGACTCCCAGTATCGCGACGCCAATCAGCAGGATCCGATACGGCGCCGCCGCGGACACGTATCCAAGCTGGTCCGCGAGTGCCGTCGCGACCGCGCCGCCGATCACAGCAGAGACCAGCGTCGTCAGAAACCCCAGGGCGGACCAGAGTGAGAAGTACTCGTTACGCTGTTCCGGCAGGGTGTGCTCGGTGATGAACGGTATCTGGACCACTGCCACGATCTGCGAGCCCGCGCCAAGCGCGACTACGCCTACAAATAGCAGAGTCTGCTGCCCGGGCAGGAGCGCGAGCAGCGCCACCGCGACCAGGGTCATTCCGGCAGCCATCAACGCCCGTCGCCCGAATCGGTCCGAGAGTGCGCTTGCGGGAAGAGCCACCAGGAAGCCCGCCAGCATCGACGCCGAAAGCATCCATCCGATCGCGTAGCCCATGCCGATCGACTCGAGATACAGATTGAAGTCGATCCAGTAGAGGCTCAGGGCCGCGCCGTACACGATCGTCGTGAGTAGGAAGAGTCGCGCGTCGCGGCTGAATCCGGTGAAGCTGCGCAGGTAGCGAGCGAGGGCGCCGGTCATCCAGCGCCCGTCGAGCGATCGCTAGAGGGCGAGATCCGGACAGGGGTCGTTGGAGGGTGCTTCGCCGGGACGGAGAGCGCGGCCAGCGGATACGAGCATGCGGCCGAACCAGGCGCGGAAACCGCGATACGAGTCACCGCACTCGGTCGAGGGCAGTGGTTCACCACGGGCGAGTCGGCTCGACTCCGCGTAGTGGATGAGTTCCTGCTGGCGCTGCTGCGCGAGCCACAGGCGCGGGTCTTCGGGCGGCTCAAACCGCATAGTGGCCCTCCGATGGTGGCTTTGGTCGAAGCGGGGACAAGCCACGTTAGGCCCGGAGGTGAGTGCCGGTCGAATCGGTTGCGCATAGCGGACTGGCGCTACCCCGGTAGGTAGGTTGAGAGCGGGGCCCGGGTCGCGGGGAGCGCCACCTGGGGTAGTGATCAGAACCGAACGGGGTGGGGTGCCGGGTTGTCGTCGGCGAACGTCCGCCCGACGACGATGATCAGGCTTCCGACATGGATGCGCAGTCCACTGAAGCTGCGGTCCGGCGTGCTCCGACCGGCCGACCGGTTGGTTGCCGCCTCAGCTCGAAGCTCGGCCTGTCGCTGCTTGGCGATCATCAGACGTTGTTCGGGATCAGGCCACATTGTCGAGTTCTCCGCTGTTAGTTGTACGCTTTCAGGAAGTTAGCTTCCCATCTAACTGGTGGCTGCGATTGGAGGGCATTTCGATCCTGGGTTTCAGTGCGCCAGGTAGGCGCTCAGCTCCACACCGGCCTCTTCGGCTCGGTCGTGGCGCAAGGCGTAATAGGTGAAGTTGCCCTGCTCGGTGACGGTGATGAGACCGGCGCTACGGAGCTGAGCCAGGTGATGCTTAATCGTTGGCTTGCTAAGGTCCAGCTCGTTGGCGATCTCAGTGAGATAGCGATCCCTCTGCGCCAGTAGTCGCAGAATCCGAAGCCGGCTGGCGTCGCCGAGGGCACGATAGAGGCGCACAGTCGACGCCGGGGGAGTCACTCGGTCTGCCGCGCCCAGGGCCGAGTCTTCGATCGGATAGCAGAGGATCTGAACGTCGCCGAGCTTGGTAAGTGAGTTGTAAGGCCGACCGAAATAGCTCGGAGCGAGAACGATGTGCCGAATGCGCTGGTCCGGCACCAGGCGTATCCCGTTGGTCGTGCGTTCCACGAACCCGATCGGGTCTACGCTGGAGTCGTCGGCCTTGCGAGCCGCCACATCGCGCTCGAGCATCCGGTCCACTCGCGCCTCCACCACCTGGTAGCGAGGCAACCAGAACTTGATCACCGCGCGAGCTGTGGGGGCCATCGCGGCCATGGGACCGTCGATCACCGGATGGCCCTTGATGGACTCGAGCTTGTTCTGCAGCTCCTGATACGCCTCGGCCTCACCGTCCAGTGCGCGTCTCGTCAGGACGTTGAGGTCAGGGTCTTCGAGCAACTCGCCGACCATGGTTTCCAGGAGCTCGCGATCCGTGATGGTCTCGACCGCTGCGACCATGTCCGCGGCGTTGCGAATCTCCGGATGGCCTACGAGCATTCGGCTGAGTTCGGCGACAAACCCTGAACAAGTCTGGACGAAGGTGCCCGATCCCATCTCGGCGGCGAGGGCCACTCGGGATTCCTCTAGCCAGAGGCGGTCCTCCGGCAGGAGGTCGTCGAGTTCGCCGCAATCGTTGCAGGCGCTCGTAAGGAAGTCGTATGCGGTGCGAGGATCCAACTCTACGGTAGGCAGCAGCGCGGTGGTCAGCCCTGGACGAACTAGTCCGCCGGGCCGAAGTTGTGCACGACTGGAGTTCTGGGCGGCTGCCACTTTGGAGATGGCCTCTAACTGATGTTAGATAGTAATCTAACACGCCCAAGACGTCTGTCAAGATTGGAGCGGTCCGCGAGACGGCCGGAATCGAGTTGGGACGGCCGCGGGGGCGCCCGAACGCATCCGTTTCGCGCGCCCGACGACCGGCCCGGCTGCGGCCCGTACAATGCCTGCACCCGCTATGCCGCCGCGATCAGAAGCAGCGCGCCCAATCTAGGAGCTGGCCCGAATGACCGTCCCAAGCGTCAGGTTCACCGACGAACGCCTGGCCAACGGCCTGCGTCTGATCATCTCCGAAGACCACCTCGCTCCCGTGGTTGCGGTCAACATCTGGTACAACGTCGGCTCCAAACACGAGGTGGCGGGCAAGACCGGATTTGCCCACCTCTTCGAGCACGTCATGTTCCAGGGCTCGCGCCACGTGGCCAAGGCGGAGCACATGGCCCTCGTCCAGGCGGCGGGCGGAACCATGAACGGCACAACCTGGCTGGACCGGACCAACTACTTCGAGACGATGCCGAGTCACCAGCTGGAGCTGGCCCTCTGGCTCGAGGCCGACCGGATGGCCACGCTGCTCGACGCGCTCAATCAGGAGAACCTGGACAATCAGCGCGACGTTGTGAAGAACGAGAAGCGGTCCTCGTACGACAATCGGCCCTACGGCGCCTGGTTCCACAAGCTCCAGGAGCATCTTTTCCCGCCAGATCATCCGTACCACCACCCCACGATCGGGTCCATGGAGGATCTGGACGCGGCGTCGCTCGAAGACCTGGCGGCGTTCTTCCGGACCTACTACGCGCCTAACAACGCGGTCCTATCGATAGTCGGTGACGTGGATCCGGCCCAGGCTCGGGCGTGGGTGGAGCGGTACTTCGGCGAGGTACCGGCCAATCCGGCGATCCCGCCCCTCGGCGACCTGAGCCTGCCGCCGATGCTCGGTGGGGAGTCCCGCGAGGTCGTCAAGGATCGCGTGCCGCTGCAGCGCCTCTTCTTCGGCTTCCGAGCGCCGCGACTGGGCGACCTTCGATTTGACGCGCTGGAAATTGCAGGCCAGATACTCGCCGGCGGCAAGGGCAGTCGACTCTACCGGCGCCTGGTTCGTGATGAGCAGATCGCCCAGGACGTGGCCTTCTTCTCGCTCGGGCTGATCGGCGGCGCCTCCATCGCGGCCGGTCAGGCGACAGTGCGCCCGGGAGTGGATCCGGATGTCGTGGAGCGTGCCTTCGAGGAAGAGTTGGAGCGTCTGGGCCGGGAGCCGGTCAGCGACGACGAACTGGCCCGAGCCAGGGCCCTGATTGAGACATTCGAGCTTGACGCGCTCCAGCGGGTCGATGAGCGGGCCGATCGTCTCTCAATGTTCGCCACACTGCTGGACGACCCCGGGATGATCAACCGCCAGCTCGGCCGCTACCTGGCCGTGAGCGCGGCCGATATCCAGGCCGTTGCCGCGGAGGTTCTCCGGCCTGAGAACCGGGCGGTTATCACATATGTGCCCGCTGCGGGCGCAGCCGCCGGCACCGAGGAGGAGACGGCGGCATGACACTCGAGGAGATCCTCTCAGCGCGGCCATTGCCCGGCCAGCCGCGGTCCTACGACTTCCCGCCTTTCGAGCGGACCGTGCTGCCGTCTGGGCTGCAGGTCCTGGCCGTCAACGTGCCGGGCCGGCCCCTCATCTCAGCCAACCTCGTGATCCGCCGCGGCGGCGGCGACGAGCCGGCCGAATTCGCCGGCGCCACGGTCCAAGCGGCGCGGGCCATGACCGAGGGAACTGAGCGCTACCCGGGCGTGGAGCTGCTCGAAGCCTCGGAGCGTCTCGGCGCTACTCTCCACGTCGAGGCCAGTTGGGACGCGTTCTTCGCATCCGTGGATGTGGCCGCGACGCGCCTGCCTGCGGCCCTTGAGCTGCTCTCGGAACTGGTTCAGCGGCCCACGTTCCCGGACGCGGAGGTGGCGCGCCTCCGCGACGAGCGGCTCAACGATCTGCTCCAGGTCAAGGCCGATCCGCGTCGTCGTGTGGATCAGGTCTTCGTTTCGACCATCTACAGCGGCGACTCGCCCTACGCCAGGCCCCTTGGCGGTGACGAAGAGACGGTTCCACGACTGACGCCCGACGTATTGCGGGGCGTCTATCGGGCGGTGCTCGATCCGCTCCAGGCGGCCTTCATCGTCGGCGGCGACCTCAGTGGCTTGAAGGTTCCTCAGATCGTGGAGGCGGCTCTCGGTGCGTTGGCACAGGATTCGTCGGCGGCAAGCAGGGCCGGAGCGCTGCCGCCGCGAGTCGATTCGTCGGTTGATCGACCGATCGTTCGCTTCTACCACCGTCCGGGTTCGGTTCAGACGGAAATCCGGATCGGCCACGTCGGCTTGTCTCGCCGCGCGCCGGACTTCCACTCCGTTCAGGTCATGGCCACAATCCTGGGCGGCCTATTCAACTCGCGCCTGCAGATGAACCTGCGCGAGGAGAAGGGCTACACATACGGCATCGGCGCCGGATACGACATGCGCCGCGGGGCCGGTCCGTTCTCGGTCCGAACGGCGGTGCAGACGGCTGCCACCGTGCCCGCCATTTCGGAGATCCTTTCGGAGTTGCGCCGCATCCGCGAAACGGAGGTTACGCCGGCCGAACTTGCGGCTGCCCGGGACTACCTCGTAGGAGTCTTCCCGCTCCGTTTCGAAACGCCGGGAGCGGTTGTGGCGGCACTCGGCGGCCTCTTCATCCACTCGCTCCCTGATGACGAGCTGACGCGCTACCGTCATGAGATCGAAGGGGTCACGATCGAAGATGTCCAGAAGGCGGCAAGGGATCACATCGCGCCCGGCAGACTGGCGATCGTGGCGGTTGGCGATGCCGATGCCGTCGGGACCGAACTCCGGGCGGCCGGCTTCGGCGATTTCGAGGTGCTCACCGAGGAGATGCCCGCGGGCCTGGACGGCGAGGAGGCCGAATGATCGTCGTGGTCGGACTACCGGCCTACGCAGACTCGCCCGCAGGAGCCTCGCCCGCAGGGGCCTCGCCCGCAGGGGCCTCGCCCGCAGGGGCCTCGCCCGCAGGGGCCTCGCCCGACGGGGAGAAGTGCGCGGGCGGAATGGCCGTTGAAGTGGCTGCCGCGGCGCAAAGGCGCGGCAGCCAGGTCGAGCTGGTCGGCAAGGTCGGCGAGGACGGGGCAGGGGACGCCGTCGTGCTGACTCTCGGGCGTATGGGCATCGGCCACGCCGCGTTGCTGCGCGATCCTGTGCGACCGACGCCCGTCCTGACGGCCGGCGCCGCTCTTGTCGACGACTCGACCGGGATAGACGCCGATACGCCCGTCGCAACGATGTTCCCGGCGAACCCTGCCGAGCGTCCGAGTCTCGACGCCGCAGACATTGAACTGGCCCTACGCTATTTGCCGGCATCGACGGTCATCGTTTTGGCGGATCCACTGCCGGATGGTGCCCTTGCCGTGGCCGTCGAGGCGGCGACATTCGCCACGGCCAGACTGATCGTGGTGGTGCCGGCGGGTTCGTCACCGCCCGAGGTTTCCGTCGAGGCGACGGTTCTCGAGGCCCCCGCAGACGACGATGGGTCCTTCGGGCGGCTGGTCGGCACGTTCGCGGCCGCGCTGGACGCCGGGGCGGATCCGGCCGCTGCATTCCGCGAAGCGGTTACGGCGTCGGGCTGGGAGTCGGCCGCAGACTGACCGGCCGGGTCCAACCTCGCCGGTTCGAGGCTGGTGCGCCGCCGGTTTGGCCCGACGAACGACTCATCGCTTCCGGTAGAGTTCAGGCATGGATCGTGCGACCAACGGCCTCCGCTCCGAGGGGCCAATCAACCTGCCGCCCGGGTTCGACCCGACTGACCAGAGTCCACTGGACCGCGCCACGGCCATCGCGGCCCTGACGCAGGCGGATGATCTGCTGGAGCAGAGCGAGCCCGACCAGGCGCTGCCGCTGTACTCGCGGGCGACCGCCTCGTCCGATCGCGATGTCGCCGCCGCGGGTTTCTACGGGCTGGGCAACGTTCTGTATCGGCTGGATCGTGAGACCGAGGCCCGCGAGGCCTGGCAGCAGGCTACGAGCCTCGGCGACAACACGCCCGCGGCCTATCGGGCATGGCGCCAGGTCGCTGCCGCACTCGTCCGTGAGGGGAAACTTAGCGGGGCGCTAGAGGCGTATCGCCACTGCGAGAAGCTCGCTCCCAAGCAGGACCGACCCGAGATCGCATCTCGTCTTGGCTGGTTGAACAAGGAGACGGGCAACACCGGCGCTGCCCAGAAGTACTTCGCGCGCAGTCGCGGCGATGCCCTGGCTCCCTTCATGACGTACCTGATCATCGCCGTGACGGTGGTGACGTCACTGTCGGCCATGTCGGGCGCACTCACCCCACAAGGCTTCCTACGTGCCGGGTCTCTGGAAGCTCAGCTCTCTCTTTTGCCTCTGGCCGTGGCCCACGGCGACTACTACCGGCTGCTTTCGGTAACCCTGGTCCACGATCCGGCCAGCATCCTGCACCTCATCTTCAACATGTACGCCCTCTGGTACGCCGGGCAGCTGGTCGAGCGGATGTACGGATCGTGGCTGCTGCTCGTCCTGTACGCGATCTGCGGCATCGCCGGCGGTGCCGCCAGCTTCGCATTCGGGCTCCCGGTGAGTGGCTGGGGCGTGGGGGCATCGGGGGCGATCTTCGGTCTTTTCGGCATCGTTCTGGTCTCGACGCGCTTTCACCATGCGATCCTCGACGCCCGGTCGAAGGCGATCGCTTCGCAGGTCGGCGTGCTGATCGTCCTGAACCTGGTAATCGG
>CABEBU010000158.1_pt1 | contig 14414 bp, 12 predicted proteins | sample 3132691 | NCBI WGS metagenome assembly CABEBU01 (sample SAMEA5534346, study PRJEB31848) | metagenome | biome: tundra; feature: field; material: soil | place: USA | collected 2013-05 | depth 0.45 m | reverse complement strand
CTCCCCCGCCGGCCACTCCCCCGCCGGCCGTGGAAGTCGCGGCGTTGCGCAAGGACTTCGGGGAGATCCATGCGGTCGACGGCATCGACATGAGCCTGCCGCCCGGCCGAATCTACGGGCTGCTCGGGCCCAACGGCTCCGGCAAGACGACGCTGATCCGGCTCCTGATGGGCCTCGCCTCGGCCACCAGCGGCACAGTCAAGGTCCTCGGCGTCCAGATGCCATCGCGCGAGAACCTGTCACGAATCGGCTACATGACGCAGTCGGATGGCCTCTACCCAGAGCTTTCGGTCTGGGAGAACCTCACGTTCTTCGCCGCGCTGTACGGCCAGACGGACAAGGCCGAACTCCACGCGGCGCTGGCGTTGGTCGAGCTGGACACGCGGTCGAACACGCCGGCCCAGAACCTTTCCGGCGGGATGCGGCGCCGCCTGTCGATGGCCTGCGCCCTGGCCCACCACCCGACGGTGATCTTTCTCGACGAACCCACGGTCGGCGTGGACCCGGCGTTGCGAGTGCAGTTCTGGGATCACTTCCATCGACTCGCCGCGGGCGGAGCCACGCTCCTAGTGTCGAGCCACGTCATGGACGAAGCAGATCGCTGCGACGAGCTGCTCTTCATCCGGGACGGGCGCGTGCTGGCTCAGGGGACGTCGGCCGAACTGCGCAAGCGAGCCGGCACGGACAACATCGAAACGGCGTTCCTTCGGTTCGCCACCGACTCGGCGGCCGCGACTCCCGGCGCCGGCACCACTCCCGGCGCCGGCACCACTCCCGGCACACAGCCCCAGGAGGCCGCCCGATGAACCCGCTTCGCGTGGCCGCGGTCTTCCGCCGCATCGTCGCCCAATTCCGCCGCGACCCCCGCTCGCTGGCCCTCCTCTTCCTGGCTCCGCTGGCCATCATCGCCCTGCTCGGCTGGGTCCTGGGCAGCCAGCAAGCCACGGCCGCGCGAGTCGCCGTCATCAACGACTCGTCGGTTCCCGCCAGCGGTGCCCTCGTCGTCAGGCTTCAGTCGGCGCTCGAAGGACAGCCCGGTATCACCATCGATCGATCCGTCGCGGACGACTCGACCGCCCGGCAGATGCTCAAGGACAAGAAGCTCGACCTTGTCGTGGTCCTGCCGGCCGACTTCAGCCTTCAGAATCGCAAGATCGACTTGCTCACTCTGGGTCTCAATCCCTCCGGCGAGGCTTCAGTGCTCCCGGCCGTCCAGAAAGCCCTGCTGAGCGCGGTTGCGGACACGGCCGGCGCCGCCCTGCCCACCATCGAGCGAGCGACCGTGTACGGCTCGCCGAACGCAACCCAGCTGGACTCGCTCGCTCCGGTCGTAGTCGGCTTCTTCGCCTACTTCTTCGTTTTCATCCTGACCGGCATCAGCTTCCTGCGCGAGCGGATCGGCGGCACGCTCGAACGCCTGCTCGCCACACCGGTGAGTCGGGCCGAAATCGTCCTAGGCTACAGCCTCGGCTTCGGCTTCTTCGCGACGCTGCAGGTGGCCATCGTCCTCGCCTTCGTCCTCGGCCGGCTGGATATCCCGGCGCTGGGCCCCGTCCCGGCGTTCGCCATCGGCCTCGGCGTCCACACCGCCGGCAACCCGCTGATCTCGTATCTGCTGGTCCTGGTGCTGGGATTGGGCGCGGTTTCGCTGGGCATCTTCCTGTCAACCTTCGCCCGAACAGAACTCCAGATTCTGCAGTTCATCCCGATCGTGATCGTGCCCCAGGGTCTGCTTGGTGGCTTCTTCTGGCCGATCGAAGGGCTGCCGAGTCTGCTCCAACCCGTCGCCCGAATCCTGCCGGTCACCTACGCCATAGACGGCCTGCGCCAGGTGATGATCGCCGGCGCCGACCTTTCGTCACCGCAAGTTCTGCTGGACCTGGGCGTCCTGACCGGCATCGCGGCGATCTTCGTAGTCCTGGCCGCGGCCACGATCCGGCGGGAGGTGGCGTGAGTCGGGAACTCTATACCGGGATCCGTGCGCGGACACTCCGTAGGCGGCGGCGGAGGCCGTGGTGGCGCGGCCCCGCGACCACCAGCGCGGTCGCCCAGGCTAAAGTCGAGACCATCGCGATGGCGTAGACCGGCCAGTAGTTGCCCAGCCGGTCGTAGAAGATGCCGCCGGCGTTCATAGCGATGATGCCTCCGGCAGGATAGGCGATGGCGATGATGCCGAAGATCGCCCCAAAGTTGTGGCCGCCGAACACGTCTGAGAAGGCGGCGGAGCGAATGGCGATGGTCGCACCGATGCCGAAGCCGTAGATCGCGTTGCCGGCGACGGCCAGGGCCAGGAGCGAACCCGTTGCGGCGAAGATCCCGGTAGCGCCGACGGCGATGAGGCCGGCACACAGCAGGCCGATGTAGCGCCGCCCGAATCGATCCGATAGTCCGCCGCCCACAACCTGTCCGGCCACGTACGCGTAGCACTGGAGGGCCAGCATCGAGGCCGCAAAGCCGGCGTCGATGCCCTGATTGACGGCATGGCGCGACGAAGTTTGGAAGACACCCTCGTCGATGGCGCCGATGGCCGCCGCCCCGACCAGCAGAATCCAGAAACGGCGAGTCCGGAGAATGCGGCGCAAGGCGTCGGGCCGAGCACGACTCCCTGCAGGCAGCCGCTCCTGCGATGCCGCGATGGCACCCGGCGCGGATGTCTCGTGCAGCCCGGTGCCAGCGGCCGTGCCCGCGGGCGTGCCGACGGCCGTGCCGGCGGCCGGGACCATGACGGCCGGGCCGCTCGTCATCAGCCACACGAACGGCAACGCCACCAGCGCCAGGCCGCCAAAGATTAGAGTCGTCGCCCGCCAGCCGAGTTCCGGAATCGCGACCGCGGCAATCGGCAGGGCGATGGCCACGCCAATGCCCGGCCCGGCGTACGACACGCCCAAAGCCAGGCCCGCCACGCCGGCGTACCGACGGGCAACTGCCGTCGTGGTGCCGACGAACACAAGTTGCAGACCCACGGCCAGCAGCGTCCCGTACGCGGCGATGAGAAGCACGGCGTCAGGCGCGACCGAAACAAGGGCCCAGCCGAGTGCGCTCAAGACCGTTCCGAGCAGTAGCAGATACCGATCCGACACCAGGTCGTAGGCACGCCCAACTAGCGGAGAGGACACCGCCGAGACCAGCAAGAACATGGTCCACGGCATCTGCCCGAACTCGCGCGAGGTGTTGAACGACCGCTCGAACTCGGGGACCAGCAGCGGGAAGCAGTACAGCGGCGCGTAAGCAATCGCGCCTACGACGGCAGCCCCGAGGACCGGCACGGTCCGGAGAACGTTGGCACGGGAGAAGCGGAGGCTCGGCACGCGACCATCGTAGAAGCTCACCGCCCGGGCGATGCGCGCTACTCCTCCGCGCGGTACCCGAACGGCCGAATGGAGGCCACCCAACGGCCCGTGAGCATGCGTCGCACGAACCATGTCGCGGCCAGCAGGACCGCCAGGGCCAAGATCAGCTGCAGGCTGCGGATGGCGCGCTCGATCCACCTGGTCTGCTCTACCGTGAAAGCCGGGTAGGGCTTGTCGGGCTGGGCGCTCGCACCAACCGACGCACTCGGCGCGGCCGAGGGCGTCGAGGACGCCGTTGGGCCGGCGAAGGGAGAAGCGCTCGTCGTGGCACCGGTGGGAGGCGCGGAAGCCGTGCCGAGCTCGCCCGTCGCGTGCGCCAGCGTATCGATGTTGGGGAGCTCAAAGCAGGCGTCCGGGCCGGCTTGCGTCGGTACGTTGCACGCGGGTGGCGGCGGGAACGCTATATCGCGGCTCAGACCAACGACCAGCCAGCCACTGATCGCAATGGTGATCGCCGGGATCGCCACCCGGGCAACGTCGGCCCGTGTCTCAGGGTCCCGGCCAGACTTGACGCTCGAGATCCTGCCGTGCTCGTCGATTGAGAGGCGATTCGACTCCTCGCCGCCGGTTAGGGCGAGGAAGAGCCAAAACAGCGTATAGCAGCCGGCGGCGGCGAGAGCCGCGGCGATGCCGGTGGTCCCGGATCCAAACCAGCGGTTGGGGCTCAGAGCCAGCCCGATGATCAGAAGCGTCGCCACGAAATGGAGCCGCTGGTTGACCCGGTTACCACGGATGAGAACGGCGTCGAACTCGCCCTGGCTTTGCACACGGGCCCTGGCTTCACGAGTCAGGTTGCGGACGGCTCGCTTGAGCAGCGCCTTGCGTTCGTCGGCCGAGAGGACCCCGGCCGGGGCGCCCTCCTGAACGGCGTCGGGCGGGGCACCACGGGCGGGTTTGGGCATGCCCGCACCGCCATTCGGATCCCCGACGGCTGCCATGTGCCTCCTATGCCTGCCCAGCCGAGTGCGCGGCGGACGACGATGCGACCGCGCCAGGCTTGGCCTGGCGGCTCAGGCGGTACCTACTCCTCGGTCTTGGCCTCGGCACCGGCTTCCGGCACCTCCTCCGGAACCTCGGCAGCAGCGACCTCCACTTCCGCCTCAGGGGCGTGCGGCGCGGCAACCTTGGCTACGACCTCATCCGGGTCGGAGAGGAGCGTTATTCCATCGGGCAGCGGCAGGTCTCGCAGATGGATCGCCATGTCGAAGTCCATCAGAGACTCGATCGAGAACTCGAGCGACTCGGGCAGGTTCTCCGGCAGGGCGCGGACCTTGACGTGGTCCACGGTGTGCAAGAGCGTGCCGCCCAGCCGGAAGACGGCGAACGACTCTCCGGTGGCATGGAGCGGGATATCGACCGTGACTTCTTCGCCGCTGATCAGGGCGAACAGGTCAACGTGAAGTAACCGCCGGTACCGCGGGTCGATCTGAATGCCGTTCACCAGAACCCGCTGCTTCTCTTTGCCGTCGATCTTGAGCTCGATGATCGTGTTCGAGTGGATCGTCCGGCGGATGTGATCGAACTCGTGCGCGTCGAGCGAAACGGGGATCGATTCGATGCCGTGGCCAAAGATGACCGCCGGAACGCGGCCCGACTTGCGCAATCGCGAAACGCCCTTGCCGATCTCGGTTCGGCGGGTCGCGTTGAGTACTGTGGTAGGTGACACGGGGCGGGAACCTCTCTGCGCTGGCCCTCGAGCGCTCTTGCTGGTGCGGAGGCGCTGATCTATGAGCCTACCACGGGAGGGAGGGAGCGGGATTATTCGGACGACAACCGACCACGCAGGCTGGCGACCAGTTGGCGGCGGACCGGGTGCCGCGCGGACGTAGCGTCGAGTCAGTCGAAGCACGCCCGGCCGATTCCGCGCCTCGGCGCAGGTGTAGGATCGCCCTGTGGCTGCCACTATCCTGATCGTCGAGGATGAATACGCCGTCGCGCGGGGTATCCAGTACGCCCTCCAGCAGGAGGGCTACCAGGTCGCTGTGTCCCGTTCCGGCGAGGAGGGGCTTGAGTTTGCCCTTCGCGAGGCGCCGGATCTCGTGATCCTTGACGTTCGACTGCCCGGTATCGACGGCTTCGAGGTGCTCCGTCGCCTTCGTACGAGCGGCTCCAAGGCGCCGGTCCTGATGTTGACCGCCCGCGACGAAGAGATGGACAAGGTCATCGGCTTGGAGCTTGGCGCGGACGACTACGTCACCAAGCCGTTCGGGCTGCGCGAGCTGATGAGCCGCATCAAGGCGCTCCTGCGCAGGGCCTACGGCGACCTGTCCGATGCCCAGGGCGGGCGCTTGCTGCGCCACGGCGATCTAGTCATAGATCTGGAGCGGCGGAGAGTTCAGCGCGGCGACCGCCGTATCCCCCTGACGGCGACCGAGTTCGAGATTTTGCGCCACCTGGCGAGTCGCCCGGGGCGCGTGTACGCGCGGCGCGAGTTGCTCGAGCTGATCCGCGACTACGAGGCCCTTGACCAGGACGAGAAGACGATCAACGTCCATATCAGCCACCTGCGCGAGAAGCTGGAGGACGATCCATCCAGCCCGCGGTTCGTCTTGACGGTCCGTGGCGCGGGGTACGCTTTCGCGGAGCGCTGACATGGCGACCGGGCGCAACCGGAAGAAGAAGAACCGCCCGAACCAGCCCGCCCTTACCAAGCCGGCCACCGTCAAGAAGCAAAGGCCGGCGAAGCCGGTTTCCGAAGTCAGCCGTGGCATGTTCTCGAGGCTGGGCCGCCTCTTGCCGCGCACTCTCCAGGGCCGTCTGTCGCTCGCCTTCATCATGGTCTTCGCCCTGTCCGTCGGGCTGGTCTCGATCCTGACCGTCGTCGTGCTGGACACCGACCTTCGCGCCCAAGAGGAGACCGGCCTGGAGGCCCGAGCCAACGCAGTGGCCGCGGTCGTGCGGGTCAAGGCCGAGACGGCCGCCCAGGAGTCCCCGGGCAACGTGACTGTCGTGTCTGCCGGCGGCGTACTCAACGACTACGTCCGCGGCGCCATCGATTCAACGACCCTGACCGACTGGGCCAACAACGTGGCCCGGGCCGACCTGCGCCTTCGTTTCGGCCTCGGGTCTGAGACACCGGGAGGGGCGCAGCTGATCCCGGCCACTCCGAACTCGGCCTTCAGCGCTCCATTGACAGTTGAGCCCGGCCGGGGGCAGGCGCGGGACCCCATCAGCTACACGCAGATCTTCCACTTCTCCGACCCGGATGGGGTCAAGCCGACGTGGCAACTGGAAGTCAGTCTTTCCGCCCCCTACACCACCCGCAGTACGACGATTGCGTCTGTTATCGGCTTCCTGCTGATCGTAGCCGTGGGTGCGCTGCTTATGGCGGTCATCGTGGCCACGCTCCTGGCGCGCCGATTCACGTTGCCGCTTCGGCGGCTGACCGAGGCCGCGAGAGCCCTCGCCGGAGGCGACCTGGCCCGGCGGGTGCCGGTTGACGGGGCCAGAACGGGCGCCGCCGAGATCACCGAACTATCGCACCAGTTCAACGCCATGGCAGAGCAGGTGGAGGAGTCCATGGAGGTCATCCGCCGCGATCGCGACGCCAGCCGGGAGTTCCTGGCCGATGTCTCTCACGAACTACGGACGCCACTGGCCGCGCTGAGGACCTTCAACGAACTGCTGCGGGAGAAAGCGGGCGACGACGTGGCGGCCCGCACGGAATTCCTGGAGTCGAGCGCCCAGCAAATCGAGCGCCTCGACTGGCTGGCCCAGAACCTGCTGGAGCTTTCCAAGCTGGACTCCGGGCTGATCCGGCTGGACCTTCGGCCCGACGATCTGAGGGCGACGGTCCTCTCGGCTGTCGAGCAGGCTCAGGTCTCCGCTCAGCGGCGGGGCATCAGTCTCACGGACGAGCTGCCCGACGCACCTCTTGTCATCCGCCACGACCCACAGCGCCTCGGCCAGGTCCTGGTCAATTTGATTGGAAACGCGCTGAAGTTCACGCCGCGTGGCGGGTCGGTCCGGGTGACGATGACGCCGCACAACCAAGGGGCGCGAATTGCGGTCATCGACACCGGGATCGGCATCGAGGCGAAGGAGCTACCGCGCATCTTCGAGCGCTTCTATCGAGGGTCGCGGGCCAGCGAGGCCCGGAGCAGCGGCAGCGGGCTCGGTCTCGCCATTGTCAGGTCGATTGTGGAAATGCACCGCGGCCGAATCATGGTGGAAAGTCGCGTGGGATCCGGCTCCACTTTTGCGGTGACGCTGCCGGCGGATCCACGGACCGCCCCTGAGCCTGCGACTGACGTGACCGGGGCAGTCACGAGCGTGGTCACGCCGGGTGTCGGAGACGCGGAGGAGCAAGGTCGGTCCCGGACGGATGACAAGAATCGGTGATCGGTGATCGGTGATCGGTGATCGGTGATCGGTGATCGGTGATCGGTGATCGGTGGCGGAATCTTCATCGTCTCCCACCTGGAACATGAGCCGCCTCGGCCTCACGCTTCAACCTGTCGCGGCGACCGCCTCATCGCATTGCCTTCCAGCGTGAATCGGCCGTTGTTCGTAGAATTCGCGGCTGCTCCCTCATCGCACCGGTCGCTGCCAGCCAAATGTCAGACATCAGTCCAGAGACCAACCCGCCGGACCCAACGCCGGGTGGGGTGCAACGGTTCGAGCCACGACCAGGGCCCCGCGCCCACATGGTCGCGGTATTCGAGGCGCGAACCCTGGGCGGGGATTCCCTGACTCCGGAGCGGTGGTTCGAGCCCGATCCCGCCGGAGGATCCACCCTGGAGGCTCCACCACGGTCGATCGGCCCAGGCTTGATCGCCCTCCTACTCGCGACCTCTCTAATTGCGGCCTTCCTTGGCGCCGGCGGAACATACGCTGCCCTCAGGGCATCGGGTGCGCTGAATGACCCAGCGTCCACGGCAGCCGCCGGCCCTCAGCTCCGGATCGAGTCCGACGCCTCGACCGTGATCGCGGCCGTCACCAAGGTCAGCCCCGCCGTTGTGCAGATAGTGGCCAACGACGGCGCCGGCTACACGGCTGTGGGGTCGGGCATCATCTACGACCCACGCGGCTGGATTCTCACCAACGCCCACGTGGTCAAGGGAGCCAAGACGATCACCGTCCGGCTCAACGACGACCGTCGGCTGGCGGGCACCACTTACGGTTTCGACACCCTGACGGACCTCGCCATCATCAAGATCGATGGCATACCTGATCTGACCATGGCCGCACTCGGCGACTCGTCCTCGCTCCTGGTCGGCCAGCTCGCGATCGCTATCGGCAGCCCCCTCGGACTCGCCTATCCCAACAGCGTCAGCCGAGGAATCGTTTCCGCTCTCGGCCGCGACATCGAGGTGCCCGCCTCCGAGTCGGCACCGGCCACGAGCCTGCATGGCCTTATCCAGACGGACGCATCCATAAATCCCGGCAACAGTGGCGGACCGCTCGTCGACGGCTCCGGCCGGGTAATCGGCATCGCCACGGCGGAGGCTCAGACGGCCACGGGCATCGGCTTCGCCATTCCGATCGATATCGCCAAGCCGATAATGCAGCAGGCTCTCGCCGGCGAGAAGCTGTCGCGGCCGTTCATCGGCGTCACCTACGACATCATCGACCGAGGCCTCCAGGAGCGCTACAGCCTCTTCCTCAGTCAGGGCGCCTGGGTCCACAAAGAGGACGCAGACGGGAATTCGGTCGAGGCGGTGGTGGCCGGCAGCGCGGGCGAGAAGGCGGGCATCAAAACCGGCGACATCATCACCAAGCTGGAGGGGGAGACGATCGACCCTACCCACCGTCTTGAGGATCTGCTGGTCAAATACGCCCCCGGCCGCACCGTCACCCTGGAGGCCTACCGAGGCGGTTCGTACATCACGCTCGAGGTGACGCTCGGGACCCGTCCATGAGTCACGAGCTCACGCTCGTGACTTTGCGAGCCCGGCGAGTCAGGCTCGAGGGCGAGTCATGCTCGTGACTTTGCGAGCCTGGTGAGCCGGGCTCGAGGGCGAGTCATGCTCGTGACTTTGCGAGCCTGGTGAGCCAGGCTCGAGGGCGAGTCATGCTCGTGACTCACTATCCGAGCGGCGCGTGATCTCGACCGAGGCGGCGTCAAGTGCCCCGGGTAGATTGACGTTGGGCTTGCGCACGCGCACGAGGACCTCGCCCACTCCCACGGTCCCGAAATCGGCGAGAAGCCGGGCGGCGATCGTCTCCGCCAGCGACTCGATCAACTGCCGGCTTGGGCCCTCGATCGTCTCGCGCACGATCTCGAATACCTCGCGGTAGTCCACGGTGTGGTGTAAGTCGTCCGATACGCCGGCGAGCGACAGATCCAGTGACAACTCCACGTCGATTTCGAACGGTTGAGGCTGCGCCCGCTCCTCCTCGAGAACGCCGTGGCTGCCCTGGAACCTCATGTTTATCAGGGCGATGTGATCCGTCACAGCTTGTAACCTCGAACGACCGCGTCGGCGACGCGCGCGGCCAGAACGTTAGCCCGGACATCGTGGACCCGAACGATGTCGGCGCCGAAGGCGATAGCGAGGGCGGTAGTGGCGAGCGTCCCCTCGAGGCGCTCATCAGGCGGAGCGCCGCCGAGGATGCGGCCGATCGTCGACTTGCGAGAAGTGCCGAGCAGAACCGGCCGACCGAGGGCCCGCAGGCGAGTCAGCTCGCGCAGGGCCACGAGGTTCTGCTCAGGGGTCTTCCCGAAGCCAAAGCCCGGATCCACGATCAAGTTCGCGGGGGGAATGCCGGCGGCGATGGCCCGGTCCATGGCCGCGCCGAGGTCGGCCACAAGCTCGGCCAGGAAATCGGCGTAGTGGGCTGCCGCCCGGTTGTGCATCAGAACGATCGGGACGCCGCGAGCGGCCGCCAGGCGAGCCATGGAATCGTCCGGAGCGACACCCCAGATGTCGTTGAGGAGGGCCGCACCGGCGTCGAGAGCGGCCGCGGCAACGCCCGGCTTGGCAGTGTCGACGCTGATCGGTACGTCTGGAAGAGCGGCGTGGATCGCGGCGATGACCGGCACTGCGCGGGCAATCTCGTCGCTTTCGGCGACGGCAGCGTGACCCGGACGCGTAGACTCCCCGCCGACGTCCAGGATGTCCGCACCGTCGGCCACCATGCCGCGGGCCTGGACGACGGCCGCCTCCACGGGTGTCGCGCCCCGGCCTCTCCCCCCGACCAGGAGACCGTCACCCGAAAATGAGTCGGGCGTAACGTTGACGATGCCCATGACGTAGGTCCGGCTGCCCCACTCGAAGAGGCGCGGTCCTATACGTGTGGCCGGCAGCGGCCCGGGCGGAATGAACTTCATGGCACGGGCTCCGGGTGTGGCGCGGGAACGACCGGCGGATCCGGCGGATCCGGACCGAACAACGGATCCGGAACCAGTATCGCCCGTGCCGCTCCAACAAGGTAGAGGGAACCCGCCACGATAACCGGACCCATACCGCTCCCCGACGAGAGGGCCGCGTCGATGGCCGCGGCCGGCTCCTCAACCACCTCCGCGGCCCGCCGCGCCAGCGCCCGCCAGCGGGCCGCCAGCTGGTCCGCCGGCAGCGCCCGGCCGCCCGCCGGGGCCGTGCAAATCACTCGGGCGTCGCGCAGCAGCGTGGATCCGGTCAGCGCCCGAACCACGCCATCCACGTCCTTGTCGGCCATGATCGCCAGAACGAGCGTGGGGCGGCCCGGGCGCAGGAACGGCGCGATATCGTTAAGGGCCTCGGCCAGGGCCGCCGCGCCGGCCGGGTTGTGCGCGCCGTCGAGCAGGATCTCTCGGCCTCGGGCCGGGCCGGCGGCCGCGGGCGCGGCCCCGGGCGCGCTAGCCTCCACGAGTTCCATGCGCCCCGGCCAGCGAACCGCCGCGTACCCGACCCGGCGCGCCTCCCCAGGGACGCGGGCAATCCCCGCCGATTCGAGGGCGTCCAGCGTGGCGTCGGCGACGGCCACGTTCGCTGCCTGGTGACGGCCTCGGAGTCCTATACGTATCCGTCCCAGCCGCCCCAACTCGACTTCTATGCCGTCGCGATCGCTAGCGCGGAGCAGCGCGGGCGGCGTCACGATCAGAGGAGCCGCCACTCTCCGACTCCGGCGCTCGATCACATCGAGCGCCGATCCCCAGGCACCCGTCACCGCCAGGTCGCCCCGCATGATGATCGCTGCCTTCTCTTTCGCGATCGCCTCGACCGTTGGGCCGAGCCGGTCCATGTGGTCGAGGGTCACGTTGGTCACCACGGCCACACCGCCGTCCCAGACATGCGTGGCGTCAAGTCGGCCGCCCAGCCCCACCTCGACCAACGCGAGATCGATGCCCGATTCGGCAAACCAGCGGAAGGTGACCGCCGTCAGCAGTTCGAACTCCGTTGGGTCGCCGTGGCGCTGTGCCACTCGCTCCGCAACCGCCAGAACCTCGCCGACAATCCGCGCGAACGTCTCCTGGTCGACCGGTCGGCCGCCGATCTGCAGCCGCTCGCGATATGTGACCAGATGCGGCTTGGGCGTCTCGCCCACTTTGTACCCGGCCGCATGCAGGGCCGACGCGGTAAGGGCGAGGACGCTGCCCTTGCCGTTCGTACCCGCGATCAAAGCCCCGCGGAAGGTTCGTTCGGGATGATTCAGTCCGGCCAACAGAGCCCGAGTCCGCGCCAGGCCAAGGCGAATTCCAAATCGGCCGCGGGACTCCAGGGCAGCGATGGCCTCGGCGTAGCCGAACCGGTTCGCTGTCACTCCTGCGTCAGGTCGTCTTCGTAGAAGACGCACTGATTGAAGCGTGGCGTCAGGCAAACGTCGTTGACGTAACCCTGCTCCATGTGGACACCACCGCGAAGCTGGCAGCGCGAGACGTTCTGCTCCTGGCGGATCAGGGCCTTGAGCAGGTGCGGGGCCTGGATCGGGATTGCTCCTCGGCTGCCCGAGATGTAGAAATGCGGGCAGACGTTGCGGCGGAGGTTCGGCAGGCCGAACCCGCTCCGCCCCGCCGGGAGGTTGGGGTAGCGCTGTGGCGGGAGTCCGCCTTGATCGGCGTGCGTGAAGATCGGGGGGCGCGGGGCGGTCTTGATGAAGGCCCGGCCGCCGCTGGGAAAGCCCGGCCGAAACCCGGGCCGCGGCGGAATACCAGAGCCCATGGGGCCACCGCTCTCGCCCTGGCGCGCAGGGGCGGTATCCGCGGTGCGGGTTCGATCTGGCCTGGGGTCACGAGCCTGCACAGTTGCCTCGAACATGAGCGTACGCTTTCGGACGTGCGCTCTCTATAGCAGAGTACATCCATCCGCACGGCACGCGCACGTCTCTTGCGCGTCACGGAGGTACGTCCTACTCATTGGTAGTCGGCTGCGTTTGGGCGGAATCGAGCCGCGCAGCCGTGATGAGCCTTGCGCTGGTGCGACAATACGGACTATGCCGATGCGAGAACGACGCGCCGCCCATGTTCGGCCCAAGCCGCCAGACAGCGACCGGCTCGATCGAGGCCGGGCGAAGCGCACATTTGCGCCGCAACAGAATGTTCCGAGACGCTACCGTCCTCTCAGGACTGGACCCCAGATCTCTGCGCCAATCATGCTGGCCATCGTCGCCGGCGGACTGGTTCTGGGGCTCATCACCGTGGCCGTGGGCACGAGCATGGTGACGGGTCTGATCGGCCAGATCGCGGGCGCATTCAACGGCGCCGTGACCAAGCTGTCGTCGCAGGGGCCGGCGACCGCGCCACAATCAGGCGCCGCTATCGATACTCCTGTGCTCGACGTCCCGTCCGGCGACGGATTTACCAGCCAGGTCTCCATGCCGATCGTGGGCAGCGTGCCCGGCGTCACCGTCGGCAAGACCGGCTACACCGTCCACGTCTATCTGGCGGGCGAGAATGGCGTCCGGAATGAGGTCGCCAGGGTCACGGTGGGTGACACAACGAGGTTCTCAACGCCGCCTGTCACTTTTACCGAGGGTCAAAACAAGTTCGTGGCAACGCTGGCAGGGCCGAACGGCGAAGGCCACGAGTCGCCACCGGTCACCTACATACTCGACACAAAGCCGCCGAAGGTCTCCATCACGTCGCCGGCGGATGGAGCCAGGGTCTCCGTTTCGTCGATCGACCTGGCGGGCACTTCGGATGCCGGTGCCACGATCCTAGTGCGGAACGAGATGGCCCCGCTCGGCGCCCTCAACAGCGCGGTCGTCGGGAGCGATGGCAAGTTCAAGCTGACCGTGCTGGTTGTGGCGGGCCCGAACAAGATTGATCTGACGTCCAGAGACCAGGCGGGAAATGCGACGAACACGAGCCTGACCGTCAATCGCGACTACGGCCAACTCGCCGCCAAGCTGGCGGTTACACCCAGCAAGTTCGCCTCGACGTCTCAGACGACACTGACCTTGACGCTACACGCCACGACCTTCGACGGCAGTCCGCTGGCCAACGCCAAAGCAGACTTCACGGTCACGATCCACGGCCTCGGCCCAATCGTGTCTGAGATGACGACCAATGAACAGGGGGTTGCCGTCTGGACCGTGGACATTGCCAGCGCTACGGCCGGACCAGGCCAAGCCACCGTCGTCGTGACCTCGGACGCAGGCGATCAGGTCACGGCCAACGCCACCATCACCACCACTTGAACCGCACCGGCGGGGCGCGGTCCGGGTGCCGGACAAGGGCGCACCGGCCGCGAAACCCCTGTTGCGAAACGGCGGTCGCAGCTACAATCGACGCATGCTGAGCTGGCGCTGCCCGCACTGTGGATCGCCGCAAACAGAAGCGGCGCGATGCTGGGTATGCCGCCGCTCAACGACCTCGTGCACGTCCTGCCGCCACTTCCGCAGCGCCGTCGCGGACAGGCTTGGCTACTGCGCCCTGGACAAGCAGCGTGTGCCACTCACGGGCGAGGAGGAGCGTGCGTGCTGGGAGCGTGCGGCCGCCGAGACCGCCGCCCCGACCGATCGGCCAACCCACGGCGCCGCCTCACCGGAGCCACCGAGCGGACGCGGTCTGTGGGGCGGCACCCAAACCGGCGATGGACCCGACCGGGCGGCCGTCGGGCATGGCCTGTGGTCCGAGCCGGACTCCGCACGGGACCTTGAACCTGCTCGTAACCAGCACGGAGGTTCTATTCGGTCACGTCC
>CABEBU010000157.1_pt1 | contig 14436 bp, 8 predicted proteins | sample 3132691 | NCBI WGS metagenome assembly CABEBU01 (sample SAMEA5534346, study PRJEB31848) | metagenome | biome: tundra; feature: field; material: soil | place: USA | collected 2013-05 | depth 0.45 m | reverse complement strand
TCCGTCCGCGACCCCGGCACAAACCCGGATTCCTGTTCGAGCTAGTCGAACATTTGCGAGTTGGGAGCTTTGATGGTGCCCGACCGGGATGTCGAGCGACATGCGGGTCGCGACACTAGACGCCGCACGGCACGCTGCCAGGAGCGTGCGGGCGATGCAACGCTTTTCGGGCCGAATTGCGGCTGGGACGAGTTCGCCGCGCTAAAGTAGTGTCGAGGGGTTCAACTGGCGGCTGCCGGAGTCGGAGGAATGGGTGCGCGTTTCGATCGGAATAGACCTCGGATCGTCGAGGGTCAAGCTGCTGGCGCTCGACGAAGGCGGCGAGTGTCTGGGCGTGACCATGGCGTCCTACGCCACCGAGTCCCGAAAGGCCGGCTACGCGGAGCAGAACCCCGACCGCTGGTGGGATGCCCTTCGGTTGGCCATGTCAGAACTTCTGGCCCGACCCGCACTCCGCGGCGCAAGCGTGATCGCCCTTGGTCTCACCGGCCAGATGCACGGCGCGGTATTCCTCGATGACAAAGGGGTCGCGCTTCGACCGGCCCTCATGTGGTCGGACGGACGAGCCGAGGCCGAAGCCGCCGAGATCGAGAAGAGGATTCCGCGCGACGAGTTGGTCGCCCGCACCGGCAACCGCTCCAACGTCAGCTTCACGGCTCCAAAGATCATGTGGGTAGCCCGCAACGAGCCCGAGGTCATGGCTAAGGCTCGCTGGATAGTCCAGCCCAAGGACGCCCTGCGAACGCGCCTCACCGGCGAAGTCGCGGGCGACGTATCCGACGCATCGGCGACATTACTCTTCGATCTCCGCGCCCGAGCCTGGTCCGATGACATCTGCCGGCGCCTGGAGATCGATCGAAACAAGCTTGCGCCGCTCTTCGAATCGGAAACGCCTGCCGGCGTGCTTCGGGACGATGCGGCCCGAGCCCTCGGCCTGCCGGCCGGAATCGTGGTGGCCGTCGGCGGAGCGGACGCGCCGGCCGCTGCGCTCGGCCTGGGCCTGGCCCGCGAGGAGGACGCGAAGGGGACGGTCCTCATCTCGCTCGGTACGGGTGGCCAGGTCCTGGCGCCGCTGGCAGAGCCAAAGGTAGACCCGGAGGGTCGACTCCACGCTCTAGCCCACGTCGTGCCCGGCCAATGGTGCGTCATGGCCGCGATCCTTTCGGCGGCCGCATCACTCAACTGGGCCGTCCGCCTCCTGCGCCCCGACGATCCCAACGGCGCACGCGAGCTTCTAGCTGCAGCGGCCAAGGTTCCGGCCGGCAGCAACGGGGTGATCTTCCTGCCTTACCTGCGAGGCGAGCGGACGCCGCATTTCGACCCCACCGCGAGCGGCGCTCTGGTTGGACTGCGGATCGGCCACGGGCCGGCCGAAGTGACGCGGGCCGTTCTCGAGGGAGTGGCCTACGCCCTCGGCGAGGGCCTGGACCTGATGCGCGGCCTGGGAGTGAAGGCCGAGGCCGGGGTCGTGGCAGGCGGCGGAGTGAACCGCCTATGGCAGCAGATTCTCGCCGACGTCCTCAACATGCCGGTAACGCTGGGCTCCACGGAACACGCCTCGGCCAGAGGCGCGGCGGTCCTCGGCAAGGCGGCCGCAGGAATCATTCCTTCCACCTCGCAGGGAGTTCCGCCACCGCCCGCCGACACGCGCCTGATGGAGCCTCAGCCGGCCAACGTCGAACTCTACGCGGAGATCTCCGCCACGTACCGCGAGCTATACGGTCGGTTGCCGCACAACTGAGCGAGGCGAAACTGGGTTCCACCGCGCGGCGGCCTCGCTCGGGGCGGCTCGGTCTACCAGCGCTGGTGGACGAGCGGCTTGATGCGCTCCTCGTACATGACCCGGATCTGCTCCAGCGTGGCAGGCGGAATCGCCGCCAGGTCGGCGGCTGCCGCATTCGCCTTCGCCTGCTCCGGCGATTTCGCGCCCGGGATCGCCGCCGTCACGCCGTCGAACATGAGGATCCAGCGCAGGGCCATCTGGGCCATGGTGGAACCGACCGGCACGAGGCTCCGCAGTTCCTCGACGAACGCCAGACCGGCGTCGTAGTCCACGCCCGCGAACGTCTCGCCCACGTCGAAAGCCTCGCCGTGGCGGTTGTAGGACCGATGGTCGGAGGCATCGAAGGCGGTCTGCTTGGTCATCTTGCCGGTAAGCAAGCCGGACGCCATCGGGACTCGGGCAAGGACGCCCACGTCACGGCGCTTGGCTTCGGCTAGGAAGTGGTCGGCGGGCCGCTGCCGGAGCATGTTGAAGACGATTTGGACCGAGGCGACGCCCGGATACTCGATCGCCTTGAGCCCCTCCTCGACCCGCTCGACGCTGACGCCGTAGTTCGCGATCGCACCCGCGGCTACCAGGTCGTCGAGAGCGGCGAAGATCTCCGGGCGGTAGTAGATGTCGGTCGGCAGGCAGTGGAGCTGGATAAGCTCCAAGCGATCCAGGCCGAGGTTGTCACGGCTTCTGTCAGCCCAGGCCCGGAACGCTTCGGGCGTGTACTGCGCCAGCTCGAGGGGCACTCGACGGCCCATCTTCGTGGCGACGAAGAACCGCTCCCCGCTTCGCTCGCGCAGGAATTGGCCGATCACCTTCTCGCTGTGACCGTCGCCGTAGACGTCGGCTGTGTCGATCAGGTTGACGCCCGCGTCTGCGGCGGCGTGGAGCGCCCGAAGACTCTCAGCGTCGTCGACTGTCCCCCAGTCGGCCCCGATAGCCCACGCACCGAAGCCGATGGCGCTGACTTCACGACCGATCTTGCCAAGCCTGCGGTACTGCAACGTCGCGTCTCCTCGTATCCGGCGGTTCGCCTCCAGGGCGTACCGGTTCTGGCAATAGATTAGCCGCCGTGCCGCGCAATGGCGATCAGCGAACCGGCGCGCGGACCTCTGCCGCGGGCATAGCCAGTTCTACGAAGCGGCAGAGGGCGTTGGCGAGCCGCATCTGGCGGGGCGTGCGGGCGCGGACGCGGATCAGGGCCGGGCTGGCGACGACCGTCGCCAGGCAGCGAGCGCGCGACGTGGCCACGTTGAGGCGGTTGAGGCTGTAAAGGAACTCCATTCCGCGGGGCGCCTCCTCCGGCCCGGAGGTGGTCATGGAGTAGATCGATACCGGCGCCTCCTGGCCCTGGAATTTGTCTACGGTGCCGACCCGCGCGGCCGGCAGCCGCCGCTCGATCTCCGCGACCTGGGCGTTGTATGGGGCGACGATCAGGACGTCGTTCCAGGACAGCGGACGCCGGACGCCCGCCTTGTCGGTCCACGTCGCCCCACCTTCGACGAGCGCGCGGACCAGCTCGGCGACCAGTTCCGCCTCCTCCGGCGACTCGCTGGCGTTGCCCACGTGGGTCGCCGGCACGAATCGAACCCCCGTCCCGGAGATCCGTCCGGGCGCCTCCAGATCCTGGACCTCGAGGCCGGCAGCCGACTCCAGCCGCCCCTCATAGAAGGCCTCCGAGGTGAACCGGCACAGATCTGGGTGGAGCCGGCGGGTATGCTCGAGGAAGAGGCCTCGGTAGGCCGGCATCGTCGAGTCCTTGCCCAGCACGTGGCCCAATGCGGAAGCCTCGGCGCCGGGCGGGTGCGCACCCTGGAGCGGTTGATCGAGCTGCTGCGGGTCCCCGAGCAGGACCAGGTTCCGCGCCGCCGGCGAAACGGCCACGGCATTGGCGAGCGACAGCTGGCCGGCCTCGTCAACCACGAGCGTATCGAGCCGATCGGCGAACTCGGGCCGCGACCAGACCCAGGCAGTGCCGCCGACGACGTCCAGCTCGCCGGCCTCGATCGCGCCGAGCAGCGCCGCGTTGCTCGGCAATGGCACGGCCGCGTCCGAGGTGCAGCAGCCGCTCATGTCGGTCTTCTGGCCGATGCGCACTTTCACGCCACGCTCGGCCGCTCGCTCCGCCACCTCATCCAGCAAGTGCCCGATCACTTTGTGGCTGTTGGCCGTCACGCCCACCACGCGCCCGTGCAGAACGAGCTCCACGATCGCGGCGGCGCCCAGGTAGGTCTTGCCCGAGCCGGGCGGGCCCTGAACGGCCAGGCAACTTCCCGCCAGCGACGGCGCGATCCGGAGGGCTGCCGCAAGCGCCTCCTCATCCGGCCGGCAGAGCGCCTCCCCAGACTCGCCTCCGGCGACCCCACGGCCGGCGACCCCACCGCCGGTCCGGGGCGCCCGTCGAAGCAGCAGCTCACGAGCGGCTTGATACTCGCCCGGCCCATCGATGCCGTGGTCCGCGACCCATTCCCCGACGCGCAACAAGCTGTCGCGGAGCGACACGGTGGCCACGTGTCCGCTGGGAACGAGCGACGTGGGATGAGGCCCGTCCGTCGCGGGCCCCCGGCGCAGGTCCAGAGTTCCCGCCGCGGCGTCCAGCGCCACCACGCTCCCCGGCGATCGCCCGGTGGCCGGGTCGCACACCTCGGTGCCCGCGTCGATCGCGTGCTCCTGCTCGGGGAAGCGGTACCGGTACAACGTGGACCGTGCCACCGGCCCCAGGCATTCCACCAGCTCCAGCCCGCCGATAGGCTCGCGTTCGGCGATCCGCTCGTCATCCGTCAGATCGTTCATCAAGTGGAAGAAGCGCCACCAGAACGCCTTCTCCTCACGGCGGTGCCAGCTCAGAAGCTGGGCCAGAAGCCAGCTCGCCTGCTGCGTCGGCGTTCGATCGACCGCCGCGTCTGGAACTCCCCGGCACAGGCGTTCGCCGATCGCGGCAACATGGGTGAGGTGCTCCGACAATGCCTCGGACGCCTCCGGCACTGCCGGCCCGGGTCGCGACAGTGGCTCTCCGATCTGCCGCGCCAGTTCCGGGCGCCGCTCCTCCAGCCATTCGCGGAGCCGCCAGTTGGAGATGCAGTCATCGCGGTTGTAAGCCTCGATGCTGCGCAATGTCTCGTTCGTGCCCGGCAATCGTGCCCCGGCCGTGCCGGTCTCTGCCTCGGCCAGCCACGCCTCGAAGGCGACGATGCTCGACCCCGCGTCGCGCAGGTTCTCCTCGCGAGTGAGGCCATACAGCGGCTCGAGCTTCTTGATCGAGTAGCTCTCCACCGAGGCGCGCAAACCCTGCCGAACCGCCCGATACAGATCCACGAAGACCTTGCCCCGGAGCAGTCTGTCCACCTCAAGCTCGCGCGTGCCGTGGCGGCCCATCAGTCGACCGGCCGCCGTCGTCTCGTATGGGGCGTAGTGGTAGATGTGGATCTCTGGGTCCCGCGCCAGCCGGTCCATCATCAGGTCTATCGTCTGCTCGAAGGCGCGCTTCTCCGACTCGTGGGTCACCTGCCCGTCTTCATCGACCGCCCAGAACGCGTGGAAGGTCGGCTCCCCGCCCGCAGGATCCCCGCCTGGCCCGAGAACGCCGGGCTCCAGGATCCCGAAGAGGTAGTCCACCCCGTCGTCCAGGGCGAACGGGTCTCCTTCTATGTCGAAGAAGAGGTCTCCGGGCCGTGGCGGAGGCAGGCTGGTGAGGCCGCGGTTGGGTTCCAGGGTGCCGTCCCGCAGCCGGCTCGGCGGCAGCAGTTCGTACTGCATTGCGCCCGCATCCTCGCCCCGGACCTGGATGCGGGCCTGGTCGCGACCGGTCTGCAGAGCCCCCGGGCCGACGTCGTCCAGCGGCTCCGCGAGCGGCAGTTCCAGGCCGGCGAGGCCCCGGCGCGTCGCGACTCCCCTACCCTTGAGGGCCTTGCGCATGCGGGTCGGCGCCCCGGCCACGAGCGACAGATCGTCGTCGGCTCGGCGGCGCGCGGCGCAGAGCTGGCTCCAGCGGCAGACGTCGCAGTGCTCTACGGGTTCCGGGTACGTCCCGATCGGCGGATACGCGACTCCGAGGGGCGGCCCCGCGGCCACTCCGCTCTCGGCCACGCCACTGTGCTCCACCGCACCGCCGTCCAGGCCGGCCGCCGCGACTCTGGTTTCGAAGGCCGCCTTGACCATGCGGTAGTAAGCCATGTAGTCCGCCACGCGATGCCGTTCCACCGCCCGGGCGCTGCCGCCCAGGGCAACGTGCATCCACTCCGGCTCGACGCCTTGGGCTTCGGTCAGCTGCTCCACGTACGAGCAGATCTGGAGCAGGGCCGAAGCCTTGACGTGTCGGGCCAGCTTGGTGTCGACGACTTCGTAGCTCCAGTCGCCCAGTAACGGGCTGGGCCGATCCACCCGAAGCAGGAAGTCCGCCAGACCGAGCCAGCGGCCATCGAAGAACGTGGCCTGGTAGACGACATCGTCGCCCCGTCGAATCGCAGCCAGGGTGTCCGAGGCCGCGCGTCGGAGGTTGGCCAGTCGCAGCTCGGGTGGAGCGTCGTGCTCGCCGGGGTCTATGCGTGTGGCGCGCCGGCCGGCAACCTCCAGACCCGCCAGGTAACGGGCTTCGTGCTCGACGCCGCGCCGGGCAATCAGGTCTAGCTCCGGGTCCAGTCGCGTAGGCTTGGCGACCAGTCCGGCGAGCGCCGCCAGCTCGAGGCCCACGAGGTGCTCGCAGGCTAGGAAGCCGACCAGGTCCGTTGCGGCAAAGACAGGTTGCCCGGCGATCAGCTGCATCGCCTGTCACGATACCGCCTGCTTGTGACAGGTAGGATGGCATTGGGCCATTGACCGCGGGGCCTGGGCCATGTTTGACTGCCCCAACGTCGCGCGCTTTCGCGACTCCGACCCGTGTCGCCTACCGATCAAACAAGAGGGCCCGCCGTGCGCTTTCGGCCGCAGCTTCTGCTAGCTCCCGTGCTTCTGGCCGGGTACATGGCCCTCGCCACGCCTCAGGTCGCCCTGGCGGCCGACGGAATGACTGAGACCGGCACAACGACCTACGAAATTGTACCCGCCAAGTCCCAGATCAGGGTCACCATCCAGATCTCGATTTATAACGGCAAGCCCAGCCAGGCCGAGCCGGGCGGGGTCACCTACTACTACTGGAACCTCACCGAGATCGGTGTGGAGAAGCAAGCCAGCGCGCTTTCGGTGACTTCGAACGCCGGTGCGGTCTACCAGGCTGAGAACAGCTCGGACCGCAACTACCGCTACCTCAAACTCACCTACCCCAACGTCTACTACGGCCAGACGCGCGTCGTAACCGCCACCTACACGATCCCGGCTGCACCACACGCCGCCGGCGGGTTCCGGGCAGGCAAGGCGTACGCCAGCCTGTGCGCAATGGGCAACGGCCTGGACGTGGGCACCGTCAACGTCGTCCTCCCGAGCGGCTACACCTTCTACAACGATTCGGGTGGCGAGATGAGCCCCGGCGCCACGTCGGCCGGCAAGCGGACCTACACGAGCGGATCGCTCACGACGCCCTACAAGTTCTGGACCTGCATCGACGCGGAGCAGGAAGCCAGCCTGATGCACACCCCGGTCACGGCAGGCAGCGGGGTATTCGACATCCAAGCGTGGCCTGAAGACCCGGCGTGGAGCACAGGCGTTGGCGCGGACATAACGACCGACGTGCCCGCCCTTGAGGCCCTGACCGGGCTCAAGATGCCCGGCGGCACCGTTGCCATTCTCGAGGCGGGCGACCAGCAGCTCGGGGAATACGGCGGCATGTACAACTCCGCGACCTCGACCGCCAAGATCCCGGAGACGATCCAGAAGGACACCGTCGCCCATGAGCTGTCCCATATCTGGTTCAACCACAACCTGTTTTCGGACAAATGGATGTCCGAGGGTCTGGCCGGGTTCAGCGAGCAGGCCGCCGGGGCCGGCAACTTCGCGCCATGCGCAGAGCCGGGCGCCTACCCCGGCACTGGGTCGCCCAACCTGAAGCTATGGCAACTTCTGAACAACAACTCCACGACCCAGGACGACCAGGTGTCCGCCTACCAGTACGGAGCTTCGTGCTACATCTTCACGACGCTCGCAGCGGACATGGGTCCGGCCAACCTCAAGCTCGTGCTGAAGGCGGCCTACGCCGACCAGATGGCGTACGTCAGCACCACCGCCGACGAGAAGCTCAGCGGAGCCAGCCTGCCCTTGTCCTCGAAGGAGCTGCTCGACCTGATCGACGAGCGGGGCATGGTCCCGGCGGGTGAGGATCTCGACACGGCCCAGGCGCTCCTCGCCAAGTACGGCATCTTCGATGCAACGACTCTGAGCGATCGATCGGCGGCCCGGTCTGCCTATCACGAACTGGCGAGCGCGGCCAAGAGTTGGAAGCTTCCGCCCGCCGTCCGCGAGCCAATGGCCAACTGGGAGTTCGACTCGGCCCAGGCAGCGATGGCCACGGCCAAGCAGATCATCGACAGCCGCGATTCCATCGGGAAGCTGATCCCCGACCTTTCTCTCGACGGGACGGTCCTGCAGAAGCAGTTCGAGTCGGCCGAAACAAAGACGGACCTGGACAACCTGCTCAGCCTGATCGAGAAGGAAGCCGATGCGGCGGCCAGGGTCGATCGGGCGACGAAACTATCGAACAGCAGTCCCAGCATCCTCGAATCGATCGGCCTCCTGGGTACCGACGTTCAGACGCCTCTGGCCCAGGCAAAGGCCGACCTTGCGAACGTCAAGCCTGAGTCGGCAACGACGAGCGCCCAGAGAGTCATCGACAGCATCGACAATTCCAAAGATCAGGGCCTCCTCCGCGCCGGCTCGGTCGCGGGCATTCTGGCGGCGGTCCTCCTGTTGCTCGCGCTGGTCGTCTTCCTGCGCCGTCGGCGACCGGCAGTTGTGGTTCTGGGTCCAGGCGGCAGTGCGACCGGCCCCGCGACGGTGTTCCCGTCGGTGGGCCCTGACGCGTGGTCCGCCGCGACGCAGTGGCCGGAGGGCGGATGGGAGCAGCCGGGCCTGGGCGACGACCAGACGTGGCAGCCCAGCGCTTGGACGCCGCCGCCACCGCCACCGCCGCTGGACGCGCCCGTGCAGGCAGCCGCTGATGGACCGTCCGGGGCCCCAACCGCCCCCAACGACGCTGACGACGCGGACGAGGCGCGGACCCCGGACGAGGATCCGGCCGGGTATTAGTCCAGCGGTGCCGGACGCCACGCCTCGGTAGCAGCGGCGCCATCGGGTAGCTCGGCTGCTTCCGGTACGGCAGGGCCAAAGCCGGCGCCGCATTCCGCCCTGCCCGCGCCTGGCGCCTCCGGCCGATCTATGGCACGCTCACGGCCCAATCCCACGTACCCAGGTCTTCAGACAGTGACCGAGTCCGTCACAACTCGCCCTTCCTACCGAGCCCTGCTGGCCGTTCCGTCGCTGGGACGCGTTCTGGTGTCGATGCAGATCGCCCGCATCGCCCAGGCGATGATCAGCCTGGTCATGATTCTGCTCGCCCTGCAGCGTTTCAACGACCCGTCGCTGGCCGGGCTCGTGGCCTTTGCAAGCATCGTCCCGGGCTTGCTCGTCAGCCCGATTGCCGGCGCCCTGCTCGACCGGCACGGCCGGGTTCGCCTCATCATCATCGATTACGCCGTCGTTTCGGTGGCCCTGCTACTTGTCGCGGTGCTTTCGCTGACCGGCCACCTGACTGCGTGGCTGCTCGTCGCAATCGTCACAGTGGCGGCATTCACCGGCCCGCTCAGCAGTAGCGGCCTACGCAGCCTCTTCCCGCTCATGGTGCCGGAGCCGCTCTGGGAGAGGGTCAACGCCGTTGACTCCAACGGCTGGGTCCTGGCCACGGTAGTAGGCGCGCCGGTGGGCGCTGTGGTGGCCCAGCTTGTCGGGTTCGAAGTTGCCCTGATTGGAATCGCCGTGGCCTACGCGGTCGCGGCGGTGGTCATGTTCGGCGCGCCGGACCCCCGCACGGACGTGGCCTCGACCGGCAACCTCCTCCGCGATTCGTGGCTTGGGCTCGTGTACACGTGGAACAACAAGACCCTCCGGAGCCTGGCCATATCGCTCTCGACGATGAACCTGGCCTGGGGCGTGGCCGAGATCGTCGTGCCGGTCCTGATCCTCAAGCACCTGGGCATGGGCCAGGACATGGTCGGATACATGTTCGGGTTGAGCGGCCTCTTCGGCGTCGTATCGGCTTTCATCGCCGGCCGCATCAAGACCGAGGGTCGGGAGCGGCTCATGATCGTGATCCCCGCCGCGGCCTTCATATTTACGTCCGCCATCCTGCTGTGGCCCGGCAGCATCGTTCCCATCGCCCTCTCAATGGCAGCCGCAGGGCTGATCAACGGCCCGCTCGACATCGCCATGTTCACGCTGCGCCAGCGGCGGACTGACCCGGCCTGGATGGGCCGCGCCTTCACGATATCGATGAACCTCAACTTCGCAGGCTTCCCGATCGGAGCCGCCCTGGCCGGCGTGATGCTGACGATCTGGCCTATCGAAGTCGCGGTCGCCTTCGCGGTGGCAGCGAACGTGGCCGGCGCCATCCTCGCCTACGTGCTGATCCCGCAAGGCGATGGAGCATCGCCCGGTCTGGACCCCGCGATCCCCGCGGGAGCCGAAGCTCCGGCCCCAACCGACGCGGCCCCCGCAGCCACCACGTAGCAAAGAGCCCGGACCAACGGCCCGGGCTCTCGCGCTGCTACCTGGATTGACGTTGCTCGCTACGAAGCGGCCGGCTCCGGCGCGGAGTTCTCGTCCGCATCCCCCCGACCGAACGCTCGACTCGTTCGCACCTTCGCGTCCTCGACGAGCGAGTACACGACCGGCACGACGATGAGCGTCAGGAAGGTCGAGGTGAAGAGACCGCCGATGACGACCGTGGCCAGCTCGGAGGCGATGATCTCGCCCTCGGACAAGCCCAGGCCGAGCGGCATCAGCGCCAGCATCGTGGCGATGGCCGTCATGAGGATCGGCCGGACTCTCGTCCGCCCACCCTGCATCAGGGCGTCGTACATCGGCATGCCGCGGCGCCTGTGTTGCTCGACCAGATCCAGCAACACGATGGCGTTGGTGACCACGATCCCGATCAGCATCAGGAAGCCGATGAGAGCGCTGATGCCAATAGGGCGCTGGGTGAGGAACAGAGCGGGGAACGCTCCGATCATGGCCAGCGGCAGGCTGAACATGATGACCAGCGGGTCGATCAGCGAGTTGAAGACCAGGACCATGACGAGGTAGACGAGCAGGATGGCAACCGCCATTGAGACGAACAAGCCACCGAACGCCTCGGTCATCTGCTCCGTCACGCCGGAGAGCTTGACCGTCACGCCGGTTAGCTTGCCGTCCGCGTTCAGCTTGTCCATCGCCTTCTGGATTTCCGTCGAGACGGCGCCGGTGTCCTTGCTGGTTGGGTCGGCAGAAACCGTGGCAGCGGGCGACTGATCGACTCGGCTGATACGGGACTGGTTGTCCGCCGGCTGGACGGTGGCGATCTTGCTGAGAGGCACGCCGGCGGCTCCGACCGGCATCTGGGCCAGGGAATCGATCGATGTCAGCTTGGCATCGACCTGGAGATAGACGTCGGTCGGGGCGCCGCCAAGGTTGACGGTGCCGGCCTTGGTCCCGACCAGGGCGTTGTGGACCTCGGACTGGACTCCGTAGGTACTGGTCCCGCTGAGGATGGCCTTGTTCGGGTCAACGTTGATGTCGTACTGGGTGGTCTTGTCGGCGATGTCGCTCTTGACGTTGATCAGGTCGGGCATGGTCTTGAGCTCGGCCTGCACCAGCGCCGTTGCCTTCTCGACGTCGGCCTGGCTTGCTCCGCTGACGACCACGCTGATCGAACCGCTGCCGGTCATGCTGGCCTGAGCGACCTGGATCTGCCAGCCACTTCGCTGGAGCTTGCCGAGGTCATCGGACAGCTTCGTTTGCTCTGTGTCCAGATTGGTGCTGCTGTCCAGACCGACGACGATAGTCGCCGCGTTGGCGGCCCCGCCGCTGAATGCGGCCGAGAGTGCCGAGAGGCCGGTGTCCGCTTCGCTCGGAACCGTGGTCTCGATGAGCTTGACTTCCGGATAGGCCCGCAGCTTGGTCTGAATGACCCTCGCTTCCGTCAGCACTACCGAGGACGGCGTGCCGGACGGCGGAGCCACGCTGATCGAGAGTTGCTTCTGCGATCCGGCGTTGAGGAACTGGGTGGGGATGTGCGGCACGAGCAGCATGGCGCCGAAGACGAGGACGAAGGCGACGCCGATAACGCCCCAGCGGCTGCGGCGGTTGTGGAGAGCCGCCTTCAGGAGCGGCGTGTAGATCCTCTGGACGAGTGAGTCGTGGTGCTCAACTCCTTCGTCGGGATTGAGCTTGATGCGGTCGATGAACAAGCTCGCCATGACCGGCACCACAGTCAGGGCGCAGATCAATGAAGCGAGTAGGGCGAAGGTGACGGTCAGCGCGAAGGGCAGGAAGAACTGGCTGACCAGGCCGCCGACAAAGCCGAGCGGCAGGAAGACGGCGACTGTCGTGAGGGTGGAACTGGTGATGGCGCTGGCGACTTCGCGTGTGCCGGAGATGCACGCATCACGCATCGAATCGCCCCGGCCGCGGTGGCGGTAGATGTTCTCCAGGACGACGATGGCGTCGTCCACAACCCGGCCGACGGCTATCGCCAGGCCTCCCAGGGTCATGATGTTGATCGTGACACCGAAACCGAGCATGAGCGTCAGGGCGGTCATGATCGAGACGGGGATGCTGACCGCGGCCACGAGAGTGGACCGCAGGCTCAGCAGGAAGACGAAGATGGTGAGGATCGCGAAGAGGGCGCCGAGGCCGCCCTCACGCACGAGGCTGTCGCGCGACTCGATGATGAAGCTCGACGAGTCCGAGACGGTGTCGATCTCGAAGCTGCCGCTGTTCTGAGCGTTCAGCTCATCGAGCTTCTTCTGGACAGCCTGGACGACGTTGACCGTGTTGGCGTCGGACGTCTTGGAGATGCTCAGGACCAGTGAGGGCCCGGCATCGGTGTTCTTCGGATCCTTGTTCAGCTCCGCATACCCGGTCGGGTTGGCGGAAACGCGTTCGACGGTTCCGAGATCACCGATGGTGATCGGAGTAGGTGCGGCGGCGGCCGAGCCGGCGGCCGGCATCTTCACCCCGACGGCCAGCGCCAGGAGGTCGTTGGGGTTCTGGAGGAGCAGTTCGTGCTGAGCCGACACCGGGATCGAGAGGGTCGTCCCGTCGGCGTTTGTGATCGGCATCGAGCCGGCCGGCAGGGTCAGGTTGTTGGCCGACAGGACGCCCCCGATCTGGCTGACCGAGACGTTGTTGGCAGCCAGCTTGGCCGGATCCAGCTTGACCAGGAGACGGTATTGAATGGCGCCGCTGAGGTCCACCTTGCTCACGCCATCGATGCTCTGGAGCGACGGCACGATGCTCGTCGCGGCAAGGGCGTTCAGCTGATCCGGCGTCGTGGACCCAGTGGCGCGAATCGCCACGATCAGCGCTGGGAAGGCATTTATGTCGAACGACTGGATCGTCGACGGGGAGCTCAGCCCCATCGCCTTGATATTCGAGTCAACGGTCGCGATCGTCGCCTTTATGTCCGTGCCGTAGGAGAAGGAGGCGACAACGAGCGAGAGGCTGTTGACCGAACTTGAGTTGACGTGCGTCAGCCGAGGCACACTGCCGATCGAGCGCTCGACCGACTGGGTGACCTGCGTCGACACGTCCTGGGCACTGGCACCCGGCAGCGGCGTTATGACCACCACGAACGGGAGCTGGATGTCTGGCAGCAGCTCCTGCTTGAGCTGGGACCAGGAGAAGACGCCGGCCAGGAGCAGACCGATGGTCACCAGAACGGTCACGCTTCGTTTCGCTACAGCGAGCTGCGTAAGTCGGATCACAGTTGCTCCTTGACTCCTTGATGACTTGGCAGACGGCCGCGTTCTGCAAACGGGCCGTGGTTAAGGCGCGGGGCGGCCTCCTCGGTGATTACGACTCACGTCACGGGCTCGGTGTTCACGCTGTTTTCGTCTTCGTTCGCTCGAAGACGGCCCTCACCAGACGAGCCATCTGAGTCAGCTCTTCTTCGCTGAGCACGCCGAGGACCTGGCGCATCATCTCGAGGTGCGCGCCCGACATTTCGTCCATGAGCCGTCGGCCGTCGTCGGTCAGCCCGCACTCGACCACTCGCCGGTCGTCCAGGCGATGCTGCCGTCTCACGAGACCGTGCCGCTCAACCCGCTCAACGGTGCCGCTTGCCGTCGGTAGAGCCACTCCGAGCCACTCCGCAACCCGGCTCATGGGCGAGGGTCCGTGCTTGGCTAGCAGAAAGAGCAGGCGCATCTGGCTGAACGTAAGCTCCTGCGCCACCCACTCCGGAACGTCCGGTCCGCCCTTGTCCCAGAGGCCGCTGAGCGCGTCAATGACGCCCTCGAGCTGGAGCTGTTTGGCAGATAGTTCGCTCACAAGCTAATAGTACGACGGATGGCTAATAGCTGCGCGTCATCCGAATGAATGAACTCGCGTAGTGCTACAGAGGATGGCTTGCGCAGGGAGTACGCTGCTAACGTTCTGGATGTCGCCAACCCAAAGGAGGGCAGCGTGGTCAAACGGGGCAAGCCAGAGGGTCCCATTCGGTGGACAACGCTCGGCAATGCGCCGTTCCCAAGGCCCGATGA